>Ga0180438_10001457_pt1 | contig 42021 bp, 31 predicted proteins | sample SS_ome_12_FD_132455 | JGI IMG/M metagenome (GOLD analysis project Ga0180438, IMG submission 132455) | Hypersaline lake sediment archaeal communities from the Salton Sea, California, USA - SS_3_D_2 metaG | ecosystem: Environmental > Aquatic > Non-marine Saline and Alkaline > Hypersaline >...
AATACATTAAATTATATTCGCATGCCTACGCGTTTTTGAGCTCGAAGAAAATCTTTTGTTGAAAACAAAGGATTTAGATTTATGAGATGGCTAAAATATGCCTATGACTGTCGAACTTGGGTTAAGTGCTGAGAAAAAATTTCAGTATTTAAGCGTTCTGTTTATTTTTCAATACAAATATTTAGTTTTTAACAAATTTTCTGTACCATGCCTCAAAATCTATAAATTGTTTGATCAGTTTTTCCTCGCCCGAATAGAAAAACAGTTTATATGTGTTAGTTATTACTTTATTCACATTTATAATATTATAAGCTGTCTTTATAATGTCCTTTTTGTTATTTATTTTTTTAGCAGAAGATATAACACTCGAATTTATTTTGCCTGTGTTCTTTTTTACAGTATGGTTCTTCATATAATCCATAAACTTTTTACTATAAAATTGCTTATCATAGGTGTGGCTGCTTTCCAGGTATGATTTCAAAGCCTTGTCATATCTTTGTCTTCTAGCGCTATAAGGATGTATTCCTTTTTTTATGGGATTTAAATCCTTCTGAGTTGTTGGAATCTTAAGCAATTGAGGGAAGTGGTTCTGATACATTTTGTTGTATAACTTTCGGTCTGCCAGATATTCTTTTGGCACGGTCAATAAGAATTTGAGAAGATTTTTATCCAAAAAAATATTGTCTCCTAATAGAGATTTTCTATAGGGATCCAACCAATCTGTTCTGGAGCCCCCAAAAATTTTTGTGAAAAATCCCCTCGTTAATTGATGGATATCAAATAAGAATTCTTTGTTTTCCGCTTGAATCTTTTTTAATTCTTTTTTCAAGCCAAAATAAGGATTAGATGCTTTCTCCAAAAAATTTTTATTAAAAATTTTTTTAAATTCAATTTTTATCGTATTTTTATTAATATTTCCAATTTTTATCGGAGAATCTTTAAAAGAATCCCCTCCCAAGAATTGTCCGCCGTAATGCCCTGCAAATCTTTTTTTATTCAAAAAGATGTGTCTTCTTGTTTCGAAGAAAGAAACGCCAAACTCTTTGTTTCCATCTAATACATTTTTAGTGTGCTTAACGACGTGTTTTAAATTGAACTTATCGGCGAGCATCTTTGCTATGATAACATCCTGATTATCTTCGTCTCTTATCCAAGGACTCCCATTCGTTGAAAATTCCATTGATTCTCTTTGTTTTTTTGTTAAATTACCTAGTGTAAGGCGAGTATCAATCCCTCCCGTTAAATCACAAACAATACTTGTCGGATTTTTAACTCTGTTTTGAGTTGCCTTATAGACTATCTTTGAGAGTTCTTTGGCAAAAGATTCTATATCTTTGCTTTTATCAACCTTTATATCTAATTTGTCATATTGCTTAAAATCAATTTTATCCTTATTTAATCTCAGCATAGATCCCGGATGTAAATTATTTATTTTCTTAAAAAAAGTCTTGTTTCCCAACGGCAGGCCAAGAGTAAAATATTCAGCTATTGCTTCATAGTTCAGTTCTTTTTCAAATTTTTTATATTTAGTTATTGGCTCATATTCTGAAGAAAATATGACATATTCTTCAGATGTATAAATAAACAGAGGATATATTCCGAAGCTGTCATTTCCCAAAATTAATTCGTCTTTTAATTTATTGTAAATTGCAAAAGCAAAAGTTCCATTAATATCTTTCAAAAAGGAATCAGCATATTCTTCATATGAATGCAAAATGAACTCAGCGCAATTTTCTTTATTTTTGAATTTATGGCCTTTTTTTATAAGATCTTTCACACCATCGCTAAAATCATACACTTCCCCCCCAAGAAGAATTATCACCGACTTATCTTCATTTTCAACTATGTTTAAAGTCTCAAAATTTGCTTTGTGAACGGAGAATATAATCTTGTTGTCAAACTTTATGTTTAAATTTCTTTTTCCGTTTAATGAAAAATCCTCAAGAACTTTTTTAATTTCTTTTTTATCTATTTTTTCTTTTTTCGAGTAGATTCCCAAAATTAATGACATTTTGTAACCTTTTTTCTAATGATGAGGATTTCGTTTTTGTCCATGCAGCAAAACTCTTAAAGCTTCCCCCAATATTTCTTTACTGCCATCAAAAAATGACAGTATCACATCCAAAACGGCCAAGTCAAAAACATAAAAAGCCGAACAATTCGCTCAAAGAGCAGAAGGAGGCAACTAGACTTAGTCCAGGAGATACAGATAATCATATCTGAGAAAAGCATATTTATATGCATTAATAAAAATGGGCAGAAGGCAAAAGCGCTGATAGATTTCTATCTTGAATCAAGAAAGAATCAAGTCAAGTCTCGAATTGATTTAGCTGCAGTATATGGAGCCCTAGGAGAAATCGATATTGCGTTTCGTTATCTCGACGAAGCACTCTCAAAGAGAGATCGTCTTGTTCCGATTCTCAAAGTTGAGCCAAAATTTGTGTCTCATACACACAGTAGAAGTCACAGGTTCAAATCCTGTATCGCCCACCACCTTTTATCAATAACTTCCCAATCCCAATCAACAACGAAATTTGTCGAAACACCAAACTTCTGATTCGTAGTCAGAATAAATATGCGTCAACCTTTTTTAAATTTTTTGCGTCTAATATATATCCAACGTGGATATTTATTAGAGAAAATCATGACAAAATTCATAACCCGCAATGAAGAAATAATTCTGTTGGCCATCCTTAAGCTTAAAGGCAACGCTTACGGGGTTAGCATCCGGCATCAAATTTACCTAGACACGGGCGACAAGTGGTCCTTTGCTTCCATTTATCAACCGTTAGATAATCTTGTGCAAAAAAAATATATCAGGCGAATAAAGGGTGATCCTACTTCTAGACGAGGCGGGAAAAGCAAATTCTATTACAAGGTCACGCCAGTTGGCAAACTGAATCTCCAGAAGATAAAAAAAGCCCACGAACAGGTTTGGTCAGGCATACAAGATATTTCATTGGAGAATGGGAATTGAGAATAATCCGTCCCGATGCACCTCGACTATCCGTGCGTGTACTGAAGTATCTATTATCTCAGGATTACTATATTGAGAGGTCTGGAGATTTAGAGGAGACCTATACTGATAAAAAGGAAGAGCTCGGACTCTTTTCAGCAAAAGCATGGCTCTGGATCCAAATCCTCAAATTGGTCTTTGCTGTTATCCGGATAAATACCCTTTGGAGTTTGACTATGTTTAAATTCTATTTAAAAACCGCTGTACGTAATCTTTATAAATTCAAAACAATTTCATCTATCAATATTATCGGTTTGTCGGTTGGGATAGCCGTATGTATTTTACTCATACTTTATGTCCAAGACGAGCTGAGTTTTGATCGATATCATCAGTATTCAGACCGGATTTTTCGCATCCTGGAAAATGATCAGCCTTACATTTCGCCTCAGATCTCTGAAATGGTCAATGCAAATTTTCCAGAAATCGAGAGTTCGGCCAGAATACTGGTCAGAGACCAATGTATGATTCAATATGAAGAAAAGCAATTTATTGAAAGACAGTTTTCGTATGCAGATCCCAATCTTTTTTCAATCTTTTCATTTGAACTATCGAAAGGAAATCCAGAAACAGTTTTAAAACGCCCGTTTTCCATAGTGATTTCTGAAGCGATAGCCCATAAATATTTCGGTAATGAAGATCCCATCGGTAAAGTATTAAGACTTGAAAATAAATATGACTATACAATCACCGGAGTAATGGAAGAAATTCCTCATAATTCTCACTTTCGCTATGATATCCTGGCTACTTTGGCCGGCTCACGCCAGGTTTTCGGATCGGATTGGATGTCGAATTGGGGATGGCGAAATTTTATCACTTATCTTCTGGCAAAAGAAGGTTTTTCTCAAGCCTCTTTCGGAAATAAAGTATCAGCATTAGTTGCAGAAAATCGAGATTTCAATGAGGATGAAAGTCCATCAACCTACACAACACAGGCTTTAAAAGATATCCATCTCTATTCAGGTCATATTGAGAATGACATTCAAGTTCAAGGAAATATCAGTTACGTTCTTATATTCTCCGGTATTGGAATCCTCATTCTCCTAATTGCTTGTTTCAATTACATAGCCCTGCTTACTGCCAATGCAACCACACGAGCAAAAGAAGTCGGAATCAAGAAGGTCGTGGGCTCATCACAAAATCAGCTTATCAGACAGTTTATCGGTGAATCGCTTGTCATTTTAATTATCGCGCTGTGTTTCGCGATTACTTTGTCATATCTCTGTCTGCCGATTTTTAATACTCTGACAGGCAAGTCTCTCCCTCTAAATATCCTCTTCAACAGCCGGATGGTTTTAAGTATCAGTGGCATTTTGGTTTTCACCGGTTTGCTCTCAGCATTTTATCCCGCGTTTGTGCTCTCCTCATTTCAACCCGTAAAAACGCTAAAGGGCATTAAAAGTAGCAGTTATACAAAATTGAGCCTTGGAAGAATGATTGTTGGCGGACAGTTTGCGATCTCGATTATTCTTATTATCTGCGCACTATTCATGGCCAAGCAACTGCGTTTTTTGCAGAATGAAAAACTTGGCTATAACCAAGAACACATTATTGTCACTGAATTTCACGATACAGAAGAATCGCCAAAGTATGAAACATTAAAAAATGAGCTATTGCGAAGCATCAATGTTACATCTGTGACTGCAGCGAGCCGTATTCCTTCGGATGATTTGAACAATTGGGGGAGTTTACAGCTTCCTGGACAGAGTGAATGGATAAATATGCCCTTTGTGCATGTTAACTCTGATTACTTCAGGACTTTCGGGATATCCCTCATTCGGGGACGATTGTTCTCAAACCAAATGGAGACTGATGGGGCGCAGGCGCTTATTCTTAATGAAATGGCATTGAAGAAACTGGGCCTGACCCAGGACGAAATCGGGAAGCCTATTCAAATAACGTGGCCTAACTCCAATCGCAATATTATCGGTATAGTCAAAGATTTCCATTTTGAATCTCTCTATAACCCTATTCTTCCTGTTGCATTTGTTATCTCACCCAGACAATGCTGGAAGATGGCTATTAAGGTTCGTGCTACACACTTGAATGAAACATTGGCACAAATCGAAAAAACATGGAAGGCCTTTTACCCTGAATGGGTATTTGAATACCAATTTGTTGATGAACGGGTGAGACAATACTATGAGTCTGAAGAACGCACTTTTCAGCTTATGGGTTATTTTACTTTTCTTGCCATCTTTGTTGCCTGTCTCGGACTATTGGGATTAGTTTCTTTTATAATAAAAAGGCGGCTCAAAGAGATATCCATTCGTAAAGTTTTGGGCGCACCGACTGCTGGAATATTCGCCTTGTTGGCCGGCGAGCTCTTATGGGGAATCTTGCTGGCCAACCTGGTTGCTTGGCCTATCGCCTGGTATGCCTTGAATCAGTGGCTTCGAAACTTTGCTTATCACACATCCCTCTCCTGGTGGATATTCGTTCTTTCGAGTGCAAGCATTATGGCCGTTGCATTATTGACAATGAGTTGGCAAACGATCCGGGCTGCAATGATAAATCCAATTGATACATTAAAATATGAGTAACTCATGATTTTTACATTTGTCTTCGATGCAGAATGACGTGTCAAATGAATAATATGTTAGAGCTGTGACCAAACTGTGCCCAAAATATGTCAGGAATATCGAAGAATATCGAATATCTAAAAGTCTGAAAATTCAACTCTCAACAGGGGTCAGCCCTTATATTTTCCGTTTACCTTTCTTTTTGCATCTGTCATCCCCCCCTTTTTGTAGCTAACAAAATAACATAAAGTGTCCGGGAGGGTCTGACATATCTACAATTATCGTATGCGGTTGGATAGAGTTGCTGGTAAGAGGGAGAAGCACCCATGTTTCCGACTCATGCAACAAAGCCGCGGGACACTAAAAGAGCAGCGTTTTTTCCAGAACCACGCTCTTCATTTTTCCGGCACCAATCACTTCAATACTAATGATTTTAATAGTGTCATCCATGAGGGCTTTCTGAAATTCCAATAAGTAACCCAAACCTGCCTTCTTGGAGTTAAAGAAGACAATCCTGTCTCCCACTTTGATCCCGGCTTTTTCAGCGGGGGATTTTTCCCATATCCCCTCCACCACAATCTCGCCTTTTTCGGAAACATCGAGATTCATACCTATAGAAAACAGATTGTCTTTCAGGTAAAAATCCTCATTGGGAATTACCAGCATTTCATCCCCGGGATAATTAATGACGATAATAAACTGTGAGAGAAAATCAGAGCCCACAAGCGGCATGGACAAAACTTTAGGCAGGTCGCCGAAAAGACAGAGAAAGTTGGGAAAGGTGCTTCCTCCCATCCGCACTTGCTTCACGCGGGCCAGGTAATTGTAATCCACTTTGGTGTTGGGCCACTTTTCCATAAGGCCCACAGATTTAAGACATCCATTAAAATCTCCCGCCCCGTACTGTTCAAATGTCTCAATGGGCAGGACAAGGGGGTAAGGCTGCCCGGTATCGATCATAGCCTCCACAGTTTTCCCGTTTATTTCCATCTCGACAAGGGGGGCATTGTTGACGGGATGATTCCTGAATTTCAAAAGTATCCCCTTCTCCGGCTTATCCAGTCCTTCTGTATCCTCGGACAGATCAATCGTTCCTGCCCTATAATCAAAAATCACCTTGAACCTCTCGAGCAGAGTGGAACCGATGATCCCATGAATGGGAACACCCACGGCCTTGAGGTGAGAAAAATCAAAGGTAGTGAAACAGAACACGTTTTCGATCGGGAATCCAGGAAGATGAAGGGTGTTGATCTTGGCCTGGGGCCCCACCTGTTTCAATCCCAGCTCATCAGCCACACCTTTGTCAACGAAGGTCGCTCCGCCTGTATCGACTACAAAATTAAATTCCTTCGGAGAATCATTGATCTTCACTAAAACCGTCATCAGATGGCCCACCATCCGAAAGGGGATTGTCCCGTTCTTCCCTTCACAAAATCCCTGGAATGAGGCAACAATAAATACCCAGGTGAAAATCAACAATACCGATAAAACTAATTTTTTCATTCGATCATTACTCCCAGGAATAATATTTCTTGCGTTATTCAAGAGGACACATTTAATCTATATTCCTCATATCAATTTGGCAATAGAGAATATTGGCCAATGAATTGCTCTGAGCTCCCTTTCAAATCCTTTATCGCCCACCATTTCTTTTCATCAACCTGTGTGATCGATATGATGGAATCAGGTTGAGCTCATTGACTTCCATTCTATGTTACACTATGTTTCCAATCTAAAACATGTCGTTAGTGCTCAAAGACGTTGTCGATGAGTTCCTCTCTTGTGGTATCATACCGATGGCTACAATGGTAAGGTCGCGCTGGTAACAGGGGTTCTTTAGCAAAAAGCGACAAGAGAATGTGCTGACAATCCAATCCTGAAAGCGGCACATTGACTTGGCCGGATCGATATACCGTGTTTTTTATCGTTTTGTTAGGAGTCGTTGATGCGAAACCAAACGAGGATATTATTTATTCTGACAGTTTTTTCAATCCTGTCACTTCCGGGTAATTATTCATTTTCCCAGGAAAAACTGGCAATCACTCACGGCCCATATCTTCTAGATCAAGCAGAGAATGCAATAACCGTTGTATGGTTCACTAACAAAAAGTCTGTTTCCTGGGTGGAATATAGCGATGATAAGAGCTTTGGGACTTTCCCGACATGGGGAGGTTATCCGCAGATTACAAAAAGCAGCAACAACGGACTGATCGACGCAAACACCAAACAGCATTCCATCCGGATAAAAAATTTAAAGAAAGGGACTAAATACAAGTACCGGATTGTTTCCAAGGAGATTCTCCAATTCAATCCCTATGAGGTTTTGTATGGGGATAGCGTTGTTGGAGAAATCCATGAATTCGAAACCTTTGATTCTGAAAAAGAGAGCTTTTCATTTGGCGCAGTTACGGATGTCCATGAACGCAGCTCCGAACTGGACGCCCTTCTACAAAATGCTGAAGTGAATACTATAGATCTGATGTTTTATACCGGCGATATTCTGAATTGGATCGGTGAGGAAAAGCGCATTTTTGATGGATTTCTTGATGTCAGCGTGAAGCATTTTGCCAAAGAAAAGCCGCTCGTGTACATACGGGGGAATCATGAAACTCGAGGTCCCAATGCAAGAAATTATATGTCCTATTTCCCCCATTCAAGCGGCAAGTTTTACTATTCATTTACTCAAGGGGACGTCTTCTTTATTATTCTGGATTCAGGTGAAGACAAGCCTGACTCTCATCCGGTCTATGCGGGTTTGGTTGACTTTGATGCCTACCGCGACGAACAGGCCGAATGGCTGCAGAAGGAGGTTGAGAGTGAGAACTTCAAGCAGTCACTGTATAAGGTGGTTTTGATTCATATCCCCCTATTTTCTGATAGCACAAGGCATGGTTCCACCTACATCACACAGAAATTCGGTCCGATTCTAAATAAAGCCGGTATCGATTTAATGATAAGTGGCCATCATCACAGGTTCGCTATAATCAAAAACAATGACGAGGGAAATCGTTTTCCTGTTGTCGTTCTAGGGCAGGACATGTTTTTGATAACCGATGTCTCAAAGGAAAAGTTGTCGATCAGAGTAACCGACATAGAAGGCGCTGTGGTCGACAATTTCGATGTGAAGGCAAAAAAAAATGATTATGAATATGAAGCACTTAATTATATTAATCTAGCTCTGTCATGTTCTGCTTCCAGGATATGGTGAGGAAATCCATCGGAGTGCATTCCAATGAAGAAATGCCGTTTTTGCAATATAATTTTCAGTTTGGTGCTGAGCCTGGCAATAAACCTGGCAGCTCAACATGATGAGCAACAGTATTATCCTGAAACCGAACCCCTGGTACTGGAAAATCTGGAAAAGTGGCAGAACCTGAAGTTTGGAATGCTCATGCACTGGGGCCCCTATTCACAATGGGGAATAGTTGAATCATGGTCCATATGTCCTGAAGACGAACCCTGGACACAGCGCAATAAAGAAGGCACTCCCAGGACATATAATGAATACGTCACAGCCTACGAAGAGCTGCAAACCACTTTTAATCCGGTAAAATTCGATCCTGCCAAATGGGCAAAAGCAGCCAAAGATGCAGGAATGAAATACCTGGTATTCACCACCAAACACCACGATGGCTTCTGTATGTTCGATTCGAAATACACCGATTATAAGATAACCGATCCAAAAACTCCCTTTTGCACAAACAAGAAAGCCAACATATCGAAGGAAGTGTTTGAAGCCTTCAGGAAGGAAGGCTTATGGGTCGGGGCATATTTCTCAAAGCCTGACTGGCATTCAGATGACTACTGGTGGCCTTATTTTCCTAACAAAGACAGAAACGTAAATTATGACCCTGAGAGATACCCGGAAAAATGGCAAAAATTCGTGGATTTTACCCATAATCAAATAATGGAGATATTATCTGACTATGGCAAGATCGACATTCTATGGCTGGATGGGGGTTGGGTTATGAAACAACCCAGGGGCTTGATACTGGATTTCTACAAAAGGAGAATGGACAAAACTGAAACCGGGTTCATGAACAGGACGATCATCGACCAGGACATTAGAATGGACGAATTGGTCAAAAAGGCAAGGGAGATACAACCCGGTCTTATTGTCGTTGACAGGGCTGTTGAAGGAAAAAACCAGAACTATCTTACCCCCGAAAACAGGGTGCCTGAAAAATCGCTCCCCTACCCCTGGGAATCATGCATTATTTCAGGCGGAGGTTGGTCATATACCCCTGATGCCAAATATATAAGCGGATATGAAGCCATAAAAATGCTGGTCGATATTGTTTGTAAAGGAGGTAATCTCTTGTTGAATTTTGCCCCAGGCCCCGATGGCACCCTGCAGGACGATGCGTATAAACTGTTGGAAGAAATTGGCGAATGGATGGATATAAACAGTGAAGCGATCTATGCTACCAGGGCAATAGCTCCTTTTAAGGAGGGCAACGTCTGTTATACCAATAAGATAAACTCCGACACGGTTTATGCCATTTTCATGTCGGAAGAAACGGAAAGCGCTATCCCTGAACAAATCCAGGTAGATTCCTTTATTCCGGCAAAAGACGGAATTATAACCTTACTTGGCTGTAACGAGGAACTTGGCTGGGAAAAAAGCGGAAATGGAATAGCAATAAACATTCCTGAAAGAATAAGAAAAAACCCACCATCTAAATATATATGGAGTTTCAAGATCGATAAAATCGAAAAATAATAAGTTCCGTCCACCTTCCGCCCTAATTGGACTTTATGTTGATTTAGAAATCTCTTGCAATATCATAAGGAGCAATCTGCATATAATTTGATAGGGTTCGCTTTGCCATCCATCGCTGATAGAATTATTATGAAGGAGTTGTGGAACAGCCGAAAAGATCATTTCGTAGGGTGTGAGGGAAAATCTTTGCGTGGAGGAAATTCCACTCGAGTGAGAAATAAATCAAAATATTGACAAGATCATCGAGAATCTGATATTATCGATAATATCGTAATTATCATGGTTCTGAGGTCCCATGAGTGTTTTAACTTTGAACGAAGAAATCATTTTGATCGCGCTATTCCGGCTGGGAGGCAGCGCTCATGGAGTGGCGATTCGGGATAAAATCGCTGAGCTTTCCGGAAAGGAAATCGTTTACGGCACAATTTATAATTCCCTTGAATATCTGATCCGTAAGGGCTTCGTCCGGTCCGCCAAGGGCGATCCGACTCCGGAAAGAGGCGGCAAAAGAAAAACCATCTATTCCATCACCTCGGATGGAAAAAGCGCTTTGATGAACACGCGGTCGCTGCACGAAAGGCTCTGGAAGGGCATGCCGGACCTGATGATGGATCATCCGAGAAAATCCGAATGAAGAAAAGGATCAAACCGCCCGCCCTCGCCTGCTGGCTGCTTCGCCGTCTGTATTTATATGAGGAAAAACATTCCATTTGTGGAGATTTCGAAGAAACCTTTTCCCGATTGGTTTCCCAAAGGGGTTCTTTTCGTGCCGGCTTGTGGTATCGGCTTCAGGTTTTAAAATCCCTCCGGAGCTACCTGCGGCTGACACTCTATATGGCGGTGGCGATGATCAAAAATTATTTATTGATCTCCTGGAGAAATATCAAAAAGAACAAAGCATATACGCTCATCAATCTGGCAGGATTTGCCGTGGGGATCGCATCCTGCCTTATTATACTGATTCATATCCGCTATGAACTTTCCTATGACCGGTTCCACGAAAACACAGGCAGGATTTACCGGGTGGTTTTGGAACGGACCCGCCCTGACCGCACCCGTAACTGGGGCTGGAGCACTCCCCGGGCATCGGAGGCCATGGTGTCGGATTATCCGGAAGTGATCAAGCGGGCTCGGATCCTGACAGAGACCGGACCCACGCAAATGAAACACGACGACATCGGCATGCTCGAGCGGAAGGTTCTGTATACTGACCCGGAGTTTTTTGAAATGTTCACCATTCCGGTAATAAAGGGAGATCCGCTCACCTTTTTCCAGGAGCCGGATTCCATTGTGCTGACCCAGGAAGCAGCACATAAGTATTTTGGATCGGAAGATCCCATGGGAAAAGTCCTGACGGTGAGCAACTGGTGGGAAGAAAACAAGCCTCATGTGATCACCGGAATCCTGGATGACCTTCCGGCCAATTCCCATTTTCATTATGATTTCCTGATCCCGCTGGCGGCGACCGAAGTGATCGAGCATGATTGGGGGGCCTGGTACTGTTTCAATTATGTCATGCTGAGCGAGGGCGCCGATTGGAAGGCTCTGGAAGCCAAACTGCCCGGTATGGTCGATCGCTACTTTCCTACTATGTTCGAGGGCGGAGAGGAAGAATACAGGGATTTTTTGTCACAGGGCCACAGCTACCGTTATTTCCTGCAGCCGCTGACGGATATTCACTTGAAATCCCGGATCGAACATGAGCTGGAACCGGTGGGAAATATCACCTATGTTTATCTTTTTGCCGTTATCGCCGGATTCATCCTGATCCTGGCTTGCGTAAATTTCATCAATCTATCAACATCCCGGTCGGTCAGCCGGGCCCGGGAAGTCGGAGTGCGCAAAGTTCTGGGTTCATTTCGCCGTCAGTTGATAGGCCAATTTCTTTTCGAATCGATACTTCTGACCTTCCTGGCTATGGTTTTAGCTCTAGGGCTGACAGCATTTTTGCTTCCGGCTTTCAGCAATTTGACCGGGGCAGACCTCGATTCGGTTTCCTTCCCCTATCCCCTGATTGTCCCCGGTTTACTCGCTTTTGCTGTCTTCATCGGGATCCTTTCTGGAGGATATCCGGCCTTTTTCCTCTCCTCTTTTCAGCCGGTTTCGGTGTTGAAAGGCCCTGCCCGGACGAAGGTGTCCAAAGTCTTCCTTCGAAATTTCTTGGTCGTGTTTCAATTCACCGTTTCCATCGCTTTGATCACCGGAACACTGCTGGTCAAAAAGCAGGTCGATTTCATGCTGTCCAAAGACCTCGGCTACGACAAGGCCAACCTGCTGGTGATCGAGAATACCAGGGCACTGGGAAAATCCATCGAGGCCTTCAAAACCGAACTGAAAAGGGATCCCGATGTACTTGCCACAGGAGGAGGCGGCTTTCCCGGAGTGGCGACCCATACTTTTAGCGTTCGTGCCCGCGGTATCCCCTCTGCCCCCAGCGTTAGCCTCTACAATATCGGCGGAGATTATGAGTACCTGGATACCTTAGGCATTCTCGTCGTGGCCGGCCGCAAGTATAGAAAAGAAGAAAAAATGGATCACGATCATCGCACCGTCATGTTGAATGAATCTGCGGCTAAAGCCCTGGGGCTGGACAATCCGGTGGGAAAAGAGTTGGAACGGGGTGAGAGAAAAATGCCGATCCTAGGGATCATAAAAGACTTTCATTTCCGTTCGTTGCACAATGATATCGCCCCCTTCGCTTTTTTCCATATCGACAACGATCAAAACATCGCCTCCTGTGTGGCCGTAAGGGTCCGCCCCGGCAGAATGGCCGCAGTGCGCCCCCGGATCGAGGAAGTATGGAGTCGCTTTTCCGGGAACCTGGAGTTTCAGTATTCCATTCTGGATGAAAGGCTGGCCGAATGGTATGTCTCGGAGTGCCGGGCCGGGATCATAGCCGGGGTATTCTCCGCATTGGCCATCTTCATAGGCTGCCTGGGGCTTTTCGGCCTGGCGGCATTCACCACCGAACAGCGGACAAGGGAAGTGGGGATCCGCAAAATTCTGGGCGCTTCCATCCCGAATATCACCTTTTTCTTCGTTAAGGATTTTCTCAAGTTGATGGGGATCGCTTTTGTTCTTGCGGTCCCGGTTTCCTATGCGATCATAAACCGGTGGCTTCAGAATTATGCCTACAGCATCGATCCGGGGATTTTACCGTTTGCGTTGGCGGGAGCGATGACCATGGTGATCGCGCTGCTTACGGTCGGATTTCAAGTCGTCCGTGCCGCCCTGGCAGATCCGGTCCACTCCCTGCGGTATGAATAGCGCTATCACGAATCCTGTATCCCCATCACTATTACTAAAACAAGCTTTACTTTTTTTTGGCCAGAAGTTAATCTCAAAAAAGGGTCCAATGAGTCGCAGCACTCGGAGAAATTTTCTTAAAACAATCGGATGGGGCGCTTTGGGCTTATCTCTGGGAGCTTGCCGGGCAGCTAAGGAAAAAAATCCAAGACCGAACATCCTGCTCATCACAGCAGACGATATGAACTATAATTCGCCCGGCTGCTACGGATCCTCCGTTCCGGGAATCACTCCTTCTATCGACCGCCTGGCTGAAGAAGGGATGCGGTTCTCGAATGCTCATGTCAATATCGCTGTCTGTCAACCCTGCCGGCAGTCTCTTTTGACAGGACGCTACGCATTCCGGCATGGAGGAGAGGGATTCAACCCCATTTGGCCCGATGTTCCGACTTTGGGAGAACAGTTGAGAGCAGCCGGATATTGGAATGGAATTCTGGGCAAAGAAAAACACCTCAAACCGGACAGCAAGTTCTGTATGGATTTCGTGCGCGGAGAGAAGGAGTTGGCCTCGGGAATGGGGATCGGACGGGACCCGAAAAAATATAAAGCATTCGCGCGAGAATTTTTCAATCAGGCCCGATCCAGAGGCAAACCCTTTTTTCTAATGGCAAATTCGCATGACCCCCATCGGCCCTTTGCAGGAAGCGAAGACGAGAAAAAAAGCTGGGGAAAAAACCCGCCGGAAGTGAGGCGATGGATCACGGAACAAGAGGTCGCCATCCCAGGATTTTTGCCTGACATTCCCGATGTCCGGAAGGAAATCACAGAATATTACACATCTGTCTATCGGTGCGATGAGGTGGTTGGCAGCATACTCGAAGCCCTGGACGAATCGGGTTATAGAGAAAACACGGTCGTCATGTTTTTAAGCGACAATGGGATGTCCTTCCCGTTTGCCAAGGCTAACTGTTATCTAAACAGCACCAAAACTCCCTGGATTGTACGATGGCCGGGAAAGATCCGTGCGGGCTCTGTGGACTATACGGATTTTATTTCTGGAATAGATTTCATGCCGACCGTTCTGGAGATTGCGGGTCTTCCCCTGGTAGAGGGGATGGATGGGAGGTCATTTCTACCGCTTCTTCAAGGGAAGAGCCAAACAGGAAGAGATTCCGTATTTACCGAGTTTCACCAGACATCCGCTAAAAACAGATATCCCATGCGCTGCGTTCAAACAGCCCGGTTCGGCTATATTTTTAATTTCTGGCCGGACGGTCGAACAAGAATGGTAATGGATTCAACAAGTGGTCTGAGTTTCAAAGCGATGCAAAAAGCGGCATTGAAAGACAGGGAGATAGAATCCCGGGTCAGGCTTTTTTCCTACAGGGTTCCTGAAGAGTTCTATCACTTGGAGCGGGATCCGGATGCCCTGGAAAACCTCATCCAGGATTCCCGGTATACTGACGAAATCGAGGCTTTCCGCCAAAGGCTTGAAACCTACATGGCCGAGGCTGCCGACCCTGCGCTCGAAGCCTTCCGCCACCGGGAAAATCCCGACGAAATCGCCCGATTCATGCAGGAGCAGAGAAAAAAATCAGGGAAATTGTGAAGAATAACGAAATATCAAGACGAGTGTTCTTGAAACGGAGCATTTTTGCGGGATCGGCCCTTTCCGCGGCTCTGTCATCGCAGGCTTTGGGAAAGCAGACTCCCAGCCAGAAAGGCAAACCGAATATTGTATTCGTGCTCACCGATCAATGGCGGGCTCAAGCTACCGGATATGCCGGCGATCCCAATGTAAAGACGCCCAATTTGGATGCTTTGGCCTCCCGGAGCATCAACTTCAAGAATGCGGTCTCGGTCTGCCCGGTCTGCACACCCTACCGCGCTTCGCTGATGACGGGCCGGTATCCGCTCAGCACCGGAATGTTCATGAACGATCTTTATCTGCCCAGCGAAGAGCTGTGCATGGCGGAGATATTTAAAAAAGCCGGCTACCAGACGGCATATATAGGGAAATGGCATCTCGACGGACATGGCCGCGATGTCTTTATCCCCAGAGATAGGCGGCAGGGCTTCGACTACTGGAAGGCGACAGAATGCACCCATGAATACAATGAATCCACCTACTATGCCGGCGACGACCCGACCAAACGCACATGGGAAGGCTATGATGCCTATCCCCAAACGCAGGTTGTTCGGAAGTACATCCGGGAACATGCGAAAGGAGACAAGCCATTCCTGCTGGTCATGTCCTACGGAGGCCCTCACTTTCCCCATCACTACGCACCGGAGGATCTCAAGCAGCAATATCCGGTTAGCTCTATCGAGCTGCGGCCCAATGTGCCGGACGAGATGAAGGATCTGGCCCGGAGAGAAGCGCAGGGGTATTACGCCCATTGTGCCACCCTGGATGGCTGCGTCGGGGATCTTTACAAGGCCCTTGAAGAAACCGGAACGGTAGAGAATACGATCTTCGTTTTCACTTCCGATCACGGCGAGATGCTCGGGTCGCAGGGGCAGCCTCCCAAGAGAAAGCAACGACCCTGGGACGAATCTATTCGTGTTCCCTTTCTCTTATGTTATCCTGCGGTCAGCGGCCATATGGGGCGTTCGGTGAAGGCGCCGCTCAACACCCCTGACATCTTGCCGACGCTTCTGTCGCTTGCGGGGATAGCAGTTCCAGAGACGATAGAAGGAGAGGACCTTTCACGCTTTTTTCTGAACGAGAATTTGGATGAAGATCGGGCCGCTCTGTTCATGAACGTATCTCCCTTTGACTTCCCTGAAAGACAGGCATTCAGAGGCATCCGCACCTCAAGATATACCTATGTCCGGAATTCAGACGGCCCGTGGCTTCTGTATGACAACCATGTCGATCCTTACCAGATGAATAACCTGCTTGGTGTGGCTGAACATACTGGACTTCAGAAGAAACTGGAGGACGAGCTTCAATCCAAACTTCAGCAGACAGGTGATGAATTCCTTCCAAAAGAACACTACCTGGAGGAATGGGGCTATACCGTGGATCGGGATGGGGCTATACCGTACTTCTTCGAGAATAAAAAACCCGATGATTTTAAGGTACAGAGCCCTATGCACAAACCGAAGAATTCCCGGAAGAAGAAATCATGAAACCGTTTATCACCGCTCCGGTCAGGGCCATGCTTGTGCTGACGGCCCTATGTGCGCTTGTCTGTTGTTCAGATGAGGACCTCAGACCGGCCGCAGCTCCCGACGGAGATAAAGAATCAAAATTAGGGTCTTTCGATACGATTTCACCGGAAGCATTTATGAATCCCCCTCTGGAGGCAAGGCCGGGAGCGTATTGGTGCTGGCTGAACGGACATGTTGATCATGAACGCATAACCCGCACCAACCTGAAAGGGCAGCACACAAAAAGCAGCCCGTTGGTTCCTTCGGGTTTATTGGGGCCGGTGACGCTCCAGCCGCTGAAGCAAGAATGAGGTTTTTTTTAATAAGATGAGAAAAAGCGCAAAAACATTTTCATTCATTTTGGCCATAACCACACTCGCCGCTGTCCCGGCAGACCATTCGCCTCGAATCGTGAATATCATAAATTTCATCCGGCAGTGCGAACCTCGCATTGAATGGATAACCGAGGATGTTTTATACGAGACGGTTGTCGAACAGATTAAAACCATGAAAAAGCATCGACTGAAAGGAACTTTTCTTCTTCAGTATGATGCACTTATCGATCCCAGGTACCAGAAACTGCTTAAGGAACTGCCCGCAGAGATGTTCGAGATCGGCGCCTGGTGGGAGATCCCGCAGCCCCTGGTGGAAAAAAGCGGGTACCGGTGGCGGGGACGGTTCCCCTGGGATTGGCATGCCGATGTGGGTTTTGCAACCGGTTACTCGCCGAAAGAGAGGGAGAAACTGACAGATACATATATGGCCGATTTCAAGAGGATATTCGGCACCTACCCGAAATCGGTTGGTTCATGGTTCATCGATGCCCACACATTGCAGTATATGCATGACCGGTATGGTATTGTGGCGTCGTGCAACTGCAAAGACCAGATAGGAACCGACGGATACACCCTTTGGGGCGGTTATTGGAACCAGGGATATTACCCCAGTAAAAAGAATGCCTACATGCCCGCCCAGAATGCTGGAAACCAGATTCCCGTTCCCATATTCAGAATGCTGGGCAGCGATCCCATTCATCAGTATGATAGTGGACTGGGAACCGATCGGCAGCGGGTTATTTCGCTCGAGCCGGTATATGAGCGAGGAGGAGGCGATGCCGACTGGTGCCGCTGGTACTTCGATGCTTTTGTCGAAGGTGCGGCGATGGGATATGGTTATGTCCAGGCAGGGCAGGAGAATTCCTTTACCTGGAAACGAATGAGCAAAGGATTCGAGGTGCAAATGTCTATGATAGCTGGGTTACTCAATGAGGGGAAAGTGACTGTGCAAACGCTGGGCGAGACGGGGAAATGGTTCAAGGATAAATACACGGTCACTCCGCCGACTTCGGTTACGGTGCTGAAGGATTACTCCGACAAGGATCTCAAGACCGTTTGGTTCAACTCGCGGTTCTACAGAGCCAATCTACTTTGGGATCAGGGGACATTGCGATTCAGGGATATTCATCTTTTTGACGAGGCGGTAGCATCCGATTATTTCACAAAAAGAGGCAGGTCAAACCAATGTTTTTACTATACACTGCCTTTTGTTGACGGCTTTAGCTGGAGTACTGCACAGACCGTAGCAGGCCTTCGCTTCAAATCTGCCGGAGGGCTGGATATAAGGGGTGGGGATCCGACAGTAGATGATCGCGATGTCGGCGAACTCAAAATGCGATGGCCCATTCACTCACCTGAGGGAGAAATCATCATAATATTCAACGAAACGTCACTATCTGTTTCCGCCGAAGGAAGCAATATAGATGACTGGCTCCTGGAATTGTCTTTTGATAACAAGGCTGATCTGCCTTTCCGCAAGATAGACCGCAAAAAAGTATCATGTACTCATAAGAACGCTCCTTATGTCATATCAGCGATACAGGGGGTGTTCACGAGTGAATCCGGCTCCGGTTTGCGAATCATTCCAGAAGATAACCGTATTGTTTTGGATTTTTCCTCAAGTCATGGCGGTGAATAAACTGGGAAGGGAAAGAATATTATGGAAAGAAGAGAATTTTTAGGCTTATCGACTGCGGCAATAGGGGCATGCTGTCAGGCAATAACTGCCTTCCATGAATTATTCAATTTTCGGCCAGGTGTCGGCCACTCTATACCCGCCGGGCCAGGGATCTGTTGGATCCAGCATATGCTGGTGAGTACCGGTAATCCATGCCCGTCCGGAAACACTGGGGATAACGGCATCCAATTCTCCCACTTTCGTTTCTGATTCAAGGCGGCAGTGGAACCTTGAACCGATGATAGATTCTCCGATATAAGTGTCTCCCGCTTTCATGATCCCTTTTTTTCCCAGAACGGCGATACGGGCGGAACATCCGGTCCCGGTTGGACATCGGTCCAGTTTGCCAGGCCGGATCGCTACGGCATTACGCCCGACAAACACTCCATTCTCCTTAACTAATGGCCGGGCTATCTGACAAAAGGAGATGTGGGACCAATCGGGATTATCCGGATGGAAAAATCCCAGCTGTTCATTGGCCGCTTTGGTAATCTTCATGCCGATTTTGACAAGATCCATCGCCTCATCGGGTGAGACAGCAAATCCGAGCACTTCAGCGTCCACAATGACAAAACTGTCTCCTCCATAAGCCGTATCCACCGTCAGTGTCCCAACCCCTTCCACTTCGAGATCCGCATCCAGCCGATGGGCAAAAGAGGGCACATTGTGAATCGTTATCCGATCCACCCTTCCATCCTTGCAGGTTGCGATCGCCCTTATCAATCCACCCGGGGCCTCGAGTATCAGCGCCGTCTCCGGCTCCTCCATAGGAAGGATTCCGCTCTCCAGCAGGACCGTGGACACACAGATGCTATTGGACCCAGACATGGGTGGCGTATCCTCGGGTTCCATGATGATAAAACCCATTTGTGCGGCAGGATCCTTTGCCGGCACAAGCAGATTCACATGACGGAAAATACCACCACGGGGCTCGTTAAGCATAAAATTGCGAAGGGTCTGATCCTTTGCAACCCAGCGGGATTGCTCCCAAAGCGTCTCACCCGGGGGTACGGGCACCCCTCCAACGATGACATCGCCCACTTCTCCCTCAGCGTGACAGCTGACTGTGTGGATTATTTGTTTCGTTTGCATGGAATAAGGCCTCCCTGTTAAAAGCGTATCCTCACTCCCAATATTCTATATCCAGACATCAACTTACTCAAGTATGCTTATCTCCTTCGACCACCGAAACACGATGAACGAGAAATGTATTCATCAAAGGATGGCATTCATGAGAAAGAATTGGTTTTCATCCGTCATTTAGGGTGAAACCGAAAATCACATTTCGTGGCGAGGCAATGACTATATGATGTCTTGACATCTTTCATTATTATGATATGATGTCAACATGAGAACGACATTGACTCTTGATGAAGATGTGGCGCAAAGGACAAAAAAATTGGCTGCAAAATTAAAAAAACCCTTTAAGGTCGTTTTGAACGAAGCTCTGCGCAGGGGCCTGGATCAATTTGAAAAGCCTCAGAAACGCCGGGACTACCGGACTATTCCGCATGAAATGGGTCTTCGAGAAGGACTGAGCATTGATAACATTCAGGAACTTCTCGCTCAACTGGAAGGCGAAAACAGGCGATGATTCTTGTCGATACAAATATCTTGATCTACGCAGAAGATAGGCTTAGTCTGCGCCATGCAGAAGCTCGAGAGTGGTGGGACACACAATTATCCGGAGAATCTCCTGTATGCCTGTGCTGGTCCATTCTTAGCTCATTTATACGGATCTGCACGAACAGGCAGATATTTAAAAAGCCATTGACCGTGAAGCAAGCGATCACGCGGGTCCAAAGCTGGCTCGACCAGCCTTGCGTGCGTTTAATCGATCCCACAGAAAGTCACTGGCAGATATTTCAGACCATGCTCACTGAAGGCCAGGCGAATGCAAATCTTGTCGGGGATGCTCATTTAGCAGCACTGGCGGTTGAACACGGATGTGTATTGTATTCGACTGATTCGGATTTCAGCCGCTTTCCTAGGCTTAAATGGAGAAATCCTCTCAAAACCGGAACAAAGAGATAGCTCCCATTTCTTCATCATTTTTTTTGCGATTGGACCCATGCCCCTAATAGATAGAAGCGATCAAGTATTTTTCGCCAATTCCCCGACCGTTCGTGTCAAGTGAATATCCCGTTATCTCCTGGCTTGCTGCAATCGTGCATGTATATCCGGTCGTCCAGGCCATAGAGGTTGTCCCTTTCTCGTGATCATATTCGTCATACAAGTCAACTATGTACCGTAGCCTGGACTCTCCCTTTTGCCCCTCGACGATAACCTGCATCACCGTGAAGTCTTCTTCGACTTCCGTCCTACCACGGATCAACAGATATGGGACTAAGATACTTTTTGGATGATCTGATCGCAGTTCTTGCTGAGTTTCCCACGTATCTCCGAGTACCGCTTATCGAAAACGAGATTATTTTTTTCAACAGGATCATTTAGCAAGTCATACAATTCTTCAAATTCCGGATGCTGGGGATAACGGATATATTTCCACTGTTCCGTCCGGACCGCCTCTGTCTGAGGAATCTCGGGAAGATCCCAGAGATGTTCGGTGAAGATCTCTTTACGCCAGCCGACAACCGATCCCTTTAAAAAGGGCACAATCGATCTTCCCTGAATCCCCTGAGGGACTGATAATCCTGCAAGATCGAGAATAGTAGGGGCCATATCGATATTGAGCACAAAGCCGGAGTCGATCATTCCTCTCCGCGCTCTCGGAAGCCCTGGATCATAAATAATCAACGGGACTCTGATCGATAGATCGTGCATGGTCCATTTACCGGCAAAACCACGCTCTCCCAAAAAATATCCATTATCGCTCATGAGGATAATAATCGTATCCTCATGTCTATCCAGGAGTTTCAATTCCTCAAGAAGCCGGCCAAGGGCCATATCCACGCCGCTGATCATCCGGTAATACCCCTTGACCATCTCCTGGTATTTTTCTGGGGTATCGAAGCGCCAAAACCAGCGCTCACGATTCATCGATTTTTTCACGAACTCAGGAAGCGAATCAAAAAATGACGGTTCCCCCAGTGTTGGAGGAGGAATTTCCACATCCCTGTAGAGATCGTCGCAGGCGGCTGGCCAAAAATACTGCTGTTTTTCACCATCGTCGGCATGAGGGGCCCAGGTGCTCAAGGAAAGACAAAAGGGCTGTTCAGGATCGGTTTTACGGATGAAATCGATAGCCCGATCCATGTTGATGTCTGTGAGATGTGTTTCTTCGCCGTCGATATCTTTAAAATAAGGATAAGCGGTTGGCTGGAAATAATCGAACCATTCCTCTTCCACTCCTTCCGGAACTCTGATCCCGAATTTGCCGACAAAACCGGTCCGGTATCCTGCCTTCCTCAATAAAACGGGATAACTGTTATCGCAATATTCTTTATTAATCGGAGCTTTGGTGAATGTATAGCCATGCCTGCGTTCATACAATCCGGTAAAGATACTGGCCCGGCTTGCCGCACAGATCGGCGTGGTGACAAAAGCATTCTCGAACCTGATGCCGTTTCGAGCCAGCCAATCCATATTCGGCGTTCGAATGATGGGATTGCCCGCGCAGCCCATCGCATCATGACGTTGATCGTCAGTGAGCAAAAATATGATATTGGGTTTTTTCCCTCTGCGGGAACAAGAATTGAAAGCATAACCTAGAGAAACGAGTCCCAAACCGGACACAGTTGACCTCAAAAACTCACGTCTTGTCGTTTTTTGCGTTTTCAAGGCTGGCCTCCTATTTTCGACGGATCTCGAACATGTATGTCCCCGATTCCACCCGGTAAACGCTTGACCGATCTCCTTTTTCCAAGAATTGAATTCCTTCAGCAGCTTCCAACCGCTTCCCGTTCTCGAAAATTTGGCTGTTTCTCGAACTGGGAAGATAGACTTTCGCTTCCGCATTCACAGGGATTTCGATCTTAAAGAAGATACTCCCCTCTTTTTTATGCCAGCTGCTCGTAATCTTCCCGCACACCGAATCATGGCTGCACTCCACCCACTGCAAACCATCACTGACCTGGGGTCTGATAATGATCTTATCGAATCCCACAGCATCGGGAGCGGCCTGAATCCCTCCCAGCCAGTTGTAAAACCACTGACTGACCGAACCGAACATGGGATGGTTGTGGGAATAGGTATCGTCGCTGAATTCCCAGTGCTCCCACAAAGTCGTGGCCCCCTGCTCCAGCATATGCCCCCAGCTCGGGAAGCTTCGTTTATTTACGATCCGGTAAGCGATATCGGAAAGCCCCTGGCGGCAGAGAACATCCAGCATAAACGGGGTCCCTAAGATCCCTGTAGTTAGATGGCCTTGTTTTTCCTCGATCGATTTCTCCAGATAAACAAGCGCCTTTTCCCGATCCTCCTCTGGTGCCAGCCCCAAATAAAGGCCAAACGCTTGGCTTGTCTGTGTACCCGGGGCGAATTGACCGGAGTCCTCCTGCCAGAATCTATTCAGGTATGCGGATCTGATCCTGGCCATTAGATCCTCATATTCCTTTTTATCCGCACTGCGTTCCAATATTTCCGCCATTTTGGAAAGCAGGCGGGCGCTGTAAAAATAGAGGGGTGTCACCAGTTCTTCAGGAGGAGTTTCATTCAGTGACTCGTGGTCGCTCAAGCCCTCTTTCACGATAAAATCGGGATAGGCATTTTGAACCAGACCCAGCCAGCGCCGGGAAACGGCATACTGCCTCTCCAAAGTCCGTCGGTCTCCATAATAGCGAAAAAGATCGATCTGCAGCATGGGGTGCACCAGGGCCCAGCCGACACCGCAGTATTGAATGCCCACATAGGGCGCCGTGTCGGTCAGCATGCCATCATCCAGCATACTGTCACTCCAATCTTGGACAGTCTTGGCATAAAAAGCGGCCATGTCATAGTTGAGCATCAAAGCCTCATGGGTGCTCACGATGTCGCCGCCATAACCGAAGCGCTCGCGGTGGGGACAATCCGATTGGACGCTGAATAAGTTGCTCAAAAAAGTCCATAAAGACATGGTCTGAATGTCATTGAACATTTCATTGGAACAGGAAAAGGCGCCGGCTTCTGTCACACCGCTGTTCAGACGCAGTCCTAAGATCATATCCGGAGTTATATCACCGGGATATCCAGATATCTCGATGTATCGAAACGCGTGGAATGTGAAGCGCGGGGTGTATATTTCCCATCCATTCCCCTTGGCTGTATAGGTATCCGCCTGCCAGGCGATTTCAGGGGAGCCGGGCCCCCCGACTAAGACCTCTTCACCATTGCGGTCCTTACGAGTTCCTTTGATCTGGCCGCACACACTGGTCATCGGATTCAAGGTCCCGTCTGCATATAACAGCTCACCATACCGGCATTGAATTCGTGTGCCCCTGGGGGCGTTGAATTTGTATCTCACCCAGCCCGAAAAATTCTGTCCCATATCCACGATATAAATCCCGGAAGAGGGCTGTGTGATCTTTGACGGCCGCAGAGTTTTTGTCACACGGATGGGAGGCAGCGATCGGACAACCAGCGTTCTATCTTGCTCGGGAGCAACGGCTGACGAGCGCCACTGGGATACATCGATATCGCACAGGTTCCAATCCTCGACTTCAAGCCTGGCGTCGTAGACCTCCCCGAGATAGATGTTGTTCCGTAATATCGGGCCATCTTTGACTTTCCATGATTCATCGCTGACGATGATCTTTCTGGTCCCATCGGCATAGGTCAATTCCAGTTGGGCAATGAAACAGGGCCGTCCGATGGTTAAATGTTCTCTCAGGTTCAGCCTCCCCCACATCCTCATTGGGAGGGGATTGTACCAGCCGTTCCCCAAATTAACTCCAATACAATTCGCTCCCTGCTGAAGATGCGGCATGACATCATAAACAGAGTAGAATATGTGCTTGGCGTAGTTTGTCCAGGCAGGTTCGAGGACGGAATCTCCGATGCGGTTCCCATTCAAATAGGCTTCATAATAGCCCAATCCTGTGATATAAAGCCGTGCCTTTTTAACGGTTTTTTCCAGCACGAATTCCTTCCGGAACAACGGCGCCGGATCATCCTTGTAAAAATCCCGATCGTTTTCCGGGATCACTTTGCCATCATCGATCCAGCAGGCACTCCAATCATCATCCTCCAAGAATGCCATCTCCCACCAGGCCGTTTTACTCCAATCGGAGGCCTTATCTTGCTTTCCCCAGACACGAACTTTCCAGAAGTATCTCATCCGGGATTCCAGTGCCTTCCCGGCATATTCGATGTTCAGGGACTGCCGGGAAATTATCTTACCGCTGTTCCACAAGTCAGCATCGGATTCGTTCAACCTGCCCGCGCTGCTGGCAACCAATACCTGGTAAGCGGATTGGCATTGACCTCGAATGTTAGAAATAAGCACCCAGCTCAGTCGTGGCTTGACCGTATCGATCCCTAAAGGATCGATCCTATATTCGCAGCTCAGCCGATCGATGTGTAATGTATCCTCTGAAAAGCCAAGCGGCAGAAAAACAAAAAGAATCAAAACAAAACATACGTTGAATCTGCTGTTCATGTTTTCCCAGAGTGCCTTCAATATAAATGCCAATTAAAGACAGCCTCATCGATTCTTATACAGATAAATTCCTGGTCAGGACATTTGTTAAATACCATATGTCTATATTGTCTTTATTTATTCCTGTCCAAAACAGATTGTCAAGTGAATTCGACTCGAACCGGTTTCAAGAAAGAGTCGACTTTTTTGCTTACAATTGAGTAAAGGCTGATTTCGGAGATTTTTATAAAACACACATAATCTTTGATAATTAATGTTTCCTAGAGGCAATTTCAATAAAGGAGGAGAGATTCGAACCCACATGGAACAGAATGTCCCGTGCGCACGGACTTCTGTCAACCTTATCGACTTGTGTCAAAGTCTCTTCTGGATTGCAAGGATGTTACTCAATCTCATATCAGATAGCCTGGACTTGTCCAAGTGATCCCATCCCCTTTCCCCTCGCTTAAGCTCAATTTGACAGCCGACACCCTGCCAATTTATAATTCCCCCAACGGTGGGCGAGGCAAAATCGGTTTTCGAGAGATCAAGCAGCCAGCGCAGCAGATGAATCAGAAAAACAAATTATTATCATTCAGCGACCCGGAACAACTCAGGGAACACAACCTGCCAATGACCAACATGGGTGGCCTGCAGAAAATCATCCGTTTTGGTGAAATCGAGGTCGATCTTCAGGGGGGCTGCCTTTTTAAGCGTGGAGTGAAGGTCAAACTGCGCAGTCAATTATTCACCGCGCTGACCGTGATGCTGGAGAAAGCCGGGGAGGTTGTCACAAGGGAAGAGTTCCAGAAACGGCTTTGGCCTGGGGATGTCCTGGTCGATTTTGAGACCAATCTCAATACGGTCATCGCCAGGCTTCGGGAGGCACTGGAGGATTCAGCCGAGCATCCCCGCTACATCGAAACGCTGCCCAAGAGGGGTTACCGGTTTTTAATGCCCGTTATGGCAAAAAAAACAGCCGAAAAGAGATGGGAAAACTCCATTGCCGTGCTGCCTTTTGCGGATCTAAGCCCTGAGAGCAACCAAGAATATTTTTGTGACGGCCTTGCGGAGGAACTCAGCAATTCCCTCAGCCATATCCAGTCGCTTCGGGTGGCTGCCCGCTCCTCGACTTTTTCATTCAAAAGCAAGAACCTCGACATCCGCAAGATCGGGGAGAAGCTGAATGTCCAAGTCATCCTTACGGGCAGTGTGAGGAAAGTCGATAAGAGGCTCCGCATTATTGCCCAGCTTGTCAATGTCGCCGATGGCTATAATCTCTGGTCCGAAAAATATGACCGCGAAACGGAGGACATCTTCGTAGTCCAGGACGAATTATCCCTGGAGATTGTCGACGCGTTGAAGCTGAAGCTCGTGAAAGGCGAAAAAACGAAAGTCTTTAAGCGCCATACCAGAAACAGAGACGCCTATAACCTTTTTTTGAAAGGCCGCTACTTCTGGAACAGGCGAAATGAAGAAGACCTGAAAAAAGCGATCGAGTGCTATGATGAAGCTATTAAGACAGATCCGAATTATTCCCTTCCTTACCTCGGGATTGCCGATCACTTCATCATGATGGGATTGTGGAATTATCTGCCACCCCAAACAGCGCGCCTGCGGGCAAAAGAATCGCTGAACAAAGCCCTGGAGATCGACGCCCAGCTTGGCGAAGCCTATGCATCGCTGGGATATTTTCAATTCCTGTTTGATTGGGATTGGCATGCAGCCGAAAAAAATTTGAAGCTCGGAATCGCGCTCAATCCCCACAATTCTTGGGCCCACGCTTGGTATGGTTGTTATCTATTCGGAATGAGTCGTTTCGAAGAGTCCTGCGCGGAATTGAGGATGGCGCTGGAAATGGAACCCCTTTCCCCTATCATAAATGCTATCGCAGGGATCGTCATTTCCGTTACCGATGTCAACGAGGGGAAAAAACAATTGAACAAGGCGATCGAGATGGAGCCGAACCTGGCGCTGGCGCATTTTTGGATGGGATGGATTTTGATGTATCCAGAAGTCATCGATAAAAAGGCACTGGGACATCTTCAAATAGCCGTCAATTTGGGATACACATCGGCATTAGGCTGGATCGGTTGCTGTTATGGTCGATTAGGAAAGAAAGAAGAGGCCTTCAAAATTCTCAGGCAACTGGAAAAGCTGTCCAAGGAGAGATACATCTCGCCGCTCCAAAAGTCGTCGGTCTATGGCGGGCTGAGAATGTACGATCAGGCCTTTGAATTCCTGGAAAAGGCCTGTCTTCAGAAAGAGCCCCTCTTAGCCTTAATCCTCTATAATATTGAAGAACATTCAGCTTACTCTAAGGAATTTCGGCTGGATGAAAGGTTCAGGAAACTGATGAGGATAGCGAAGAAGATTGGATAAAAGGCAACTCTATCAAATTGCGCAAGACGAACCTGGAGCCGTATATACTCCCACACAAGTCTTCTTCAATCGTCAACATGTAAGATCGAACAAAGACTGCGATGGCCCGCTCACTATGGCGCGGCGGAGCCGGCCATCCGCAACGAATCAATGAAAAGGTTGTCCCGGCACTCCGGCATCGATCTTCACCAGGCCGGGGCCAGGCCAAGGAAGCTGAGGGACATAATTCGCTCCTATGCCCATATTGGTCACGAAGAGGTTCGTTCGCTCGCCCTTGCCCGTGCCGAAAGCAAGGCTGGCCGAAAAGTCAAGGGGGGCATAAAGAGGTGATCCGGAAGTTGGCAGGAGGAATGCCGCGATGGTCTCCTGTGTTTTGTCCAAGGCGTTGATACGAACGACCGCTGACCGGCTCACTACGGTCACATAGACGTTGCCGTGGACATCTAGGCGGATGTCATCCGCCATCAGCGGCATAGGAGACCATGCCAGCGGCGATTCCGGCACTTCTTGTAGCGTCGCCCAGACTTCGAGTTCTCCTGCACTGCCGTCTGGCCAAACCGGAATTCTGAGGATCTGCGCCGGGACGCAGTTTGTCACATAAAGATGGCCTTGATAGAAGGCGATGCCGTTGGCGCCGATCGGGTAGCCCACGACAGGAAATCCCGTCAGGAGCCCATCTCGCAGCCACAATTCCGCATGTCCCCCCCGCGGGATGCGCCATATCCCACCCTGTCCATAATCAGGTGCGGAGCCCGAATGGGATTCGGTGATATACATGGTGCCCCGATCGTCGAATGCGATCGCATTCGCGAAGACGATCTGATCGCTCCCTGGCAGCAGCTCGGTCTGCCCCTCCTGGTCCACCCGATAGACTCCTCTATAGGATCCGATGCGACCCATGGCGGCGTAGAGGTCTCCATTGGCGGAAACCGCAAGCCCATAAATCTCCCCTGTGGCGACATCGGCAAAGAGCGACTGCTCGCCAGCAGGCGTGTACTTCCAGATCTTTCCGGACATGACTCCGTCGATACTTTCACGGATGCTCACGTAAACGTTGCCGATTTTATCGACGACGATGCCACTGGCCATAACACCCGGCATCGGGATGAAATCCGGGAACATGCCTGCCGGGGGGGCCACGGCGGTTCCGCCGTTGTGAGCAGCGAGCATCAACACGACGAGCGGCAGGATCATCCACCGCCAAACGGCAAATTTCGATTTTCTCTTTTCCATTTTTAAATCCTCCTCTTCACTTTGGCTGAAAAAAAATGAATAATGAGCAATTATAGTTCGATCGAAATGTACGATGACCGACGGCCTCGTGTCTATAGCTGAAATCTTGGCTTTTTATTGTTTTTTTATTACCCTTGAACCGGCAGAAGTGCTCAAATAGTCAGGACATGTTCTCAAGGGCCCCACGATTATCCCATTCCATCATCTCACTCCTCCCCCCGCTTGATGCTGCGCGTCGAATACAAGCAGACCGTCCGACAGGGAATCCGCCCTAGAAAATTCCTTTTTGAACTGCAGGATAGCCGGGCACGCAGGACAAAGGAAATATCCGCTGCGCTGCAGAAAAAGGGAGATTTGAGGAAAGACATCAAGGTGGAATCGATCATGCACATTGTTGAGAACCTCTGGAAAGCATTTACCGCTGAAAACCTGTTGAAGATTTATAACGATAAGTCCCAGCTTAATGAAGTATTGTACAAGACGGCATATTATGGAATACTCAAGTCAAAGAGGAAACAATCGAAGAGATGACTTTATGAACACAGAAATGAAGGGAACCTTTGCAGAAGCGATTGATAGGAAATCGCTCAAAAAGACAGTGATTAGTCGTTTTTCATTGCTATTTATTGCCCTGGGTGCAGTGTATTTTCTGACAGCCGGGACATTCAGGTATTGGGAAGCGTGGGCTTATATGATTACAATTTTCATCCCCATGATTGTTTTTTTAGGATATATGTTCAGACACGATCCGAAATTCCTCGAACGCAGGATGAGAACCAGAGAAAAAAGAAAAGAACAGAAACTTATCGTTACCCTTGGGGCGCTGCCGATCCTTCTTGCATTTGTCCTGCCGGGTTTTGATGAACGTTTTGGCTGGTCTGATATTTCACTCTCGGTAACAATAGCAGGGATCGCAATGGTCCTTCTCAGCTATCTGATGATATTATACGTATTTAAAACAAACAGCTATGCAGCGCGTGTGGTTGAAGTCGAAAAAGAACAGAAAGTCATAACCTCTGGACCATACGCCCTGGTGAGGCATCCGACGTATGTGGGAGTTATAATCCTGTACATCGCTTCTCCTGTGGCACTTGGTTCCTATTGGGCTTTGATTCCGGCATTGTTTATCATCCCGGTTATCGTGGCTCGCATCAAAGATGAGGAAAAAGAATTGCAAGATAGTCTGGAAGGCTATAAGGAATACACCCAGAAAGTAAAATACAGGCTTCTGCCGGGATTATGGTAAGCAAATATGCACTTTTAGGATCAGATGCGCTGCCTTCTAGACTTCGTTTCAAGAGAGAGCCGGGAAATACACAAAAGCAGACTCCTAATTCAAAGTCTATCAATCCTGGCTCTATGGCATCCGGCGGGCCATCGAGTCCGGCGATCTCGAATTGAAAAACACGTGCGATTCGGACGAGTATCTGAAACTCATCTTTTGTGGGATCAAAGCTCAAAAAACGAAGTAAGCAAGGAGATTCGTGATGAATAAACGATGGCTAATCGCTGCTGTGTCCGTTTTGGTCTTATCCTTGGGTATCCGTTGTATTGCCTGGATCACCGAGGAGAAGCGGCCGATCTCGGGGACCGACGATCAGAATCTGGATCCGACCGTCGCTCGAAAAGGGAGGGAATTCGACCTTCTGATGTATGGCAGGAGCTGTCTTGCCACAGTGCCCGAGGCAAATCAACCGGCTGGGGCAGAGAGAGGATTTCCCTCACTTTCTGAAGGTCGTTCCATTCCCGTTACATGGAGAAGGTTTGGACCACGATATCCTGACAGAATCCCTGAGAATCTGATATTATCGACAACATCGTATTTATCGTTATGCTGAGGATGCATGAGCATTTTGACTTTGAATGAAGAGATCATTTTGATCGCTCTATTCCGGCTGGGCGGCAGTGCCCATGGGGTGGCGATCCGGGATAAAATCGCTGCGGTATGAATAACGCTTCCGCGAATCCCAAAGCCGTGCTTAAGGTCCTATATTCTTCGATCATTCATTCACCACCCCACCTCAAAGGCAGATAGAGTCGTGTAAGCGAGAAATTCCAGCCGGCTATGGTTGATTTTTGAATTCCTTGCCGTCCTTTTTGCAGATTCGCCGGATAATCGTCTTGCCTGAGTTGGCATTATGGGCTAGAGACCCCATGGCAGTGGTCCATATCCCAACGAAGTAAAAATGGGATAGTCCCGGCAGCGTTGTTTTGAATTTCTTATCCGAAAGGTCTTCTTTCATGCCGAAATCGAGCTTCCGGTTCGGCAGATTGAACCACCCCTGCGTTCCCCCCATGTAACGCTCCCAGGTCATTAAGGTGTAGACGTCGATAGCCTCGACCTGGCCTTTTATCCCGCGGAAATGGATTTCTAGAATCTCGATCACCTGTTCGGCAACCCTCAGTTTCTCCTGTTTGTATCTTTCTCGATCGTCGTTATAGAGCTGTTTCCAGAAGGCATAGCTTGCCGGAAGCTCGACTTTCATGGTGCCTTTCCCGGCTGGGGCCATGGTTTTATCGAAACCGTAGAGCTGTGCCTCAATGCAGTCATATTTGTAGTTTGCTATGGTTACAGGCTGATCGAGCAATAAGACCAATGATGAAGGCTCGCCGGACAAATCCCGGTCAATTCCCAGACAAACGTTTACAGCAAAGGGGGTTTCGTCCGAGAGTGGAGCGCAGTAGCTGCGCACAGTCTCGTTTATGTACTTGCCATCCAGCATATCGAAAATCGTCTTGCGCCCGTCTGCGTTCGAAATGACAACGTCCGCGCGGTGCTCGCTCCCATCAATGAGCTGGACGCCCACGGCTTTATCATTCTCAACCAGGATTTTTTCGATCCTGCTGCGGTAATGTACTTTTCCTCCTAAAGCCAGGTAACGCCTCTCGATAGATCTGGCAAACTCGTCCGCTCCACCCACTGGCCATTGGATATCACCGCTCATTCCGCCAACATGCCTCATCAAATGAAAGAAGAGGGGGGCATCCGGATTTGAATAGACGAGCTGGGCAAATGATTTTCTAAGAAATGGATCGGAGAAACGTTCAGCAAAAGTACGCATATTCATTTTGAACCATTTCCGGATCGAAGGCTTCAAAAAGAAAATCTGGATCATTTTCCACATCGAGCCGCTGCTTATCGCATCATCGATTTTGCCATCAGCAAATGCCTGGATAGCCCGGATATATTGTTCGATCATTTTTGCATCTGCGGGAGATAATTTGAGTAAAGTGGTCTTTAGCTTTTCGAGATCATAGTAATCTATGAACATTTTCCTCTCCGGCGAGGCTACAGCCGTGCACTCTTCGAGACCCACCAGTTCTCGGGGCAATGCCCCAAGCTCGTACCACATCTGGTTTACACCGGAACCTGGATTGCAGCCGAAGAAATGGTGAATGCACGGGTCGAAAGTGAAGCCCTTGCGCTTCCAAGATGTGCATTGACCGCCGGCTTTGGTGTGCATCTCAAAAATCTGTGTTTCATAGCCGTTTATCTGTCCATAGATGCCGGCAGCCAGACCTCCCATACCGGCACCAATGATGATGATTGATTTGCCTATCAGTTTTACTCCTTCATAGCCACGGTATTTTTACTTTTTTACAGTATTCATCCCAGGCAGCACCAAAGGTCTTCGACAACATAACTTCTTCTTCAGGTGCAAAAATTCTAGATCCCAGGTAAAGGACGATTCCGATCAAGGCTCCCAACCATGTGTTAAGGAGAAAACCTATCCATGGAAGCACGAGCAAAGCTACTCCTGTGTATAGCGGATGCTTAACGAGAGAGTAAGGGCCGCTGATTATCAGTTCTTTTTTAGATACTTTTATTAAGATCAAAACGACGGACCATATCCAAATGACAATTCCTGGGATGAGGATGATAATGGAAATCACCGTTAGAACAGTTGAGGGACCACTCACACTAAAGAAAGATGGAAATATGATATTCAGAATCGAACCAATGATCAAAAACGGCAATGTGAGCAGCCCGATCTTGTCTCCACTTCCTACAAGCACTTTTAGTTTCATATTCTTTTTTTCTCCTCCAATATTCTCTATCTTCAAGTGTTCAATCGATCATACCATCATGGAGATCAACCGGGCTTTTCTTCCTTGGGTCCTGGTAATGTGGATTTTTTCCCTCTGCTCCAGGATCTGTGTTGTCTCGAGCTTAACGTTCCGACACAAACATGATCAGGCGGCACTGACAGCCTCGATTAACTCTACCTTTTTCTCGTCCAGCTCTTTGCGAACGAGTCGAACCAACGGCCTGCTGCTTTCTTCAGTACACCTAAGCGAGTGGGATAGAAGTAGTCAGATTCGAACCAGCCTTTGTCCCTGTAATAGGCATAGTCGCGCCAGCTGTCATGGAGCATCATCTTAATGCTTGTCCGCGTTGTGAGTGTGTTTCTTTCGCGCACTCCCGACGAACGCGGTGATTCGCTTCATGTGCTGTCCACCATAACCTCATCCGCTCGGGATGGGGATCTGTGAGGCAAAGGCTTCTATCTTCTCCTCCCAGCCCTCTTCCAGCGGCCCCTTGATGCCGGTCACCTGTATCTTGCCCTCGGTGACCTTGACCAGTTCCTTTTTTTGCAGGATGTCGTTCATGATAGGGATGACACGCTGCCACTTGGCCATCTCCTCTTCGGTGGGCATGCGTCCGGTCTTCTTGTCCGGCTGTGGTGCTGCCTCCGTGATCAGGAGAGCGTACCTGGTTCCCGCCGGAAGCCTGGCCTTTTTCAGAAAACGCCGCACGCATCCTCTGGGCTTCCCCATGCGACCCGGCGAGCTGAAGATGTAAAGGTCGGCCGGCGGGATCTCTTTGGGTTTTACATCCCGGAAGTGATGGATATTGACCGCCACTCCCCTGGAGGCCATCTGCTTCTTGAACTCCTCTGCGACCACGGTCCCATTTCCATACTTGGAAGCATGATAATATTCGATCTTCATAACGAAAAGTATAAAGAGGAGCCCAAGATTTGTCAAAGACAGGCCGAGCTCTCAGGGAACCGACCGGGAATGGTCTATGTTGGCCGATGAACCGAATTTTCGGCTTGACAACACTCCTGTTAATTCCTATATTAGTAACAAATATTGGTTACCATGAAATGCATTATTTCTGGCACCGGAAGTAAAATTTCACTCAAAGCTAGCGGCCATCAGGGGAAGGGACAATTAATATACGGATTTTTCGCCTGTCTATCCAAATCTACTGGTAACCATCAAGAGGAACGATGAGCGACGTTGAAAAGGAAATCCTGTCCCTCCTGAAAGATTCCCCGGATGGGATCCAGGTGGATGAGATAGCGAAGAAACTGGATCTCGTGAGGCATACGGTCAGCAAATATCTCCAGATCTTAAAGGCCAAGAACCTCGTGATGTACCGGACGGTCGGAAGGGCCAAGTTGTGGAGAGAAGCCAGCTCGGGAGTGAAGATCCGGCCGCTGAGTTTGGACAATATCAAAGATATCGTGAAAATCGAGAAGCGGATCGAAGGGAAATTGGGGATCATCAACGAAGAGAGGATGGAATATCTAAAAGAGGCGGCACGGTACAACATCGAACGCAGCGACCCCATGATGAGCCTGGGAGCTGAACTCGATGGCGAGATCGTCGGTTTCATCATCGGAGAGATCAGGATTTGGGAATTCGGTATCGGAGAAAAGACCGGATGGATCAGGATTTTGGGAGTGGATCCCGATTTCCAACGGCGGGGGATCGGCAGAAAATTGGGAGAAGCCCTGCTGGAGCATTTTGAACGGAGAGGTATCAAAAGAATCCGGACAATGGCGGAATGGTACACGGGGGACTTGATTTCGTTCTTTAGATCCCTTGGATTCAACATGTTGAACATGATACCTCTCGAGAAGGAATTCCATTCATAAGGAAAAAAAATGAGGTACGCAGAGACAGGATTTAATCTGGAAGTCGATCTCACAAGGGGAAACATCGAGAGGGTTGCGACCGATCCGGATGATACCGAACTTTATCTCGGGGGCCTGGGCACGAACGCCAAGATATTGTGGGAAAGGGTTCCCCCTGAAACGGACGCGTTTTCTCCGGATAATCTCCTTATATTCGCTGCCGGTCTTTTGTGCGGTACACCGGCTACCGGCTGCAACCGCACCATCGTTTCTACCATCTCTCCCCAAACCAAACTGATGGCATTTTCCATGATGGGTGGATTTTGGGCGCCGGAGTTGAAATTTGCCGGCTATGACAAAGTGATCTTTCGAGGGAAGTCCCCCAACCTTGTTTATCTATGGATAAACAACGGCAAAGTCGAAATACGCGACGCCTCTCATCTGAAAGGCAAGGGCGCTATCGAAACCGGCGAGCTCATCCGGCAGGAGCTGAACGAGCCGAGAGCCCAGGTGGCGGCCATCGGTCTCGCCGGTGAAAACAGGGTCTATTTTGCTTCTATCGAGCAGGGCAGGGGCAGTGCCAGCAGGGGTGGCATAGGCGCCGTGATGGGAGACAAAGGATTGAAGGCTATAGCCGTTCGCGGGACAGGGGACATCCAAGTTGCCCGGCCGGATGAATTCATGGAGCTTTGCAACGAGGTTCTGGCCTATATAAAAGTCCGGGAAGAAGAGCCGATTCCTGGCGTCATGCCCATTTTAGCAAGGCTCGGATCGCCACAGGAAATGAAAATCCATGATGAGAAGTGGCACACCGAGAGTTTCATGTGGGGCAATTCCCGCCACCGGAGACGAGACTTCTGGACCGAGGAAGTGGAAAAGAATTGGACAGAAACTATGGTAAATGCGCAAAAGCGGCTTATAAGCTGCTACAACTGCTCGTTGGAATGCGCGGCAACTCTTTCCATTCCGGGAGTCAAAACATACATAATGAAATGCTTCTCCAAGCTGACCTATACGATGGCGGCCATGTCGAACCTGGATTTTGGCCTGAGAATCGCGCAGCGGGCAACCGAATACGGCGTGGACGCCTTTTCGACTCCTCAGGTGATGGCCTTCGGCCTCGAGCTGTATGAAAACGGAATTCTTACCGACGACGATATGCCGGGAATGCCATCCGACAACGAGGAGAGATTTTTCTGGCTGCTCGACAGGATCGTCCGGCGGGAAGGCATAGGCGATGTCCTGGCCAACGGAACGTACTGGGCGGCCAAAGAGATCGGCAAGGGCGCAGAGGAATACGCCCACAACAACATAAAGAAACACGAGCAGATGCCTCTAAAACTGTCCATGCTGAATCCGATCTATTTCCTGATGTATGCCACCGGCGAGAAGATCAACATCACCCAGATCGAAGGACAGTTCCCCCAGATGCCTTTTCCAACGAGAGAGGAAAGAGAGGAATTCGTCAAGGATTGGATCCAGGTTCCCGATGAAAAGTTCAAGCAGTATTTTCTGGACTGGGAACTCCGGGGAGAAAACTCGTTCCCCTATTACCCGACTGTCGAAATGTGCTGCGACATCGTGGATTGGCAGGAGAGGATGCACTACATCGATGACGCCCTCGGGATGTGCGCCGGTTTATCATCATTCCCGCTGAAACCCCCGTATCATATCCATAATTACCCGAAATTCATCGCGGCTGGGTCCGGGATCGATATGGACGAAGTCAAACTGACCCAGGCCACCAAGAGATACCGGACTCTGGTGCGAGCCATCAATATACGAAAAGGCATGAGGAGAAAAGACGAGAAACCCCCTGAGAACCATTGGAAAAAAAGATTTCCCGAACTGGAAAAAAAGCTCCTGGATGAGTACTACAAAATGAAAGGGTGGAATGAGGAAGGGATTCCGACCAAAGAATCTCTGCATGAACTGGGCCTGGACTACGTTAGCGAGGACTTCATCCGACGGGGTATCCTTGAGGCTTCGCCGGCAGCAGGAAAGAAGCAGCGCAAAAAGGTGGAATCCAAGTGAGCGAGAAAAAAAAGAAAATCGTCAAAATAATCAAAGTCGACCTGGATAAATGCAACGGCTGTCGGGCGTGTGAAGTGGCTTGCTCCGCTTTTCACTCATCGCCGAAATACAGCAGCAACAATCCGGCGAGGTCCCGGATCAGAGTGATCCATGAACCCCTGAGAGATGTTTACGTTCCTATACGAGCCGGGGATTATACGCCCGCCGAATGCACCGGCAGGCATATTTATACGATCAACGAAAAGGAATATGACGAGTGCAGCTTTTGCGGCGTTTCCTGCCCGGCTAGAGACGTTTTCAAAGAACCCGATTCCGGTCTCCCGCTGAAATGCGATATGTGCGAGAGCGATCCGCCTCTGGCAGAGCCGTTGTGCGTTCAGTGGTGTCTGGCAGATGCCCTGACGTACGAAGAACGGGAAGAGGAAATCGAAGAAAAAGAAGAGGAAAAGCGAGAGGAGATGGAGATCGCTTTGGAATCGATGACAAAAAAATACGGATTGCAGAAGGTGATGGATACCGTTGTCCGGATGTCCCTATCGAAAAAGGGCCAAAAACAATAGGAACCGTCAAGGATGAAAAAGAAAATGGAGACAGTCGCCCCCCTCAAGGAGATTATAGAGATCATCAAGGAGAGCGGCGGAGATGCCTTCAAACTTTGCTATCAATGCGGGCTGTGCGATACGGTCTGTCCATGGAACAGGGTCAGGACTTTCAGCATGCGCAAGCTGGTCCGGCAGGCGAATTTCGGTTTGACGGAGATCGAAGCTGAAGATATGTGGCTCTGCACGACCTGCGGGATATGTCCCCAGCAGTGTCCCAGGGACGTCAAACAGATAGAATCCGGTGTTTCCCTGCGCAGGATAGCCACGGAATACGGGGTTTTCCCCGCTTCGGTCAAACCGATATCCGGCATAAGAGCCAGCCTCGCAGGGGAAGGCAATCCACTGAATTTGGAGCGAAAAGAGAGGGCTAAGTGGGCAGAAGGCCTTTCCGTAAAAACCTTCCGCGAAGAAATGGATCTTTTATATTTTTCCGGGTGTTACCTCTGCTATGATCCGAGGCTGATGAAGGTAGCCAGGGCAACAGCAAGCCTACTAAATCGCGCAGGATCGGATTTCGGGATACTGGGCTCCAAGGAGAACTGCTGCGGGGAAAGCATCCGAAAGACCGGAGACGAAGACTTGTTCAAACGGCTGGCCAGGGAAAACATCAAAACGTTTGTCGAAAACGGAGTGAAGAGAATACTCGTTTCTTCCCCGCACTGCTTTCACACGTTCAAAAACGAGTATCCCGAATTTATGGTCAATTTCGATATAGTCCATATCTCCCAATATGTATTCGAGCTCATTTGCAAGGAAAAGCTGCCCTTGTCCAAAGAGTATCGAAAGAAGGTGGTCTATCATGACCCCTGTTACCTGGGGCGGCACAACGGCATTTATGACGAACCCCGAGAGGTTTTGAAGAAGATCCCAGGCATAGACCTGATCGAAATGGCCGATTCCCGGGAAAACAGCCTCTGCTGCGGGGGTGGAGGAGGCAGGATCTGGATGGAAACGCCCAAAGGGGAAAGATTTTCCGATCTCAGAGTCGAACAAGCTGTTGCGGCGGGTGCCGAGGTGCTGGCCACCTCATGCCCCTACTGCATCACCAATTTCGAGGACAGCAGGCTGGTCCTGAATCTTGATGAAACCATCGAAATCAAAGACATCACCGAGATTCTTCAAGAGGTGATTTAGTTTGAAAATTCAGGTCAAAAGTTGAAGAAAATAAACAGGCAATAAAATGAAGCACAAACCGGATTGGAAAGGTGTCGCAAAGGATATCGTTTTCCATCGCTTTTCGGAACAAGGCTGGGAAACGAGCGCATCCCCCTTGCCCGATGAGATGGCGCTCGCCATTTATGTCAATCACCAGGAACTGGTCTCTATCCTATGCACGCCATCCAAATTGAACTGCCTGGTCCTCGGTTTTTTATACGCAGAGGGAATCATTATGGGTATGGACGATGTGGCAAGCATACGGGTGTGCGAGGAGGAATCGCTGGCCGAAGTGATGCTGAGCGACTCGCAGTACGAACTGCCGAAAGTGCGGACACTCACTTCCGGATGCGGTGCCGGTGTCACTTTCAAAAAAAAGGAACAGAAAGTCGAGTCCGACCTTGTCATAGCAGCAGTGGAGGTTCTTGATTTGATGAGACAGCTTCAAGAACAGATGGAGCTTTACCGGTTGTGCGGCGGCGTCCACGCTTCGGCCTTATCCGACACCAGGAGATTGCTGGTCGTGGCCGAGGATATCGGAAGGCACAACACTCTGGACAAGATCCAGGGTGAATGCCTGCTAAAGGGGCATCCCAGCAAAGACAGGCTGCTTCTGAGCACCGGCCGCATATCGTCCGAGATGCTTCTCAAGGCAGCAAAGATGCAGTCTCCGGTCGTGGTATCGCGGCATTCACCGACGGATGCGGCTGTTTCGTTTGCCCGAGACTTGGGCATTACCCTGGTCGGCCATGCACGGGGAAGCTGCCTTTCGGTGTATTCCCATCATCAGCGACTGAAAGCAAACCAAAACCGGTAAAGGCGGAGAAAAAAGGAAAAAGCACGCGTGGAAAAAGAATTTTCGGAAAAGCAACGGATCGAAGAGCTCTGTAAAAGTCTTGGCGAAAAAAATTTCGGGGATGTCATGGTCGTGGGCGGAGGGATCAGCGGTATTCAGGCCTCTCTCGATCTTGCCACCGCAGGATTCAGGGTTTACCTGGTCGAGAAATCTCCCACCATCGGCGGAAAAATGGCCCAGCTCGATAAGACCTTTCCCACGAACGACTGCTCCATGTGCATCGAATCTCCCAAGTTTATCGAGTGTGACCGGCATCCCAACATCGAGATCCTGACCTATACGGAAGTTGAAAGCGTGGAAGGGGAAGCCGGAGACTTCACGGTGACTCTTGTCAAAAAACCCCGGTATGTCATGGAGGACAAATGCACCGGCTGTACAGTCTGTGTTGAGTACTGCCCGGTCTCAGTCCCTGATGCGTTCAACCAGGACTTATCGTCGAACAAGGCCATCCATATCTATTTCTCTCAGGCGATACCCCTTGTCACGTATATCGATGAAAACTGCCTTTACCTCAAAGACAAAAAATGCACCATCTGCCAGGGGGTCTGCCAGAACGACGCCATAGACCTTCATCAGGAACCGGAAAAGGTGGACGTGAAAGTCGGAGCGATCGTCCTGTCCCCTGGCTACGAGACGTTCGATCCAAAGCTCCGGGGCGACTATGGTTATGGAAGATTCGCAAACGTGGTCACGAGTCTCGACTTCGAGCGCCTTTTATGCGCCACAGGACCTCACGAAGGCGAGATCCTGCGGCCTTCGGATAAAAAGCATCCCCATAAAATTGCCTGGATCCACTGCGTCGGTTCCAGAGAAGTTATCCAAGGCGGAAACAGCTATTGTTCTGCGGTGTGCTGTTCGTATATTCAGAAGCAGGTGATCCTGGCCAAAGACCACGATGCGAACACGGAAGCGATCATTTTCCATAACGATATCCGGTCATTCGGCAAGGATTTCGAACGATTCTACCAAAGAGCGGAGAAACTTTCCGGGGTCAGATTCATCAGAAGCTACGTGTCCATAGGAAAAGAGATCCCGGAGACGAAAAACGTCACCATAAGGTATGCCACCTTCGACGACGGGGTCAAGGAAGAAGAATTCGATCTGGTGGTACTTGGCGTGGGTTTGAACCCTCCCGCTGATGTGAAGAATCTGGCCGACACGTTCGATATCCAGCTCTCGCCTCATGGATTCTGCAAAACCGATTCCTTCAATCCCATGGCAACCTCCCGCCCGGGAATTTATGTCAGCGGAGCTTTCCAGGGCCCGATGGACATCCCCGAGTCGGTCGTGACCGCCAGCGGTGCCGGGGCCCTTTGCGGCACCCTCCTAGACTACCGGAGAGGGAAGCTGGCAAGGGAACGGATCTATCCTCGGGAACGGGATGTTTCTGAAGAGGAGGCCAGGGTGGGTGTCTTCGTGTGTCACTGCGGTGCCAATATCGGAAGAGTGGTCGATGTCCCATCGGTCGTCGAATATTCCTCCGTACTCGAGAATGTCGTCCATGCGGAGGAAGGACTCTTCGTTTGTTCCACCGATGCTGCCGAGCAGATCGCCAACACCATTCAGGAAAAAAGACTCAACCGTGTGGTCGTGGCCGCCTGCACGCCTCGAACACATGAACCGCTCTTCAGGGACACGCTCCGGGAGGGAGGGATCAACCAGTATTTCTTCGAGATGGCCAACATCCGGGAACACTGCTCCTGGGTCCACTCCAAACAAAAGGAGGAGGCCACGTCAAAGGCGAAGGATATCGTCCGGATGTCGGTTGCCCGGACCATCCATCTGGAACCCCTCCAGGAATTCGATCTGCCCGTGGACAAGAGGGCCCTGGTGGTCGGGGGCGGCCTGGCCGGGATGACCAGTGCCCTGAGCCTGGCCGACCAGGGATTCGAGGTTCACCTGGTAGAAAAGGATACAGAACTGGGGGGAATGGCGCGCAGGATTCATCACACACTGGAAGGATGGGATGTTCAGGAATATTTGGCCGATCTCATCCGCAAAGTCTATCGTCACCCGATGATCCATGTCTCCCATGATGCGACCATCACGGATGTTTCCGGATATGTGGGCAACTTCACGACCACGGTAAAATCCGAGGGAAGGAACAAGCAGATCCACCATGGGGCCGTTATCCTCGCTACGGGCGCTGAAGAATATAAGCCCGCAGAATACTTATATGGGGAAGATGACCGGGTCATGACCCAGCTGGAACTGGAGGAGATGATCGCCCGCAGTGAAAAAAGGGTGATCGACTCCCGGAGTCTTGTCATGATCCAGTGTGTGGGCTGCAGGCAGGAAGACCGAAATTACTGCGCGCGGGTATGCTGCGGCACGGCCGTAAAGAACGCTTTGAAACTCAAAGAAATGAGCCCGGATATGGATGTCACCATTCTCTTCCGGGATATGAGAACCTACGGATTCGCCGAGGATTATTACCGAAGAGCAGCCGAGAAAGACGTAAAGTTCATCCGGTGGGAACCGGATGACAAACCAGATGTGGAACCGGCCGCAGCAGAGGGCAAACAGGTTTTGCGGATCAATGTGCCAGATCCTGTTTTAGGTCAAAGGCTGGAGATAGATGCCGATCTTCTCGTCCTGTCCGCTGCTGTTATTCCCTCCAAAGGAAGCCGGGAAAGCGCCCGGTTGTTCAAGGTGCCCTTGAGTCCGGATGGGTTCTTCCAGGAAGCCCATGTGAAATTGAGGCC
>Ga0180438_10001459_pt1 | contig 41995 bp, 31 predicted proteins | sample SS_ome_12_FD_132455 | JGI IMG/M metagenome (GOLD analysis project Ga0180438, IMG submission 132455) | Hypersaline lake sediment archaeal communities from the Salton Sea, California, USA - SS_3_D_2 metaG | ecosystem: Environmental > Aquatic > Non-marine Saline and Alkaline > Hypersaline >...
ACGTCGGGGCTGATCTCGCACTTACCATCGCTGCTCCCTCCGCACGGACCGTTCAGTATAGACTTCGAACATCTCGCCACCGGACATATACCGCCCGTGAGATGCAGAATGCAGTTGCCGCAGCCGGCGCACATCTCGACCCATACGCCGGGTTCTACCGTCGCACCAAAAAACTTCGTGTTGATCCCGGGAAAAACCGGCACCTCTTCGAGCTTCTCCGCGACAAAATTAACACCGACTCCGCAAGCCAGCGATAGCACCGCCTCGATCTTCTCATCCGCAACACGCTGCGTCACCTTATCGACGAACTCAGGTTCGCATTGACGAGTTACGCAATCCTCGAGAATCTCCCTCTCTTTGCCCTCTCTGAGAAAGGCGATGCGAAGCGCCGAACCCAGCACTTTCACCTCGCTCTCGCCGCCGGCAAAGCACACAGTCGCACACGTGCCGCAACCCACTATCAGCACCTTGCGGTAATCTTCAATGAACCCCTTCAACTCCAAAAGCGGCTTTCTTTCCCCCACTATCATAAGTTACCCTCCAAGCGCGCGCAGTTTCCTCTTCGAGAGCTCCCAGAACGCGGACCACGACACCTCGGCGGACCTCTCGGTTCTCCAGTGATCGATCCTTTCACCGCCGAGTCCGATCTCATCCAATATGCTCTTCGCCCGCCGCACACGCGCGCTAAGTCGCTCCTCCGCTGTCGGATAAAGACAATCTCCCTCCGTGCACGAGATTATCACCACGCAGTCTGCTCCCAACTCAAACGGCGCAAGTATGTCCACCACGCTCAACCTCGCAACACAAGGCACCATCACCCTCGCCACACCGGTTCGCGCCGCGTCACTGGGTTCCGATCGCACCAGCTTCCGGCTCGTCACCTCGAACAGGCAACAGTAGGACACGATCAACGGATGAATATCCTCACGCATCCCTATTCCCGCAAACAGCCCCTCTATCTCCTCCCTCATGCGGTTCGTCCCGAACCGTTTCAGCGCTATAGCCGCCGCGGGACATTCCGCCGCACACAGACCGCATGCCTGGCACAACTCCTGCGGCATCGCCGCCGTCTCCTCCACCGTGGCTACGCCGAACGGACAGATCCGCACGCACGTCAGACACCCCGCGCACTTCTCCTCGTCAGCCAAGGCCCCGGTCGTGCACGCTAGACAGCGTTTGGCTTCCGCGAGCGCTTCCGCCTCCGTGAACCCGCGCTCGATCTCGGAGAAATCACGTACTCGCGCATCTGCCGGCGCGAGTTCCGGGATGACCGGCGCTCGTTGTTTGATCTTCTTGGCGGTATCCAGTGGGATGTCCCCGAGGCAAGGGGGTTTCGTAACCGGTTGGCTCAGGAGTTCGCCGGTGTCGAGGTAATGCACAATTGCCTTCGCCGCCCGGTGGCCATCGCGTACGGCCTCAACAGCCGCGCCCGGACCTGTGACCACCTCCCCGCACGCGAATACACCTTCCTCGGTGGTGGTAAGGGTCTCCGGCTCGTATTCAAGCCGGTCACGCGCCGCCTTGACCGCTGAGCCCTCGATGCACGTCAGGTCACTCCACTGCCCGATGGCAATAATAATGTTGTCGGCCAGGAGCGTCGAGACGTCCCCCTCATCGAAACTGGGATTGAACCGGCCCGCTTCGTCGAAAACCGCCGTACACCTCTTAAGCTCGAGGCCTCGCACGACACCATCCTCGGTGAAAACCGACCTCGGACCCCACGAGTTCTGAATCTCGACACCTTCCTGAACCGTTTCCTCTATCTCCCACTTCCAGGCCGGCATCTCCTCCCAGGATTCGAGCGATACAAGCGTGACCTTCTCCACACCCAAGCGGCGCGCACAGCGCGCCACATCTATTGCGACGTTGCCTCCTCCTATCACTACCACGCGCTCACCCAGGGACGCTCCTCTGCCACCGGCTACCGTTCTGAGAAACGGAATCGCCAGCAGCACGCCCTCGCTGTCAATACCGGGTATGCCCAGCGTACGGCTCTCGGAAAGACCCGTAGCTATCAGAATCGCTGCGTAGCCCGCCTCGCGCAACTCATTTATACCGATACCCGCACCGATCTCGTATCCTGTTCTCACATCGACGCCGAGCGAGAGAATATCGTCAATGTCTTCCTTGAGCACCGCCCACGGCAGCCGGTAACGAGGAATAGCCGTACCCAGCATCCCTCCCGGCAAATCGTTCTTCTCGTATACCACCGCGCCAAACCCCAGCTTCGCCAGGTCGTATGCTGCCGTCAGCCCGGCCGGACCTGAACCGATGATCGCGACTTTCTCCTCTCTGCTGGGCTCGATCCACTTCCTCCTCAGGAGACGGTACTCCCTGGTGTTCTCCACCACGAAACGTTTCAGCATCCTCAAACCGACGGGAGCATCTACCTTGCTCCGACGGCACTGCTGCTCGCAGGGGTGATGACAGATGCGACCACAAACTGAAGAGAAGGGATTTGCGTCGAGAAGAAACTCCAGGGCCTCTTCATACTTGCCCTGAGTGATAAGTTCAACGTACCGGCGCGTGTCCGTCTGCACAGGACACGCCGCCATACAGCTGGCCGTTGCGACCTGGTCCTCCATCGCCGAACCTCCTAACATTGACAGCGGTCAATGTACAAGATCTTCAGAGGCTACAACGGACTCTAACCTAAAAAGCGAGCGCGCATACTAAACGCTGCAAGTGCAAACTGAACAAGGTCCAACGAAAGCCAAGCTGTCTTGCCTATATCGCAGTTCTTTTAACGGCCTGCTATCCGAACTACATGAGAACAGGCAGAAACGGATTCTGTTAAGGGCATGACATCCCACAGTTTAACCCGAACGCATCTTTAGTATACCATGATAATACGTGACCTGCAAGGCCTAAATCTAATGACCGGAACGGCTGACGAGTGTCTTTCAAGCCAGTCAATGATCTCACCGGTACGCTCATCGTCGCGTCATACGTAATCTCACCGTAATGGCTTGATGTTACAGCCCCCATTAAGATCCTACACGGCGCGATACGAACTATTGACACTCGTCCGTCGCAGAGGTTAGAATCACATGAATTGCGGCCAACTACTGCCGGGATTCGTCGAAAACGTCAGTGTCGGTGACGATCAGAAGTCAGGTACGCTGATTCGAGGGCACTACAACGTTGATCGTTCAGGAACGTCCATAGTGTCTTCTTGCAAGAACGGGGCCGCGCATTTCGCCAATTAGCAAAGTGAGTACCAGAACGCGACAGCTAATCACAGTGGCAGCTTTCCTGCTGATCTCCATCCTGTTGTTGAAAGGGTCGCTCGTGCTTTCGGACAGGTTGGTGCCCGCGCCCGTTGCAAACGCCGTCATGGCAGACGAACTCGGGGTCGAGTTCTCTCTGCCCGAAGCGTGGCCCAAAGGCCTCTCGCCGCCCAACCGCGAAACCAACTGCGTCCGCTGCCACATGGGAGTCGGAGGAGTATACAGCGACGCGGTCGTCCATTTCGCGGGGAGCACGCACGATTTCATGGGCCTGTCCTGCGACGCCTGCCACGGAGGCGATACGAGCGACGACGAATACGCTCACGCTCGAAGAGGATACGTCGGAACACACCCGGGCGATCTGAGGAAGAACTGCACCACCTGTCATTCGGCGGTAGCCGAGGTTTTCAGCAAGAGCGTTCATTTCCAGGAGAAGTTCGACTGGCGATACCCGACCTGCTATAAGTGTCACGGTAACCACGCGATCGGCAGAGGCGACACCGTCTTCGCCAGCGCTTGCACCGAATGTCACGGCGCAAGGGCAACCGCCTCTGTCGGTTCAGGCGAATCTGAGATCATATGGAAAAGCCGCACCGAAGGCGCCCACGGCAACAGGGTTTCGATCTCGATGCTGGCTGAAAGTGCGAACCAACCTCTATCCGTCGACCATCGCACGAGCGACGGCACCACCGACATCGTAATCCATCTGGCGACCGACGATCAGGGCAAGCCGACTTCGCTTGCCGAGGACGTCATCGCCATGATCACCGGCGAGAGAGGACTGTTTCATATCATCTACTGCGAAGAAGGAGACGGGGCACTCGGCGAAGGGCTCGTTGAGCCGACGCAAAAGTTCGCGCTCGCGGGCGGCGCTGACTTCGACGCCAAACTGCCCGCTTACGGCGACCTTGTACGGGCCAACGACGCGCTGCGCGGTTCGCTGAGAGCGTTGAACAAGCAGCGCGATGAACGACCGCCGGAACTCGTCTCGGCGATTGCCGCGCTGCGCAGTAACACCATGGAGCTGGCCCACGGCGTCCCGGAGAAGCCTGATCCGGCTCAAGTCAAGTCTGTGGTTGAGGAAACGGAACGGCTGAAGGAGAAGATTGACTCCTTCCTTAGGAAACCGTATAGATAAAAGAGGAGACTCAGATGGAAAGAAGACGTATGCACAGCCGCCGGGATTTCTTGAAGGTTGCCGGTGCCTCAGCCGTCGCGGCCGGATTAGCGCCCGGACTCGTCACCGAGGCACAGGAAGCTGAAACGGTAACCGCTACCGTCAGTATCGCAAAGAATTCATCGGTCAAACAGGCGGTACGCGACGCGGTCGAGATGTCCGGCGGGCTGGATTTCATCAAGCCGGGCCAGAGAGTCCTGATCAAACCGAACCAGGTCGCACCTGTTAAACATCCCATCACCACCAACCCGGAGGTGCTTTACGAGGTCGTCAAGCTGGTTGCAGAAGCAGGATGCGACAGCATCTTTGTGAGCGACCAAGGTTTCCACACGTTCAAGAACGGCTCGCTCCTCATGAAGGCAAGCGGCCACTATAACGCCGCTAAACAGGCGGAATCGGACGTGGGCGGGGAAGTCAAAGTAACTCCTGTCGCGTTCGAGGACGCCGGCCCCTATTTGAAGCCCGGTTCGCCAATCTGGCGCGAGATACATCATCCGCTAGCCAAACGGTGGGTCGAAACAGACGGCAACAGCGTCGGTTTCCAACTGGCCGAACTTCTCTTCCAGGTGGACCACATCATCAACGTCCCGGCGTGCAAATGCCACACCCAGCTGTGGTTCACCCTGTCGATGAAAGCGTTTGTCGGCATGGCCGCGCACCCGTCGCGGTTTTACTTTCACAGCCACTCCATGAGCGGCTCGTTCTACAAACCCGGTGACAACCAACCCTGGACGAACACGGAAGCCGACGTTACGCCGGTTGCTCAGTACATCGCGGAACTGAACCTCGGTATCGCGCCTGCGCTCAACATCATCGACGGCACGAGGCCGCTGTACGCCGGCAGCCACGTGCGGGGCGAGTCCGCCAAGGCCGATATTATCATTGCCAGCCGTGACCGGATCGCTGCGGACGTTGCCGGCGTTGCCCTGCTGCGTACCGTCGGTGCCGAGAAACGGCTGTACAGCATGTCGCCCTGGAAGCACCCGCTGATTCGTCACGCGCGCAAGCTTCGTCTCGGCGTCAGACGCCGCAGCGACCTGACGGTCAAGCACAAGGGTGTGGACAACATCGACACAATGCTCGAGCATATGGCCTGAAGGAGGAAGCACCATGAGCGAGAACGCTAAGAAGAGGTCTCGAAGGGAGTTCTTTGAGCTTGCCGCCGCCGGCACCGCAGGAGCAGCGTTTGCCTCAGTGGAACCGAAGCCTGTCTTCGCACAGGGGGAGCGACGCGACGGGTACAAGGTTTTCTCCGAAGGACGGATAGCTGGCATCCGGCTGAAAAACCGACTGGTGCGTTCCGCAACGTGGGAATCCGCGGCCTCTAAAGGGGAAGTCACCGAGACATACATTGGCCTGCACAAAGGGCTCGCTGAGGGCGGGATCGGCATGATCATCTCAGGCTTTATTGCCCCGGTGAAACTGGAAGCGGCTCCGCAGCAAGTTCACGCTTACGATGACCAGCATATCCCCGGGCTCAGGAAAGTTGCCGACGCGGTACACGCGGCGGACAGTCAGTGCAAGCTTGTCGCGCAGGTCGGTCACGGCGGCGGGACAGTCGGACCATCCGGCATCCGCTGGCCGACGAAAATGGCGGGTAGAGCCCTCTCGACCGAGGAAGTCGATGAGATGGCCACATCCTTTGCGGAAGCTATAAGACGCGTCAAGGCAGCCGGGTGGGATGGCGTGGAGCTGCACGGCGCTCACGCCTACCTGTTGTGCTCTTTCCTCTCGCCGTACACCAACAAGCGCACCGACAAGTACGGCGGTTCGACCGAGAACAGGGTGCGAATCATCAGGGATATCGTGGCGCAGGCGAGACAACGCGTCGGGACGGATTTCCCGATTATCATAAAAGTGAACAGTGATGATGGTGTGAAGGGAGGGATCGATGCGGACACCTTCCCGGAACTGGCCAATGAGGTGGAGAAGGCCGGCGTTGACGCGATAGATGTGAGCGGAAGCAACTGTATCCAACCGGGAATCGACACTCCGGAGAAAGAATCCTATTTCCGGAAGGCCGCTGAGAGCATCGATGTGAATGTGCCGGTCATACTCACCGGTGGGAACAGGTCGATAGGACGCTTGGAGAAGATTCTGCAGGACAGCGGCAAGGTAGACTTTTTCGGCATTGCCCGACCGCTGATTCGCGAACCCGGCCTGCCGAAAAGGTGGCTCGAAGGTGAAGGTGAAGATGTTGCCAAATGCATTCACTGCAACGGCTGTTTCGGCACAATAATGAAGGGAGGACCCGTACACTGCATCCAGGAAGCGTGATGCACTGCACGAGCACCCAACGCGTTTGAGTAAGTGAAGAAGAGGATTGGCACATTTTCATTCAAGTCCGGTCTGAGAGGTTTCAAGAGAATGGATAAACAGATTCAACGCACGCACAACCGTAGGGATTTCCTGAGAATTGCCGGCGCATCCGCTGTAGGGGCCGGGTTCGCGCCCGGCATTCTAGCCGGAACGGAAGAGACCCAGAAAGTTGCAGTCGGTATCGTCAAGGATTCGTCGGTCAAACAGGCGGTGCGCGACGCCATCGCGATGTCCGGCGGACTGGACTTTATCAAGCCGGGGCAGAGGGTACTGATCAAACCGAACCAAACCGGACCTGTGAAACATCCCGCCACCACCAATCCGGAGGTCATCTACGAGGTGTGCAAACTGGTTGGCGAAGCAGGTGCCGAGACCATCTTCGTTAGCGACCGGTGCGTCGGGTTTTTCACGAAAGGTTTGATGGTCATGAGGGTCTGCGGTCATTACGAGGCCGCAAAAGACGCCGAGAATGACCTCGGCGGCGACGTGGAAGTGATACCGGTCGCATTCCACGAGGCCGAACCGTACTTGAAACCCGGCTCTCCCATATGGCGGGAGATCCACCACCCGCTCGCCAAACACTACATCGAGCCGGACGGCAAGGATGTCGGGATCAGGCAGGCCGAACTGCTGTTCCAGGTTGATCACGTGATTAACGTACCCTGCGCCAAGACGCACAACCAGTGCTGGTTCACGATGTCGATGAAGGCCTTCGTCGGCATGAGCGACCCTAATACGACCCGGCGATACTTCCACACCCGTGCGGGGAGGGGAATCAGGGGGGTCCCGGGAAAAGGCGGGCGATATACCGGACCTCATTACGGAACGGAAGCCGACACAACGCCGATATCCCGATACGTTGCGGAACTTAACCTTGGCCTCACACCCGCGCTCAATATCGTTGACGGCACCGCGCCGATATACGAGGGCGATCACGTCGAAGGCACGTACACCAAAGCGGACGTCATCATCGCCAGCCGCGACCGCATTGCGGCGGACGTCACCGGCATCGCACTGCTGCGTTCGCTCGGCAACGAGGAGCGCTTACACAGCATGTCGCCCTGGAAACACCCGATGGTAGTGCACGCCCAGGAGATAGGTATTGGCGTCAAGAGCCGGAGCGATGTAACCGTCAAACATAAGGGGCTGGACAACATCGACGTACTGCTGGGCCATATGGCCTGACCCTGACCAAAGTCTCTTTGCGCCCGGCTAGCCTCCCTTGAGTGCCAGAGCTTCGGGCAAACCCGGCACGTGCTTGGCGCCGGTCGGCACGGAGATCGTAGACCCTTCGAAGTCGTTCCCGATCGGTTCGAACCGGCCTCCAAGGACCTCGGCGAGAAACGCCTCCGCCACCGCAAAGAACGACAAGTTGTTCTCCGGCCGGGCAAACCCGTGGCCCTCGTCCGAGTATAGCACGTACGTCACCGGGATGTTTTTCTCCTGCATGGCCTTGACGATCTGGTCCGATTCAGCCTGTTTGACCCGAGGATCGTTAGCGCCCTGGCCGATCAGGAGCGGCCGTTTGATGCGGTCCACGTAAGTCAGCGGTGAGCGCGATGTGAGGAACGCCTTGCCCTCTTCCGTCCGGTGGTCGCCGACCCGCGTGGCCCACATCTGGATCATCGGCGCCCAGTACGGCGGGATCGAGTTGAGCAACGTAACCAGGTTCGAGGGACCAACTATGTCCACCCCGCAAGCGAACCTCTCGGGCGTGAAAGTCAGGCCGACCAACGTCGCGTAACCGCCGTAGCTCCCGCCAAATATGGCTACGCGGTCCGGATCGGCAATTCCTTCTCTCACCGCCCAGCTTACCGCATCGATCAGGTCGTCGTGCATCTTGCCGGCCCACTCCCTGGTGCTAGCGTTGATGAAATCTTTACCGAACCCGGTCGATCCGCGGTAGTTCACGCTCAGGACAGCATACCCCCGGTTGGCCAACCACTGGTGCGCCGAGTTGTATCCCCAAGCGTCGCGCGACCACGGACCGCCGTGCACGAACAGCACCATCGAGACGGGATGGTCGGGACGACCATCGCCATCCGCGTCGGCACCGGGAGGCAGCGACAGATAGCTCACAAGGTTCAGGCCGTCGCGGGACCTGATCACCACCGGCCGCATATTGACCAACGGCAGACCCTCCAAATCGCTGCGGTTGGTGAACAGGAAACGTGCCTTGCGCTCGTCCCGCTCATACAGGTAGTAGCGTACCGGCCCGTCATCCTGGGTGTAGGCCACGATCCACCGCCGGTCGTCCAACGTCCGGCTGGCAACTATGATCTCACCGTCCGCTACCCTGCTCAGCACGTCGAAATCGGCGGCAACCGCCGGATCCATGAACTGCCACTGCTTCCGATCGTAGTTGAACGCAGCAGCTTCTACCACCTTCTCCGTCGGGTGGATCAATACGTCATCGAGGTCGGCTTTCGGATCATCGGCGATCAGTGTCAGCTCGTCGGTTTCGACGTTGAGCTTAATCAAGGCCGCGGTATTCCGCCCTCGGCTATCCATCATGTACAGGTGGTTGCCGGTCTTGTCGAAATCGAGCGGACGCGTCGTGAGCGAATCCACCATCTCGATCTCCGTATACGTCTCCCACTCGCCCGTCTCGGTCATCTTGAGCGCTTCCAACCCGCCGAACATCGTCATCCGAAACGCGAACCGCACGTTGTAATCGTCATCCGCCATGATATCGACGAAACCGGTGTTCAACTCGATCAACGTCTTCTCGCCGGTTCTCAGATTGAACCGGTACAGGTCGTGCAGTTGCGGTTTCCTATCGTTCAACGCGAGCAGGATTTCTTCCGGATGCCTGTGGCTCACCCGTTTGATCTCGGCCCGCACGCCGCCGAGCGGCGTCAGATCACGGGTCTCGCCTTTTTCCAAATCGACAACGTAAACGTGCCAGTTCTCGTCCCCGTCCTTGTCCTGGAGGTAGACAAGATGATCCGGGGTATAAGTCCAGAGGTAGATCCGGATACCGCGTTTCCTGTCTTCCGTAACCGGTTTCGCGGCGGCCGGATCGTCCACCGGTCCGACCCACACGTTGAGCACGCCGTCCACCGGCGCAAGAAAGCTCAGTTTGGTACCGTCCGGACTCAGCCGTGCGGCCGCCTTGTCCGGATTGCCGAACAGAACCGTGCGCGGGATCAGCGGCACCGAAACTGCCGACCCGACAGAGTCTGCCGCTTCCGCCACTGCTGCGGAGGGCAAGATCGCGCAGCCAAACAGCAATGCAACTGCCAGATACCAGACGGTCACTCTTCGGATTGACATGGGTCTAGCCTCCCCATCGTGCTACTGGCCGGTTTTCAAACACAAAACAAAATCGCGCGGACCTTACCCGGTAGTTACAGCGGTAGCTCCGACGGCTTCTTGCTTGACGTCATACTACTACAGACTTGGACAAGTTACAATGTGGTACAGCGGGAACGTGCCAATCCGGCCTCACTTGTCGCCCTGGAGCGCCCTTACCACGCGCTCACCCATTGATTGCAGGATATCTTTGTACCAGGTCTTGCCTGAGGATTTCAGCTGCTTTTCGAGATAGAGATCGACATCAGATGTCGTCTGTCCCTCGTAAACCCTCACAGTGATACCCCATGCATCGTCTGCCGCCGGATGGTGGTACTTCGAGACGCGCCACTCGTGACGATACCCCGGGTGCACCCGCCATTGCCCGCGTTGGAGTCCTTCCACACGATACCAGCCTTTCTCATCGGTACGTGCGGATGGGAGGCGACCCCAGACCCCTTGCTGTGAGAATTGAATTATCTGATCAGGCATCGGGCGACCCGATTCCGCGTTATAAACGGTCCCTTCTATAACGCCGGCGACTGTGAGTGCGAAATCGATCTCTTCGAAAACCTCGCCGGAATGCATGACGACCTCGCGACCGTCGCCAACCAAGTTACCGTGTTCCACCTTCACCATTACCGGAATCTGCGGAACATCATCGATTCGGTACGACCCGGAGGCATCTGTGCGCGCTGACGATAAGAAACCGCGACTGCCAAATCCTCCGTATTTTTCGGGACAAGGTATCGTGCCTTCCAGCGTCACCAGGACATCCTCAACCGGCTCCCCTGTAGCGGCCTCGACGACACGCCCTGTAATACCGCCACTTTTTTTCAGGACAATCTTGATGTTGTCGCACGGTACCGGAAATTCCAGCCCGAGCCACAGAGTTCCCTTTCCAGCCTTCAGATAACGCTGCGCTTTCTGGCAACTCTCCCTGTTCCACGCGTAGTTGAGCCCGTAACCCTTCTTCCGCGCTCTTACCCCGGTCGTCAAAGTGTCTCTCGGAAGGTGCGTAAACGCAAAACGGCCCTCCGCATCCGTCGTGGTCGTTGCGAGCCCGCCGCAATCCCGGGCGAAAACGGCTGTCAGTCCAGCAGCTTGCGCGCGGCGGAATCTCCGCAGATCATAGTAAGCTGAGTGGACTGCTCCGTCGACAGTGACAACAGCTCCCTCAATGGGCTGCCAGCGGTCGTCCACGACGGTCCCAGACGCAGTTTCCGGGTACGCAAGTTTGATATCGACACCGCTCCTGTGTTCATCCTCTTTGAGCGGTTCCCGGGATCGCCCGCCGCCGTTTGCCCAGTGCGGGTGCGTTACGATTATCACAATATCTGTTTCGGTAGGCAACGGCGCGAGCACATAACTGCCATCATCAGCGCTCGTGGTCTCGCACGCAATCCTAGGAGCCGCGTGAAGAAACTCGAACAGATCGAATCCCAATCGCGCCTCAACGTGAGCGCCTGACAAGGGATTGCCGTCCGCGTCGCGGACCACACCAGAAATGGAGGGCGCTTCTGACTGTTCATTGGCGGCGCTTGCCTGTCCAATAGCCAGCGCGACTGATGCAAACACCGTCAGCCACATTGCAGCGACAATGGCATCGCGTACCACGACAGAGCAGTGTGTAACACATCTCATGATCGTCCCCTCCACGGTACGGCGCGACACATCACTGGCGCTCGATGAGCTTGTGGCCAGTCCTCATCTATGTTATGCGCATTATCTAGAAGACTGATCAACGAAGCCCCGTCTGAGGACGTACGAATTCACACTATTCTCGGTTCAGCAAGGCTTGCAGGGCTCGCTCGTACGCCGCTCGGTCTACTCCGCGACAAGCCGATCTTCGTTGAGGATTTGGCCGTCCACGCTATAATGCCGGAAGATCGCCGTGGGTTTGCCTTCGGGATGGTCAACGGTCACCGCCAGGAAGCCGCCTACGACATTCAGGTAACGATGTTCCGGCATCAGCTGGTCGTTGCTCCAGCCGCCCGCGTGTTCGTTGCTAGCCGGTCCGCACGAGTATTCGCGCGCGCCGGTCTCGGCATCAACCGATACGTACTGCCAGTGTCGGTCACCGCAGGCAATTACCATATTCTTCTGCTGCGAGATGAACGCGCGCAGCTCGTCGCCCTCGTGCCTGAAGTTCCGGTTCGAGTGGTTATCCCTTTTGTTGGTGCGGTCCGGACCGACAAGCGGCGTCGGACTGATCAGCACGCGGAATGTCGCGTCGGACGCCTGGACCGTGCGTTTGAACCACTCTTTCTGCTCCTTGCCCCAGATGGTTTTCTCAGGCCCGTCGCGCATGGTGTTCGGACTGCGAAAATCCCGTCCTTCCACAAGCCAGATTTGCAGGTCTTTACCCCAGCGAACCGTCCGGTGCGTCCGTTCGCCCATCGGCACCTGCTCCAGGAAAACTGCCTGCCCCTGTTCAAAGGTGAAATCGCCCATGAACCTTGTTTTCATGCCGGGCCAGCAATCGTTCATCCAGGTGTCATGGTCGTCCTTGATGAAATAGCTGGTCACCTGGCGGTGGAACTCGAGATTTGTTGGCAGGCTGTACATCCTTGACCAATGCCACCGGGCCAGCGGCAGGGTCTTCGCCATATTGTCGTAGTAGACAATGTCGCCGGTGTGGACGAAGAAACTAGGATCGAGCTTGAGCATTGCGGGATATATCTTGTATCCCCCGCCGGGTGCATCCTGGTCGGGGTACGCCTGGCCCGTGGAGACCATGAAAACTACCCGTGCGGGCCGATCGGGCCGCGGGGCGGTTCGGAACCGGCCTTCGACCGTCTGACCTTCCTTACCTTCAAGGCTGCGGGACTCGACGCGCACTCGGTACCTGGCATCCGGTTCGAGACCGGTCAGTTTAAACTGCCGGGTGAAATCGCGCTGACGATTCACCTCCGCCCAATCGGTCGACCCCCAGTCGGAACTGCCTTCGGTTCTGTACAAGACCCTGACTTCACCTTGCATCCCCGGCGCCGCTCCCTCTATGGTTTCAATCGAGTAACCCTCCGGGTACTGGACGACCGGACTCCAATCGGGCCTACCTTGACGCCCCACAAGCTTGCCGGTTTCGGGATCACGGTACGAGATCGTCGGCATGGGCGCATCGAATCCGACACGTTCCGCGACACGGGTCAACCTCGTCCAGACGATTGCCTCCGTGTCCGTGACTTCACCGATCTTGATACCGGTAGCCTGGTACGGTCCAGCCGCGTCAGCGACGGCGGACACCCACGGAAAAGCTAGCACAACGACGAGAACCGCTTTCACCACTCGATCCAGAACGTGCCGGCAATAGTCCATTCCAACTCCCTCCCTATTCTTTCGGTACCCCCAATCCCTATCCACCCGTGTTCACTCGCAGCCAGACCCGTTGTATGCAAAGAATCTATCTTGCCCGCTTGTTCGTCCCTAGCAACTCGTTCAGTGCATGATTTGCCACACGCACAACGTACTTGTTGTGGGTATCCTTGAGCGCTTCCTTGAGAGCAGGAACAGCAGGCCGCGCTTTTTCGCCGATACTGTCGAGCGCCAGCGCCGTGTGCAAACGCACCCATTCGTGCGGGCTACTCAGCTCGGCAATCAATATCTTGAGTGCCTCCTCTTCCTCATCACCCAACTGGAACAACGCTTTCGCCGCGGCAACTCGAACGGTTCCTGATCGATCCTTAGTCGCTCGATGGAGGGTTTCAGCAGCGGATTCAGCTTGCTTGCTAAGGTTCCCAATGCCGGTGACCGCCCAGTAACGTACAGCGGCATGTTCGTTCTCCAGCGCCCCGATGAGAGCCGGCAAGTCAGATTTGTCAGGTCGCCCCGCTAACATCGCGACGGAACGCAGCTCCTCCAAAAACGACTCACCGCCCGGCTGGCGCAGAATGGCATATCTGCTGCCGTACCTTTCCTCGAGCTCGACCAGTTCCGGTTCAGGTATCAGCCCCAGATCTTTGGTCTCTCTTGCCCATTTCTCGTGCGCCTCTCTGAACCTTTCCAGGACCGGCCGGTACTCCGGCTTACCCGCCAGATTGTTGACCTCATGCGGATCGTTCTCGAGATCGTAAAGCTCTTCAACAGGCTTGCTCTTCGCGGTAAACCAGGCGGCTCCCGGCGGGAGGCTGCCCTCTTTCGCACATCGATGGAGCTCCCGCGTGATAGCGCCTTTTTCCGCCGTGTTCATGTACTGGTAGTAGGGTTTGAACGGCTCGTAGTTCCGGATGTACTGATACCGCTTATCCCTGACCATGCGGATAATGTCATAACGCTCGTCCATCCGATCCCGCGCACCATAGACATACTTCCGTTCCGGAGGGAGGTTAGGACCGAGGAATAACCGGCCCTGCATATGCTCCGGTATCGGAAGTCCCACCAGATTCAACACGGTTGGCCCAAAGTCCACCGAACTCACCAATTGATCCGTCACCGTCCCCGGTCGCCCCTGGCCGTCAGCGCGAAACTTCTCAGGAATACGGACAATCAAAGGCACATGCGTGCCCGAATCGTACAGCCACCGTTTCGCCCTCGGTAAACCCGCACCGTGATCCGACCAGAAGAAAACGATGGTATCATCGGCCAACCCGCTCTCCTCCAACTCTTTGAGCAGGTCGCCGGCCCAGTAATCCATGGCCGTAATAAGCTCATAGTACCGCGCCCACGTGCGCCGGACAGCGGGTGTGTCCGGATGGTACGGCGGCGGAGTCAGCTTGTCAGGATTCTGCCTCTGCGCCGGAGTAAGCCGCTTTGTGCGCACCGCATGCTCCCTCTCTGTCATGCGAACAGAACCCTCGTGCGTACCTGTGTTGTTAAAGACGGCAAAGAAAGGTTGGCTCGGGTCGGGACGGTTCCTCCAGTGCGCTTTTTCGCTGGACTCATCCCAGGCGGTCTGCGACCTGACGAAATTGTAGTCCTCCTTGGAGTTGTTCGTGCAGTAGTAACCCGCTTCCCGCAGGTATTCGGAGAAACACTTCACCTGCGGGGGCGGCGTCGGCTTGATAGAACGTTCAGTCCCCTCGCCGCCGGACCTCATATGGTGGGTGCCCAGCGTTGTGGAATACATACCGGCGATAATCGACGACCGGTTCGGAGCACAGACCCCGGCTGTGGTATAGGCGTGCTCGTAGCGAATACCATCGGAAGCCAGCCGATCCAAAGTGGGCGTGTGGGCGTTCGGATCGCCGTAACATCCCAGATGCGGACCGATATCTTCGCACGAGATCCAGAGAACGTTTGGACGATGATCGGCGGAAGCCATCGCGAGCAGACTCCACGGTTGCGATATCGCCGTGACGCCTCCAACGCCGCCCACTTTCAAGAACTGTCGTCTGGTTACCATAGCATCATTCCTTCAGTCGAGCGGCTTCATGTTGCCCGTTGTGCCACTCTCATTCGCGATACTTTTCAAGTCGGCCACCATCAGCTCGCCGGTCAACTGTGCCATCGCAGCCACTTGCGTGCAAAACAGGTTCTTATCGAACTTGTTGATCCGGGCGGTGGTCGCCCAATACGCGCCCTGGCCTGCGCCGGACGCAAACCCCGGTAAACCCTTGTCGGCCCATCGTCTTCCCAGACCGAACCATGGGCCTTGCCGTTTGCCGTGGACGCCGTTCCGCCCGACGCACTGGACTATCACCCGCGGCCACCGATGATCTTTGACCGCCTGAATCGCCTTGTCGATAAGCTGCTGGTTTTTGGTCGCGTACACAAACGAAAGTTCAGCACGTCCCGTAGGCTCGTACAAATTTCCCGCTTCCCGATACTCCATCTCACCCATATGCTCCGTCGCCACATGCGCCACGATCGAGTCCATAGCCTCGGGATGTTTCGCAAACCAATCTTCGCTCGCGAACGCTCCTTCCATACCCGGCATGTAATGTCTGTTATCGAGGAATATCATCAGCGTTCTGGGCCGTTCCGACCGGGGTATCTGCGAGAAGTAGTGAACACTGCCAAGAAGCCCGAAGGCGCCGTTGTCCTGCGATATCGACGGGCCGTCGGTATGCGTGCTCAGCACGATCATCTCGTCTTCCGGTGTCCCATAGCTTTTCCCCGGCAAATAGCCGATAAGTTGATAGGTCTCGGCGGGCTCCACCTCCGCGACAAGCTTCAGCGTGGCCGTCTTACCGTTCCTGGCGTCCTCTATCACCTTGCCTCCCGCCTCTCTGTCCAGGAAAAGCGTCGGCACGTCATAAAGAGTCGGTACGGGGAAGCTGTACAACCCGGCCATCCGGTCGTAGGAGGCATCAAACACGAATATCGCCCCGGCGGCGTCCCTTTTGCTCAAAATCCCTATGAACTGTCTCGTCTGGACCAGTTGCCAGAACATGTCCATTGTCACCGTGTCGTTCACCGACGGTTCTACGCCAAATTCAGGAAACGTTTCGGGATCGGATAGATACTCGTAATCACTTCCTGAGAAAATGTTGCCCGTAGTCACGGTGGAGAAGACCACTATCTTGCCTTCGATGGATTGAGGAATGTCCTTCGGATCATAATAGACCAGCTCAGCGGTAACGCCGTTTTCACCGGTCGATCCCGAATAAGCGCCGTAATGCGCGACCTTCACCGGGTCGCCGCCGGAGACAAGCCCCCAATTCGTGTCATCCGGCCACTCAGAAGTGTGCCACCTATCGTAAGTCCAGGCGTTCCTGACAACATCAATCGCGCCGTATTCCTTGAATTTGCTCTCGAGAATCGTCAGGAAGTTCTTCCAGGAAGGGCAACCCGAATAGGTAGGCCCCATAGCATCTTTTGCGGCGTGCCACTCGTAGGCTTCCTCCGGCGTCACGACATAGTCCGGATTGACATGGTTCAGGTAATAGCTCGTTTCCTGCTGGCCAGCGCCAATAGGAATCCGCACCAAAAACAGCAGGCCCGCCAGACAGAAAATAGTCACACTCTTGAAGAAACATTTCATGTTCATCGTTCCGTCATCCTCACTGCAGTTGGATTGCTGATTTACCCGACCCGACACCGTATGGTAACAACATGCGCTGCCGAAAGTCCAGACGGAACTCAGAGTGGTCCTAAGAAATGTCCTCTAGGCACAGGTGGCCAGAATTGGGATGCCGAGGCAGACAGGAACGTCGCCCTAAGCGATGCTGCAGGACTGGGTCTTCTATGCCGCGTTCAATCTTCGAACGCAGTGCAGCGAATTCCGCCCTCTTGCAGGCCGGCGATGACGCAGGCGGTGCAGGAGATGCATCTCGCCGGCTCCGTATCGCCCGACGCCCATCTGTTCACCAGATCGGGTTCGGAAATGAACGGTCGGCACATACTGACGAAATGGGCTGTGCCTTCCCGATACAGCTTCTCGGCAACACCCAGAGAACGAATCCCGCCGACCAACATAACGGGACATTTCAGGCGCGGCGTGAATCGTTCGGCATACTCTCTGAAGTAGGCTTCCTTCTCGGGACTGTCGATCTGACCCCGGATCGCGCCCTCCGGACCGGCGGCATGGACCCCGCCGCTCAGCTCGATAGAGTCGATACCTCTCTCGTCCAACTGCTCGCACACCCACAACGAGTCGTTCGGTTCGAGTCCCACACCGTCGAAATCCGCCACGTTAACCTTAACCATTACCGGGAACTCGTTTCCGACCTGTTCGCGGATGGCATCGTATATTTCAAAGACGATCCGCGCCCTGTTCTCGATAGATCCGCCGTATTCGTCGGTCCGCACATTCGTGTACGGCGAGAGAAACTCCGAAAGCAGGTAACCATGGCCGGTAAGAAACTGGACGCCGTCAAACCCGCACTCTTGCGCACGCCGGCCCGCCGCGCCGAACGCGTTCACGACGCGTTCTATATCCTCCCGCGTCATCTCGACCGGCACGTTACCGCTGAACCTGTCTTCGACCGCGGATGGGGCTTCCGTCGGCATGCCTGTGTCCACGACAGTCTGAGCCCCGCCGTGTGTAATCTGTAGAACGACCGTCCCGCCCTCATCGTGGACGGCATCCGCAACCCTTCTCAGGCCCGGCATCAAACCGTCATTGTCGATACCGAGATGGCCCGGAAGACACCGGCCGCGCGGGTCGACAAACGCCGAACCGGTGATAATGAGTCCAACACCGCCCTTCGCAAGTTCCCGGTACAACTCGACAAGCTTGTCGGTGACTTCGCCGCTGTCCGGGGCCATACCTTCCCACGTAGCCGACCGGACGAAACGGTTTTTCAGTTCAAGGCTCCCTAAGGAGCAGCCCTCAAAAAGCTCGCTCATGCTGATTCTCCCACCTGCGTTCGCTCGCGGTTCGCCACCCGCTTTCCTTGGAGCCGGACATATCGCTGCACCCCACCTGTCAAGAAGCGCTTTCACTGCAATAAGCCCTTGACGAAAAAGGGTAACGCGCGTAGAATGTGTCCTGCGCGTCAGAAAAAAGTATAGCATACAGCTACTGGCAAATAAAGAGCTTCGGGTCAGCGTACCGCCGGTTCTGTTTGGGAACTGTACGGGCCGCTGAACGAAGACCCGCCGAAAGAAAGGAGGTGATGGAGAACCTGTAGAGGGTATCGGGAAATAGGAGCATGTGACTGTTATATAGGGGGGATAATCAATGAAGAAATCACGCGGATTTACGTTGATCGAACTGCTGGTGGTCATAGCGATCATCGGCATACTGGCTGCCATACTTTTGCCGGCGTTGGCCCGTGCGCGTGAAGCTGCACGACGCGCCAGTTGCGCCAACAACTTGAAACAGTTCGGTACGATATTCAAGATGTACGCCAACGAGTGGGACGGCAAATGGCCGCGCATGACGAGCTATTACGGTACGGAATACAACTGCGCGGTCTATCCTTATGTGCCGATTACCGACACGGGTTTCACGTATGCGTTTGCTCCGCATATAGACGCTGTTTATCCGGAATACCTGACGGATCCCAACATATTCATCTGTCCCTCCGATCCGGCGCCTCCGAACTTCATAAACGCGGCGTCCGGTGAATCGGACCTTCACGTACATTGCGATGCCAGCGGCACCGGCGCTGTCGGCGGCTGGAACGGCCTTACGCGGGGCGACTATCCCGCCGGGCCCATGCAGGCCCAGCTCAGCTATTTCTATTGCGGCTGGGTCCTGGACAAGGGAGACGATACGGACGAGCAGTATGAGATACCCTCTTCGGGCGGGCTAACGGCTCCGGCTCAATACCTGGGCCTATTCGTTACGATCAGCACCCGGCCCCCGCTGGAACAACTCGCTCTGCACGACAGCGACATAACCTTGAGCGCACCTTTTGCAGGATACGGCAACGGTATCGGCGACACCGTCTACCGATTGCGCGAAGGTATTGAGCGGTTCATGATCACGGACATCAACAGTCCGGCCGGGAGTGCGATACCTCAGAGTGAAGTGTTCGTGATGTGGGACCACGTAGCAACTATGGCGGAGGCATTCAACCACGTGCCCGGCGGGTCAAACGTGCTGTATATGGACGGTCACGTCGAGTTCCTCAAGTATCCCGGCAAAGCGCCTGTCAACCAGGGCGGAGCCGTGCTTACCACGTTCACAATCGAGTTCGGCATACCGTCATAGGAATCCGAGCGCTCAGGCTCCCAGGACCACCATCGGTCCTGGGAGCTTCTTTATTGCAACTGACCGGAAGAAAGGGCAGCGGCCAGCGAGGTGGCCCTTTCTCGTCATTGCGAGCTCGGCATCCGCCGCGGCGAACTATTAGTCTAAGAAAAAGGGTACAGACACGTCTCCGCTCGTATCTCGCTGCGCTTGTGTCAGTCCCCATTTTCTTAGGAGCGACCGCAGGGAAGCGCGGCAATCTGATTGCGTGGCACGCGATCCGCAAATCTGCCAATTACTCTTGACTTCCAGCATCAGAAGCGGTACATTAATACCGAAATCGCGCCAACTCTGAATCTGATAGACCCGCTGGAGGTCGGAACAGATGGCCGTCCCTAACAGAGTACTCGAACTTATCGACCTATTCGACCGCAATCGCGACGCCTACCGCAGCGGCAGGTACAAGGAGACCCAGCTTCGACACGAGTTCGTCGATCCGTTCTTCATGACACTCGGCTGGGATGTGAACAACGAGAAGGGTTACGCGGAAGCGTACAAGGACGTCATACACGAGGACGCGATCAAGGTCGGCGGCGCCACGAAAGCGCCGGACTACTGTTTCCGCATAGGCGGCACCCGCAAGTTCTTCCTGGAAGCGAAGAAACCGTCTGTTGATATCAAGGACGCGCTTCATCCCGCCTACCAGCTTCGTCGATACGCCTGGACCGCCAAGCTGCCGCTCAGCATCCTGACCGATTTCGAAGAGTTTGCCGTTTACGACTGCCGAGTCAAACCTGTCAACACCGACAAGGCGTCCGCGGCCCGCATACAGTACGTTACCTACACGGACTACCCCGACCGGTGGGACGAGATCGACTCGATCTTCTCGCGTGACGCTGTGCTGAAGGGTTCTTTCGACAAGTACGTCGAGTCGACCAAGGGTAAGAAAGGCACTGCAGAAGTTGACACTGCGTTTCTCAAAGAGATCGAGTCGTGGCGCGAGATGCTCGCTCGAAATATCGCCTTGCGCAACGCAGACCTCACCCAACGCGAACTCAATTTCGCCGTGCAGCGAACCATCGACCGCATTATCTTCCTGCGCATATGCGAGGACAGAGGCGTTGAAATCTACGGACGACTCATGGCGCTCCTGAACGGCGATAACGTCTACAGACGGCTCTGCCAACTGTTCTCTCAAGCTGACGACCGTTACAACTCCGGCCTGTTCCATTTCCGCAAAGAGAAAGACCGGCCGGAACCGCCTGACGAGCTGACGCTCAAGCTCGCTATCGACGATAAACCGCTGCAAGATATGATCCGCCACCTCTACTATCCCGACAGCCCGTACGAGTTCTCGGTCTTTCCCGCGGACATCCTCGGCCAGGTGTACGAGCAGTTCCTCGGCAAGGTCATACGTCTCACACCCGGCCATCACGCCAAGGTCGAGGACAAACCGGAAGTGAAGAAAGCGGGCGGCGTCTATTACACCCCCACGTACATCGTCGATTACATCGTCAAGAACACCGTCGGCAAACTCCTCGATGAGGATTCCACCCGTAGGGGCGGGTCTCGTACCCGCCCGAAAAGCGGCAACGGCAACAAGAAGGCCGCTGCTATGACGCCGAAAGAGGTCTCGAAACTCCGTATACTCGATCCTGCGTGCGGGTCCGGTTCGTTCCTTCTCGGCGCGTACCAATATCTGCTCGAATGGCATCGCGATTGGTATACAAACGATGGGCCGGAGAAATGGGCCAGAAAACGGCCGCCTCGCGTTTACCAAGGTCCCGGAGGCGATTGGCGGCTCACTACCGCCGAGCGCAAACGGATCTTGCTGAACAACATCTATGGCGTGGACATTGATCCGCAGGCTGTCGAGGTGACCAAACTGTCGCTCCTGCTCAAAGTCCTCGAAGGCGAATCTTCCGAGACTATCGGAAGAACACTAGAACTCTTCCACGAACGCGCTCTGCCCGACCTCGGCAACAACATCAAGTGCGGCAACTCGCTCATCGGGCCCGATTTCTTTAGCCAAGGGGCTGCAGCGCCGGGAAGTAGGCAAGGGGTTGCAACCCCTTGTCCCCGAGCTGGCCAACAGATGACCATGTTCGATGAAGAGGAACGATACCGCATCAACGCCTTCGACTGGGACGCCGAGTTCCCAGCGATTATGAAGTCCGGCGGATTCGACGTCGTCATCGGTAACCCGCCGTACATTCGGAGCCAGTCTCTGGGAAAGCCGCAAAAGGATTATTATGCCCGGAAATACAGCTCAGCGACGCGCACCTATGACATATACGTGCTGTTCGTCGAAAAGGCCATGAGCCTGCTTCGGCGGAAAGGACGCACAGGCTTCATCCTTCCTAACAAGTTCTTTACAACAGACTACGGTGAGGGGCTGCGGGCGCTGCTCGCGAAACGGCAACTCTTAGACCGCTTGGTAGATTTCGAGGACGCTCAGGTGTTTGCGAAAGGCGGCACATACACCACACTAATGTTTCTTTGTGCCGGCGGGTCTCTGGACGTGAGCTACGCAAAACTCGGCGATGTCTTCCGCGAAAAAGGGGCTGTCGGGCTTAGTAGCGCGCTTCGCTTGGGAGATATACACTTCGATTCGCTTTCAGTCCCAGGTGACGGCTCGCGCTGGACTCTAGCGGTGGGCACAACCGGAGAGCTTCTCAGTCGCCTTGAAGGTGTGCATCCGCCGCTTACGGCTCTTGAACCACATATCTTTCAAGGCTTGAAAACAAGTGCTGACAAAGTGTACATGCTGCAAATCATAAGGACCAAAGCAAGTCGATCACTGGTTCGCAACAAATCAGGAGAGGAGTCCTGGGTAGAAACTGCTATCCTTAAGCCGTTCGTCAAAGGCGAACACGTTCGAAGATATCGTACTGATACTTCTGGTCGACTCTGCATCCTATATCCATATACGGTTGGCGCAGACGGGCGTGCGCATGTCTTGGATGAAGATCAAATTGCCGACTGTTACCCTTCCGCATATGAGTATCTCCTGAGAAACAGGGCGGTTCTAGGTAGTCGCGACAGAGGCAAGTGGTCAAAAAGGAAGGATTGGTACGCGTATGCCAGAAGTCAGAACCTAACCGCGTTCTTCGGAAGCAAGTATCTGGTGCCCTACATGACAACAAGACTGAGGGCAGACTATGACACCGACAAGGACTTGTTCTTTGTCAACATCACTACAGGGGGCTACGGGCTCACATGCGAGACGGATACCCACCCTTACTATCTCTTGGGGCTTCTCAACTCCAAGCTGTTAGACCTTTGCGTCCGCCAACTTACAAATCGCTTCCGTGGTGGATACTTTGCTGTGAACAAGCAGGCTCTCTCACGCCTACCTATCCGCCTGATCGATCCTGCAATAGCTGATGACAGCGCCCGGCACGACAAGCTGGTCGAACTAGTCGAGCGGATGCTCTCGCTACACAAACAGTTGGCGGCGGCGAAGACCGCGCACGACAAGACTGTCCTCCAACGCCAGATAGACGCCACCGACCGGCAGATTGACCAGCTTGTATATGAGCTGTACGGTCTGACAGATGACGAGATCAAAATCGTCGAGGAGGCCGCTGCAAGATAGCCGACGGTCACCGCCCAAGGACTCAGCGAACGGAGTATACGAATTCGCATCCGATGGGCTACGGCTCGTGGAGGAGAGTTTATAGAATGGGTATGAGGCCCCCGAAGTCACTTAAATTGCCGGAGGTCACCGTCAACATCCCAAGATTCACTTTCGAGATGCCGGACGAGATGGTGCGGGCCATCTCAGCTGTACGTCAGATCGGAGAGACTCTCGCTGGCCAATTTGTCCCAGCGCTGCAAGGGCTTGCGAAGAGCTACCAGCAAATGGTCCGGTGCATAACCTTTCCGGCGAAGTTCTACGAAGTTGTACGTAACCTCCCGGACCTCGGGAAGCTTGCCCAAGAGCTCCTGAAACAAAACGAAATATTGGATGCAATTCTGGAAGAATTCGAAAGGCTTGGTTTCCCCAAGGAGAGTACTGAAACGCTATGGACGGATTGGGAGATCCTCAAATTGGCGCGTGTCGATGCCCAAGTGCAGTCCGCAGTTGTCACGAATTCCCTTCTGAAACTCACTCGAACGGAGGAGTTCGCCACAGCAATGTTGAGTGAACTGGGAAACTCACCTAAGCTGCAGAGACGCTCCGCCATTTTCGAACAAGCCCTCGAAGCACACCTCAACCGCAAATACCTCGTATCGATCCCAACACTCTTACCCCAAGTTGAAGGTATTTGGGAAGACGCGTTGGTCATGAGGAACGAAGTGACATACAAGTACAAGGACGGTAAGTATGGTCGAAAACGTAAGAACCTACACCTGAGGAACGAGAGCGCAAGGTATGTCGGGACCCTCGACCTTAAACTGCGCCGCACGACTCTGAGGGACCATCCTGCGCTGAGAGGCTCAGTCCAACTGCTGAGTGACGCAATCGTACCCAAGCGCGATGAGATACTACATGGTCGACTAGTCGGTTATGGCAAGGCCAAACTGTCTGTACAGTTGTTGCTGGTGTTGTACGTGCTACTCAGGGAGGTTCGCGTCTTCGAGTCTGCCATGTTAGCGAGGGCCTAAGCGGGAATCGAGCGGTTCCAGCTGCTGGTCTGGTTTAGGAAACCGGGGCCCAGTGAGCAACGCAGTGATGTCAACAGCTTAGAGGAGAATCGCACCAATGGCGAAACCGTCCCAACTCGTCTGCCAGCATCTGGAGAACGTATCACGCGAAGCGCTGAAGAAACACCAGGACATAGTGAAGAACTACGTGCGCGGGCGGCGGGGTATATATGCCCTGTACCGTCGCAACAAGTTGTACTACGTGGGCCTCGCAAGCAACTTGCGCAACCGGTTGAGAACGCACCTTCGGGATAAGCACAGACAATCGTGGGATCGGTTCAGCGTGTATTTCACTGTTGGTGACAAGCACATAAAGGAGGTTGAATCTCTCCTTCTGCGTATTGCGGATCCACCGGGAAACAAGGTGGCTGGACGCTTCGTCAAGTCCGAGAATCTGCGAAACAAGTTCATGAGCGATATCCGCCAGAAACAGCGCGAGGAATTGAACGAGCTCGTCGGTAAGACTTCTCCCGCGAAACCAAGGAAGAAGGAGAAGAAGCCAACTAGGGCACGCAAAGGGAAAGAGATTGTCCTTGCGCAGTACCTTTCAGAGAAAATGAGACTGCGAGCAAGACACAAAGGTAAGACAATAAAGGCTACGGCGTGGAAAGACGGCCGTATATACTTCGATGGGAAGTTGTACAATTCGCCCTCAGCGGCGGCCGCAGCGGCCGTGAAACATGGATGCAACGGCTGGAGGTTCTGGCGCTACCAGCGCGCTCCCGGCGATTGGGTGCCTCTTCGTGAGCTGAGAAAGTGACCGGTTGGGTATCACGTGCTCTTCCCACAATAAAAAAGCCCCTCATCGGGGCTTTCTTACGCTCGCCCTACACGGGCGATCCACCTCCAAATTTTTGGATTGCACATAGTCTATCACAAAAGGCAGAAAAAGGCAATGACGTAGGGGCAGGGCTCGCCCTGCCCTAGGGCGCAGCAAGCCGCGCCCCTACGAGTGGAATCGCCGCCAACCGGCGGACGACGTGGCAATCCGGTTGTGTGGCACGCGGTACAAATCGAGATTGCGTCGCTTACGCTCGCAACGACGACGTGAGGGGCAGCTGGCAATGACGACGGTCGCGTAGACACCTAGATCATCCGCTCTCCCGGGCGCTACCGCGCACGGTCTCGAAAAGCGCTTCCACCCGCACCGCTATACGCGCTGAGTCCGATGGGGAGTAATCCGTTTCGATCCGCAGATACGGAACGCCCAGTTCCTCCTCCGCAACGCGCTTAATGCGTACCGACTCGATATCGTAAGTGAGGCACGCCTGCCAGATGAGCTCGATCACACACTGCGGCCGGTATTCCTCAGCCAGTTTCCGCAGCGATTCCACCCGCGACTCGTTCCTCGTTTTCACCGAACACGGTATGCGGTAATACTTCTCGGCTAAGGCGCGCAGCGGGTCGGCTGCAGTAACGTCTACATCGTCGAGGATCGGCTTCAAACCGGTACAGTTCTCCATGCACACAACCAGTCCGCCATGGTCCTCCACAATCTCCAGAACCCGTTCAGCCCCGTGGACTATCGGCACACCGGTCATCAACACGCGCACGCGCGACGACATGGTCGGACAACCCTTTTTCTTCGCATAAAGCTTCAACGCTTCCTCGTATTGACCGTAGTCAGCCGCAATACCCGATATGCTGCTCTTGAACTCCAAGAGTTCACGACCCGTCAGAGGCGGAGCATCGGCCTTCATCAGCGCCGCCAGCTCACGGCGGACACCCCTCTCGCGGTTCATGACGTCAACAGCATCCCGGATCTTTTCGTCCGTAACCTCCACATCGAACCGCGACTCCAACTCCTGTTTGAACTTGCGCAGTTCGCTCACCCAATGTTCCATCGCGTCGGGGTCGTCCTCCTTCTGGGGCAGTTCCATCACGTACGTTGGACGCGATTCCGCTATCAGCTCGAACATCTTCTTCTTGCCGTCGCAGGTGGTCTCCGCCACGATCAGGTCCGCCATCTCCAGAAACGGGTTCGACTTCTGAACATGGTACCCGTACGTCGATTTGATGAGCGGGCAGAGGGTGGACGGCAGATGTTCCTCCGCCGCAGGAATGGTGTCCGCCGAACCGCCGCAAAGACACACCGGTATAGCTCCGGCGGCCATTATCAACTCGCGCGGCGCGTACTCGCACATGATGCCCACGACCGGCTGACCGGCGTCATGGCGGGCGGACGCATACTCGAAGCAGTTCTGGATCATATTTCCGAACCAGCCCAAGGGACCTTCCCTAGCCTCGGACGAAGAACCTCCTCCGGCGGCGCACGGGGCGTCCGGCGGCGAACATGGACCGCTGGAATCAACCTTCACAGTCTTATCGTCACAACAGTTACCCATTATCTTACCCTTCTCAGGCCGACTTCTCTGTTTAATCCTACGGGCAACGAAAACTCTCTGAGAGAGTCGTTTTGCTTTGGGCGGCGGGATGAAAAAAGACTCGAATCCGGTCGTCAGACCGGATCGGCGGCAACACACTGCGCGCTGTCCGTCGCCACAACGGCAAGAATGATAGACACGCTCACGGCGCGCCGAATTGGCCTGCACATTCAGGCGTGTAACGGCGAAAACAAGCGCATTGTGTCACCCCCTCTCCTTTCTTGTAAGCAACATGGAAGCGTATGCGAAACGTGGATTATCACTGAATCAGCGGTTCCCCAAACAAGGTATTAGCATCTCTTTCGCCTGAATCTATCACCAGACAAACCCTCTGTCAAGCGTAAAAGCGGCAAACAACCGGCAGCGCCAAGACGAGAAGCTCGATTGACGGCCGCCGGTACGACCGACCCCACAAACGCTATGTGCATCTCGCGAAGGCCATAGACTCAGTAGTCTTTGACAGGCAGTTGCGCAGCGTGATAGAATAACGGGGCTTTCCCCCATACCGTATCAAGCGGAAAGTCAGTGTGGCCACACACACGATCGGGCTAATGAAGGAAAAGGGAAACACCGCTTTGCAGGACAGAAAACTCCAGGATAAGGCTCGGTTTGTCTCCAAGCTTCACCCGGGCGATATAGCCGACCATCTCGAGGATATGGACGCTGAGGAAGCGCGCAAGGTGTTCAACCTCCTCGACGCCGAGATCGCCTCGACGGTGCTCCTCGAGCTCGAAGATCAAGCCAAACAGGAGCTAATCGAGCGGCTCAGCGATAACCGGCTCGCCGAGGTGGTCGAGGAGATGGAGTCGGACGACGCGGCCGATATCATAGCCGCCCTGCCGAGCGAGGTTGCTCAAGACGTCCTCGAGAAGATCAGCCCCGAGGATAAGGAGGAGGTCGAAGAGCTTCTCAGGTACGGCGAGGAAACCGCCGGCGGGCTGATGCAGGCGGAATACCTCGCGGTCGAGACGCATCTGACCGCCGCCGGAGCCATCGAGAAGCTCCGGCAGAACGCCGATTCGGTGCAGCATGTCCACAACGTGTTCGCAGTGACTTCAAACGGTCATTACGCCGGCACGATACATCTGTACGAGCTGGTCACGGCCGAGCCCAACGCGCCGATAGAGTCGCTCGTGGACACAGGGCTTCCCGCTGTGAACGTTAATCTCGACCAGGAGGAGGTCGCGAGGTTGTTCAAACGTTACGACCTGATTTCTCTGCCGGTTATCGAGGGTGACGGCAGGCTCGTCGGACGTATCACGGTTGACGACATCGTTGACGTGATCGAGGATGAGGCTTCCGAGGACATTTACAGGATGGTCGGCCTCGATGAGGACGAGAAGGTGTTTGACCCCGCGTTTGCGTCGTTCCGAAAAAGGGTCCCTTGGCTGCTGTTGAAGCTCGTGGCCGTATCTTTTGCTGCAGCGCTTGTGTACGTTCACAAAGGCACCATACAACAGCTTCCGATTGTCGCTGCTTTCTTGCCCATAGTCGGTGGGATCGGCGGTGATGCGGGAACGCAGACGTTCACAATGATCATTCGCAACCTGGCGCTCGGTACCGTGAACTTGGGCGACACGCGCAGAATGTTGCTCAAACAGCTGTTCGTCGGGATGCAGCTCGGTCTACTCGTTGCAATTGTGGCGGGCGGGGCAGTGTACGCTGTGGAGCGGGTTTGGGGGGGCGATCCGCGTCTGAGCATTGTTCTCGGAGCCGCCCTGATGCTCAATTTTTTAATAGCCGCTTTGGCCGGGACGCTCGTTCCGCTTATGTTGGTGAAGCTAAAGGTTGACCCCGCGGTTGCGTCCGGTTTGTTTGTGACGTTCCTGACCGATCTGTTGGGCTTTGTGTTTGTGCTCGGGTTTGCTTCCGCCGTGATGAGCAAACTCGTGGCTGCGTCGTCAGTTGCTGCCGGTTGACACAGGAATGGATGCGTAAAACGCACCGACGACTCGGAAACCGGACCGTGGAGACGATGAGGTGAGAATAGCGGTAATTTCGGATATTCATGCCAACGCTGAGGCGCTCGACAGGGTGCTGCTCGAGCTCGAACAACGCAACGTCGAAAACACGATATGCCTCGGCGACATCGTCGGGTACAACGCAGATCCCAACCCTTGCGCAGACAGGGTGAAGCAGGCAGGCATACCGTCATTGCTCGGTAATCACGACGCCGTGGCATGCGGGCTCGAAGAACCCTGGGGATTCAACGTGGTAGCGTTGACCGCTGCCCTCTGGACCCGTAACCAGCTGACCGAGGAGAATAAGGCGTTCCTGCGAGAGCTTCCCGACCAGCAGGTGATGGATTCGTCATTTGTGGCTGTACACGGCGCCCCGTCCGATAGAGATACATACTTGTTCTCAATGGAAGATCTACGCCCGGAATTCGAATATCTCAGGGAGTACGACGTACCGCTCTGCTTTTTTGGTCACACGCACTGCCAGGGCATCTTCTCAGAGAAAGGTCCTCAGGTGCCGGGCGGAGACGGACACTTTACACTCGAGGAGGGGGAGCTGTTCTTCGTAAATCCGGGTTCCGTGGGCCAACCGCGCGACGGTGATGCGCGAGCGGCGTTTGCCATTTACGATACGGAACTGCGCGACGTAGAGCTCATCAGGGTGGAGTACGATAAGAAAGCGACGGCTGAGAAAATCTCCCAGGCCGGGCTGCCGATGTTTCTCGCCGAACGACTCATGATGGGACGTTGAGGACTCTTGCGAGAAAGGATCGTCTCATGACGCAGAAAAGAAGCGCTTCAGTCACAAGAAAGACGAAGGAGACGGAAATCTCGGTCGAGTTGCGCGTTGACGGCGCGGGCAACGCAGACATTAACACCTCGGTTCCGTTTCTTGACCATATGCTGGAGCTGGTGGCGAAACACGGCTTTTTCGATCTGCAGGTCAGAGCGCGAGGCGACACCGAGATTGACGACCATCACACTGTTGAGGACGTTGGTATCACGCTGGGCGAAGCTGTGGAAAAGGCGTCCGGCGACAAGAAAGGGATGGCCAGATACGGCGTCGGTATCGTGCCGATGAACGAGTCGCTGGCTGAAGTGTGCATTGACCTGTGCGGGCGGGTTCATCTCGTTTACAACGCGGACCTCCCGCGAGATAAGGTCGGCGAGTTCGATATCGAGCTGGTGCAGGAGTTTTTCAGGGCGTTTGCGGCATCGAGCGGCGCCACTCTGCACATAACGCTGCGGTACGGCACGAACGCGCATCACAGCATCGAGGCGATTTTCAAGGCATTTGGCAGGGCGCTGGACGAGGCCACATCGTTCGACGAACGGCTCAAAGGAGTGCTCTCCACCAAGGGGACTCTGAAGTAGAGATGATAGCTATAGTTGATTATGGTGCCGGCAACCTGCGCAGCGTCCAGAAGGGGTTCGAAAGGAACGACGTTGACGCGCGGATCACCGACGATCCCGAGACGATACGACGAGCACGCGGCGTCGTGCTACCGGGAGTTGGCGCGTTCGGCGACTGTTACGACGGCATCGCCGCACGCGGACTCACAGAGATTGTCATCGAAACTGTCTCGACGGGCAAGCCGTTCCTGGGCATCTGCGTCGGCCTTCAACTGCTCTTCACCGAGAGCGAGGAGGGCGGACGCCACCGAGGATTCGACATTATAAAAGGATCGGTGGAGCGTTTCCCGAGCAGCGTCGAGAGAAAAGTCCCTCATATGGGGTGGAACCAGATCGAGATCGTTCGTAAAGAGTGTCCGCTATTCAACGGCATCGAATCCGGTAGTTTCGTCTACTTTGTCCACTCGTACTACGTTAAGCCAATAGAAGAGAACGTCATCGCATGCGCCACCGAGTACGGAGCTGACTTCTGCTCGGCGGTGTGGAGAGAGAATCTGTTCGGGGTTCAGTTTCATCCCGAGAAAAGCCAGCAAATCGGGCTCAGGATGCTTAAGAACTTCGACCAGATCGCGCGCGATTCTTAGGAGAATAAGCAGCAGCAAAGAAGACCATGGCGAAGCGAAAAAAGCGGTTTACAGCGCGGCATCCGGACGAGTTCGAGCGGCTGGACGAGGAGCTGACTGAAGCACTTGATAATCTCGCCGAGCGCAACAGAGAAGCGGAACTGTCGCTGGGCGAGTTTGCATCGACGGAGACCGACTCTTGTCCCGAGGAGGATTCGCAGGAGTCTGCCCAACAAGAGGAATCGACCGAAAAGTAGCGACCCGCGTGCGCCGGTAACGCTGAGGACGATGCAGGTATGAGAAGATTTTTCGCTAATCGTGACAGAAATCGGTTGGGTGCAACGTTTGAGCCCCGGTACGGCGGCGACACTCTGCATGCCACGGACGTTCGCAAACGAAAGCTGGCGTTTACCACACTGTTCATCTTCCTGCTAATCATAACGGTCTCCCACAAGTGGAACGGCACCGTCGGTCTACTCGAAAAAGCGCGAAGGGAAGCGTTCCTTGAAAACCTGGAGGCGCTTGGGAAAGACTGCATTGCCGAACAGGAATACCTCGGAGCGATACTGGTTTTTGAAACGATGCTGAAGGAGTCGCCGGAGTCGCCACTCGCGGACGAAGCCCTGTGCAGGGTCGGACTGTGTTGGCTCTGTCTCGATAACAGCGACGGGGCTATGGAAGCGTGGGAGAGGTTCCTGAAGCTGTATCCCGACAGCGAACTCGCGCCAAAGGTCCGGCAAAGCTACCTGATCATAATGAAGGACCGTCTTCGCAGGCAGTCCGTGTGATCCATCAAGCCGGCGGGTGTTGCCGAACGACGGGTCTGAGCCTGTCAGGACGAATTCGAGACGGCGGGTTTGGTCGCCAGACCGTAAGTCGTTATCCCGGCACCGTGCGCTATGTCAAGTACCCGTATGAGCTGACCGTACTCGACCGCCTTATCGCACTTGATCAAGAGAAGCTGACCCTTCTCGAGCTCCTTCGCTTTGTTGGCAAGAACGGTCGGAAGCTCATCGAAAGAAACGTGCAGCTCGTTTACGTACACCCTGTTGTCAGCCGTGATAGTCACGGTTAACTCGTTCTTCTCCTGTGACCTTGTCGTCCTGGACTCCGGCAGCTCAACCCTGATACCCGGTTGCACTATGAAGGTGGAGGACAACATGAAGAATATGATCAATTGAAGCACGACATCCACCAAGGGCGTCAGTTCCAGGCTGCCTCTGAACTTTGTGCGACCGGCAGCGCGCCGTTCAAACTTCATGGTGTCTCTCGCTTTCGGTGAGCAGATCAACAAGCTCCGACGAGCTTATTTCCATATCGAGTATCATGTTCTCGACTTTCGCGACAAAGTAGTTGTACAAAACGAGCGTCGGAATGGCCACCACAAGACCGGCCGCCGTGGTTATCAGCGCGTTTCCTATCCCGTCCGCAAGGTCGGACGGATTGACTACCCCCATCTTCGCCTGGATCTGTCCGAACGCCTTGATCATTCCCGCTACCGTGCCGAGAAGACCCAGCAGCGGAGAAATGCTCGCCACAGTCGCAAGCACGCCCAGGTACCGTTCCAGACGCGGGATCTCAAGCTGACCCGCATCCTCTATTGCCTCGCGTATGTCCCGTTTTCGGCGGCCGTGCTTCAGCATGCCGGCCTTGAGTATCCGGGCGATGGGACCCGGCGTTTTCTCGCACACCTCTATGGCTTCGGCGATCTTGTTTTGTCTTAGCACGGTCCGGATTGTCTCCATGAACTCGCGCGTGTTTATCCTGGCTCTGCGCAGCGTGAAAAACCGCTCTACCGCAACCGCGAACGCTACGATCGCGCACGCGATTATCGGTACCATTATGGGACCGCCTTCGAACACTATTCGTAACAAGAAACGCTCGCGCATGATTCTCCCTTGCACCTTCCCCGGACTACAATGTCACCTCTGTACCGACTCCCTTGTCAGTGAAGATCTCCAGCAGCAGCGCGTGCGGCACGCGCCCGTCTATGATGTGAGTTTTCCGAACGCCGGCCTGCAACGCCGCGGAGCACGCCTTGACCTTGGGTATCATACCACCGCCTATCGCGCCCCGGGAGATAAGCTCTTCAACCTTGTCCAGCGTTATCGTAGAGATCAACGACCCCTCGTCCGCCTCGTCGCTGAGTATCCCGGGCGTATCAGTGAGAAATACAAGCTTCTCCGCCCTGAGCGCTCCGGCGATCTCCCCCGCAGCCACGTCAGCGTTGACGTTCCACGTTCCACCGTCCTCGTCAGTCGCGACGGGAGCTATGATTGGAATGTAGCCATCGTTCTCCAGATTTCTGAGCACTTCCGGGTTCACACGCGTGATCTTGCCGACGTATCCTATGTCAACTTCCTCGCCTGCGTCACCGCCGGGCACCATTAGCTTCTTCGCAAAAAGCATGTCGGAATCTTTGCCGGACACGCCCACGGCGCGACCACCCGCACGGTTGATCGATGCCACCAGCTCCTTGTTCTCGCTTCCCACAAGCACCATCTCCACGATCTTTATCGAGTGCTCGTCCGTCACGCGCAACCCCTGGCAAAACTCCGACTTGATCCCCATCTTGTCCATGGTCTCGCTGATCGCACGACCTCCGCCATGAACCACGACCGGATTGACACCCACGTACTTCATTAGCACAATGTCCGTGGCCGACGTGGCGCGCAACGCCTTATCGCTCAGAACGCTCCCTCCACACTTTACCACGACGGTTTTGCCGTGAAACTCTTTGATGTAGGGCAACGCTTCGACCAGCGTTCGCGCTTTCTCGATTGTCTTCTCCATAACGCTTCCCTCTCGCCGGAGTCGAACGCTCGGCGCCAGCACCTCTCAGGTATGATACTCGGCGTTAATCTTGACGTAGTCGTAGCTGAGGTCCGTCGTCCAGAACTTCGTCTCGGAGCTTCCCAGACCCAGATCCACCGTGATGGAGATCTCCTTCTTTGCCAACAACCGCCGCGCATCCTCAGCAGAAAAGCCGGTCCCTACACCACCGGACACGAGCTGAAGGTCGTCTATGAATACGGCGACGCGGTCCGGCTCGGCGGCGGCCCCTGACATGCCCACTGCCATCATTATCCTGCCCCAGTTGGGGTCTTCACCAAAAAGGGCCGTCTTGAACAGCAGCGATGTACCGATGGTCCGCGCAACACGCTCGGCATCGCCATCGTCCCGGGCTCCAGTAACCCGTATCTCGACGAACTTCGTCGCACCTTCGCCGTCCTCGACGATCATGAGGGCTAGCTTCCGACAAACCTCAGCCAGCCCTGCTGCGAACGCGTCGTAGTCGTCGCCTGTCAGGTTGTCCCTGCTATCGCCGTTCGCTAGCACGATGACCATATCGTTGGTGCTGGTATCTCCGTCTATAGAAATGCGGTTGAACGACCGGTTCACGGCGTCGCGCAGCGCCGATTGCAGCGATTCCTTGTCCACAGCGGCATCGGTGGTTACGAATGCTAACATGGTCGCCATGTTCGGCATGATCATACCGGCGCCCTTCGCCATACCGCCTATCGTTACGGGACCGGAACTCAGGTCCAGACGGACGGCGACCTCTTTCGCCCGGGTATCGGTGGTCAGAATGCCTTCAGCGGCATCCGACCCGCCGTCCCTGCTGAGTTCCGAGACCAGCTTCTCAACACCATCGCATACCTTAACGATGGGCAACTGGGCTCCGATGACACCCGTGGATGCCACCACGACCTCCTCGGGCGATATGTCCAGTTTCTCGGCTGTCACCCTCGCCATCTCTTGAGCGTTACGCAGTCCCTCGGCACCGGTACACGTGTTGGCGCACCCGCTGTTGGCTATTACGGCCCTGGCCGACCCTTTATCGACAACTCCCCTGGAAACCTGCACACACGCGGACGCCATGCTGTTGCGCGTAAAGACACCCGCCACGGTCGCCGGCCGTTCGGAAAAGACCAGTGCGAGATCCTTCACGTCGGAACTGTTTTTGATACCGCAGTGACAGCCGGCCGCAACGTACCCGTCGGCCGCTGTTACTCCTCCTTCAACAAATCCCATTCTGTAACTCACCTCGTACTATTTTCAATCACAAACCGCGGCGGTGCATGCCCTTCTTCCCAACCGGCTGCAGCACACCTCGGACCGGTTCGCCACTACGGGCTCATCGCGCCCCACCACAATCCGCATGTCTCGTCGAGCCCGAAAAGAATGTTCATATCCTGGACGGCCTGGCCGGCGGTACCTTTCGTCAGGTTGTCGATAGCCGACACGGCTACTGCCCGTTCCGTTCGCGGATCGTACGTTACGGCAACGTCGCAGAAGTTCGATCCCCGCACATTCTTCGTTTCCGGCAACTTCCCTCTCGGCAGCACACGCACGAACGGTTCATCGGCATAGAAACCGTTGTACAACGCCTCCAGTCCGTCCTGATCCACGGTCTTTTCGAGAGACACAGTCGCAGTGGTGATTATCCCGCGAGTCATCGGAACCGTGTGCGGGACAAAGATAACCTGTATATCCCGTCCGGCTATTCGGCTTATCTCCTGTTCCATCTCCGGCGTATGCTGGTGAACCGCAACCTTGTACGCCCGAGCGTTTTCGTTAGCCTCCGGGAAGTGAAAATCTTCGCTGAGCGACCGACCAGCCCCCGAAATCCCAGAAACCGAGTTGACTATCAACGGTGAACGCGCCAGGTCGTCCTTTTTCAACAGCGGTGCAACCGCAAGTATCAGCCCGATCGGATAACATCCGGGCACCGCGACGATCTTCGCACCTTTGATAGCCTCCCTGTTCGTTTCCGCCAGCCCGTAAACGCTGTCCGCCAACAGTTCAGGGGCGGGATGCTCCTCGCCATAGTACTGGGCAAACGCACCCGCATCTTTCAACCTGAAATCCGGGCCAGTGTCCAGCACAAACTTGGCCCCGGCACCGTGGAGCGCTTTGACTAGAGGTCCCGACTGCGTCGCGGGAACCGCAACGAAGACCGCATCGCACCGTTCGGCCAGCAAGGCCGCGTCGAACTCCTCGCACACCATGTCCGCAACGCACCTGAACGCCCCGACCGCCGACGAGAACTCCTCCCCGGCAATGCTGTGTGATGCCAGAGCCTCGATCTGCACCTCAGGATGACACGACAGAATGCGCACCAACTCCCTGCCGCCGTACCCTGTTGGTCCTAAAATACCTACCTTGATCACCGGCTTATCCCCACAGTCGCGGATTGACGTTGCGCCCCTTCACACGCGTGCAATTATAATCGCACACGCTCTCGTTTGTCAACGAAAGCCGCAAGATCCTGAATCACGCGTAATACAAGGGGGCTTTACGAATGGTGAAGTCTGCGCGATGGGCCAGTTCTTGACAGAAGTGCACCGAGATGCTATACTATATATAGGGCTGCGGGCTGCGCTGGGTGGGGCTGCATTTCACGAGCACATTTTGACTTTCGGCATTCTGTTATAGCAAAACACCGGCAATCTGGAGCCGTTGAAGTGAAACAAGTCCATTCCCGCCTTCAGGACTTAGGACCGCAAGGTGGAGCTCCCGGAACTTTCCTCCCAATTCCTCTCGAAAGTCTTCGCCTCGACACGGTGACGGATTTCAAAATCTACGTTCTCACCAAGAAAGAGAAAGAACCTGTTCTGTACCGGGCCGAGAATCTGCAGTTCACCCAGAGCGCCAAGAAACGCCTCCAGGAACACGAGGTGACGCACGTATTTATCGAAGGTAACGACCAGGATAAGTACAAGGAGTATGTTGAACAAAACCTCGACAAGATCGTCCGCGATGACAGCATAGAGACAAGAGAAAAGGCCGAGATTGTGTATTCGTCGGCGACGTTCCTTATGCAAAAGCTCTTCGACAACCCGCGCGCAGGCAAGAACATCCGTCGCTGCGAGAAACTGGCTCTGAATACGGTGGAATTTGTTCTGCGTGACGACAAGGCCTTCGAGAACTTCCTTGCTGTAACATCTTATGACTACTATACTTACACACATTCCGTGAACGTCTGTATCTTCTCCGTAGCGTTAGCTCAAGACGCAGGCCTTTGCGAAACGTCAGAGCTCCGCGTGCTGGGTACAGGTGCGTTGCTTCACGACATCGGAAAGAGTCTTATTGACAAGAAGATCATAAACAAGAACGGTCCTCTCAGCAGCGAAGAATGGAAGATGATCAAGAAGCATCCAGCTCACGGAGTAAGGATACTGCGCGAGACCGGTGGCGTACCTGAAGAGTGCTACGCCGTGGTCAGCCAACACCACGAAAGGTGCGACGGATCGGGATACCCGGCGGGTCTACGCGGAGACGAGATTCATCCGTACGGCAGAGTGAGCGCGATTGCCGACGTATTTGACGCGATGACGACGAGGCGAGTTTACAGAGACGCCGTGGGGACTTTCACCGCTTTGCAGACGATGAAGAGCGAGATGCATGATAAGCTCGATCAGGACATGTTCCTTGCGTTTATCCGGCTCCTGGGACGATAGGCGGAAGGCGAAATGATGAGCGACCTTTCTCGGGAACCGGCGCTGTTGGACAAGCGATTTTAGATGTCATCTTACCACTAGCGAGTCTTCGAACTGTGTCGGTCGGGGCGCGGCCGGACAACCCGTAACCAACATTCGACGACAGTCGTGCAAGTCAACGACCGGCATCTGCCTGGCCGTTCCGGCCGGCGAGCGATACACGGCGCGAACCGTCCTTACAGAGTCCGTCATCCTCATTTTCGCTGGGGGACACTCGATGAGAACGGATCTGCCCGGCGGGATTAGCGGCGGCAAGACGTCTCATGATTTCGGTCTTGACAGTCGGATTATCTCCTGATACAGTATTCGCGACATTCGCCGGGGCATGCGAAAAAGAGAGAGCGGGCACGCGAGTCTTGTGTTGTGTGATAGTGCGGATACCCATTTCGCCGCGATGCGAAGTGGACTGCGACTATCAATCAAATATGCATGGGGAGGGGCGTGCCTATTGTCGCCCGTTATATCTTGTGCGGCAAAAACCAACCGCCCAATTCTTGAGTTCCAGTTTATTCGTATACGGCGAACTGAGTCTGGGAACCCATCACAGGAGGTGTATTATGAGTCTCTTCAAGAAGATCTGGCATAGCCTGACACGCGGTTCAGATCCGGTACAGGTTCTTCTCGTGCTCGTTCTCATCCCAGTTACCGTCGTACTTGCAGCGCGAACAATGCTACCACGCCAAGCTGAGGCTGTTCCGGTAGAACGATCTGGCGGTAGTGCTTTCTCAGCGCAGGCGCCACAAGCACCGGCGAGCGCAGTAGGCAGGTCTTCGGAACAGCAGGCCGCGCTCGAGAAACTCATGAGCTCTGAACCGGTGTTCGTCGAGAACCAGGGACAGTGGGAGGACGAAACCATCCGGTTCGCGCTGAGCGCCAATGGCGCGAATGTCGGGCTCACGGATGCAGGCCTGCGGTTGCAACTGTTCCGCCGCGACGCGGCGCCGAGCTCAGCGCGGGATGATGCCCGCGCGCAGTTGCCGAACCGAGGAGCGTCAGAGAGGACGCGGATGCTTGAGTTCGCTGTTCGGTTCGAGGGCGCGCGGGCGATTGCGCCTGTGGGCGAGGGGCGTTCGGAGCAGGTGTTCAATTATCGCTGGGGCGAACGGGCGCGCTGGCGAGAGAACGTCTCGTCGTGGGATGGCATCGTGTATCGCGGGCTTTACGATGGTATAGACCTTCGCGTGATGGGCAAGCGGTCAGGGCTGAAGTACGAGTTTGTGGTGGCGCCCGGTGCGGACTGGCAGCAGGTTCGCGTGCGTTACGAGGGGATCGAGGCGCTTGAGATACGTGGGGACGGCGCGTTGGTGGTTTATCCGGGCGAGGGCTGGGCACCCCTGGTTGACGGCGCGCCGCTCATCTATCAGGAGGTGGACGGGGACCACAAGCCGGTCGCGGCCGGATTTGCGATAGCGGGCGAGACCATGTGCGGGTTTGAGATATCCGGCGAATACGATCCCGCGCTGCCTCTCGTGATCGATCCAGAGCTGGAATGGTCCACATACCTCGGCGGGAGCAACTGGGACGGGGACCAGGGAGGAGGCATCGCGGTGGACGGTTCCGGCAACGTCTACGTGACGGGTTTTACCTACTCCTCCGGCTGGGTCTCGGGCGGGTATGACACGACGCGCCCCGGCCAAAGGGACGCTTTCGTAGCGAAACTGTCAAGTTCCGGCGGGCACCTCTGGTCCACATACCTTGGCGGCAGCTGGTGGGACGAAGGCTGGGGTATCGCGGTGGACGGTTCCGGCAACGTCTACGTGACGGGCATGACCCAATCCTCCGGCTGGGTCTCGGGCGGGTATGACACGATATACAACGGGGTTTCTGACGCGTTCGTCGTGAAACTGTCCGCTTCCGGGGCGCACCTGTGGTCCACATACCTGGGCGGGGCCGACTGGGGCTACGGTATCGTGGTGGACGGTTCCGGGAATCTATACGTGACAGGCGATACCAGTTCCTCCGGCTGGGTCTCAGGCGGGTATGACACCACGTTCAACGGCCTTGAAGACGCGTTCGTCGTGAAACTGTCCGCTTCCGGGGCGCACCTCTGGTCCACATACCTGGGCGGGAGCGGCATGGACTACGCTCAGGGTATCGCGGTGGACGGTTCCGACAACGTCTGCGTGACGGGCTGGACCGAGTCCCTCGGCTGGGTCTCAGGCGGGTTTGACACGACGCACAACGGAGACCGGGACGCTTTCGTGGCGACACTATCCGGTTCAGGCGGGCACCTCTGGTCCACATATCTTGGGGGGGGCGTTGGGGACTACGGATTCGGCATCGCGGTGGACGGTTCCGGCAACGTGTCCGTCACGGGCATGACGGCTTCCCCCGGCTGGGTCTCAGGCGGGTATGACACGAGTTATAACGGGGGCGTTGACGCGTTCGTGGCGAGACTGTCCGGTTCCGGTGGCCACCTCTGGTCCACATACCTTGGCGGGAGCGATTATGACCGGGGTGACAGCATCGCGGTGGACGATTCCGGCAACGTCTACATGAGCGGCCGGACCGAATCCTCCGGCTGGGTCTCAGGCGGGTTTGACACGACGCACAACGGAGACCGGGACGCTCTTCTCGCGGGACTATCCGGTTCCGGCGGCCACCTCTGGTCCACATACCTTGGCGGGAGCGATTATGACTGGGGCTACGGCATAGCGGTGGGCGGATCCGGCAACGTCTACGTGGCCGGCTACACAGAGTCCTCCGGCTGGGTCTCAGGCGGGTTTGACACGACGTACAACGGCGCCGGCGATGCGTTCGTGGCGAAGATACTGGATACTGGACCAACCGAGACCGGGTCACTTCGCGTGACCATCGAGCCCCCTCAAGCGATAGCCGCCGGCGCGCAGTGGCGTGTAGACGGCGGGCTGTGGCGCGACAGCGGGGAGACGGTGGGGAGTTTGGCAGTCGGGAGCCACTTGGTCGAGTACAGCGGTATTGCTGGGTGGACAGCGCCGCCGAGCGAATCCGTGAGCATTAATAGCGGCGAAACGACTGAGATTTCCCGCAGTTTCACTGCGGCAGATACCGATGGCGACGGCCTACCCGATTGGGTGGAAACGAATACTGGGGTTTACGTTGACGAGACGGACACCGGCACGGATCCTAACGACGCTGACAGCGACGGGGACGGTATGGCAGACGGGCACGAAGTGCTGTTTGGCTACGATCCGCTCGACCCGGATAGTTGGGCGGAGGTGCCGCTGCTCCCGCTGGTTGGATGCTCCCTCCTTGCTGCGCTTCTTTCCGCCGCTGGCTTCCAAGCTGTGCGTGGCTTCAAGCGCCGCCAAGCTTAGATTGACGACTAATCTTTCAATGGACGCGGAAGATGACGTCTCCGGTGTCTTGGCGGAAGCAGTATCCACAGGCTAGACACGAATCCTCTTCCTCGGTCTGTTTGCTGCACAGGATGCCTCTGATTTCTTGCTCTGGATAGTCTCTGTAACACTCTTCCTCGACGGCCTCGGAAACTCCTCGCGCAAAGTCTGTACTGTAAGCGACAGATCGAGCACCACTAACGGCGCGAATTTGGGGCTTCACGCTACATCCCGACAGAAGAGCCTTCGTCCGACGACCCTGGACAATCCGTCACCAACATTCCACGGCAGTCATGCAAGTCAACGGCCGGCATCTGCCCGACCATTCCGGCTCGGCGCGTCACGGCGCATCTGCGACGGGGGTCTTGTTGCAGACTCGCCGACGTAGAGCCTGCCCATGATCCCCGAACTTGAGACGCTCCATCGGGGCGTCTCTACTACCACATCGGCATCAGAGAGGTTTCCCGCGACTGCGGAAAGCACCTCACACGTTCACGCCAGCAGAACCACGCCGCTGACAAGAAGAAGCGCGTACGTGATCCCTTGAAATATCAGTTCGTTCACTCGGATAAAGCTTCCCAAGACGATACCGCCGATCAATCCCGGCAGCACAAACGCGGTCATCTTGAATATTTCGCTGTCGAGCTGCGCACTGCTCCAGAAGCCAATCAGCAGAACCGTGTTCAAGACAAGCCATAGGGTCGACAGCGTTGCCCGGAAGGTCGCCTGTTCTCTCAACTGCCTGCTGGCGTAATAGACGATTAGAGGTCCCCCCGTAGCGAACAGCCCGTGGAAGATGCCGCCCGCAAACACTACCGGAACGCGGTAGTACCAACGCAGCTCGCCACCAATGGCCTGCCTGCGAAACAGCAGAACCAGCTCCGCCGAGGCCACCACCACAATGAACGCTCCCAGAACAGTTCTCAACTGGCTTTCATCGGCGACGCCTCTACTCCAGATCCCGAGGGGTATGCCCAACCCGGCCGCCGGCAGAATGTGACGCAGTAGGATCCGCCACTCAATATGACGGAACCATCGGGCCACGAGCCATACGCTTTGCAGCAAGGCAAGAATAACCAGAACCGGCACCAGCTCTTGCAGAGGGACAAGATGTACGCCAAGTGCCAGTGCAATCAGCGTGGCGCCGAACCCCAAAACGGTCTCGGCGGTATGGGCGAGAACTAGGATGCATCCCAGCAGCAGCAGGTTCATGAGCGGACGATTAGGTCAGTGGACACGATACAGGTCACTTAGATACTGCACGGCGAAGTCTTTAGCCATGGCGCGGTCCGGCATTGAACCGATCATACCGTACATGGCTGCATCTCCCGTAATGTCTTCCGCCTTCAGCTTGGCGACTTCCTCGACCGCCTCGCGCAGGTCCGCCAGGAAAGGTTCCACAATGGATGCATGCGCGGGCGACACGGTCATATGCAGGCACGGCGGCAAATGCTGGCTGTCGATGTACCATCGCAACGCTTTCATCTTTTCTCCAAGCGCGTAGACATTGAGGACGTCGCTTGCAAACGCAAACACCGTTGCCTCCGGCTTGCCCAGGATGTACAGCTCCGGTACAGCTTCGACCCCTTCGATGAGCTTCTTCGTCGTCTCGATGGTCGTTTTCGCCAGACCCATGTATCCCTCCAACCCGAGATGCCTGATTATCG
>Ga0180438_10001460_pt1 | contig 41992 bp, 21 predicted proteins | sample SS_ome_12_FD_132455 | JGI IMG/M metagenome (GOLD analysis project Ga0180438, IMG submission 132455) | Hypersaline lake sediment archaeal communities from the Salton Sea, California, USA - SS_3_D_2 metaG | ecosystem: Environmental > Aquatic > Non-marine Saline and Alkaline > Hypersaline >...
GCAGCTACCCCCGGAAATGGGATGCCCGCGCCCGGCCCAAGGGACACGGCAAAACCGCCAAGCCAGCCAGATTGTCCGTGCCTTCGGAGGATTCCCATGCTCCAATTTAGTGCCATTGGGCTCTGGCCCCCTCGTCGGGTCCGTGCGGGGGCCTCGGGCGCCTTGCGAACGTGTGCAGGGCGCCGGACCCCGCGGGCCGATGGGGGGACCAACCGAAGAGGGACGAGTGGACACTTGGCATGCGTGAATCCGGCTCGCCTTCGGCCCGCCCCGCCCTGTTGTCTATCCGGTCAACACTCACTGCCTCTTGCCTTCCGTGTATGTCTCTGCCCCACTGGCCGTGGGCTTCCGTGCCCTTGGCTTTGGTGGGACACTTGGTCTGACTTGGCGTCGTCTACGACGATGCTCGGTCCTGCTGTCGCCGTCGTGGCGATGTTCATTCGTCGCCCCCCTCGCCGCAGGCCCTGACCATCCCGACGACAGCCGCTCTGGCGGCGTCTGACAGCGTCGGCCACGCCGCCACGATCTCGGCCAGATCGGACGGCAGGTCGGGTCCGTCCGGCGGCGTCTGCGGGCCGTTTTCCGGCCCCTCGGCGCGTACCAGGGCGCGTACCGGCGCGCAAGTGCTTGTCTGACAAGGCAAAGTACCGGACTGTCGATCCGGTGGTTGCGAGTTCGAATCTCGTCGGCCTCGTTCAAGGAAGCTTCTAAGGGTCAGGCACTTACGAGTCTGGCCCTTTCTCTTCGCCACTCCGGGAACGCCCGTCTGGGGCCGAGTTGATCATCAGTTGGTCCGTCGGGTCGAGTTCCAGGATTGCCGACTGAACCTCCCGCGCCTTCGCCAGGTCATCTTCCTGAACAGAGAGATAGTATGTCTGCGGAGTCTTGATGTCGCTGTGGCCCGCGAGTTCCCGGACCACGTGGGGGGACATCGATTTCGTCCCGTTCGCAATGCAGGACCGCCGGAGATCGTGGTACGTGAGCTTCGCCGACCCGGCCCTCTAAGTACGCCTTCATCAGCGGGATGGGCGAGCGTGTTGCCGGGCTCCACAGGTGTCGCGCGGACGTCCTCGGCCATCGGCACGACCCCCCGGATGCCCACGCCGTGAGCGGAACGGCCAAACGTTAGAGCTTCCACCCGTCTCGGTAGGGTGGGTTGAGCATTGCGTTGGCGGCCTCGCTGTTGGTGAACCTGAAGTTCCCGCCGTCCCAGTGGAGCTTCTCTTCGGTGCGGAGGGCGATGTTGCCGAGCAGCACGACCTCGGCCAGATGGGCGGCGTGGTTGACGAAATCGCTGCCGGCCGGCTTGCCGCCCTTGCAGGCGTCGATCCACTCCCTGTAATGGCCCGGCGAGCGATCCAGGACTCGCTTGGGCCGGCCGATCTCGCGGGACTTGCTCTCCGGGATGGGCCGGTGGCCGAGGATATTGGCCTTCTCGCCGATGATGTACAGCCCGTCGTCGTTGCCGAAGCTGCGCCCCGGCTCGAGTTCGTCCGGCCGCGGGGGCTTGAGCCCGCCGTCCCACCAGGTGATGGTCAGCGCGTCGCGGTCCCCCTCGGCGGGGAAATACCACCGCGTGATCGACGCGACGGGGGCTGTCTCGCGCCGGACTTCCTTGGGCATCTGGTGGTTGGAGGAACTGGCTTCGATGACGGTCGGATGGCCGAGCTTCAACGCCTTGAACACGGCCGAGAGCTGGTGACAGCCGATGTCGCCCAGGCACCCCGTGCCGAAGTCCCACCAGCCGCGCCACGCGAACGGATGGTAACAGGGGTGGTAGGGCCTCATCGGCGCCGGGCCCACCCACAGGTCCCAGTCGATGTGGTCGGGGACCTTGGGCGTGCTCCTGGGCCGGGCGATGCCGCGCGGCGAGATCATCGGGTTGCGGTTGGACCAGGCGTGGATCTCGCGGACCTTGCCGATCGAGCCGTCCTGGATGTACTCGCAGATCAGGCGGGCGCCCTCGCCGGCCTGGCCCTGGTTGCCCATCTGCGTGGCGACCTTGGTCTCTTTGGCGACCTTGGCCATCTGCCGGGCTTCCCACGCCGAGTGGGTCAGGGGCTTCTGGCAGTGGCAGTGCTTGCCCATCTTCATCGCCGTGATCGAGACGATCGCGTGCGTGTGGTCGGGCGTGGCGACAATAACCGCATCGATGTCCTTCTGCGTGTCGAGCATCCTGCGGAAATCGGTATGGCATTTCGCGCCGGGGTATTTCTTGGCCAGGCGGGCCAGGACGTGCCTGTCCACGTCGCACAGCGCGACGATGTTCTCCGAAGCGCAGTTGGCCACGTCGCCGTGCCCCATGCCGTTCAGGCCGATGCCCGCGATGTTGAGTTTGTCGCTGGGCGCCTTCCGGCCGGGGCCGCCGAGCACGTGACTGGGCACGATCGTGAACGCCGCGCCTGTCGCGGCCGCGCCCGCCAGAAACTGCCGACGATCCAGTTGTCCCTTCGATTCCATGGTGTCTCTCCTCGCAGAGGGTTAAGGGGCGGCTACTGCTTCTTGGAGGCCTTCCGCTCGGCCCTTGGCCGCAAACGATCAACGCTCAGATGATCATTAACACATGACGGGGCCAAACTTCCCGCCGGAATCCTTGCGACCTTGCCCTGTCTGGATTCCGGGAGGCTCACCCATTGTGCCTCTGCCGTGTACTGCTGACGTCTTAGCCTGCATGTCTCAATCATCGTCGGCGGCCGGGGAACCTGCCGGATGGGGTCCACCGAACGCCTACCCCGGGCTAACGCCTACTCCGGACGCGCCACTCGGGAACGTCGATCGGCGTGGTCCGCACCGGCCACGTGGCCCGCAGTGCATCGTCGTATAGACCGACCTCGTCCAGGGGAATGGGACGCAATCCCACCTTGCCGAAGACCGGCGAGTCCGGCTTGAGCCGGTAGTCGCCGTTGGCGGCATCCACGAAGCCCGGATCGGCCTCGAAGACCCCGTTCTGGAAGAGGTCGAGCCCGCCCGGATTGCCCGTGGCCAGCGCGCCGCACTGAATGAATGCGTTGCGCCAGATGTGATTGTAGGCGGGCTGGTCGAGCATGGTGGCGATCTTCGGGTAGCGTTGGAGATAGAGCTTGCCGGTGAAGAAGCCAGGGATGCTCTTGCCTTCGCGGAGCGTCCGCCAGACTCTGTTGCCGGCGTTCCAGCCGCCGCTGATGCCCTGCTTGCAGTCGACGAAGATGTTGTTGTCCATCAGGTTGTCGCGGCCGCTGTTCATCTGGATCGCGCCGAAGTTGCCGTTGGCGCTGCGCACGAAGAGGTTGCTGTAGACGAGCATGCCGCTGATGGCGTCATCGAAGCGGATCGCGGCCTGGCCGTGGACGGCGGCCCCGGCGCCGGTCTTGCCCACGTTGCGGAAGCGATTATAGCGGAAGACGACGCCCCGGTACGTGGCGTTGCGGAACAGTTCCATGGCGCCCTGGTCATCGGACTCGCGCACGGCGCTGTGCACGTCGTTGTACTCGATGAGGTGATCGTTGCCCTCGATGCGCATGACGCTGCTTGGGCAGTCGTACATGAGATTGTGGGCCACGCGGTTGCCGACGCCTTCGAGCTGGATGGCCGGGGTGTACGTGCGGTCGATACGGCCGAAGTTGTGGATCCGGCAGTTCTCGACGAAGTGCCGGCCCGGCGTCAGCGTCTCGCGGTTGCCCCCGATGACTTCGGTCGCGCGCCGCCCGATGGTATGGATGTCACAGCCCAGGATCCCATCGCCCTCGCCGCCCCGGATGGTGATGCCGTTGCCGGCCATGCGGCTGACGGTGCAGCCGGCGATCAGGCAGCGGGAGCTGTCGGTGATGACCATGCCGTTGTAGCGGGCGAGGTCGAGCCTCAGCCCTTCGATACGCACATCCGTGACGCCCGCCATGGTGATCATGGGGGTCGAGAGCATGCCGATCTCAACGGTGGCCTTGGCCGGGTCGGACGGCGGGTAGAAATAGAGAATTCCGCTCCGGCGGTCGAGGTACCATTCGCCGGGCTGGTCGATCTCTTCGAGGAGGTTGAACGCGTAGTACTGAATGCCTTGGCGGGTATCCATGCCCGCGCCATATTGGTAGGGCTCGGCGGTGGTGAGGGTGCGGGCTTTGGTGTCGATCTTGGCGATCTTGATGGTGGCGTCGGCCCAGAGATAGCGGAAGTAGCCGAACAGCCAGGCGTCCTCGGCCCGGGTCCAGCGTTCGTGCCGGTCGGAATCGTACTCGATAACCGACGGCTTGCCCTCCGGCTTCGAACCGGGCTCGATCAACTTGCGGATGCCGACGAAGCCCTGGTTCGGCCAGCGGGACAACGTCATGGGCTTGCGGTTGAAGAACAGCTCCAGTGTCGGCGGGGAAGGGCGCTGCCCAAAGCCGCGCACCGCGAGTCGACCGTATTCCGTGATGCCTCGGGCCTTGAGATCGCATTGGAGGACCTTGCCACGCCCTTCCGCGGGAATCCGCTGCGCGACGGCCCGGTCCGTCACCGGTGTGAATCCGGTCAGGCGAGCCCCGCCGTAGAGCACGGCCTTGCCCTTCTCTTCGGCCCGGTAGACCACGGGCGAGCCCTCGCGGCCGGAATCTTCGGCAGTGAGTTCGAGCGTACGCGACACGGGGTATTCGCCGGGCAGGATGCGCACGCCGATCGCGCCGCAGACGCCCTTGGCCTTGATGGCGCGGACGGCGTCGCGGGCGCGGGGCAGAGTGGCAAAGGGGCGCCGGCGTGAACCGTTGTCGGTGTCCCTGCCATCGGGCCCGACGTAGACTTCGGCGGCGAACTTGTCGACGGCGGGAACCCGGGTCCGGGAGGCCTTCGGGTCGCGGGCGGGCAGCCCCTTGGCGGCGCGCTCGATCTCGCGGATGCACTCGCGGGCCTCGTAGCGATGGACCTCCGGGTAGTCGGCCTCGGAGGCGATCTTCGCATATTCGGCCTTGGCGGCGGCTGGTTTGCCCTCGGCCACGTGGCTCTGGGCCATGCGCAGATGGGCATAGCTGCGGACGTGGGCGGGGACGGCCGGCATGGCAATGGGCTTGGCGCACTGGGCGCGGACGGCGGCGAAGTCCCCGGCCGCCCAGGCATCACTGATGGTGCGGAACGCCCTGGCGATGGCTTCTCGCCGCATGGCGGCTCGCATTTCGGCGGATTCCCTGACCCCGAACGTCCGGCGGCGAGCCATGAACTCATCGCGCACTTCCTTGGCGGCAAGGGCGCGCCGGTAGATCTTCACCTCGTCCACGGCGCCCCAGTAGTTGTGCCAGCCACTGCCGATGGTGAGCTTCCCTCCGAGGGAGAAGTCACCGTCGAAGCCGGCGCGAATGCCGCTGCCGCCGCCCGCGAACCCATTGACATAGAGCCAGATCCTGTTGGCCTGCCGGTCGCAGACCAGCGCGATGTTCGCCCATCGCCCCTTCTCCAACGACAGGCTCGAGCTACCGCCGGTCGATACCGTCTTGCCGTCCTCGGTCTTGTAGCAGAAGTAGCAGGAGAGCCTGCCCGTTGCCATGATGTCGACGACCAGATAGGCCGCCGGATACGTGCCGAAGGCGAAGATGCGGCGCTGGTTCTGCTTGTCCTCGATCTTGAGTTCGGTCGGCTTGACCCACGCCGTGAAAGACCACGAGCCCTTGCCGAACCGCTTTGCCTGGGGCAGGTTGACGGTGATCACGCGCGCTGCCGTGCCGTCGAGTAAGGCAGCCTTGCCCGAGGGGCCGGCAGCCCATTCGGCTCCCATCTGCCCGTCCAAGCCGTTGCCGGAAATGTCCTTAACTGTCTCGCCCTGCCCTTCCTCGAAGGTCCAGTGAATGAGCGGGCCGTCCTGAGCAGCCAGAGCGAGGGGCGCCAGAGCGAGGGTTATCAGCAGATGTCGAAGCATAGGATGCCTCCAGCGAAGCGACCACAACAGGCCCGCGGTCGACGGGCAGTCGGGCACCTGCGGTGAAACCAAGAGATAGCATGGCATCGGTGGCGACGCAACGCCTGCCCCCCCGAGAAATCCCATCCGCGGACCCCGGGCAGTTCCTCGTAGATGGCCGATTCCGTTTGCCCGACGCATCACACGGCGTACAATCACCGCATGTGCCCGACGGCAGTCGCGGGAACAGAAGCTATCGAGAAGACGTCGGCCATAGGGAAAGGACGTTCGACATGCCTTTGCACACTAGGCTGTTACTGATTGTGTTGACTGTCGGATGGCTTGCACAGGGGGTCTTCGCCAGTGTCGAGGCCGACCTCTACGTGTCGCCCGAGGGCAAGGACACCTGGTCCGGCACGCTGCCCAAACCCAACGACGGCGGTACGGACGGTCCCCTGGGCAGTCTGGACGCGGCCAGGCTGGCGGTGCGGCGGCTGCGCAAGAGCCAGCCCAAGCAGGAGAAGCCCATCGTCGTGCTGATCCGCGGCGGAACGTACGAGATGGGCAAGACCGTCACGTTCGGCCCCGCCGATTCCGGCACGGAGACCTCGCCTGCGGTCTATCGCGCCTATCCGGGCGAGACGCCCGTCTTCAGCGGCGGCCGGGCCCTGAGCGGATGGAAGGTGACCGACAAGGGCTGGTGGCAGGTCCACCTGCCGAGCGTCAAGAAGGGCACGTGGGCGTTCAGCCAATTGTTCGTCAACGGCGGCCGGCGCTTCCGGCCGCGCGTGCCTGAGAAGGGCTACTTGCGGGTCGCCAAGATGCTGCCGCCCAGCAAGAAGGGCCGAGCGCATGACCGGCTCGGTTACAAGGCCGGCGACGTCAGGGGCGACTGGTACGACCCGTCGAACGTGGAGGTGGTGGTCTTCCTGCAATGGACTGCCGGTCGGCAGAGGATCGGGCAGATCGACACCAAGAGTCGCGAACTTCGCCTGGCCGGCACGATGCCGTCGTCGTCCTGGTGGAGCGCGATCAAGAAGGACCAGCGCTATCTGGTCGAGAACGTTCGCGAAGCCCTCGGGCGGCCCGGCCAGTGGTACCTGGACCGCCCGGCGGGCGTGCTGACCTACGTGCCCGGCAAGGGCGAGACGCCGGACAAAGCTCACGTCGTCGCGCCGCGGCTTAGGCAGTTGGTCCGTCTGGCCGGCGACAGCCAGTCGGAGCGGTGGGTCAGCCACCTTCAGTTCGAGGGGCTTCTCTTCGCGCACACCAACTTCGTCCTGCCGGCAGCGGAGAGGAGCTTCCCGCAGGCGGACGTGAACCAGCCGGCGGCGGTCGAAACCAGCGGCGCGCGGCATTGCGTGTTCCGACGGTGCGCCGTGCGCCACACGGCCGGGTATGGCGTGGCCCTGGGGTTCGGGTCCAAACACTGCCAACTGGTGGACTGTGAGTTGGCCGACCTCGGCGCCGGCGGGGTGATGATCGGCACGTATACCCGCCCCGCAGGGAGCGTGAAGCTGGACGAGGACACCGTGGCCTCGCACAACACGGTGCGGAATTGCCTGATCGCCCATGGCGGGCGGCTGCACGCGGCGGGGATCGGCATGTGGATCGGGCACTCGCACAACAATCTGCTCGAGCACAACGACGTGCACGACTTCTACTACTCCAGTTGCTCGGTCGGTTGGACGTGGGGCTACGGCAAGAGCGTCGCGCACCACAACAGAATCCAGCACAACCACATGCACACGCTCGGCCAAGGGGTGCTCAGCGACATGGGCGGCGTGTACACACTGGGCGTCTCGCCCGGCACGGTGGTGCGGGGCAACCGCATCCACGACGTGCGGAGCTTCTCCTACGGCGGGTGGGGGCTCTACACCGACGAAGGGTCGACCGGCATCGTGATGGAGAACAACCTGGTCTATCGCACGTGGACCGGGTCGTTCCATCAGCACTACGGCAAGGACAACATCATCCGCAACAACATCCTTGTCGACAGCCGAAGATGGCAGATCCAGCGCACGCGCATCGAGCAGCACCGATCGTTCACGTTCACGCGGAACATCGTCTGCTGGAAGACCGGCCCGCTGTTGCACAGCAACTGGAAAGACGGCCACTTCGACATGGACCACAACCTGTACTTCAATGCTGCGGGGCGGCCGGTGGGCTTTGCGGGCATGACTTTGGCGCAGTGGCGTGCGAAGGGCAAGGACGTGCACTCCGTCATCGCCGATCCGGGATTCCTCGACCCCGCCAAGGACGACTACCGCTTGCGGGACGACTCGCCCGCGCTGAAGCTGGGCTTCAAGCCCTTCGACCTGTCCAAGGCCGGCCGCCTCAAGTCCGCCACGCGCCGCGCCGACCTGCCCCCCGTGCCCGGCGCGTGGCCCATCCCGCCAGTCGAGTAGTTGCCGGTCCGGCCATTCCTGACCTCATCGATTGGTGTCCGGCGGGCCGGCCCGGAGAGAGGGGCGCCGAATCCGCCCGCTACTTGCCCGGCCTCGCGGCCTTCCGCGGGACGATCCGCCACGTCGGGTCGGCGAGCATTCCATGGAACCCGCCGGTGATGTCCAGCAGCACCTTGAGCGCATCGGCCGCCTTCGGGAAGCCGCCGTCCACCCCGCACACCAGGGCCAGGTAGGCGGAGTAGTCGTAGTCGAGTCTGAGCTTGCCCCGCTTGGGGGCCTTCGTCAGCTTCGCGTTTTCCTCGCCGAGCTTCTTCCAGTCCTCGTAGAAGACGACCTTCTTGTCCGGTCCTCTCTCGCCGACGGCCATGCGATAGGGGGCGGCCAGGAGCGGGTTGTACTGGTCGGGGTGGACGAACGCGCCGACCCGCCAACGGAGTTCGAAGTCCCTCGGCCTGGCCGCTTCGGCATAGCCCAGCTCGGTCAGGTGGTGGAGGCTCCAGATGAGGAAGTCGTGCTCCCACGGGGCGGTGATCATCCAACGCGGGTTGGCGGCGCCGTGGATGCGGGCGTCGGCCACCGTGCGGATGCCCCAGAAGCCCATCTTGTTGTACTCGGGGGGGCCGTACATCTTCGCGGTCATGTCGGCGAGGTTGTTGCGGACCATCCGCCGGAAGTACTCGGCCTCCGGGTCGCCGTCCGGCGCGATGGAGGCGGCGTCGGCGATATTCCTCAGCCCCCAGGCCTTGCCGCGGACCTGGCCGGACAGGATGCCCTTGCCGCTGCCGCGAGGGACCGGCCATTGGGCCAGCAGGCCGTAGTTCGCCCAGAAGTAGGCCTCCTCGAGGTAGTAGAAATCGCCGGTGACCAGATAGGGCACGTAGGCGTATGACCCGACGTGGGCGACGTCCGGGCTGAGGTGATAGGGGTGCGCCCTGCCGTTGGCCGTCCTCCGCGGCGGTGGGGCCTTGCGGTCAGCCTGCCACTTGGGCTTGTCCTTGCCTCGCCCGTCCAGCCAGAACTCCGGCCGCTCGTCCAGGGTCATGATCCGCCCGGTCCCGGCAGTGCGGACGTGAATCGGCCAGGAGCCCGCCAACTCGCCGTTGCCCAGCACGACGGCCTTGGCTCGGGGGTCCATGCTCAGGAGGTACTGGACGGTCCAACCGGGGTACGGGCCGATCTCCGGCCGGCCGCCCGTCGTCGGCATGTACTTGGTCAGCGAGCCGGAGCCCATGATGTCGGTCTCGCCGCTGGCAGCCCAACGGGTCGCCATGGCGGACAGGGCCTTCTCCGAAACGGTGATCGACCGGTCGTAGTTGGGCAGGGCCCCGCTGGCGCTGAGGTAGGCCAACTCGTGCGCCACGTCCACCCTCGCCGGCGCGCCCGGCCACCAGAGGACCTTCCGCCACCGGCTCAGCCGGCGGTGATTGACGCCCTTCTTCTCGTAGGCCAACTTGCCTTTCCTGCCCAGCGTGACGGCCACGTCATAGCCGATGTTCCCCGCCCAGGTGTCCAGGCAGTTCTCGACGACCACCGAGACGCGGACAGCCTTGCAGCCGGCGTAGGCCCGCACCTGAAACTGCACCCGCAGATCGCCGTCGGCCTTGCCGTCCTTGTCCACCAGCGCGCCGTCCAGCAGCCACTCGGTGGCCACCGGCCCGGCCAGCCAGGTCCGGGCGCTTGGGCCGGCGGCCACCAGCAGCTTGCGGGCGCTGGCCGAGAGTTCCGCGCCGTCGCTCAGCCGCAGCGCAACCGTCGCGTCGAAATCCGTCTTGAGCAGGTCGCCGGCCCGGACGGACGTCGGCTTGGCCGACGGGGCCGGAACGCCGTCACTCAACGCCACCGCCGTCTCGCGGGGCGGCTTCGGCATCGCCACCGAGACGAGGGCAAAACGCACCGAGCCGTCGCCGTACTTCCGCTTGACGTCGGCCTGGACCGATGCCCCGGGGGCGCTGACGAGTACGCCCTGCTTGATATGCCCCCTCTTGAAGACCTGGCCGAATGTCACCGACGCGCCCTCGCCCCCCCCACCGGCCGGGCTGCGCAACGTGACCTTCGTTACCGGGGCGGCCGAGGCAGACAGGGCGAGAACGTATGCGATTGCCGACGCTGGTGTCAGGCGGTTGATCATCTCGGTCTCCTGTGGAGTGGCTTGGCTTTCAGTCGGCCACAATCCGCCATCTGCCCCAGAGCCTCGGCGTCAGCTCGGCCTCGCTGGGAACATCCGCGGTGATGGCGGTGGCTTTGTTGGACCAGTAGACGCGCTGCGTGGTCTGCCCGTTGGCGCCGCGCAGGACGCCGAGGTCTCCTCGGTAGGTCTTGCCCACCGTTGGGTGCCAGCCCAGAACGGCCAGGGGGATGCTGATCTCGAAGTGGCCCGCCTTGTTCGTCGCCAGCGCCACGTGCTTGCTGACGTCTTCGACGACGTCCAAGTGAATCGTGCGCCACGGACTGCTGAACGCCACCGGGTCCTTCGTGCCGGGGACTCTTGCGCGATAGAGCATCGCGCGGGTCCGGCCCTTGACTTGCGTGATGAGCAGTCGCTGATCGCCGGCCACCGGCGAGGTCCGGTCGGGCGCCGCGGTGGGGTCGGTGGCGAGCATCAGGTCGAGGCAGCCGCCGTGTTTGAACAGCGCGTTCTGTGTCTCGCCGCTATTGTTGAGCAGGTCCTTCTCGGTCGTCCGCCAGGCGGCATGGAGATGCGTGAGGGTCAGGGCGACGGCGGCGCTGACCTCATACGGCCGCGACTTGCTGTCGAAGTTGGCCGCCGTCCCGCGGCGGTCGATAAACGCCCAGTCGGTCGTGGCGGGCCAGTCGTTCAGCATGCCGTCGACCTGCGGGGCGTCCCAGCGCTGGGTCACGCGAAGGATGCCGCTGCCCCGCTGTTGCTGTCGCCGAGCTTCCGTGCGGGCGAACCACTGTCGGGCACGCTCGAGATCGCCGGTGGTGACGGTGACGGCCCGATCGCCCAGGCGCGTGAGTGTTTCGAGCCCGTCCACGCGCACGAGGCTGGTGCGAGCGCCGTCGACGAGGAAGACGCGGCCCTCGGCGGTCTGCGTGATGCTGGGCCAGAAGTTCTCGTCATGCAGCGACACGTCGGTGACGTCCATGTTGCGGATGGCGACCGGGGCGGCCCAGTTCGGGCGGAGGCGGATGTCGTGGAAGAGCGTGCTCACGAACAGCCCGTCGGCCGTGAGGAGATACATGTTCCCCATGTTGCCGTTTACGCAGAACATAGGCCCGACCTTGCCGTGGATCCACCCGCCGAGCAGCCGGGTGTGCCCCACGACCATGCCGGGCCGATCGGGCACGGCGGCTTCGTGGCTGGCATGCAGGCCGGGCCAGACGCTGGGATAGCTCCAGCGCGGCTGGCCCCGGAGTTTCCCCCCGAGGCCGTAGGGGCTGAACGGTTCGCTCGCATTGGTGTTGACCGTCCAGCCGCCCGGCTCGGTGAGGGACTGGTTGCCGCCGCTGGACGGCTGCCGGCCGCCGGCGGGGCCGAGGTCTTGGGGTCTCGCCAGGTCGTAGCGCGGCAGGCCCGCCTCGTCGAAAGACGCGGGGAATCGCACGTTCCGCCCGTCAAAGCGAGAGACAATGAATGAGAGATCGTTCATTACGGTGACGCCCCTGCCGTGTGCCTTGACAAACCGCACCTCGGCAGGCTGGGGACGTCCGTCGTGGTTCGCGTCGGTCCATGTGAACGCGGCGGCCGCGCCGGGCCGGGGACGCTGATCTTCGGGCCTGGTCCCTTCCGGCCAGCGGGCGCGGAAGACCCGCTCACGCAGCACACGCCAGGAATGGGCGCTGCCGAGGGCGGCGACCAGACGGGCTTGCTTCTCGCCGTCGAGCCAGATGAAGGCGACGTCATCGGCGTGTGTGGGCGTGTGCGTGTAGCAACTGGTGAAGTAGCGCCGGCCCTCCTGTGCGGCGGGGTAGAGCGGCGTGTCGGGCGAGTACGGCCCGTAGTGTGCCGCCAGCAGCGGCTCGGGCAGGTGGAAGACGCGCACCAGCGCGTCCGTGCCGGCCTTCCAGTCGAGCCTGAACTCCATGCCCTTGTAGTAGAAGCGCGTGCGATCCCGCGGATCGAGCACCCCCCCGCCGCCATACTCGGTGGGTCCGTAGAACGCGCGAACGAGCTTGCCCTCGGCGGTCCAGACCGAGACGCGGCGCGGATGGTTGGAGGCTTCGGCGACCCAGAGGCGGCCTTGGGTATCAACCGCCAGTCCGCTGGGGTTGTTCATGTGCAGCGGATCGTACGGCCCGACCGCGGGGGCGCCGGGCTTGCCGATCGCGCCCAGGAGCTTGCCCCCGGACGAGAACACTTTCACCTGATGCGAGTCTCCCCGGTCGCTGATCAGGGTATTGCCCCGCCCGTCGGCCGCGACGTGACGGGGATCCTGGAGCCCTCGCGAGATGACTGTCTTCGGCTTGGTCGAAAGCGTGTCGAACCGTACGAGTTGCTTGCCGCTGAGCGCGAGCAGGCGTCCCTTGCTGTCGAAGGCCATGCCCCGTGGGTTCGCCAGGCCGATGCGCGAAGCGATCTCGCCTTCCCTGATGTCCACGACCAGCAGCTCGTTCTGCCGCACCATCGAGCACAGCAGCTTCCCGTCGCGGGCCGCGATGGCGCCGAGGACGTAGATCCTCTCGCCGCCGTCAAAGCCCTCCAGTCGCGGCGGCGCCTTGGGCGCTCTCGGGTCGTTGTCGCGAATGCGCGGGTCCTCGCCGAGCTTCTGTTTGAAAACGGGGGCATCCCTCAACTCGCGCGTCTTGGCCGTCAGGCGCAGCTCGCCTTCCCAGACCGAACCGACGTAACAGAGATGGTCGGGCACCGCCTTCTCGCCGAGATCGGTCGTCAGTGTCTGCGCCCCGGTCCAGGTCCCGCCTGCCCAGTGCTGCCCGCCCAGCTTCGTGCCGTCCTCGCCCAGCCATTGCAGGCCATGGCCGCCTTCGGCGACGAACGCGCCCATGAAGACGAGCGGCCTGCCGTCGGCCGTTCGGGGCCCGGGCACGACGGCCATGCTGGTCGGTGCACAGTGCGTGGTCAGCCAGCAGCCCGTGTTGTCCGCCGTTCGCCAGGCGGGCCTGCCCGCGTTGTAGATGCTGAACTCGTAGCGCAGCTTCAGAGGTCTGTGCCACAACCCTCGCACCTTGTACTTGCCCGGGGCGACGAACCGGGTGGGAATGTGGTAGAGCCCGTGCCTGGCGGCCTGTGGATCGCGCAACAGATCGTCGCTTCCGTCCCACCACGCGGTGTTTCGGCCGGCGGGAAACGGCATCTCACTGACGAGGTTCCGCACACGCTTGCTGTTGGAATCCTCGATGACCAGCGTCACCACACCGGGTTGGGGCAGGGAGAATCGGATGGGGATGGGAGGCGGCTCTTCGATGGTCTGGGGCAGAACGAGGCCCGCGAGCGCGGCGTCACTGTCCAGCGGCGCGACGGCCATCAACTCGCCCAGCCAGACGCGTCGGCCCGCCTTGACCTTGTCCCGCAGGTGCGGATGTCCTGATTTGGCGCCCGCAGCGATGCGCAGCCGCAAGGCTCGCGTTGTGACGGTCCGGCCAAACGGCACCCAGTTGGGCCCCAGCGCCATCGGGTAGAGCGCATCCATCCCGCCGCGGGCGGCGACCCGTCGCCAGCTTGAGTCAGGGGCCAACCGAACGTTCCCGCTCGCCCCGCCGGTAAACGCATCGACCTCCACGGCGGAGAAGCCGGTCCACAACAGGCACAGGCCGCTGAGCTTGACCGCCTTGGGCCACGTCAGCGTGACGTTCTCCGAATGCTCCGGCGAGATCGGCACGGCGGCGCCTTGCTCGCCGTTGCTCCAGGTTCCCCAAGTTCGGTTGTGGGATTCGTCGATCAGCTTCGCACTGATATCCTCGCGCGCGACCGACTGGGCCAGCCCCTGCGGCGCGATGTTGCCGACCCGCTCCTGGAGGATCCACACCCCACCCAGCCAGCCGGCCATCTCCCGGTCGCCCGGCGCGGGCGAGTGACTGAACCGCAGCGCCCGAGTCACCGTGCCGGCCGGTAGGACCCATATCGCATAGCCCTCGCTGCCGACTTCCCCGCGTGACACTTCGCCGTCCAGCAGGCGTTCGGCGGCAATCCACTGCGAGCTGTCCGCCAGATCACCCGGATACGCCGCGCCCGGCTTCAACACGCTGAGCGAACCGCCCCCGCGAACCAGCACGCTGCCGACAGCGACGTCTTCCGTGAACCCAATCCGCAGATGCCGCACCCCGAGGGCCCGCCCTTGGGCGAACTCCACGCCCCGCCAGTCAGGCCTCTTGCGCCCGGACCACACCACGGCGCCCGGCCCGCCCTTGGCGGCGTCTTCGGGGATGGGCGACTCCTTGCCGTCGACCCATTGCGCAAAGGCCTCCTTGTCGAGGCTCGCGCCCCCGCCCGGTTGGGGTACCGGCCTGTCGGCGGCTCGCACCGACAGCGAGGCAAGGAGCACGGCGAGAAGAACAGCAGAGAGCTTCGAGTTCATTCGAGCCCCTTCACATGGTAGGCGTGGACGCAAGGGAAGCGATTGCCGATGGCGCGCTGGTTGAAGAGGTAAAGGACCCTCTCTTCGTTGTCGTAGCAGGCGCCAACAACGGGAGCGGCTGTCAATTCACCGTCCGGCGAAGCCGACGGGTACGCCATCTTCTCGCGCGCGAAGGGCGCCACTTCCCACGGCTTCTTCTTGCCTTGCGCTACCTTGCCCAGGTCTTCCGGGTCGTAGACGTACCACCAGTTGGCGGCGCCCGCTCGGCGGATCGCGCCGTAGTCGTAGCCCATCCGGCCGGTGCCCAGGCTGGCGAAGGCGACGAAGGCGTGGCCTCGAGGCGCATCGATGAACACGCCGCTGCCGACGTGGTCGCACATGGTCCACGTGCCCCGGGCTCGACTCTCGGGTTGCTGCCCGCCCCAATTCGGACGGACCATGAGGTAGTGGCCGTCGCGGGGCGCGGGATGACCGCCGTTCCACGGGTACAGCAGCAGCGGGATCGCGTCGAGCGCCGCCTCGGCGGGGTCGGGCTCGGCGCTCGCGGCGAGCGCGGGGCCTTGGCTGGTCGAGGCGCAGATACTGTAGTACCCGCCAAACCCGAGGCCGAAGGTCCGCCCGCCGGTGTACTTCTCGGCGAAGCCCGCCGGCAGCCTCGTCACGCCCCCCCAGAACGACTTGAAGTAGCGCATCGAGCCGGGCACGCGCCACGGGCCGTAGTGGGTGATCCTGCCGTCGGCTCCACGCTTGGACGCCGCCAGCAGCGGCCAGGGCTTGCCCGTCCAATACCCGTGATAGCTGCTCCAGTAGAGGATCTTCTTCTGCTCGTCCCACCAGCGGCCGGCGTTGGGGCTGATCGCCGGTTCGCCCTTCTTCTCCAGTTGCAGCTCGCCCCAGACCGTCTTCATCACAGCAGTCCTCAGCGCCTTGTGATTGCCGTCTTTCAGCTTGACCAATTCCGGGATCTCGGCCTCGAACAGCTTGCCCCGGAAGTACTGCATGAACATCCGCCTCGTGCCGTCGCTCATCCTGCGCAGGGCGATGCCGGCCGACGCGAAGATCGGGTCGCCCCCCGCCGTGCCGGCAGGCGGGACCTTGAATGAGCCGGCATACTCGAAGTCCTCGAAGACCAGCACGTGTCGGCCTTTCGGGTCCTGCTTGCGGGGCTTGACCTCCGGTTCCTTCGGCCGCGCTTCGACGACGATGGTCTTCTCCCTGGTTGATTCGCCGAACAGCGTGCCGCCCTTCGTCCGCGCCACCCGCCATCGGAACGCATACTCGCCGGGCTTCGACGGCGCCCTCAGCCACGAACTGAACGCGCAGTCCATGCCTGGAGCGATCTTGCGACCCTGGCCGAGGATGACATAGCGCGTGCCCCAGTCCGCCTGGCCGGCCGGCACGGTCGAGACCAGCTTCACGTTGGACGCCCCCTCACGCCACGTTTCCGTGCCCATATTCCTGAACGTGAACTTCGCCGGGAAAGGCTGATCGGTCAGCAGCTTCTCCGGCGCGGTCATCTTCACGAACGTGGAGCCGAACGGCGGCGGCCCGGCCGGCTCGTCCGCACCGACAGCGGGCGGACTTGCCCGTTTCTGCCCGTCGAAGTCCTGCGGCACGTCCTTCAGCGGGCGACCGGCCCCGAGGGCCCGAGCCGCCTTGTCCGTCAGGTGCAGGTCGCCAACGGCCCGGTTGGCGAACCAGCCGGTGCAATCACCGACGATGTTGCCGCCGGACGCCACACCGGCTTCCAGACTCGCCCGGCCGTGGACAATGTTGTTGTGGAACTGCCCGCCCCTTGCGCCCTGGAAGAAGTGCACGGTCAGCGGATGGTCGACGCTGCGGGCGGCGACGGTGTTGTGGCAGACGCGGGTGTCGACGGTGCGGCACATCTCGACGGCCTTGCCGGCGCCGCCGACCACGAAGTTGTTCCGGACCATGCCCCGGGTCATGTGAGGGCGGCTGCCGCTGGGATTGCCGAAGCAGATACCCCGGTCGCAGTCAATGATGACGTTGCGCTCGACCACCACATCCTCGGAATGGACCCAGATGAAGATCGCGCCCCGCCCGCCGCCGTTGCGGCCGCGGATGCCCACGAAGACGTTGTCCGCGATCACCCAGCCCTTCAGCCACATCATGTCGATCCCCCCCACGTAGTCGCCGCGGAACGGATCGTCGAGCTTCTTGCGATGGTCGTTGACGAACAGGCAGTACCGGATCTCCCCGCCGGTGGGGCGCTTGCGGAGGATCTCCTCGCGGTCGGGGCCGATCGGCTCGTGACCGTACTTCGGGTGCGAGCCCTTCACCCCCCGCGTCCAGATGTTGTGGAACTTCACGTTGTGGATCCGCGTTCTCTGCGCGCCGACGTGGGGAGCGATCTGGATCCCGTGGCCGTCACAGTCGCGGCAGGTCAGGTCGGCGATCAGCACGTCGTCCGCCCCGGCCACCAGCACACAGGCATCGCGGCGGCCTCGGCCTCCGCCGCGGTCCAGGATCACCTTCTCCCGGTCGCCGCCGGCCCCGCGCAGCGTGATGCGGTCGGCGGCGATCACCACCGGCCGGCTGAGTTCGTACACCCCGCCCGCCAGCAGAATGGTCGTCCCCGGCTTGCAGGTTCTCGCGGCCTCGTACAGCGCCCGCGCCGTACCCACGCGGACGACGGGCCCGGCGGGCTTCGGAAGCGGCGGCGCCTTCGCGGCGACCTTCTGTATGGCCGCCAGGTCCGCCTTCGGCCTTTCGGCCACCGCCCATACAGGCGCCGCCAGCATCACCCATGCGATCGGTCCGCACTTCGCCATCTCTCGCCCCTTTCCGGGCTGCCTGGCCTTCGCCGAGCTTATCTTGAACGCGCCAGGACGGAGAGACTACCACATTCGTCGTCGCCGCCGTGCCATATCGATTCCCATGAGGGCTCGCGCCGGGTGCGATCGGCCTCGCCCTGCGGCGTGCGGGGCGGGGTGCTTCTCCTCCGCCTCGCCGGCGGTGACGGGCACGCCATCGAGCACGTGGACATCCGCACGCTGTCGATGTGGCCGCGCTACGACGGGGCGGACCGGCTGACGACGCGGGTCGTGGACGCCACCGGCCAGTGCCACCAGATCGCCCTGAAGCTCCGGCCCACCGATCAATGGCAGCAGGTGATCTTCCCGCTTGAGCGGTCTTTCGAGGGGCGTGGCAAGCCCGACGCGGTGGCCGGCCTGGCCAAGTACGAGTACTGGGGCGGCGCGAAGGACGGCAAGTGGCACGGCCCGGCCGTCGGCGCGAACCTCGGGCTGGCGCTGATCGTCAACGAGGACGACGGCCCCGGCCGGCGCAGCTTCATGGGCTGGTTCGGCGACGTCCACGCCAAGCAGGTCGACACCGTCGGTGACCTGATCCTGGCGGAGTGATTGGCCATCGCAGCTTCCCTGGAGAAAGCCGCATGGGAGCCCGGGCTTCTCCGGTCCGGTGGTTGGCAGTCTCCCCGTTGGCACGCGGTGCCTCTTGGCTCGGCGCGTCCCCCGTGCCCGGCGGCGGGCTCTTGCTGCTTCGCGGCGGGAAGAGGCTCTACCGCATAGGCCGCGCCCGCCTGCCGACATCGCAGCCGGCTCGATAGCCGCCCCGGCATTCACGGTGCGGGCGTATTGCGTGCTGGAAGGCCCTGATGCCATCCGGCCTCTGCCGGCTTCACCGGCTCATCGGACTCTCAAGCCCACGACCCGGCCGTCGGACAGGCCGCGACCGCCAGTGTCTCGCCCAGCCAGGCCAACGCGGTGACGTCGTGCTGGAACTGGCGGGCCTCATCTGGCGTTCTCCTTGTAGCGCACCAGCAGGCTGGCGCGGCGCTTCGGGATCAACAGGGGCAAGTCGCTTGCCATCTGCCGGCCCGTCATCTTGCGGGCAGTCTGTCGGCGCGCCTCGTCGATGAACTCCACCGTGTAGGACGCTCTCGAGTCGAGCCCGCCGAGCTTCACGCTCAGGCCGAACACATCACACTCCGCCCGCCGGAACGCCAGGACGACTCCAGCTTTGAGGTCCGGCCGGTGTAGTTGGTAAGCGACGAATGCTGTCGGCTTCGTCGTGCAGTCGGTCAAGGGGTAGAAGTCGCCATACCAGTGCTTCTGGTTCGCCTTGGCCTCGGCCATCGTGGCTTGGGCCGCCGCCATGTCGAAGCCCTTGTCGAGGAAGGCAAACTGCGTGATGGCCCCGGCCCCGGCGGCGCTGCGGAAGACGTAGGGCTCCGGCGACCAGCCGCACGTCTGGTGCAGCGGCAGATAGAGGCTCATCCCGAGCACCTGGGCCTGGTCCCAGTCCGAGTTGCCGGGCCGGCAGGCCGTGTCGCTCCGCCACAGCGGGACCGACCGCATGCACGTCTCGAGGTCGATCCGCCGGCCGCCGCTGGCACAGTTGTCGATGTGCAGACCGGGGTGCTTCGCCCGCAACTCGTCCCACATCGCGTAGTGGCCTTCGACGTAGCGGATCTCGGTCATCCCCTGACGATCGGGCGCGTCATTAGCCCGCCAGTACGGCAGCGGGTCGATGTTGAAGTCGTTTCGGTACCAGTCCATGCCGAACTCGGTGATCCGACGGGAGAGCAGCTCGGTCAGCCACTTGCGGGCGGCGGGGTCGTTGAGCTTGAACAGCCCTCCCTTCCCGCCGCCGAAGACGAACTTCGGATGCTCCCGAGCAATCTGGCTGCCCGGCGCGACGCGCTCGGGCTCGAACCAGACGATGAACTTCAGGCCCGACTTGTGGCACGCGTCGCTGATCGGCTTCAGGCCGTTGGGGAACTCCTTCGGCTTGGCTGTCCAGTTCCCCACACCGTTGGGAAAGTCGCCCGGAAACCACGCCGCGTCGAGCCACAGGAAGTCGCAGCCGAGCGTCTTGGCCACCTTCGCGGCGCGGAGCTGCCCCGCCTCGTCCCGCCACCCGGGATGACTGCGGTAGCGGTCGTAGCCCTGGAGAAACGTCGGCATCGCCAGCGGCTTGCCGTCATCTTGCGGCACATAGTGATGCAGCAGGAGCCGCCGGAACCGGTTGTGGGCCGCGATCCGGTCGCCCGTCCAGTGCATCACCAGGATACGAGGCGTCCGGATCCGCTCGCCGCCGCGCAGCCGCAACCGCGTCCGCTCCATGCCGCCTCGCAGGCAAGTCGCGCCCGCACGGTCGCGCGAGATCGATACGACCCACTGGCCCGACCAACCGATCGCCGTCAGTAGCCCCCCTCCCCCGCACTCGAGATTGAAGAACGGAAAGGCGCCGTTGGAGGATCGCCCCCCCACCGGGGCCGTGCGGAAGTCCCGGCCGGCCCCGAGAGACCTGGCGAAGGGCTGGAAGGACGCCTCGCTACAGTTGTCCCCGGCCAGGCCGTGCAGCACGATGGGGTCCGCCCCGGCCTGTAGCTTCGTGTCGATCACCCGAACGTCCTCGAGGATCGGCGTGTCCTGCTTGCCGGCGTTCTCGAAGTGCAGCACCCAATCCGCCGCGGGGTAGCGTTTGTAGATCTTCACGGTGACGAGAACGCGCAGTTGCGTCTTCGGGTCGGACCAGGTGACCTCGTGAAGCGTGAAGGTCTCGCCGTCTTTCGTCTTCACCGATCTCGGCCACGCTTTGAGCAGTTCGGCCGAGGCGGCCCCGTCGTAGACGAACGACAGTGGCGGGGCCGTGCTCGCCAGGATCGTGCGAGCGGGCTGATCGTCCAGCCACAGGCGGCTGCCATCGGTCATGACCAAGTGTGCCTCCGCCCAGTCCGCCTGGTCCCAGCCCGTCCCGTCGGGTGTGGCGTCCACCTTCAGGATGAGCTGTTTCGTGCCGCCGGGCAGGTCCACGCTCACGGGGACCGGTTCATCCCCGCAGCGCAGCACAGGCGAGCGGAAGACGGCCTTGTCTTGGACCTCGATGGCGAACACGATGCTCCCCCTGCCCTGCCGCGTGTCGGCGTTGTTGTCCAGCCCGACGCAAGCCTTGAACGCCTTGGCTCCGGGAGGTATGGAGACGGCGATCTCGCTGTTGGCGTGCGTGCCCAGGCCGCGCTTGTAGTGCTTGCGGCCTATCCGCAATGGCGTCTGGATGACCGACTGGCCGAGCCGCAGCACGTTGTGGTCCTGGCGGCGGACGTGCAGCTTGACGGGTGCGGATTCGGGGGCCTTGTCGCGGCCGGCGAAGGCGACCGAGGCCCATGCCGAAGTCGCCCGCACCTCGTCCGGAGAAGCCATGACCGCGTCGGCGGGCGCGGCATCGGGTATGTCGGCGGCTTCCAGAGCCACAGCAGGTTCTCCCGTAGGAAAAAGCAGGGCCAGCAAGCCAACTACACGGGCGATCCGTGTCATGTTTCATCTCCACCGCGCCGGTATGCCTCAGATCCCGAACCCCTCCGGGTACTTCTTGCGAATGAGCGTCTCGGCCTCCGGGGCGTTGGTCGCCTTCATGTTGGCCAAGTCCCACTCGATGCGTTTCTGGAGGCGCGCGGCCAGGTTGCCCACCAGCAGGGCCTCGGTGAACGGGCCGGAGTAGGCAAAGCCTGCTTTGGCGTGCGCGGGTCTGCCCGCCTTGCAGGCCTCGACCCACTCGGCGCGATGGCCCGTGGATCGGGCGATCGTCTTCGGCGGCGGGGTGAAGCTGTCTCGCCGACTCTTCGGGAACAGCCTCGGCATGCCCGACCACCCCCCGCACAGGATCGTGCCCTTGCCCCCCACGAAGTAGATGCCGTTGTCGAACAGCTTGTAGCCCTTGTCCAGGTCGTCGGGGCTCGGGGGCATCTTCCCGCCGTCGTACCAGTAGGCCTTGACTGCCCTGCTGCCGGCTTTGGCGGCGAACTCCCACGTGATGATCTGCCACTTCGGGTAGCTCTCGCCAGGCATCTTGCTGGTCTTGGCCTCGGCGGCCACCGGGGCGCCCAGGTCCAGCGCGTAGAAGGCCGGGTCGATGTTATGGACGGCCATGTCCCCCAACGCCCCCGTGCCGAAGTCGAACCAGCCGCGCCATGCGCGGGGGTGATAGGTCGGATGGTACGGCCGCGTCGGCGCACAGCCGAGCCACAGGTCCCAGTCCAGCTCCCTCGGGACCGGCGGCGTCTCGGCCGGCCGGTCGAAGCCCTGCTTCCAGAACTTCCCCGGGCGGTCCGTCCAGCAGTGCACTTCACGCACCGTGCCGATCGCCCCGGCCAGGATCAGCTCTCGCGTCCGCCGAATGCCCTCCCCGCCGTGGCCGTTGTTGCCCATCTGCGTGACCAGGCCGGTCTTCTTCGCCAGCTTCGTCATCGCACGACACTCCTCGACAGTGTGGGCCATGGGCTTCTCAACGTACACGTGCTTGTCGGCCCGCAACGCGGCCATCGTGATCGGGGCGTGCATGTGGTCCGGCGTGGCGACGATCACCGCGTCAATGCCCTTGCACTTGTCCAACATCACGCGGTAGTCCCGGAACTGCCTGGCCCTTGGAAACCTCTTGAACGCCCCGGCTGCGTACTTCCAGTCCACGTCGCAGAGCGCTACGACGTTGAGGTCGGCGAACGCACGGTCGCCCAACAGACCCCCTCCCTGCCCACCGATGCCGACGGAAGCGACGTTCAGTTTGTCGCTCGGCGCGGTCCGGCCCCTGCCCCCCAACACGTGTCGCGCCACCACATGGAAACCGAGCGTTGCCCCCGCACCTGCTCTCAAGAATGCTCGACGCTTCAGTTTCATCGCCCGTCTCTCCCTGCCGCGTTGATGAATGCTCCCTCGTTCACGCCGTCAGACTACCGCAGGAGGGCTGCCCATCCAATGGTCCACTTGCGCGATGTCATCGCGTGACTCGAGGCCACGTGGGAGCGGGCCCCGCGGACCCGACCGCCCGGGGCCGGCTTCCGTTTCTCGATTGCCTCCGCCGGAGCCTGGTGAACAATGACGAGAGCTTCGCGGCCTTCCGGAACCTGCCATCGGCGCCGGCTGCGAAGCGCAGATGGGAGAGGACAGCAAGTTGAGAGCGGACCCACCCTCCACCAACAGACCATCGTTCATTCACGTCCTCTGCGCATTCGGCATTCTCCTCGCCGCAACGGGCCGCCTCGCTTCGGCCGAGCCGGACCTCCTCCGGCCGGCCAACCTCAAGACGATCTGCTGCGGCAAGCCGGATCCGCGCTACATGTTCCTCCGCTCGAGCCGGTCGGGCAACGTGTTCCATCCGGGCGAGGCCGTGGACCTGACGGTCGAAGTCACTCGAGGCGACAAGCCCCTGAGGTCGATTTCGCTCGCCGTCATCGAGATCGCCACGCCACAGAACAGGTATCTCGAGGGCATGTCGACGATGACGGCTCCGGCGGCGGTCGAGGTGGTCCGGCGCGTCGGAAGGCGCGCCGTGCCCGTCACGGTGGCCGACAGGAAGGGCGCGACGGCGGGCTACGCCTGGATGGGCGGCTGGGCGCTGCGTCGCTACGACACGAAGGGCAAGACGCTCCGGTCGGTCAAGCTGCCGCAGGTCTGCGTGGGCATGGATGCGATCCCCGGCGGCAAGGGCGTGATGCTCGGTTACTTCGAGAAAGCCCACATCCATCACGACAACGCCGACGGCCTGCTGATCGGCAGGATGGAGCCGGGCGCCGCAGCCGGAAAGACCACCGGCTGGACGGACAACACTTCCGCCGTGGCCGTCAGCCGAGATCCCCGCGACGGGATGCTCGACGTCTTCGGCGAGGATAGTTGGCTCAACCGGAACATCTGGTATCGTGTGGACGACCGGAAGATCGAGTACGTCACGGGCACGATTGAGGTGAAGTAGCCTGCACACCGCCACGGCAGATCAACCGAAAGGGCTCCCACGCATGAGAAACAACCAACGTCGAAGCTGCCGTGGCACGATCTCGGTCGCCTTGATCGGGGCGATCGCCATGTCTGCAAACGGAGCGGCCGTCACAGCCGTCCGGCCGGAGGAGCAGCAGGCCGCCCGCCGGTGGTTCCTGCGGCATTGGGCGAGGGCAAAGGCTGCTCCGGCCCCGGTCGGGTTGCTCGTCTTGGCGAATCACGACCCGGTCATTCGCAACCTCCGTAACGGCCGGCCGCTGACGATCGCCGGCAAGAAGTACCGTCGTGGACTGTACTGCCACGCCGTCAGCAAGGTCCTCGTGCACCTGCCCTCGCCCGGCAAGCAGTTCTCGGCCGTGGTGGGCGTGGATACCCACAAGCAGACCTCCGGCGGCAGGGGCAGCGTGGTGTTCTCCGTCCAAACGGGGGGCAAGCGGCTGTATCGCTCCAAGCTGATGCGTGAAGGCATGACCGGCGAGAAGGTCCAGGTGAGCCTTGCCGGGGCCACGTCTCTGACGCTCGAGGTCGGCGACGGCGGGGACGGGATCTCCTGCGACCAGAGCGACTGGGCCGACGCGAAAGTCGTCCTGGCCAACGGGAAAGAAGTCTGGATCGGCGACCTGCCGTTCGTTGACCCCACCGAAAAAGGCGGGCTGCCGTTCTCGTTCACCTACGGCGGCCGGCCGTCGTCCGAGCTGTTGGCCGCGTGGGCCCGGGAGGATGTCCGGCAGAAGATCGACGAGGCCCGGACGCGGCAGACGATCACGTGGACGGACAAGGGCACGGGGCTGGCCGTTCGCTGCGAGGCCGTCGAGTATAACGACTTCCCGACGGTCGAATGGACGATTCACTTCAGGAACACCGGCAAGAGGGACACGCCCATCCTGGCGGACATCCAGGCGCTGGACACGTCGCTGTCGCGCGGGGCAGCCGGCGAGTTCCTCCTGCACCATCACGTCGGCAGCATCGCGACGATGGACGACTATCGCCCGCTCCAGACGCCGCTGCGCGCGGGCGAGAAGCGTCGCTTCGCCTCGTCCAGCGGCCGGGGCAGCGACGGGGTGTGGCCTTACTTCAACATCGAGCGGCCCGGCGGCGGGGTGATCGTGGCGGTCGGCTGGCCCGGTCAGTGGGCGGCGACGTTCAGCCGGGACTCGGCGAAGGGCCTGCACCTCCGCGCGGGCCAGGAGCGGACGCACCTTAAGCTCCTGCCCGGCGAGGAGGCCCGCACGCCACTGATCGCGATGCAGTTCTACGGGGGCGACAGGCTTCGGGCGCAGAACGTCTGGCGGCGGTGGATGCTCGCGCACAACGTCCCGCGGCTGGCCGACGGCAAAGTGCCCGGCCCGTTGATGCCCGCCGCCAGCAGCAACCAGTGCCACGAGATGCAGAACGCCAACGAGGCCAACCAGAAGCGGTTCATCGACGGCTACCTCGACCACGGCGTGCGGATCGACTTCTGGTGGATGGATGCCGGCTGGTACGTCAACGGCACGAGTTGGCCGCGCGTGGGCACGTGGGAGGTCGACCGCAAGCGCTTCCCCAACGGCCTGCGTGCCGTCAGCGACCACGCCCACAAGCGCGGAGTGCGAACGCTGGTCTGGTTCGAGCCCGAGCGCGTCACGCCGGGGACGTGGCTGTACGAGAAGCACGGCGACTGGCTGCTCGGGGCGGACGGCGGGCAGAAGCTGCTGTACCTGGGCAACGAACAGGCCCGAAAGTGGCTGACGGACCACGTCGACAAGCTGATGGGCGACGAGGGCATCGACATCTACCGCCAGGACTGCAACTTCAACCTGTTGGGCTACTGGCGGGCGAACGACAAGCCCGACCGGCAGGGCATGACCGAGATCCGCCACGTGACGGGCTACCTGGCCTACTGGGACGAGCTGCGGCGGAGGCGGCCGGGGCTGCTGATCGACACATGCGCCTCCGGCGGGCGGCGGAACGACCTCGAGACGCTCCGACGCTCCGTGCCCCTGCACAAGTCCGACATGCAGTACCCCAACCTCACCGCCAAGCAGACGCAGCTTCACGGGCTGGCGCTGTGGGTGCCGTACTTCGGCGCTCCGGTCTACCCGGCCGACCGGGTGGACACGTACGGCTTCCGCAGCGGCGTCGCGCCGATGACGGGGTTGGGCTACGACACGCGGCGCGACGACTACGACTGGGCCCTGCTCCGCAAGCTGGTGGCCGAGTGGAAGCGGGTCGTACCCAGCTTCTACGGCGACTACTGGCCGCTGACTCAGTGGCGGGCGGAATTGGATGTCTGGATGGCGTGGCAGTTCGACCGGCCGGAGGAGGGCGAGGGCGTCGTGCAGGCGTTCCGCCGGCCGAAGAGCCCGTACGAGTCGGCCCGGTTCGCCCTGCGCGGGCTGGAACCGTCCGCACTGTACGAGGTCCGCGACATCGACGCGGAAGGTGCGAGCAAGCTCACCGGCCGGGCGTTGATGGAGAGGGGTCTGCTCGTGACCATTCCGGCCCGGCCGGGCGCTGCCATCGTCTTCTACAAGCGCCTGAAGCAGGCTCAGTAGGACCGGCCCATGGCCGCGCCGAAAATTGCCCCCGAGCACGCGGAAGTGAACCGCCTGGTCGCCGAAATCGGCATCCCGGCCGCCGGCAATCGGCTGGGCGTGGCGGCGATCCTCTACACGTACCGGTGCACGATCACCTGCGGGCACTGCTGCTTCGGTTGTTGCGGCGCCCGCCCGGCCGCGCGGATGACCGCCGAGCAGGTCGTCACCCACCTGCGTTCGCTGCACGAGTTGAGGCGCGTGATCCACATTGCCGGGGGCGAGTGCATGATGTACTGGGAGGAGCTTGGAGAGGCCCTCGCCGCGGCGAAGGAGGCGGGCGTCTCGCCGCACTTCATCGAGACGAACGGCTCGTTTGCCGGCAGCGACGAGACGGTCCGCCGGCGCCTCGCGGAGTTGGCGGATCTCGGCGTCGTCGGCCTGCTGCTCAGCGCGGACCCGTTCCATCAAGCCTTCGTGCCGCCCGAGAACGTCATCCGTCTGAGGCGGATCGCCCGGGAGATGCTGGGGCCTCAGAACGTCTGGTGCACCGACGAGCCGGACGAGCGGATTGCGAAGTACGCCCGGATCGCCCGGGACGAGCGGCTGCTGCGCGACTACGTGCGGGCCAACCCGCCGATGTTGGTGGGCGCCGCGTACAGGGAACTCCGAAAGTACCTGGACAGCTATCCGCTGGACGAGATGCCCCACGACATCGGTTGGCATCACAAGCACACCGGCCGCGACTGCGCCGTGGAGTTCGAATGGGAGACCATGTGGGAACTGCACGTCGACCCATACGACAACATCCAGACCAACTGCGGCGTGGTCCTCGGCAACGCGGGACAGACCCGGCTGGCCGATCTTGCCGCCCGCGGCCCGGAGAAAGCGAACGAGATCGTGCGTATCCTCGCCGCCGAAGGCCCGTTCGGCCTGGGCGAGTTCGCGAGGGACCGGCACGGCTTTGCCCCGCCCCGGACTGCGTGCTCGAAGTGCGACCTGTGCTACACGACGCGGAGCTTCCTCCGGCCCCTGTATTCCGACATTCTGGGGCCAGCGGAGGTTTACGATCGCTGACGTCTCGGGCGGCTTCGGGCTACGGCCGCCTGGCCTTGGGTTGGCCTTGCCGGTGTGTGAATTCGACCGTGGCGCCGCGGCCGCCGGCTGCCATTACGCGGTGGATGCGTACGTCCGTTGCTCCGGCGGGTGACTTCGCGGGCAGCCAGACGCGCGCTTCGCGAAGCGGGGCGAGGTGGCGGAGGATGGTGGCGTCATTCACGCCGCCGGTGTCCTGTAACGGACCGGCGCCGAACTTCGACTTCGCCGGGTCCGCGTGGTCGCCGACGCTGTCGAGGAACGCGAAGCCCTTTGGCGCCACCTTCTTGTTGCTCGTGTTGATGTTGCACCCGATCAACCCGCCGCGAGCGGGGGGCTTGGCCTTGTTGAGCCACACCGTCTTTGCGCTCACGCCGGGCTGGTGCACCCAGAACTGGTTGTTCATCGCCAGCAGACTCGCCTGCCCGCCGTCGCCCCGCAACTCGAAGCGGCACGTCTGCTTCGTGCCCACGGGCATGAGCATGCAGGTGGCCAGCGTGAACAAGCCTCGGAAGCTGTCGGCCGCGATCGTCGGCGAATCGGTCGAGGTGGCGTAGGAGAACCGGGTGGCGTCGATCGAGAGCGTGCCGCTGTCGGCCAGGTGCAGGCCCGTCAGCGCGCCGCTGCTCCGCTCGTGGTAGACGCCGCGAACGACCAGCCGCCCGCCTCGTCGAACGTCGTACTGCCCCGCTGCCGAGCCGGTCGCGCCGGTGAGGACGGCCACTGTGCTTCCTGCCGCCGCGCCGCCGGGGCCGACGACGTCCACCCATCCCCCGCCGTGCCCGCTGCCCTGGAGTGCCCGCAGCAGCACGCTGGTCCTCACCAAGCCATCGACCCGCACGGCAGCGGTTCGGCCGTGACGCTGGTCTCGGGCGCCGTTGGCGTTGAGCTGATCGGCGAAGATCCGTCCGCCGGGCTGATCGGCGCCGTCGACGACCATCGCCCGCGCGTTGGGGGCGTGGATGTAGAAGTCGCGCAGCGTCGCCCGGCCGGGGCCCTCCAAGCGCAGCACGACGTCGCCCTCAGATCCGGCCCAGTTCAGCCGCGTGGCGGTCTCGCCGGCACCGTCGCCGACGAGTTGCACGTCGCAGCCGGCGGGGACCACCAGCGTCTTCTCGATCCGGTACTTGCCCATCGGCAGATGAACGACCGGCCGCTGGCCGGCCAGCTTCGCGGCCTGGTCGACGGCCTTCTGGATAGCGCCGGCGCCCGCACCGGCAGGAACGTCGAAGACCTTGCGCTGTCGCTGCGGCGGGGTCGGCGGGAGCCGCGGCAGCCGGACGGGGGTGTCCTTCGCCGCGACGACGTGTTCGGCGATTCGCCGGAAACGCCCGCGCTGCTCGACGGCGTCGGCCTTCGTGTACGTGTTGCCGACCAGCGTCTGGTCCGCCCATGTCATTCGCACGCCGCGAGTCGCGCCCGTCAGCCGGAACGTGTTGTCCACCACGAGGTAGGGCCCGGCGTTATCCAGAACCACCGCCCAGTCGCCCGTGGGGTCGAGGACGCGGTTGCCCGTCAGGCTGACAGGCGAGCCCCACGTGTGGCCCGTGCCGAAGTCGAAGAAACACTTCGAGCCGACGGAGGTGTTGTTGACGACAGAGAACGCCATCAGGTTCATCGCGCCGACGTCGGCGACCCGCGAGCGGAGGAAGACATTCTGCCAGGCGTGCCAGTTGCCCATCACGTTGTAGATGCCCCGCTCGCAGCCCTCGAAGAGGCAGTACCAGACCCAGATGTCCATCGAGTTCCAGTTGACCGTCTGAACGCCCGTGCCGCAGCGGAGGAACCGGCAGCGGAGGACCTCGTTCTCGGCCTGGCCGCTCGTCTTCGGCCCGCCGAAAACCAGCCCCGCCTTCATGTGGCGGAAGGTGATGTCGCTGGTCTCGTTGTAGGTTGAGAACGCCGGGCCGTACAGCAGACCCACCCCCGCCCGGCCGGCGCCGTCGAGGGTCAGGCGCGAGACCTTCGAGTACCACGCGTCCCACCGGACCATCGCTCCGCCTTCGGCCCCGTCCCAACGTAGGACGGTGCGCTCGGGATCCTCGCCGACGACGGTTACGCCCTGGCAGTCCGTGTGGGCCTTGCGGACCGTCTTCACCGTGTCGGTCAGCCGGTAGACCCCCGCGGGCACGTAGAGCACGCACGCCTTCTCGTGCTTGACCAGATCGTCCAGCCCGCGCTGCAACGCCGCCGTGTCGTCGGCTCTCCCGTCGCCGACCGCCCCGTAGTGTCGCTTCAGATCGCGCCAGCTCGGGAAGGGCCCGACAAACTCCTCGTCACGGCTCTGAGCAGACGCCGGCGGCCCAGAGAGAAGCAGCGCCCCGGCGACCATGGTCATGATGGAATGTCGGTTCATCGTCAGCATCTCCTGTCGGCGATGCTACCGCACGCGACGGAGCCTTTCACGCCTCCGGCACCTGGATTGCGCACGCCGACCGCGGCGACATTGCGTTGAATCAAGCAGGGCGGCCCGTGCGGCTGCCCGCAGGCGGAGAGGACATCCATGAGAGGATATCTCGTCGCGGCTGTGCTTTTGGGGGGAGCCCCCGCCGTTGCCCGGGCAGGTCGAGCGGTCCAACTGCACGTGGATTGCTCCCGGCCCGCGGGCCGAATCCGTGCCCTGCACGGCGTCAACAACGGCCCGATGAACTACGGCGAGACGATCGACTTGTCGGCCTACTACCGACAGGCGGTGTTTCCTCACGTCAGGCTGCACGACAGCGAATGGCCAAACGGCGACGTGGTGGACATGCGGGCGGTGTTCCCCGATCCCCGGGCGGACCCGGGCCGCCCGGAGAGCTACCGTTTCGGGCGGACGACTATGTCAAGGCGATCGTCGACAGCGGCGGGCAGATCGTCTATCGCCTGGGCGAGAGCATCGAGACGACCCGCCGGAAGGTCCACGTCCATCCCCCGAGCGACTAGGGCAGGTGGACCGAGGCGTGCGTGGGCATCATCCGTCACTACAACGAGGGCTGGGCCAGAGGCTTCCGGCACGGGATCCGCTACTGGGAGATCTGGAACGAGCCCGAGAACCGCCCGAACATGTGGTCGGGAACGGACGAGGACTACTACCGCCTGTACGCCACGGCCGCTCGGCGCATCAAGACGCGGTTCCCGCGCCTGATGGTGGGCGGGCCCTCGACGGGCTCGATCGGCGAGGTGAAGGACGGGCGCCTCCACCCCACGGCTTTCCTGAAAGGCTTCACCGAATATTGCAAGAGGCACGGAGCCCCGCTGGACTTCTTCTCATGGCACACGTATTCAGCCGACCCACACATCTTCGCCCTCAGGGCCCGAGCCGTGCGGCGATACCTGGATGAGCACGGCTACAAGAACACGGAGAGCCACCTCAACGAGTGGAACTACCTGCCCGACAACGATTGGCGCCCGATCGGCGTGGGCGGGCAGGGCGTCACGCGGCAGCGGTGGTATGCAAGGCAAGGCGGCGCGCCCGGGGCCGCATTCCTGGCCTGTGCTCTGATCCATCTCCAGGACAGCCCCGTGGACGTCGCCAACTACTATCGCGGGGACGCAAACCCGTTCGGCCTGTTCAATTGGCACGGAGTACCGAAGAAGACGTATCACGCCATGCGGGCTTTCCGGATGCTGCTGGCCACGCCGCTGCGCGTCAAGGCGTCCGGCGGCCGAGAAGGACACCTCGCCGTCTGTGCGGGGACAAGCAAAAGCCGGATGGCCGCGACTGTGCTGATCGCCAACTTCCGGCACCCGACGCGCACGCTGGACCTGCGAATCGCCTCGGTCCCCTGGCAGGGCGAGGCGCGATGGGAGCTGCTGCGGCTGGACTCGGGCAAGGACCTCACGCCGATCCGGTCCGGCAGATCATCGGGGGGGCAGATTGACCTCGAGGTCAGATGCCCGGCCCCATGCGTGGTTGTCGTCAAGGTCAGTAAGTGAGAGCCGTCTTCCCGCCGCCGGGCAAGAGCCCTGACGGCCGAAGGAGTCCGGAATGCGAAGCGGAATCCCCCTTCTGATCCACGGTACGGTGCTCCTGTCGCACTTGGCGCTGTCGCTTGCGACCGTAACGGAGAACCTGAACCTAGAGATTCTCCCCGCGCCGGGGCCGGTGTCGTGATCCAGCGACATTCGGCCCGTACACGTCCCCAACAGGCCTGGGGGGCTGACGCCGCCGAGTCACGTTGTAAGCTCCTATCCAAGTAGAGGTAACGAACTCTTGGAGGCCGACCCGTGCCCGACGATTCCCTGCCGGACCTTCCTCTGACCTCCGGATGGGCAGGGAACGTCAAGTCCGCCGTCCTGCACGTGATCTGCCTGGCACACGATACCATCACCTGCGCCAGGGGCTGGGCCGCCAACAGCATCAATGCACTTCCCTCACGAAGGTCCCCGGACCACGACACCCGGTCGCCTTCTCCGACAGGGACGAAGCCGGGCGCCAAGGCCCTGCCCCGGCCCGCGCTGCTGTTCCACGCCGCCCTCTCCACGGCCGAGGCGGATTGCGCGCCGGTCGTGTCTACTTCTTCGCCTCCGGCCCCAGCAGGGCCAGGCCGAACAGCCCGCCGGCCGTGTTGCCCGGTCGGGCCTGGAACCTCACGGTGACCTTGTCCTTGTCCGCTCGGAGTCTTGCCGGGACCGGGTACTCGACGTCCACGAAGTTGTGGGGCTTGAGGTTCCTCAGCGTCACGGTCGCGATCTTCTGACCGTCGATCAGGATGTCGAACGTCCGGGCTCCTCTGTCACCGCCCCACCACGTGCAGCGCAGCACCAGGGGCTGGCCCGGCCGGCTCGCGAGAACGTAGCTGAACCACCCGCCATCCGTCGCGTGCCGCCAGGGCCGGCCCAGGTGCGTCCCGGAAGCGCTTCGAAGCGAGGCGAGCTTGTGGTCGGCCTCGGACTTCCTGTCGCCGATGACGACGTCGTCGACCAACCGGGCGAGATAGGCCTCGCGCCGCTTGGCCTCGGCGGCCTCGCGCGCCTTGCGCCTGTCTTCCTGCTTTCGCCAGCCGGCTTCGTTGAGCACGCGCCAGTAGACCACGTATCGCCGGCCGAAGAGCTTGTAGTACGGGATGAGCGTCACGTTGGCGGGCCGGCCGGCCGTGGTGCGGAACGTCAGCGCCCGGCCGGCGACGGGCTTGAGCCAGACGGCTGGGTCGGGCTTGGGCGCCACGATCGTCGGCGCCTCGCCCAGCATTCGCCGTGGAAAGCGGAACCAGTTCTCGGTTACGTAGAGCACGCTCTTGGCCAGCGGCGGGCCCGGAAGCTCGCCCGCCAGCAGCACCGGGCCGTACATCGCGGCCAGGAGGGCCGGGTCGTCGGGCATGGGCCAGGCGCGGAGGGCCATCGGCAGGCTTACGTCCAGCCGGTCGCCGTCGGTCCACGTCCGGCGGAAGACCGCGAAGCCGGCGCGCATGCCCCTCGGCTCGACGGCCCGGCCGTTGAGCCGGACCTTCATCGCCCCGGCCAGCCAGCCCGGCCGGCGGATGCGCAGCTCGAACTCCGCGGGCTTGTCCGTCCGGACAACCAGCGACGTGCCCGGCTTCTCGGGGAAACTCGTCTCCTGGCGGATCGTCACGCCCCGTGCCTTCCAGGCCACTTGCGAGGCGATGAACAGGTTCACCCACACGCCGGAATCGTCGTGGCTGTAGATGGCCTCGCCGTAGCGGGCGTGATTCTCCATGCCCGTGCCCGTGCAGCACCAGAAGGCGTCCCGCGGCACGTTGAAGGTCTTCCACCGGCCCGATGCCAGCGGCACGAAGTACATCATCATGCCCGTGTCGGGATCCTGCGTGGACAGGATGCTGTTGATCAGCGCCCGCTCGTAGTAGTCGGCGTACCTCGCGTCCGGCTGCCAGGCGTGGAGGTGGCGCGTCAGCCGGAGCATGTTGTATGTGCAACACGTTTCCTGCGTATGGTCGCCGAGCTGGTCGGCCAGCTTGTTGGGATCGCTGCGCCAGTGCTCGGCGTTGCTCGTGCCCCCCGTGCAGTAGCAGCGTCTCGCCGTCACCTGGGTCCAGAAGTAGCGCACGATCTCGCGGTCGGCGTCGCGCCCGGCCAGCTCGTACTGCCGGGCCGTGCCGATGATGTTGGGAATCAGCGAGTTGACGTGCTCGCCCTTGAGCTTGTCCTCGCGCCGCGCCAGAGGCTCCACGTAGCGCCGCTGCACAAACCGCCGTGACAGCGCCAGCCAGCGCCCCTCGCCCGTGAGCCCGTAGAGATTGGCCAGCGCCTCGTTCATGCCTCCCTGCTCGGTGTGCTCGAGCATCGCATGCATGCCGGCCTCGTCCACCTTGGCCAGCCGGCCCTCGAGCCAGGCGGCGAAGCCCTCGGCCGCCTCCAGTGCCTGGCGGTTGCCGCAGTGCACGTGCACCTCCAGCAGGCCCGCGAGGATCTTGTGCAGCGTGTACCACGGCGCCCAGACCCTCTTGCGCGCGATCACGCGGTCGATGAACGATTCCGGAAACGCGCTGACATAGCCCGAGCCGAGGGCCTTCTGGCACTTGGCAAGTTCCGCCACGAGACCGTCGGCGCGTTCCCTGAGCCGCTTGTCGCCGGTCGCGGCGTACATCCGGGCGCAGGCCGACAGGTAGTGTCCCATCGTGTGGCCGCGGAGTTCCGCCTTCTCCCAGCCGCCCATCGGCTCGCCCCGTGCGGGCAAGCCGGCGGTCACGCGGAAGAAGTGCAGCAGCCGGTCAGCCTCCAGCGACAGCAGGTACGTCCGGTCGCGCTCCATCGCGGCGCGGAAGGGCCCGTCGAGCAGACGCACGTCCTCCAGCGCGAAGGGCTTGGCGGAGAGGGAGACCTTCTCCCGCCCCGTCGGCCATACGTCCCCCCCGAAGGCCCTGGTGGCCAGGAGCAAGATCCCGGCCGTCACCAACCCGTTCCACACCAACTGCGATTTCATCCGGTTCTCCTTGCGGGCGGGGATCATCGCCTGCCGTAGCCGAGGCGGAGCAGGACCGCCGGGGATTCTACCAGCATCCTGTCGCACAGAGAAACTGCTCAACCGGGCCTTGTCACGCGGGGCGGGCGGCATCCATGCCGCCTCCCCAGACACAACGTGTATGCAATATCTCACAACGTGGGGCGTTTCCTCCGAGGCAGAGCCCCGTAAGAGGTCCATTGCTGTCCCTTGCCGTCATTGGTTTGCCGACCAGCCCCGGTCTCACCGCCGGAAGCAGTAGCGGCACCGCGTGGCGGCGCTGTGCAAGAAGCCGACAGCCCGCGCCCGGACCGGAAGGGCGGGGCCCGCTTCAGATGGAACGCCGTCAAGTAGAACACGATCAGGACGAAGGAGAGCTTACCGGATGAAACGATTCACACGCTCGTTCCCGGCCCTGCTGAGCGGGCTGTTGGCGCTCGCCCTGGCCACTCCCGCCGGCCTTGCCCAGCAGAGAAGGCGCGGCCCGCGCAGACCCGTCGTGCTCAATCCGGACGACGTTCCGGCGTTCGCCGATCCGCCGGCCGGCTTCGACGCCAGGCGCAAGGGCATCCCACACGGCCGACTGGAGATGATCAGCTACGACTCGAAGTCCGTCGGGACCACCCGCAAGATGCAGGTCTACACGCCGCCCGGCTACTCGAAGGACAAGAAGTACCCCGTGCTCTACCTGCTGCACGGCATCGGCGGCGACGAGACGGAGTGGCAGCGCTTTGCCGCGCCCAACGTCCTTCTCGACAACCTGATCGCCGACGGGAAGGCCGAGCCGATGATCGTGGTGATGCCCAACGGCCGGGCGCAGAAGAACGACCGGGCGGGAGGAAACGTCTTCGCCTCCGCCCCCGCGTTCGCCGCCTTCGAGAAAGACCTGCTGAATGACGTGATTCCGGCGATCGAGTCGCGCTACTCCGTCCAGGCGGACCGCGAGCACCGGGCGATCGCCGGCCTGTCGATGGGCGGCGGGCAGTCGCTGAACTTCGGACTGGGACACCTGGACATCTTCGCCTGGGTCGGCGGCTTCTCCTCCGCGCCCAACACCAAGCCGCCGAAGGCCCTCGTGCCCGACCCCGCCGCCGCCAAGGCCAGGCTCGGACTGCTGTTTCTATCCTGCGGGAAGAGGGACGGCCTGATCCGGACCAGCCAGCGCGTTCATGCGTACCTCAAGGACAACAACGTCCCGCATACCTGGCACGTCGACGGTAATGCACACGACCCCCGGCATTGGAAGAACAGCCTCTACCACTTCGTGCAGCGCATCTTCCGCGAGCAGCCCCAGGCGAAGCCGCTGGCCGGCCCGTTCCGGTGGAAGTCCAGCGGCGTCCTGATCGCCCCCGTGTCGGACGACACCCACAAGCTGGTCTCCGTGAAGGATCCGACGGTCGTCCGCTACGGCGGCAAGTGGCACATCTACGCGACCACGGCCAACGAGCGCGGCCACTGGAGCATGGTGTACCTGAGCTTCAAGGACTGGGCGGACGCGGCCAAAGCCAAGCCCTACTACCTCGACGCCAATCCGAATCTTCGAGGCTATCATTGCGCCCCGCACGTGTTCTACTTCCGGCCGCACAAGAAATGGTACCTGATCTTCCAGTCCCAGCACCCGCAGTACTGTACGACCGATGACCTTTCCAAGCCGGAATCCTGGAGCAGGCCAAAGGACTTCTTCGCCGGCAAGCCCTCAGGGGCGCCCCGCCTTTGGATCGACTACTGGGTCATCTGCGACGACACGCACGCGTACCTGTTCTTCACGGGCGATGACGGCAAGCTCTACCGCAGCCGGACGAAGATCGGAGATTTCCCCAAGGGCATGAGCCATCCGGAGATCGCCATCCAGGAGACGCGCGACGTGCTCTTCGAAGGGAGCATGACGTACCGGATCAAGGGGACGAGGAAGTACCTGACGCTGGCCGAGGCGCTGAGCCCTGTCCGGTACTACCGCGCGTTCACCTCGGATCGGCTGGACGGCAGATGGACGCCGCTGCCGCAAGCGAACACCTATCGGGAGCCGTTCGCCGGCATCAACAACGTCACGTTCGCCGAGGGCGTTTCCCCCTGGACGAAGGACATCAGCCACGGCGAGCTGATCCGCGACGGGCACGATGAGACGATGGCGATCGACCCCAAGAACCTCCAGATGCTGTTCCAGGGGCGCGACCCGGCGATCCGGGCAAGCTACGCCCTGCTGCCGTACCGACTGGGGCTGCTGACCGCCGCCCCCTCGCGCCCCGCGCCGTCGACCGCCGCGGACCGGGATCCCCGTGCCGGCGATGCCCCAAAGCCAAAGAGCCCCTCGGAGGATGTCACCCCGCTCAAGGAGGCCTTCCAAGGCAAGTTCCTCATCGGGGCCGCCCTGGACCCCTGGCAGCGGCCCGGCTCGCCGGACCTCTCCATTGCGACCACCCACTTCAGCGCCATCACGCCTGAGAACTGCATGAAGCCGGCGAGCCTCCAGCCCCGCGAAGGCCAGTTCCGGTTCCCCGCGGCCGATCGCCTCGTGGAGATGGCCGAGAAGTGCCGCGCCACACCGATCGGCCATTGCCTGGTCTGGCACTCGCAGACGCCGCGGTGGTTCTTCCAAGCACCCGACGGCGAGCCCGCCGATCGGGAGTTGGCCCTCGCCCGCATGCGCAAGCACATTGCCGCCGTCGTCGGGCGCTACAAAGGCCGCGTCAAGCAGTGGGACGTGGTCAACGAAGCCATCAGTGACGGAGGGGGGCAGGTTTTGCGGCGGTCCCCCTGGCTGACGGCGATCGGCGAAGACTACATCGCGGAGGCGTTCCGCGCCGCCCACAAGGCCGATCCCAACGCGCTGCTCATCTACAACGACTACAACATCGAGCTGCGGTACAAGCGCCGCAAAGCGCTGGAGCTGCTCAAATCGCTGATCGAACAGAAGGTGCCGATTCACGCGGTGGGCATCCAATGCCATTGGCGGATGGACAGCCCGGACTTCGCCGAGGTCGAGGAAGCGATCAAGCAGTACGCCGCGCTGGGCCTGAAGGTCATGATTACCGAGTTGGACATCGGCGTGCTGCCGACACGGTATCGAGGCGCGGACATATCGAGAGGAGGCGGCAGGACGTCGGGGCGGGGCTCGGCGATGAACCCCTACACCGAGGGACTGCCTGATGCGGTGGCGCAGAAGCAGGCCGAGCGGTACCGGAAGGCCTTCGCGATGTTCCTGCGCCATAGGGACTCCATCAAACGCGTGACCCTCTGGGGCACACAGGACGGCCACTCCTGGCTGAACAACTTCCCCGTTCGCGGGCGGACGGACTACCCCCTGCTGTTCGACCGCCGGGGCAAGCCGAAGCCCGCGTTCTTCGCCGTCAAGCAGCTCGCCCAGGGCATCAAGGAGTAGACGGCCGCGGCTGCCTCTCGCCCTGCGATTCCCCATGACGAGATGCGAAGGAGCACATTCCGTGAAGCAGTCATGCCTGTGCCTGGCGGCACTGTTGCTCGTATGCCTCCGGGCCGAGTTCGCCCTCAGCGCCGCCGAGGGCGCGAAGCACGCCCGGAACCCCATCCTCTGGGCGGACGTCCCGGACCCCGCGATCATCCGCGTCGGCAGGACCTACTACATGAGCAGCACCACGATGCACATGAGTCCGGGGCTGCCCATCATGAAGTCGAAGGACCTGGTGAACTGGGACCTCGTCGGCTATGCCTACGACACGCTCGCCGACAACGACGCGTTGACCTTGAAGAACGGGAAGAACGCGTACGGCCGTGGCTCCTGGGCCAGCAGCTTTCGCCACCACGACGGCGTCTTCTACGTGTCCACCTTCTCGAGCACGACCGGCAAGACCCATGTCTACACGACGAAAGACGTCGAGAGAGGCCCTTGGAAAGAGACGTCGTTCGCCCCGTCGCTGCACGACCACTCGCTGTTCTTCGATGACGACGGCCGCGTGTATATGGTCTACGGAAGCGGCGACATTCGCCTCATCGAGCTTTCCGCTGACGCCTCGGGGATCAAGCGCGGCGGCGTCAACCAAGTGATCGTCAGGAACGCCAGCCGCGTCGCGGGCGGGCGGACCGGCCTGCGGGCGGAAGGCACCCACCTACGAAAGGTCAACGGGAAGTACTATCTGCTGAACATCACCTGGCCTCGGGGCGGCATGCGCACACAGATCGTCCACCGGGCGGACAGGATCACCGGCCCGTTTGAGGGTCGGGTGGCCCTCAGGCACAAGGGCATCGCCCAAGGCGGGCTCATCGACACACCGGGGGGCCGATGGTATGCGTTGCTGTTCCAGGACCACGGGGCCGTCGGCCGAATTCCGTACCTCGTTCCGGTGCAATGGAAGGACGGTTGGCCTGTCCTGGGCGTTGACAGCGCAGTACCCATGACGCTGGACATCCCCGCCGGTAAGGGGGGACTCGGCAACATTGTGGTGTCCGACGAATTCGACCGGCGCGCCGGCGAGCCCGCGCTGCGGCCGGCATGGCAATGGAACCACAACCCGGACAGTCGGCACTGGTCGATTAGGCAACGGCCCGGCTGGCTGCGATTGACCACCGGGCGGGTCGATTCGGATCTGTGCAGCGCGAGGAACACGCTCACCCAAAGGACGTTCGGCCCGCACTGCTCGGCAACGGTGGCCGTCGACGTGAGCAACATGAAGGACGGTGACTTCGCGGGCCTGAGCGCCCTTCAGCGGAAGTACGGCTTCGTTGGCGTCAAGAGGGCAGGAAGCGCCAGATCCGTCGTCATGGTAAGCGCTGAAACGAGTCGCCCCGCGGAAGTGGAATCCGTGCCGCTGAGAGGGAAGGTCGTACACCTCAAGGTGGAGTGCGATTACCACAATAGCGCAGACAGGGCGTACTTCCACTACAGCCTCGACGGCAAGAGCTGGACGGCGATCGGCAGGCCACTGAGGATGGCCTACACGCTCCCGCACTTCATGGGCTATCGCTTTGCCCTGTTCAACTTCGCCACCAAGACCGCAGGCGGCCATGTGGACTTTGACTTCTTTCACGTCGGCGAGAAGATCAGTGGGTATACCGGACCACCGAGTTTGATGCTCTCGTGGGTCCGGGGGCCCATGCCAAGACCATCACGGTCGAAGGCCTGACTCCCGACGACGTCTGGAAGGCGATCAGCGCGGCGAAACCTGCCGCCCCCCTCTCGATGGACAACGCCGGCCGTGCGGGCTCTGTCCGGCTGCCGCCCTTGATCGGCCCCATGGACAAGGGGTGCTCGTTCACGCGTCCCGTCCGCCCCCACCGTCACCCCCTGAGGCCCCCGGCAATCGGACGCCCCGCGGGTCGTCTTGCCCGGAGATCGTCCATCCTGGGCCATCCTCCGGCCCCGCAGTTGCGGCACTGCCGGGTCCGCATAACCACCTGTTGACGCTGGTCTCCGCCCGCGGGGCGGATCCTGGATGCGTCCGGGGGCCCGACCGCCGTCAGGGCCAGACGATCAGCTTCAGCGCGACCAGCGCGAGGAACACGCACACGAACGCGCGGAACTGCTTCTGCGGCAGGCGTGTGAGGAACTTCCTGGCCAGCACGGCTGCGATCAGCGAGACCGGCACGCAGACGGCCAGGGCGATCCACAGGTCCCGCGACAGCCGCGCCCCGTCCCACATGTACGTCGAGATGCGGGTCACGTCGACGAACAGCGCGATCACGCCCGACGTGAACACGTAGACGTCCTTCGGCAGGTCGAACGCCGCCAGGAACGCCCCCCGCACCGCGCCGCCCACGCCGAAGAACCCCGCGAACAGCCCCGACAGTCCCCCTCCCGCCACGGCCGTGGCGGTCGTCTTTGGCAGCGCCCACTGCCGCTTGAGCAGCAGGAAGGCCACGTACAGCAGCAGGAACGCGCCCAGGATCTGCCTCAGGGGCAGGTCCATGGCGACCGCCGACAGGCGCGCTCCGCCGTACCCCGCCGCGATGCCCGAGAGGCCGAAACCGAGCACGAGCTTCCACTGCACCCCGCGCCGGAACAGCACGATCTTCCAGATGTCGCCGCACAGGTGAATGATCCCCACGAACAACAGGGCCACCGGCAGGGGCAGGAACATCGTCATCACGGGGATCATGATCGTGGACGTGCCGAACCCCGTGGCCGTGCCGACGGCGCCGCCCCCGAGAGTCAGCAGCGCGAGCAAGCCGATCTCGATCATGGTCTCACCGGAGATGTCCCGGATAGTCCTCGGCCGACGACCATCGTAGGCCCTTCCGATCATTCTATCGCCGATCCCAAGATGGGGCGGCATCTCTTCTGCCGGATGGTCGCGCCGCGTGGGCGGGCCCAGAGCGCCGGCAGCGCCGCCACGGCCCCGACGCTCAGCCGGGCTCGAGTCGGACTCTCTGCCCGTCGGCTTGGCTCCTCCAGCCCCGTCGACCCAACGGTCTGAACCAGAGAAGCCTGACACAGCTTCGCCCCCCGGGAGCCCTGAGTCATACACAGCCTCTCAGTGATCCATCTCCATCACGCGCCTTCGGTAGTGGAGGTAGTTGCCGTAGCAGACGTCGTCGGGCACACCGTGGTCGCAGGTGGGGATGAAGCCGCCGCGGTCGAGCATCGGGGGCATGATGTGGGCGAGGTGACGGTCGATGGCCTCCGGCCCGGCGGCGAGGACGCGCTTGTCGATGCCGCCGAGGATGACCAGGTCGCTGTGCTTTCGCCCGATCTCGACCACGTCGTTGTTGGCGGCGACCTCGAACGGGCTCATCACGTTCAGGCCGATCTCGCTGTACAGCCCGATCACCTCGTCGCAGTTGCCGTCCGTGTCGACCTGGAAGTAGAGCTTCTTGTCTCGCTGGCGGCTGCGGATGTTGTTCAGCAGTTGCCCGTAATACGGGAAGAGGAACTCCCGCACCATGTCGGGGCTGATCAGCAGCCCGTGGTTGTAGCAGATGTCCTCGGCGAGGAAGACTTCGTCGATCTCGACGGCCTCCTGGACGCGGGCGGCGACCGTGTCGGTCAACTCCAGCCAGGCCCGCATCATCGCGTGGATCAGCGCCGGGTCGTCGAGGAACATCAGGAGGATCTGCTCCGGCCCGACCAGCGCCCGCAGGTACATGTACCCGCCGATGCCGCCGAGGACGATCATCTTGCCCGCCTGGTCGGCCAGCCGCATCGTGTCCAGGTGGGCGTCGAAGCCCTCCCATCGCTGCGGCGTGGCCGGCGAGAGCAGCGGCTCGACGTCGGCCCGCCAATCGGCCTCACAGGTCACGGCGTGCTTGAGATAGGTGGGCATGAACCCGTGGCGCCGGCCGCGGAAGACCTTCATCGTCCGCCCCGCCGCGTCGCGTATGATCTGGTAGTCGCTCGTCTCCTCCAGCACCTGTTCCTTGAGGGCGGGGACGAAGGGCGGCTCGCACCAGCCGAGCATGCCGACGCTGAACCGCCCCGGCCTGTCGAAGCCGAACAGCTCGCCCTGCGGGATGTCGTCGGGCAGCCCCTCGGACTTCCACCGCTCGATGGCCTCCGGCCAGATGTAGAACTCACGGCGGACCATCCGGTCGACGGGCTGCAACTCGTAGGTGGCTCTGAGGCGTTCGATGGCGTTCATGCTTCCTCGTCACTCCGGGGGCCACGGCGTGGCCGGCAGTATACCGGTGCACGGGGCCGGTCAGGAAGCCGCAAACTTCGGCAGGCCGAACACGAAAGAAGCAACAGCAAGAGCAGGGAATCAAGACTTGGCTCCTTGCGTCGACGCCTCCCCGGGATGTCGAGGATTCTGCTTGACGAAAGCAGGTTCTGGGATTATCCTTGGCTAATTGCTTGCTCACCTCGAAAAGGGCGCCCAGGCAGCGGCGGCAGGCTGCCGGCGGCCACGGCTGTTCAATGCTCAGAGAATGTGCGTCAGTTCGGCGTGCGGCGCGGCGTCCTCTTAGCCCAACTTCCGCAGCAGTGGTGGATTCTACGCTGTTTCCACTTTTTCTTCGCCGGGTATTCCGAGAACGCCGGTGGTAACTGCCGGTGGTGTGTCGGAAAGCTCCGCCATCCGGCTGGCC
>Ga0180438_10001461_pt1 | contig 41991 bp, 34 predicted proteins | sample SS_ome_12_FD_132455 | JGI IMG/M metagenome (GOLD analysis project Ga0180438, IMG submission 132455) | Hypersaline lake sediment archaeal communities from the Salton Sea, California, USA - SS_3_D_2 metaG | ecosystem: Environmental > Aquatic > Non-marine Saline and Alkaline > Hypersaline >...
ATGCTTGAAGGGACGTAATCCTCTTAACCACTCCTCTGCCACCTTGATGATATCATCCCGTAAATCCTGGTCGTCCTCTGAAAGAAATAGGCCTGCCGTTGTGTGTGGGGTGTAGACGATCACAATTCCATATTGTACCCCCCTGAGCAAAGGGGATATCAGTGGGGTTACATCCAGCAGTTGCTTCTTTTTTTCTGTTGTGATTATCACGTTTTGATGCATGGTTTTGGACAAATAATCCGGAGTTTCAATGGACTCCAATCGTTTGCCCCGAGTTCCAATCCGAGAGAGATATGTCCGGATATCTCCCTCGGTGATGATCCCTCGCACACCTGTGCCCTCGAACGGGAAGTGCTCCAAGATTATTTTTCGCTCCCTCAAAAATTTTTTTGCCCGTGGTGAGAGAAATATTTTTTTCCCCTCCTTGCCTACGTGAGGGGGGAATTCCTTGATACCCATTTCCTCAGATTCGTGCTCAACAGAAGACACCTCAGTTTTTTTTGACTCAGGAGGGTGCATCGCGCTGGATGTTTCAGCGACAGTCTCACCCTGCACGAGGGCGACAACCTGATTTGGAATCACCGGTTCTCCTGCCTGGATTAATATTTTCTCTAATACTCCTTCCGCAAAGGATTCAACATCCACAACCGATTTGTCAGCATCCACGGAAAATAGAGGCTCGCCTTGTACGACCCTATCCCCCTCTTTCTTGTACCACTCGGCAAGGGTGAGCTCAGACACAGCCTCACCAATTTGCGGGACGACAATTTCAATTTGCATCGCTAGTTTCCTTGCGCGAGTATTCTCATACCATCCATGATTCGAGACTCATCAGGTATGACTGCTTTCTCCAGATTCGGCGCGAAGGGCACAGGAACATCCGGAGAGGCCACGCGAAGAATTGGAGCATCGAGATACTCGAAAGCCTGAGAGATCACCTGAGCTGCCAGCTGTGCTCCCCACCCGCCCCTCTCATTGCCTTCCTCGACTATGAGGAGCCTCCCCGTTTTTTTTACCGATTCAATCACCAGCTCAACATCGAAGGGAACGATGCTTCTGGGATCAATAATCTCAGCTTCTATCCCCCTCTCCTTTATTTTCTCCGCAGCATTGAACGCATGGTGTACCATCAATGAATTCGCGACAACTGTTACGTCATTTCCATGCCGCTTGATGTCCCCTTTCCCGAGAGGAATCAGATATTCCTCTTCTGGAACATGGGACACGGCGAGTTTGCTCCTGACGAGGCTCCTTCCTTTGCTTCCATACAGGTGTTTATGAACACAGAACAAAACCATGTTGTCATCTCTCACCGCCGACTTGAAAAGACCTTTCGCATCATATGGAGTTGCGGGGCTCACAATTTTAATGCCGGGAATATGGAAAAAAAAACTTTCCAGGGAATTGGCGTGCTGGGCACCCCTCCCCGAAGCACCGGTGGGCAACTGGATAACGATCGGAACCTTCAGCTGGCCTCCGGACATGTACCGCAATTTCGATCCCTGCTGCACGATCTGATCGAATGCGGTAAAAAGGAAGTCACCGTATTGAAAATCGATGATGGGCCGCATTCCATTCACCGCTGCACCGATCGCAAGGCCGATGAATCCGCTCTCAGAAATTGGGGTGTTGATGACTCGTTCAGGCCCGAACTCATCCACCATCCCGAGGGTAAATAAAAAGGAGCCCCCGATTCGAATATCCTCTCCCAGAACAAATACCTCGGAATCTCGATGCATTTCTTCTCTCAGGGCTTCGCGAAGAGCCTGTACCACGGTGAGTTCTCTTGTATCCCCGGAAGGAGTTGGGTTATCAGGCATACACATCCTCCAGAGCATTTTCAATTGGCGGCTTTGGACTCGACAGGGCAAAATCCACCGCATCATCCAGCTCTTTTTGAACTGCCTTTTCCAAAGCGCATATTTCTTCATCTGAGATTCTCGGGTCGATGAGAATCCGTTCTCTGAAGAGAGTGACCGGGTCCTGTTTCAACCAGGCCTGCACCTCCTCTTGATCGCGGTAGGTTGCAGGATCATCCCTCTTATGGCCTCCCTGCCGATAGGTGAGCGCCTCGATGAACACAGGACCCTGCCCTTTCCTCACCCTCTCGGCAGCTTTGGCAACTTCGCGGTACACCTCGATCGGGTCATTTCCAAAAATGGTGACTGCGAAGACCCGATAGGCGTTCGCTCTTTCAGAGAGCTGCTCGTTCAATATCACATCCGAGATATGCGTTGACACCCCGAAAAAGTTGTTCTCACACAGGAAAATGACCGGTAAACCCCAGATGGCGGTGAGGTTCATCGCTTCATGCCAGTCTCCCTTGTTCACTGCCCCGTCTCCATGAAAATTACATACGATCCTGTCGCACCCCCGTCTCTTGAACGCAAAGGCCAGCCCCGCAGCGATGGGTGATGATGCACCGATTATGGCAATGGCAGGAAATGCACCGACCGCCATGTCGCCGATGTGAAGGGATCCGCCTTTTCCCCGGCAACATCCCGTGGATTTCCCGAAGAGCTCTGCCATGAGCGCCCGTGGTGATACCCCCTTTGCAAGGGCCTGGCCGTGTCCGCGATGAGTCAAGGTGATTATATCATCCGCTCTCAATGCCATGCATGCTCCTACCGACACCGCTTCCTGGCCGTGGGAAAGATGTATCGTACCTGGCATCTGGCCCTTCAGGAAGAGCTCGTTTACACGCAGCTCAAAGCTGCGTATCTGATACATCCGTCGATAGGTTTCACACAGAAAATCTTCCTTGAAATGGTCGAGATCTTCCTCTTTTGGAGGGTTTGGTAATTTGATCTTCAAGCTTCCTCCTTGTCAGCGCAATTCGATTTTTTGTTCCTCAGAACTATGGTGTTCAATAATTTTCCGATCTGAGAGTTCAGTTCGATGCATTCCTTGTACACATTGAAATACTGATCATAGAGGTCGTGCAGTTTTCCCACCGGCGAAAAGCGGCTCTCTTTTTTTTGTAATATTCCACATGCACTGGTGAGGTTGGAAAACACCCCAGTCGCGACACCTGCAATCAGTGCCGAGCCGATGTCAGCCCCGTGTTTTTCAGAACGTGAAAGCTCCTTTCCCAGCACATCGCTGATTATCTGACACCAGAGAGTGCTCCTCGAGCCACCTCCGATAATATGTATTTTTTTCACCGGAGCTCTCTTTCTTACGAACACCTCAAAGCAATCTCGAAGGGAGTATGCAACTCCTTCCATGATAGCTCTGACAAAGTGGTATCTGTCATGGTCAATCCTGAGTCCGGAAAACATACCCCGTAAATTTTCATTCCAGTAAGGCGATCGTTCCCCAGTCAAATAGGGATGGTACAGCAATCCGGCGCTTCCCGGCTCGATAGAAGCTGCATGATGTAACAAATCCGAATACATGTCTTCATCGGCCTGCTTCTCAGTATCAAAAGAGGTGATTTTTTCGATGAACCAGCGCAGGGTGCGTGCTCCCGAGTTTGTCGCGGCAATGGAAATCCATTTGTCTTGAAGGAGATACGGATAGGTCATAAACTCGGGTGAAGCATGCACGCTCTCGGTGATAATGTCCACATTCGCGGATGTTCCTAATTTAACAATGCAGTCACCAGCCAGCGTCGCGCCGATCGAAAGCGTCTCTACCGCTGAATCCCCGCTGCCCACTGCGACCTGAACTCCCGCAGGAAGACCCATGGTGCGTGCAGGTTCTTCTTTCAGGGAGCCGGAAATGTGTTCAGCCTTGAAAACCCTTGGGAGCATATCGACGTTTATGCCGACGGCGCCTAAAAGCTTTTCCGACCAGCTTTTCTCAGAAACGTCATACAGCTGAATCCCGACCGCATCGTAGGGATCTGTATCATAGGATCCGGTCAGTTTATGCCGTACGTAGTCCTTTGAGACGAGCAGGTAATGTTTACTCTTCCAGACGTCAGCACGGTTTTCCTTGATCCAGAGGAGCTGAGCGAGAGAGGATGCCGCGCTCACCCGCTGTAAGGTGAGGTCGAATATCTCATTACCGTACTCTTCCTCCAGGAACCGCGCTTGTTGCACGCTCCTCAAATCAGACCAGTGAATTACCCGGCATAACGGTTCTCCGCGGCGGTCAAGAAGCGCAAATGCGTGTGCAGGTCCGTCGATCGCCAAACCAGCAACATCTTTCCCGTTGATGCCTGCCCTCTCGAGACACATTTTCACGGTCACACAGCTCGTTCTGTACCAGTCTTCGGCGTCCTGCTCATACCAGCCTGGAGATGGAGAAAAAGTCGAATATGATTTTTCTGCAGAGGTACGCGCAATACCTCTTTCATCTATGACCGTTGCCTTGCAGACACTCGAACCGATATCAATGCCGATCAAATAGTTCACTGCCACGTCCCTGGGGAGAGAGCTTTGCGCATAGATGCTCGTCTCAAGCTATAATACTACTGTGAATCTCGATAGGCGAAATGAAAAAATGTGAAAAGAAGCGTATCTGCGCAGGCGTTCCGCTGGCCGATGATGTGTAAACTGAAATTCAGTCGTCTCCGCTGTAGGGGAAATATTTTTCTTTCTCGTCCAACAGTGGAAGAAACTCCAGGGCGAGGTCCACAAAATCCCCTACCGAAAGCTTCTCCGCCCTGATCCTCGCATCCTTTTTCCTCTTTCGCAGGGCATACTCGAGCTCCTGCCGGCCCAACTCGGTGTACGCGACGAGCAGATTGTTCACGAGGCTCTTTCGCCTGCTGGAAAAGGCGGCCTTCACAAATTCCCTGAAAAGGTTATTTTCTACGGGCAGCTCCTGCGTGCCTCTCTCGACGCTGATGATGGCACTTTTGACTTCCGGAGGGGGGAAGAAGTTTCTGGGAGAGATGTGCGCCTGTAGAACCCTCGTTCGTGCGAGAAACTGCAGGTATACGGAAACCCAGCTGTAATTCTTTTCGCCGGGATGCGAAACGATTCTCTCGGCGATTTCCTGCTGAACCGTACCGACGATGAGCACAACGCTCTGATACTCTTCCAGGATTTTCATGACCGATTTCAGTCCGATGGTAAAGGGGAAATTACTGACCGCTGTGCCCGGGTTTGCGAACTGTTCCACCAGTTTGGCATCCAAACGTAAAAAGTCACCGTTCAACACATGCACATTCTGTGCTCCCCTCACCCTGCATTCCTCCTGTAAATATCTGACAAATCCTCCGTCGATTTCCACAGCGACAAGCTCACGAACACGGGACGCGATGTCAAAGGTGAGCGTCCCAAGCCCGGGTCCGATCTCCATGACTGCATCATCTCTCTTTAAATCTGCGTGCTCGAGTATTCGGCGTGCAAGCTCTCGGTTCAGAAGGAAGTTCTGCCCGAATCTATGGGTGAGCGAGAGAGAGCGTGATCTGAGAATCGCCTTTATGGAAGAGGGTGAAAAAAGGTCTCTCGTGGAGTGCATGATCTATAGCGAGATTTTTTCGAGGAGCTTCGAGAGCTCATCCTTGTCGATGAGATCGATGGGTCTGATCTGCGCAAACTCTACGGCGGTTCTGGTAAATTTTGATGCGGAGATGCAGATGCTCCTGTTGGCGTTCATTTTTCTCATCTGGTCATAAAGGACACGAATCGCATCATAGCCGATTGGATCAACGGTTCGGAAAATTTTTATTATGCTCGGCGCCTTCTTCGCGTTTCTCCACCTGCTCTGCGTTTCCAGGGCGAACACTTCTACCAGGTCCTGGTTCCGCATGAACACATCCTGGATTGCAAGTCCCATCGATTCAACGATCTTGGTGCAGTAGTCCTGGAACTTGGCCTGGGAGGCGGTCAAAAAGTCCTTCAACCGATCATCGGTCCTCAGATCGCTGTAAATTGCGAGCTTCTCTGCAACATCCCTGTACTTCGGGTTTGAGGAGTATATGTTTTCCCACTGCTCGACCGCACTCACGATGTCTTTGGACACCTCGTAACACTGGGCCAGGAGGTAGCGTATGGCGAGGACCAGCTGCTGGTCTTCATCTCCGTACGCGAGCCCTCTCTCCAGCTCGTGTATTGCTTGCTTGAAATCCCTTCTGATTAAAAAAATGTTTGCCCTTTCGAGAGATGCCCGTTGCCGAAGATCCGGATCTTTGAGTGCTTTTTCGAACTGTGCCAGTGCAGCCTCGGAATCTCCTGCCTTGACTGATATCTTTCCCAGATAGTAATAGCAGGCGATGCTCTGCGGGTCTAATTTGAGAGAGATCATGAGCGCCTTTTTCGCCTCGTTGAACTGTTGTTTTCTGATGAGCATGATCCCGATTCGCATATAGGATGGAGCGTGTTTCGGATTGATCGAAAGTACCTTCTGGTAGTTCGTAATCGCAGAATCAGTGTAGTCCCGCTCTTCGAACAGTTTCGCGATATTGAAGAAGGTTTCGTAATTATTTGGCTCAATTTTTGAAAGAAGGATGAACTCTTTCTGAGCTTCATCGATCTGTCCGAGCTTCAAGTATGCATGGGCAAGCCTTTCCCGAATCTTCTTTTCGGTCGAAATGTTGGTATATTTCCCGGTATTGCTGATGAACCTGTACTCCACAATTGCAAGGTCCAATCTGTTCTCAGCTCTGTAGCACTCCCCCAGATACCAGTGTGCGTCAGGATTTCTTTCGTTTCTGGCGAGTATATTCTTCACCTGACGGATCGCAGTCTTCGTGTTACCGCTTTCAATCATGCGCTCGATTGCCGCAAGCCTCTTGGGACTCACGAGTCTCTTGATGGCGAATATAAACAGTACAACGATGCCGACTCCTCCAAATACAAGGACAAACACCATCAGCATGCCCATTCAAGTATCCTCTCACGGAAATCCCTGTTACTATTATAAATGGAACTGTATGTTTCAACAAACCTTTTTTCCTCACTTCGGAATGAATTCGAATCCGGAAAAAAACCATTTAGCTTCATCATAATTTACTCGATACTAATCAAGTAAGGTGTTGGATATTGGCAAACAAATTATTATACTATAGTTGGTATGGCAAAGCGACTGATCCATACGCTGTGTATCTGTCTGCTGCTCAGTACTTATTTCGGCATCTGTCAGGCAGATGATGAGGTTTTTCAGAGGGGTCTCTCCTATTACCAAAACGGGGAGTTTCACCTCGCAGCTGCGACCTTTGAACAAGAGAAAAAATTATCTCCCAGAGAATCGCTTGTCTATTTCTACCTCGGTAACTCTTACTACCAGTTGAATGACCTGGATAACGCAATACTGAACTTCACCACAGGCCTGAACTTCACAGAGAAGAAAGGAGTATTTTTCTACAACCTGGGAAACTGTTATTTCCTGAAGGACAACTATGATTTTGCGGCAGAAATGTACGCAAAGGCGATACAAAACGACCCCAATCTTTTTGATGCATATCTCAACGCAGGAAACGCATTCTATAAAAAAGGCGACATTCCCCAAACGATCATCCACTGGGAAACATACCTGAGAGTATATCCTGAAACACCACAGTACGTGAGGATCGAAAGGGCAATCGCCTATCTGAGAGAAGGACTCAGTAGCGCATCTGCGTCTCAGAAGGATAAAAACGAACTCGATGCGGCGCTCATGGATGAGGTGCTTGGTGATCTCGAGGAGCTCATCAACAGGACAGAGAACGTTATGGAAACAAGTGAAGCGCCGATCGACGATCTCAGTCAAGAAGAGATCGAAAGGTAGGTATCTCAATGGCGAAAAATAGAAAGATCGTATCCATTCTTCTCATACTTATCATACTCATTCTTCTCGGCGGAGGTGCATCTTACTACTTCTTCCTTCGCGGAAAAAAGGAGGGGGCACCAGAAGCGGGGGTGACCGCGGATGAGGAGCTGCAAAATAAACTCAAGCTCGCCAGATATTATATGGGGAAGGATGAGTACGACCTGGCACGGGCCCAGCTCGAAGAGATACTCATCAAGGACCCGACGAATGAAGAAGCCCTGTCGCTCCTCGAGGAAGCCGTTACAAAAAAGAGAGCGCTCGCCGAGCGGCAGGAGAAGCGGGAGGATGAGCAGCTCGACAGGATGGTAACAACCCTCAAGGAATCGATTCCAAAGAAGGATACCCCCAAGGAAACAGTACCCAGGGAGCAGCCCACCAGGGACGACAAAAAGCTCAATCTGGAAGAGGAAAAAGCTGCACGGGAAAGGGAGGCGCAGAAATACTACTTGAGCGGGAAAAAAGCCTTCGAGAGCGGAGATTACCGGACCGCGATACGGGATCTTGAGAAGTCTCTCGAAATCAAGGATGATAATGCCCACGCGCTTGCCTACCTCGGGGCGAGCTTCTTCGCTGATGACAGCGGCTCTCAGGATAACATCCGGAAAGCGATAGAACAGAGCAAGAAGGCCATCGCTATGGACTCCACCCTCTCGCTTCCCCACTACACACTCGGTCAGGTATATGATCAGCAGGACCTCATTTCAAGCGCAATCCAGGAGTATCAGAAAGCCCTTGAGCTTGATCCCAACAACGGTATGGCATACTACAAGCTCGGAATCATCCAATATCTGCAGAGGCAGTACAAGGACGCGCTGACCTCTTTCACCAAAGCGTCGCAGCTCATGCCGGATTTTCATCAGGCCTTTTACAACCTCGGGCTCACTGCACAGAAGATGGGGCAGACGAATACCGCAATCAATGCCTACGGGAATGCCATAAAATTGAAGCCTGATTATACAAAAGCGCTGATAAATCTCGGTCTCCTCTATTACGAGAACAACTTTTACGACAGGGCAATCGAACATTACAGGAAGGCGATCTCCTATGAGCCTTCGAATGCGAATGCGCACATCAAACTGGGCGACGCTCTCAGATCGAAGAAGAAATACGATGAAGCGAAAACGGCCTACGAGACCGCGCTGAAACTCGACCCTGAGAGCGATCTCACCTACTACAACCTCTCCATTCTCTACGAGATGGAAGAGATGTATGACCGCGCGGTTGACTCCCTGGAATCTGCAATTGCACTAAAAAAGAACGACAAACGATACTATTACAATCTTGGAAACAACTATTCCCGCATGGGGAAGTACAACGAGGCGATTACTGCATACGAAAGTGCCATTGCAATTGACCAGAATTATATGGAGGCCTACAACAACATCAGCGACATCTATATCAAGAGCAATCTCTACGACAAAGCCCTCGCAACACTGCGCAAGGCGATCAGCCTGAACCCCAAATCGCTCCCCGCACGAATAAACCTCGGAAATGCGCTGCTGAAGACCGAGCTCTACAGAGACAGTGTGGAGCAGTTCAAGACCGCTATCGATATCGATCCCTTGTCACCCGAGGCACACTATGGGCTCGCGACCGCGTATCTCAACCTGAATCAGGATGAGGATGCGATCTCCGAGTATCTCAGAGCAATCAAGTCTGACAAATATTTTATTCCCGCATATGAGCCGCTTGGAAATCTCTTCCTCAAAAAAGGGAACAAAAAAGACGCACTTACCATATTCAAGTCACTTCTTTCGATTGCCCCGGACTATCCAGAGAGAAAGAAAATAGAGAATCTCATAAAGCAGATCGAGTCCTCCACCTGATAAAAAAGCGAAAATCCAGGGCTGAGGGACTTTCATCCGATGGAAAAAGAATACAGATTTTACTCCCTCCATCTCTATGTATCAGGTGTGGTTCAGGGTGTCGGTTTCCGGTTCTATGCCATACACAGGGCGCGGGCATACGGGTTGAACGGATGGGTCAAAAACCTCTACGACGGAAGGGTGGAGATCGAGGCGGAAGGAACGAGGGACAGGCTCGTCCCCTTTCTCGAAGAAATCAGGATCGGACCCAGGTCCTCCCACGTGCGCGGTGTGGCGGAAGACTGGCAGGAGATCGCATTTCCCCGGCACAAGACGTTCACTGTTCGATACTGAACCAATAAAACCAGGCATACACTCTGCGTTCCGTCAGAAAATGTAATAAAGCGCTTGACAATCTGCACCAAACTATTATTAATAATAATAACGATTATTAATTTTGAATGTGGCCTGTCAAACCTGGCACTCTATTAAATGGAAAAAAAATACAAACGAAGCAAACAGCGTGAGAGAATACTCGAGCTCTTGAGAAGCACCGAGAGACACCCGACTGCGAGCTGGATATACGACAAATTGAAGAGTGAGTTTCCAGATTTGAGTCTGGGCACAGTGTATCGCAACCTGAATATACTGATAGAGCTGGACCTAATTCGAAAAATCGACTTCGGGGCCACATTTGATCGATACGATGCAAATACATCTCCGCACTATCATTTCATCTGCGAAAAATGCGGTTCGATTACAGACCTAAAAATCGCAATTGATGATGAGTTGAACAAAAAGATGGATGCTCTTCCTCATTTTACAACAAGAAGACACAGGATTGAGTTTTACGGACTCTGCGATAAATGCGGGGAGGAAACAGCAGAGTGATGCAGGTTTTTTTTAAATTGAAATAATAATCGTTCCGATTATTATAAATTAGAGAAACGACACGTCGTTTCAAAAAATTTTAAGGAGGCCACACTATGGCGAAAGTCGCACGGGAAGTAGTAGAGAGAGCCGGAGTAAACGTTGATCAGCTGGTCGAACTGCTGGTCAAGAACGCTGCAGCTGAGCTTACCACTTACTATTACTACACCATACTCCGCGTCAATCTTATCGGGCTCGAGGGTGAAGGAATCAAAGAAATTGCAGAAACCGCAAGAATCGAAGACCGGAATCACTTCGAAGCCCTGGTACCGAGAATTTATGAGCTTGGAGGAAAACTGCCTGAAGACATGAAGGAGTTTCATGACATCTCAGCGTGCCCACCTGCCTCTCTGCCCAAGGACCCTCGGAATATCAAAGACATGCTCAAAGTCCTTGTTGAGGCTGAACGATGTGCAGTTCGTGGATACTCTCAAATCTGCAGCATGACGGCAGGGAAGGATCACCGAACCTACGATCTGGCTCTGGCGATACTGAATGAAGAAGTAGAGCATGAATCCTGGTTCTCGGAGTTTCTGGGAGAAGGTCCATCCGGACACTTTCTCAGGAGAGGTGAAACTTCACCCTTTGTCGGCAAGTTTATGCAATAAGGACTGCGGGAGACACGAGGCAGCTCGTGTCTCCCTTCTTAATTCTCGTTTCGAAATATCTGAGGTCTGAAAATGCGCGTGTTCAACAAGGAAGAACTCTCAAAATATGACGGAAAAAACAATATACCAGCCTACATCGCCGTTCACGGAAAGGTGTACGATGTGACGAAGAGTTTCTTGTGGAGAAATGGGAATCACCAGGTGCTTCATGAAGCCGGGAGAGATCTCACCACACAACTCGAAGATGCTCCCCATGGAGCCGATCTTCTCGACAGAGTACCGATCATTGGAGAGCTGAGAGAGTAACTGTTCAGCATATCCATACTAAATTTTCTCTTTTCCGCTTTCCGAAATGGTGTACTTCTGCCCTTCTTGAACTATCAAACCTGCTTCAATCAACTCCCGGAGACTGCTTCTTATTTTGAACAACGGCTGCCCTGCTCGTTTCGAGATCTCTTCATCTGTGAGAGCAGTCACAACGGTTTTCAAGAGTTCTTTTGCAGAATCATTGAGGGTACCATCAGGATTTACGCACGCCATTTTTTCCTCCCTGTTTGTGTTCAAAGAATGAGAATGGTTTTCATTATACATATTATATTGGGAATTTTCAACACACAATTCATGGAGCTGAGTTGAATTCACCATCTATATTTGGTGTTGTCCATCTCCCTCAGTCAGCGTAAATTTATACACATGAAACAGAAAAATGTACAAACACTGAAAAACGCCATACTCGACCTCAAAGGGGCGCACTGCGCCTCCTGCGCCTATACCATTGAGCACGTTGGGAGAAAGGTACAGGGAATACGGGACATCAGGGTTGTCACGGATAAACAGGAAATCCATGTCTCCTATGAGGGCAACCCTGGGTCTTTGGAGAGGATCGTTGAAATTGTGAAACATCTCGGATACAGTGCCTCGATCCGATGGGACAGTATCAGCTGAGCCCTGTGTGTTCTCTGCAGGTTTTCGTGGTATAGAACAGACGATCCGCAAATGTTCCGTTGGAGAGGACCATTTACAAATCCTCGATTGTGTCTATGTCCACCATTTGTTTTATCACGTGGAAGCGAGTGCCTTCGTGCCGTGCGATTCCAACTATATATTCAAACACCAGTTCGCTTCCCCATTCTATTCCCCTGAAGAGCATTTCTGTACACGCGTAAGTATCTGAAACCAATGAGGGAGTACCCGCCATCCTCTGCAGGACCGATTACCACCAGAAAGGTTTTCAGAGTATCCAGATAGTTACTCAACTTCGTCGCAGTGAGGTGGAGAATGACCGATCCAATGAGAACGGCCCGTCTCGCCCCCCGGCAAAGACCTGTGTGAAAGCGCCGAGCATCTTCTCTCCCAGGTCTTTTCCCTCCCTGTTCACGGCGGCCCTTCAGCTTCTTATACACAACAGGTGCAATGCTCAGGGCTGTGAGTGCACGGTCGCAAATATGCGCGCTGCCTTCTCCAGATCTCTCTCATACTCAAGAGATACACCGGGAATGTACCGCCCTGTCAATTTTATCGATCCATTATTTTTCCTGAAGAAACAGGCGTTCACGTTAGACCCTTTCATTTTCCGTTCTCATTTCCTGCCGGCACCGTACATCCTTAGATGTTCCGTCCACCGATCTTCACCCTGTGCGCCTTCAGCATGTTCGTGGGCTCTCCCGCGAGCACCGGCACACCTCCGATAATGATGACTGTGTCTTCCTCTCTACAGTATCTCTTCTCTACAAGTATTTTCTCAGCAGTGCTGATCAGCTCTTCTGTAGTATCCACCTCGTCTATCAAAATCGGATGTACACCCCAGAAGAGGGCGAGCCTTCGCAGAACCTTTTCGCTGGGAGACATTGCAATGATGGGAATCTTGGGTCTATATTTGCTCATCAAAAAGGCGGTCTTTCCCGAGAGGGTGAAGCTGACAATATACTTCGGTTTCAGCTGATCTGCAATCCTGCTGGCCGAATGGCAGATGGCATCCGCAACACTGTGGCTGCGTCTCTTGCGTATTCTCTCTTCATTCGCAGGGCATCGCTTCAAGAGCTCGCGCTCAGTCCGTTCTGCAATCCTGCTCATCACCCGCACTGCATGCACAGGGTATTCACCGATCGCCGTCTCACCTGAGAGCATGACTGCATCGGTACCATCCAGGATTGCATTGGCCACATCTGAAGCCTCCGCCCTGGTAGGCCGGGGATGGCCAATCATGGATTCCAGCATCTGTGTTGCAGTGATTACCGGTTTTCCCGCGAAATTGCACTTCTCGATGATACGCTTCTGAATAATGGGAACATCCTGTGGAGAGGTTTCAGCTCCCAGATCTCCGCGGGCAACCATTATGCCATCGGATTCCTCTAATATTCGATCGAGATTCCGCACCGCTTCCGGCTTTTCAATCTTTGCCACGATAGGAACCTCCATTCCCCTTTCCTGTATTCTGTTCCGGAGATCGCTCATATCTTCCGGCTTTCTTACAAAGGAAAGTGCAACGTAATCAGCTCCGCAGTCAAGCCCGAACGTCAGGTCTTTCAGATCCTTTTCAGTGAGCGCAGGAGTGCTTATATGGGTGTCGGGGAGATTGATTCCCCTGAATGGTCTGATCATGCCGCCATTCACGATCCTGCATTGTACTGTCTTCTCACCCGCACCGATCACTCTCAGCTCAATGTTCCCATCATCGAGGAAAATCCGTTCGCCTTTTACTACTTCCTGTGGTAAAAGCTCGTAACTGACACTCAGCTCCAGCCAGTCACCGATTTTTTCTTCAGTTGTGAGGGTGATGGTATCGCCCGTGTGCAGGATCACCGAATCTTTTTTCAGACCTCCGGTTCTGATTTTGGGTCCCTGGAGGTCGATGAGAATACCGATTTGTTTGTCGAGCCGTTCAGCCACTCTCCGCGCAAGGCTGATCGTCTCCCGATGGAAATCGTAATTTCCATGGGAAAAGTTTATTCTCACGATATCCATACCTGCCCGTGCCATCTGGAGAAGCGTATCCTCATCGTGACTCTTCGGTCCGATGGTACAGACTATTTTTGTGGATTTCATGTGCAACACACCTGCAACACAAAAATGTAAAGAATGGGGTTCATTGTTTCAACGAACTGTCATGTTCGTTTGCGTGAGCGGATTCACCAGCCTTCCCTTCAGCCAGAGCTCGAAGTGGAGATGCGGCCCAGTAGACCTTCCCGTAATTCCTATGAAACCGATGACCTGTCCCTTTCTCACCCATTGTCCTCTGGCAACCTGGGCCTGAGAAAGATGACCGTAGAGCGTCCTGTATCCAAATGAGTGTTCAATGATGACTGTTTTTCCATACCCTTCGCGGATACCAATAAACAGTACTTTGCCCTCCCGTGCGGCATGGACTTCAGACCCGTACCGATAGGCGATATCGATCCCTGTGTGAAATGCTCTCTTTCCGGTAAATGGGTCTCTCCTGTACCCGTACCGGGAAGTCAGCCTGCCGCGAACCGGTTTTTCAAAGGCTTCGCCCAGCGCGTATGCCCTCTCAATCGTGCTGTACTTCACCCCGGGAAGAAATATTTTCATATCCTGAGCGAGGGTGTTTGTTCTGAGGTCGTTGACCTCCATGATGAAATCCGGGGGTATCTTATACTTGCTGGAAAACTTGAAGATCGTGTCTCCGTCTGATACCTCAACGAATATGCCCCTCATATTCGGAATGAGAATCAGGTCTCCCTCATGTATGCTGTGCACATTGGAGAAAAAGTTGCTCGATATGATTCCATCCGGATCGACATCGAATTTCTTCGAAATGCTCCAGAGAGTATCACCTTTTTCGACAATGTATTCGATGAGCCTCAATCTTGGAACCGTGAGCTCGAGCCCTCCTCTTCCATTCTCCTGAAAATCCCCCGCCGAGAGTCTCACCTGATTGAGCGTGTTCCACGAAAAATCTCCGTAAAACGGCATCTCTTCTGAAAAAAAACCATAGGGAGAGGGAAAGAGGGAGATGATGAAAACTGTCAGAAAGCCTATCCCTGCCAGTTTCATGCACGAAAGAAACCGCTCCATCCTGCCCTGCGAGATAGGGGATTTTCTCAGGAGGGTGGTTGTCGCGCTGTGAAGAGTCGAGAGAAAAAACTTCAGCTTGATCCTCAGAAAGAGGAGCTTCATCTCAAGCCTGTACCGTACCCGGTACCTCTTTCCCAATGGTCTCGTCATGCGTTCTTTTCTATATGCTGGATTGTAATGCCCATTATAGAGTAACAGGGCTTTTTCGCAAGTGTTTTCAGAGTATTTTTATTTTCCTGCTCTCATGATCTTCAACGGGTCCAGTATCTTTCTATTCTGATGGATCTCGAAATGCAGGTGCGGACCTGTGGATCTGCCGGTATTCCCCAAGAGCCCTACTTTCTCACCCTGCCTGATCGCCTGGCCCCGTTTTACGTAGATCTTGTGCAAATGCGCATACAGAGTCCTGTACCCCTCCGGATGGGCAATGATCACAGTTTTCCCGTAGTTCCCCTTGTAGCCCGTGTACACAACCCGTCCGTACTGAGATGCGTACACCGGGGTGCCGATGCTGTTTGCGATGTCCACACCAGTGTGATACGCCCTTCTATGGGTGAATGGATCGGTTCTGAATCCTATCCTGGAGGTAATTCTCCCACGTGTCGGGAATTTAAATATGGTTCCCATGAGGGAAGCTCTTTCCCAGTCACCGAGGGATGCGCCGGGAAGGAAGAGGTTCTGGCCTTCATGAATGGTTGAAGAATCCAGGTCATTCACGTCGGCGATTTCGTTCACCCTCACAGAATACTTAGTCGCAATGTGAGAAAGGTTGTCACCCCTCTTCACCGTATAGAACACGCCGCTCATATTTGGTATTCTCAAAACCCCACCGACTCGCAAATAGTGAACGTTTTTCACGGTATTCGCAGTAAGAAGTGTGTCGATTGATACGTTGAACTTCTGCGAAATGCTCCAGAGAGAATCTCCTGGCCGCACCATGTATGTTGCGACTCGCAACGAGGGGGGAGCGACCTGGCGGGACCAATCAGCTGTCGCATTCGGTCCTGTTCCTGCATCAGCTCCCTCATTATCGACACCCTCGAGGAGAAACACGTTGTACAGAAGGTCGTTTTCCCCCTCCAGTATTCTCTTTTTTTCCCAGACGAAGCTGTTGAATCTGATGAGCAATGGAACAATTGAAATGGATATCAAAAAGCAGGAAAAAAGAAGAAGGAGCGATCGCTTATTTAACCTGAAGAGAGATACATTCGGACCTGCAGATTGATTCTGCAGTGCGGTTTTATACACTCGACCCCTGTTCCCTCGAATCATATTCACTCGAATATTGTTCAAAGGAAACTTGTTCCGAAAAAATCTGTTCTTGCGAACATCGTTCTTGAGAAACGTGCTCTTCGGTTCGCGGACTGCATTGGTCAAGCTGACCCAGTCTCTGTATTTCCTCGCACCAGCGTTCTCGGAAATCTTCTGCCCCGGTCTTTTCGAAAAAATTCTCTGGCTTTGTATGAGCTCTTTCTTTCTATCAACGATCGGGAGCTCTGGTATCAGCTTCTGTTCGATGAAAATCTTGTTATGCGCCATCATTCTGTCTCACAGACTATATTTCGACAGAATCGATTTTTCATTTAGCCGAAATTCTGTTTTACACACAACAAAGGTCACTATATAATAGAATTGTATGAATGATGATATAGACAGAATCAGGCACAAGACGGGAATCGACCACCTCGAAGATCAACAGCGGAAACGTCTGTTTCGGAAGTTCGTCGAACATGGTGGCCAGGTCGTGGAAGAAAAAAAAGCATCGAAAGGGGTTATCTTCAGATCTCCCTCACGCACGCAGGATGAGGAGAAAAAAGCCGCTGAAAAAGACTCTGAGAAAGTACCCGCTTTTGCATCACGGGCTGAACAAAAAGCTTTTGGTACTGCACCCAGAGGCATGCAATCGGGAAAAAAAAGGTCGAAAAGAAGGGTCAGAGCGAGTGATCTCATACGAATCTATCTTCGCGGTCTTCTCCTGAAACTGTTTGCTTTTTCGGGTCGAAGGCTGTCGGACAATTTTACCCACTTCATGAAACGACAGGTGAAAGAATCGCTTCTGAACCTGAATGCGGGCACCACTTCCTTCCTCAAAGGGGAGACGTCGATAAGAAAAGAGATACTTCGGCTATCAGTTGCGGAAAACAGCACTTTCTACGAATTTCTCTTCCGGATCAGCACATTTTACGAGGAAAAAGAGTTCGAGTCAATCCTCGGGCTCATCGCGCAGGGAAAGGTACCCGCGAAAACACATCTGGAACTCTTCAAGCGATTCTTTAAACGTCTCTATATCCTCGGTCAGCACACCGACCTTTGTAAGCTCTATATCGACAAAGCCATCGAAATCAAGCTCGTGAAAAAGTTGATGGACCCGGCGATCGCTGCTTCGGTGAACGTGCAATGGAAAAAGGACATACACATTATCCTTGGAGATCTTCTGTTGAAGTTTCATGTGCTGATCTGCAGAATGGCCAGAAAATACTATCCTCTCTACACGCAGGAGCTCGACGATTTTCTCGCTATGACAGAGCAGGATAAAATCGGGTACATCACCCAGGAAGAGAGGAAAAAAAGGCAGGAAGAACTGAAGAGGCAGAAGGAATATATAAAAATAAGTCAGAGGATTGCTGAACGAAAAGCGGAGGAGGAGGTAAAGGTACCCAAGCATGTGGAACGGGGATTTCCTCTTTTGGAGGGCGTTCTTGAAAAGCATGAACAGTCCTTACTCTCAGGGAATCAAAATCCAGTCGCACTTCTCGAACCTGCCGACAAGATGTACAGGAGCATCCTCCTGTTCGATGATTTTGACGATCAGTATTCCTTCATCCTTACCACCAGCAAGATTGCATTCAATATCGATTATAAGGATAAAAAAAAGATTGACATCAAGGATGACCTGAATAAAACGTACCTTCTCATGAGCGACGCAAGGGAGGATGTAAAGGAGTACATGAGCATTATTTCCGAAATAAAGAAGATGAATGAGAATCTGCGCTATACGATAAATGAACGAGAACTCGCCCTTGATTCTCTTGAAAAAAGGCGATCCGTTGTGAGCCGGCAGGCGCGGAGGAAGATCGCAGTGGTTATGAAGGAGGTAGAAACTGTGCTCTCTGTTATCATCAGCGACTTCAATGCATCCAAACGGCTCCTTCAGAATCCGGAAACTGTGCTCTACTTCGATAGAAACATAGATGGTGAAAAGAGACTCCACGGGAAGAAAACGGTAGAAGCCATCATCGAAGCCTTTCTTTTTTCCTCCAGCTTTGCATTCCTGCTCAATTTCGGACAGCTCGGTGGAAGCGGTCTCTATATCGAGCAGGAACAGCAGCAAAACCCCTCTTCTTCTTAACAGTACCCTGTGTAAGGATCTATTCTGTTTTTTTTCATATCCTGTTTGGACGCACCTTTACCCTCGAAAGAATCCTGAGTATTATAGAGCAGACAGAACACTGAGGAGCGGCGAGGAAATGAACACCAAACGGAGCTTTGCAAGCGACAACAATTCTGGAATTCACCCTCGGATTCTCCACGCAATCCAGGAGACAAACCAGGGACATTGCATTGCCTACGGGGATGACTCCTTTACCCAGAGAGCGGTGAAAAAGTGCAGAGAGCATTTCGGAGAGCAGATCGAAGTCTACTTCGTTTTTACCGGTACAGGGGCAAATGTGCTCGGAATCAGAGCAGCGTTACAATCCTACGAATCCGCCATCTGCTCCTCGGTCGCACATCTCGATCTCGACGAGTGCGCTGCACCAGAAAATTTTTCCGGATGCAAACTGTTGACCATCCCGACGGAAGACGGCAAGCTTTATCCAAAAGACATACTCCCGCTTCTCTCCCTGCGGGGTGATGAGCATCACGCACAACCGAGGCTCATATCAATTACCCAGTCAACCGAGCTCGGCACCGTCTATACCAGGGAAGAGCTTCGTACACTCGCTGATTTTGCTCATGCCAACGAGCTGTATCTGCACGTGGATGGTGCCCGCCTCTCCAACGCCGCTGCGGCGCTTGATGCATCTCTGAAGGAAATAACCGCAGATGTGGGGGTGGACATTCTCTCCTTCGGGGGCACGAAAAATGGCATGATGATCGGTGAAGCGGTGATCTTCTTTAATAAACGCATCGCCCGAAACTTCAAATATATTCGGAAACAGGGCATGCAGCTCGCCTCCAAGATGAGATTCATATCAGCCCAATTCGAAGCGTTTCTCACGGATGACCTCTGGCTCCAAAATGCCCGTCATGCAAACAGCATGGCCCGTTTGCTCGCTGAGGAATTGAAAAAAATTCCACTGTGCACTATCACGCAGAGCGTGGATGCAAACGCTGTGTTCATCACACTTCCCAGAATCGTTCTTGACAGGATCCAGAAAGAGTATTTCTTCTACATTGTGGATGAGGAGAAACCAGTGGCCAGGATCATGACTTCCTTCGATACGCAGGAGCAGGATGTTCACGATTTCATACATGTTATGAAAAATGCAATAGGAAAATAATATGGAGCATCACCCTGCCGCACCGGTGATACGCAAGGAAATCAAGGAGCTCTCACTTCTATTCGAGATCAGCCAGGTGCTCGACTCGAGTATTGATCTGCGCGATGTGGTCGGGCCGGTTCTGAAAGTGCTCACAGAGGGTACCGGCTTGTCCAGGGCTGCCATCACCCTTCTGAACAGAGAGACGGGTGAAATTTCAGTCGAGTCTGCGACCGGCCTCTCAAACCATCAAAAAAAACGCGGCACCTACAAGCTGGGAGAAGGCATCACCGGCAGGGTAGTACAGACAGGTCAGCCCGTGATCGTGCCCAGGATCTCCGAGGAACCGCTCTTTTTGGACAAAACCGGGGCTCGCAAGGACATAGATTGGAAGGAAGTATCATTTCTCTGCGTCCCAATAAAGATTGGGAACGAGGTCATTGGTACTCTCAGTGCTGACACCTCATTTTCCGGGAAGCTTTTGTTCCAGGATATGCTTCGTCTGTTGTCCATCGTCGCCTCCATGATCGCTCAGGCGGTGAGACTGCGTCAGTCTGCTCTCGAGGAACGCAAGCGCCTGCTGGAAGAAAATATCAGGCTGCAGGAGGAACTCAAGGACAGGTTCCGGCCCGCAAACATAATTGGAAACTCACGCGCCATGCAGGGTGTCTACAACCTCATTGCGCAGGTTTCCAAGAGCGATGCAACGGTGCTCATTCGCGGTGAGAATGGCACAGGGAAAGAGCTCGTTGCCCATGCCATTCATTACACCAGCCAGCGGTCGAGCAAACCGTTCATCCGGGTGAACTGCGCGGCTCTCCCTGAGACAGTGATAGAGAGTGAGCTCTTCGGTCACGAGAAAGGAGCGTTTACAGGTGCCATCGCCATGAGAAAGGGAAGGTTCGAGCTTGCACACGGAGGAACCATCTTTCTCGATGAAATCGGTGACCTCACACCCACAACCCAGATCAGGCTCCTGAGGGTTCTGCAGGAGCGTGAGTTTGAGCGAGTGGGTGGGACCGAAACCATAAAAGTAAACGTACGGCTCATGGCTGCCACGAATCGGGACCTGGAGCGTCTCATAGAGAAGAATCTGTTCCGTCAGGATCTCTACTACAGGCTCAACGTGTTTCCCATCCATATCCCGCCACTGAGGGAACGAAAATCCGATATACTCCTGCTTGCAGATTTCTTTGTGGAAAAGTACAGTACAGTGAACCATAAAAACATACGACGGATTTCCACGCCGGCAATCAACATGATGATGGCCTATCACTGGCCGGGGAATGTCCGGGAGCTGGAGAACTGTATCGAGCGGGCTGTTCTCCTGAGCAACGATGACGTAATACACGGCCATCACCTCCCTCCCACCCTGCAGACCGCAGAGGCGAGTGATACGACCGTTCGGAATACCCTCCGGGCGACCCTTGAAAGTGTGGAAAAAGAGATGATACAGGACGCACTGAAATCGTCCAGAGGCAACATGGCGAAAGCAGCCCGGGCACTGGGATTGACGGAACGAATCATGCGGTTGCGGGTGAAAAAGTACGAAATTAACCCACGACGATTTCATACATAAATGTAGGATTCAACACATATATACTACATAAATGGAGTATTTAATTTCCTTATCGAACTGCATCTCCATGCAGGATATTAATTTAATGTATTTATCTGCAATTAATTAATGATTGAACTCAATTAAGTGGTACGATTATTGCGTAAATTTCAATACCAGAATTGTACGCTCTTTTGGGCTTTCATTGAATAATACCACAGGAGGGAATATATATGGGTGAAATGGATATGGATTTCGTATTGAAGACGGTAAAAGAGAAAGATATTCGTTTCATACGTCTCTGGTTCACAGATGTGCTCGGATTTCTAAAGAGCTTCGAGATCACTCCGAATGAGCTCGAAGGGGCGCTCACAGAGGGGATGGGATTTGACGGATCTTCAATCGAGGGATATGCAAGGATCGAGGAATCAGACATGATCGCCATGCCCGATCCGTCCACATTTTGCTACCTTCCCTTCCAGAACGATGGGGAGCCAATCATCGCAAGGATGTTCTGCGATATCCTGGAACCCGATGGAAGCCCATACCCGGGAGACCCGCGCTGGGCACTGAAGCAGAACCTAAAAAAAGCGAAGGACATGGGATTCTCCTATTACGTCGGTCCGGAGCTCGAATATTTCTACTTCAAAAATCCGGGGGGCAACCCGTTGACTCTGGATTCAGGCGGGTACTTTGATTTGACACCCTCCGATGTTGCAAGTCCTCTGAGGAACGACTCTGTCATTGCCCTTGAAAAAATGGGAATCCAGGTGGAGTTCAGCCACCACGAAGTGGCACCGAGCCAGCACGAGATCGACCTGAGATATATGGAGGCGCTTACAATGGCGGACGCAGCCATGACATACCGGCTCATCGTGAAGGAGATTGCTCTCAAACACGGAGTGTATGCTACCTTCATGCCGAAGCCGCTCTTCGGCGAAAACGGGAGCGGAATGCATACCCATCAGTCGCTTTTCAAGGAGGAAGAAAACGCCTTCTTCGATCCGAAGGACAGGTATCACCTCTCCTCGGTCGCGAAGTCTTTCATTGCCGGTCTCCTCACCCACGCCCGTGAGATCTGCCTCGTCGTTGCCCAGTGGGTCAACTCATACAAACGTCTCGTTCCAGGATACGAGGCTCCGGTGTACGTCTCCTGGGCCCGCCGCAACAGGTCGGCTTTGGTGAGGGTGCCGATGTATAAACCGGGAAAAGCAAAAGCCACTCGTGCCGAATTCCGCTGCCCGGATCCAGCCTGTAACCCTTATCTTGCCTTTGCTGCAATGCTCGCCGCAGGATTGAAAGGGATCGAACAGAACTACCTTCTTTCCGATCCTGTTGAGGAGGACATATTCCACATGAGTGAAGAGGAGCGTGGCCACCGGGGGATCCTTTCTCTTCCTGGAAGCCTGGGGGAGGCAATTGCGGAAACGGAAAACAGCAAACTCGTGAAAGAGGCGCTGGGAGATCACATCTTCGAAAAGTTCATTGCGAACAAGAAGATAGAGTGGGACAACTACAGGGTGCATGTCAGCCAATATGAGATCGACCGATACCTTCCCATTTTGTAAGCTGCCTTGAACGCCCGGGCGGGGAAAACTCTGCCCGTGCGTCTTTCTTCTTCACACACCCATGTCATGAAGAGTTTTGAGCATCTGCGACACATCTGTGGTGGGACGGGAACAGGAAAAATTCCCGCAGACAAAGCAGGCGGCATCTTTCCCTTCTGGAGAATGACCTTTGGTGAAAGGAGCGACTTGTTCGAGCGTGGTATGATCCAGGTCGCTTCGTTTCAGCAATACCACCGAGTTGGGGATATAGACGTCCCTGAGTGCACGAATCATTTCCTCCATGCCAAATCCGGGTTCGCCCGCAACCACGATCTGCGCCACAGGACCGAGCGCAAAATTCACTGCTGAAAGGAAAAAAGTATACCCTGGGGAGAATTTTACAACCTCCTCAGAAAAATTCTCCATGAGCCTCTCCGCTCGATCGCGCAATGCCTGATTACCGCTCAGAGCGTGGAGCCGGAGAAGGTTCACAAGCGCAACGGCATTCCCTGAAGGGATGGCTCCGTCGTAGAGCTCTTTTGTGCGGACCAGTACTTTCTCACTCTCCGAAGAGGTCAAGAAATATCCTCCTCCATTCCCGTCCCAGAAAAGCGCGTGCTGCTGCTCGTTCAGGTCATTTGCGATGAGCAGGTAGCGCTCTTCAAAGGTTGCTTCATACAGTTCCAGGATACCCCAGACAAGGAACGCATAATCCGAAAGGTATGCCGGAATGCCTGAAGAGCCTTCCCTGTATCTGTGCAAAAGCGTCATCTGTCCATCGCGGAGTTTGCTCAGTATGAACTCGCAGGCCCTTTTGGCTGCAACCAGAAAGGACTCCTCGCCGAATACCTGAAAGGCGCGGGCCGCTGCCGCGATCATGATCCCGTTCCAGTCGGTAAGGATCTTGTCGTCCCTCTGTGGATGAACTCGCGATTCCCGTGCCCAGAAGAGCTTTATTCGGATTGCTTCAACCCCTGCTCTCAATTCTTCCTCGGTGAGACCCAGCTTCTCTGCGCACACGTGAATCGAAGCCTTCAGATGGAGTATGTTTTTCCCGTTTTTTTCTCTATTGAGCTCATCCAGGTAGTTGCCTTCATGCTCAACACCGAACACGGCCCTGCACACCGCAGACTCTTCCGGGCTGAGAGCAGCTTCGATATCCTCCATAGTCCAAAGATAGAACTTTCCCTCTTCGCCTTCACTGTCCGCATCCTCTGCACTGTAGAATCCACCCTCCGGTGATGTCAGATTCCGAAGGACATAGCTGAGTACCTGCTGCGCGGTTCGACGATAGTCCTCATTTTTAGTAATCTGATATGCTTCACTGTAGGCAAAGAGGAGAAGCCCCTGATCGTATAACATCTTCTCGAAATGGGGAATAAGCCATATCGAGTCTGTGGAATATCGGTGAAAGCCGAAGCCAATCTGGTCGAAGATTCCCCCGCTTCTCATCGATGAGAGGGTTTTTTCCACCATTTCCAGGGCTCTCCCCTCTCCCGTCCTCTTCCAGTATCGCATGAGAAAGAGCAGGTGCGAGGGTGTGGGAAATTTCGGCGCCCCAGAGAATCCTCCGTTCTCCTCATCAAAGCTTTTTGAAAGGCTTTCAAAGGTACGCTGCAGAAGCGATTCATCGAATCCGCTTCCCACTCCTTTTATACCGGAAGCCTTTTTGAGCGCATTTTCGATCTCATCAGTAATTCTTTGAATCCTGCCCTGGTCCTCTTTCCACAATCGTGTAATGAGAGGGAGAAGCTCGAGCATCCCGATTCTCCCGGTCCTGGTCTCCTTCGGTATATAGGTAGCAGCAAAAAATGGCTTCTTATCCGGAGTCATGATAATGCTGAGAGGCCAGCCCGCGCTTCCGGTCATCATCTGGCACACCGTCATGTACACACTGTCTATATCGGGCCGCTCTTCTCGGTCCACCTTGATCGAGATGAAATGCTCATTCAGTGCCTGAGCAGTCTGTTCGTCCTCGAAGCATTCGTGGGCCATAACATGGCACCAATGGCAGGTAGAGTAACCGATTGAGAGAAAGATGGGCCTGTTCTCACGTGCTGCCTTCTCGAAGGCTTCAGAAGACCATGGATACCAGTCTACCGGATTTTCGGCATGCTGAAGAAGGTAAGGGCTCTGCTCGTTCCACAGTCGATTGTGTCTGTTTTTTCTGCTCGCTCTCTCCATGATCTTTCCGCTCCAGTCCGCTCTCTGCATATACCATAACTTCCATGAAATGCGCTGGCAATGGGAAATTCGGGAGTAAATGATTCAGTATCAGAGTGGAAGGAGCATCCTCAGGAGCTCGAGCCCCTCGTACCTGGCGACTGGAAGGAAGTACGTGCTGAGCTTCTCTGGTACATAGGGCAACACTTCCTTCGTTATGTAGAGGTTACCGGGATTGGCGAACTTCTTTCCGACGTGATATATGGAATTAATGGAATCGGAAATGAGGGTACCGGTTTTTCCCTTCTGCCGGTATATCGTGTTTCCAATGTGCAGGACGATGCGATAAGAAAACAGCATCCGGGATGACAGCTCTTCAATGCAGATTATTTTCCTGTTGAGCATCAATCTGAAACAGGAAATCACCGCGTCACATTTCGTTCCGTCGAAGGGAAAAAGAACCAGACCTCCGAAATCATCCCATATCCAGATCCTGCCGTGATCGCCAGCCACGAGTCTTTGCACCAGGTTCTTGAAGCTGTATGTGGTAGCGTCTATGATATCTTCGCCGAGATTCTTTCTAAACTCACCGTGATGATCGAGTTCGATGAACATGAGGCTGAAAGTATACTCCTGACCGGATTTCACCATGCTCCAATTTCTTCCCGAGGGCTTGAAATCAGTCACAGAAGCAAGGAAAGGCTGTTTTTTCCCCTTCGGAGACCCTGCCTTTTGACCGGTCTTTTCCCCTCCCACGGCTGGCTTTGAGACTGACTGCCCGGCAGGAGTCTCCCCGCGTGCTGCAGTGTGCGCCATCGCTTCTGTTGGAAGGGCACCCTGCGGATGTTTCGTCTGCACATTGCACAGCACTTTTTTCATGCGTAGAGGCCTGACCCCTTCTTTTATCAGTTTCCTGCCAATATAGTCAAAAGCGCCGCTGAAAAATAAAAGCGCCACGTCAAGAATTTGTTCTTCCGGATCAACAATGCCATACTTCAGATCCTTCTGCCGTGAGAGGTACTTGAGAATCTTTTCTGTTTCTGTCTCCTCATAGTGCGAGATATCGATATACACAAAGACATTTTTCTCAAGCCCTTTCAAATTTTTTTTCAGCGATTGCCAAGGGAGGAATGAAAGGGCAAAATCCTTTTTCCCATCCAGGAGCTTGAAACAGGATCGTACGGCTTCAGATCCCTCGAACACTGCAATTTTCATCCTGACTTTCCTTTTTCCCACTTCAGCTCATAGGAGTAAAGCATCAAGTTTTTCTCAGTCTTCATCGGAGTGAGCTGTTCCGCAATGCCTGCGTCCAGCATCGTGTACACATTGCTGCTAAAGGTGATGGAATCGGGTTTGGTGTAGATGGATTCCATATCGATGATCTGTTTCATGGTGTCATTGTTGAAATCCTCGAAATTGTGCCTGAACTGACACTGTCCGCTGTGAACCGCGATTCGGACTCTGAGCGGCTGGTCTAACCTGCAGGAATGGTGATTGTACAAAAAAAGCTCATGGATGACTTCGATGGCGCAGAGGGCTGCAGCATTGTTCTTTTGGGAGAAATAAAAGGATCCAAGCCCCCCGTCTCCTTCCCAGTTCCATAATCTGCCGTTTCTCTTCTCAATCGATGTCTGCAGAATGTTTCGAAGGTCGGTATATGAGACCTGCACAACTTCCGACGGGTACACCCGCACGAGCTCCGAATTTCCCACAATGTCAAGCCGGAGGAATGTGAATATGTACTCCTCCCCCTCACGCAGCACTCCCCAGTTGCTCGTTCTCCGGACGAGAGGGTCTTCGACAAACATACCGAACTCTCTGTCATAGAGAAATCCGGTCTTGCAAATTTCTGAGACGATCTCTCTCAGATGAGAGACTTTATACCTCCGGCCCATAAAACCGGCATCTCCCATTGAAATGAGAAGATTGATGAAGGGAAGGAAACGCTCGCTTTCCTTCATATCCATAACGATCTGATGCGCGGCATTTTTATTCGGGATGGGTATGTTGGGAGGAAATCCAGTCCGATCATGTATATCGTAATTCGGTATGAGTCTTCGCACAAGATGCGTCATTGTTCGAACATCCATCGACTCGGCCAGTGCCCGCGTTGTGAGGTGCACGAGCCACCCGCTCACACGCATATTTTATTTGCTCCTGTGTATTTTCTCTCTGACAGCAGTCTCGATACCGTTCAAAAGCACAGCCACAAACCCTTCAAGGTCTTCCACTTCCTTCTTCGGAATCCTGAACCCTATCGCCCCCTCGTGACCACCTCCGTTCTCGATCGAAAAAAGCTCCAAAACCTGACGCAGATCGAACTCGCTGTAGGAATGGCTCCTCCTCATCCTGAACTGGATGAGATCGGAGACCTGTGGATCATCGGGATACACGATGAGACTGAACCGTTTGCTCTCATCGGCCAGTGCGTTCGCCACTGCCCTGGACACAGAGACAATCATCTCGTTATCGCACAGCTTCCTCAGGAAGCTCATATCATCGACACTCAGAACCACATATCCAATCGAAGGTGTAAAACGTTTCTTTTCCACAAGATAGTTGAAGCATTCCTGCTCTTTTGAACTGTTATTCTTCAGCTCTTTGAAAATCTCATTCATGTTGGAGAAGTTCTTTTCATTCACCGTTTCCTGTACCAGGAGCTTGTTGAAGAGGTTGCTGAAAATTCTGTAGTATCTCTTCTCCCTGCTGGATTTAAGAAATTGCCCCATCTGTGAGTCCCCGATGATACCTGTAAGAATGGAGAGAACGACATTCCGCGTGAAGAGGTTCTGTATCTGATACTGCTTCAAGAGCTCTTTCCTGCCGTTCATCTTGAATGCAAGATGGCCAATAAGCTCACTTGAAGAGGATGCTTCTGTTACAAGGCAGTACCCACTGTCACCGATGTACTCGCTGTCTGTTCCGATGTGATGGTCGATTTCTATTTTCAGTATCTCGGGACTGGAGAGGAGCAGGTTCACATCGCTTCCCGCCTCTATCATCGATCTCTTGGGAGTATCACAGATGACGAGAGTATCTAAAGACCCGCCGATCGTTTCACAGTTTTGATCGACATTGATCGAATTGTATCTGCAGATATTGATAAGGTACTGGAAATGAATATTCAGATCCTTTGCGGTGCACAGACGCACATCCTTGTTGAGCTTGCTCAAAAGGAGCGCGAAAGCGACCATTGATGCGACGCAGTCTTCGTCAGGGTTCTGATGCCCAAGCACAAGAAAGTGATCCCGCCTGATCATCACGTCTATGATGTTCTGAATGACTCTGTTCTTTTCATGGATGCTTGATATCGCGTGTTTATGCATTCTGTTTTGGGTGCTCTGTGCTTTCAATCTCTCTGTCGCCTACAATTTCGGATATAAAAAATGAACTATCAGGATTTCTCCCCTGCGTATACAACCCTGTTTCTGCCTTGCTTCTTTGCCCGGTACAGCGCTCTGTCTGCCTTTTCCATGAGAACTTTGAGGGATTTGCCGTTCCGGGGAAAACCGGCAACACCCTGACTTGTGGTGATACGCGCAATCGGCCCTCTCAAAGTTTCGAGAATATTCAGCTCTGCCACATCCGAGCAGATGCTCCCCGCGATGTTCCCCGCTTCATCGGTATCCGTATCTGGAAGCACTATGGTAAACTCGTCACCCCCATAACGGGCAACAATGTCCTTCTCTCGCACATGTTTCCTGAATACGTCGACTACTGCTGTTATCACCTGATCTCCAACTTTGCTGGTGTACGTTTCGTTTATCTGACGGAAGTGATCAAGATCAATCATAATGAGTGAAAGCGGTTTCCCCCGCTCCCTTGATGAAACAAAGTAGCTCTGAAGGGTATCTTCGATGAATCGCCGGTTGTAGAGCCCTGTCATTTCATCCGTAATTGCCCGTTTCCGTGCTCTCTGTCCCCAGAGCACCATATCTGAAAGAAACTCTCCAGTGCCTCTGAGACGCTGACTCGTGCTGTTGAGCATCCTGTACATGATTTTGATTGCGATGTATGGGTGCTCTCCGATCAGTTTCATGAAATCATTCTTGTGCAGTACATAGAGCAGACTCTTTTCCTTTGTTCTGCACGTTGCAGATCGGGGAGCGTTCTCGAAAATCGACATCTCGCCGAAAAAATTCCCTGAAGTCAACTCAGCAATTTCCTTCTCCCTTCCATCGGTAAGCCGTATCGAAATAGAAATTTTTCCAGAAAGCACGATGTAGAGAGTGCTTCCCTTGTCGCCTTCCCTGAATATGATTTCTCCTTCATCGACCTGAATTTTACGAAGAATAGACAGAACAATGTCAAGCTCCCCCTGCGCAAGAAGGGAAAGAATTTCTACATGATGGAGGAAATCGATCATACCATCCATTCCCGACATCCCCTTATTCCGAGGGTAAGAGCACCGTGTTTCCCCCGCTTTTATATGCGCTCATCATCATCCTGGTCGCAATTTCGGTGAGGGAAACGGGATTCTGGGTGTGCACCGGATAGGTTGCAATTCCGATGCTCACTGGAAACGGTATCCCTTTGCAATCGATAACCGCACTGAGATCAAGTATGCACATTTTCCTCCTGACCTTCTCTGCAATCTTCAGTGCATGATCGGAGGTTGTATCTGGAAGGAGCAGGGCAAACTCATCTCCCTTCACCCTCACTGCAATATCATCCTTTCTCAGCATGGAGGTGAACGTATCCGACATGTATTTCAAAACCCTGTCTCCCGCATCGTGACCATAGGTATCGTTTATATGCTTGAACCTGTCCGGCTTGATCATGACCACACTCAAATTACTTCCATGGTCCTTCAGCATGGTAGGGAAATCCTCTTCGAGAAAGGTCCTGTTGAAGAGACCAGTAAGCTTGTCACGCATGAGCTGCTTTCGTACGTTCTGAACCCACGGCACCTTTTCAGAAATCAGCGCGTTAGCGGATCGGATTCTGCCCGCGATCCTGGCGAGTAGCTTGTAGAGGATCCTGGCAAATATCTCCGGGTGCTTCTGCAGCACATCTCTGAACGCAACACCCTTCATTGGAAAGATGAGAAGCGTGGTATCTTCTGAGACCCGGGCAAATGCGTTTCTCGGTGCACAGTCGAGCAGATCCATCTCACCGAAACACTCCCCGGTAATAAAACGTGCCAGCTCCACATCAGTGTGGGGCTTTGTTATGAGCACCTCTCCCTTTTTTATTATGAAAAGCTCTTCCTCGTGGGCACCGGTCTTGAATATCAGCTGACCTTGCTGGAAACGGTAGTATCTGCTGTACCGGGCGACCACCTGCAACTCGTGATCCTTCAAGGTCGAAAAAAGGTCAACGCTTCTGAGGAGCTCGATCTTCTTTTTCATGGCTCAGCCATTTACCATTCGAATTGGTTGTCCGGTGGATTCCAGAACAGAAAGCCAGAGCGATCCTTCCGGTGAAAGCTGCTTGCGCTGTGAAACTGCAAGGGAAATCGGCACGTGAGTGAATTGACCATTCCATAAACCCACGATCATACCCGTTTTCCCGGCCATTCCCGCATGCACGGAGTTTTGGGCAAGCTGCATGCAATAGATCGCATCGTGGGCATTTGCCGGCACTGAACGCACGAGGTAGCTGGGATCGATATATTTCAGGTTTACAGAGAGGTCTGTTTTTTCCCTGAAGTATTTTTTCATTTCATTCTTCAGGAAAATACCCACATCTCCGAGTATCAGGTTACCCGAATCATCTTTCTGTCCCGGGACTCCGGCACAGTATGCCTGGCCTGCACCTTCCGCGACCACAATCACCGCGTATTTCCTCGCTCTGAGCCGTTTCTCCAGAGCTGCAAAGAACCCCTCTGGTCCGTGCAGTTCGAATGGCACCTCCGGGATGAGCACAAAATTGACCACGTTCAGTGCCAGACCAGCGCTCGCAGCAATGAAACCCGACATCCTTCCCATCACCTTTACCAGGCCGATTCCGTAGGGAGCCCCGCTCGCTTCTACATAGGCGCTCCGTATGGCCTGGGCTGCAATGGAGAAGGCAGTTTCCAATCCGAAGGTTTTTTCAACATAGCTGATATCGTTGTCGATTGTCTTTGGAATGCCGATGACGGCGATTTTCAGCTTTCGCTTCCGTAACTCTTCATATATGCCCTGAGCGCAGCGCAGCGTGCCGTCACCCCCGATCATGAAGAGAATAGATATGTTCATTCTCTCCAGACAGTCAACGATCTCCCGGATATCCTGGGGTCCCCTTGAAGAGCCGAGTATGCTTCCTCCCTTTTCGAGGATGTCCTTTACGTATCCAGGGGTGAGCTGCACGGTCTCATGCCCGTATTTTGGAATGAACCCCCGGCACCCGTATTTAAACCCGAAAATAGTCTCCACAGTATAGCGGTAAAAGAGCGTCATCACGATTGAACGTATCACGTTGTTGATTCCCGGACACAGACCTCCACAGGTCACAACCCCGGCCCTTGTCTTGGAGGGATCAAAGTATATCTTCTGTCGAGGCCCTCCTTTTTCGAAGGCGAGAAGCTGCCGGTCTTCCCTGAGCATTCTCATCACCACGTCTCTGTCATGATAGAGCAGAACAGTGTCCGAGTCTTTCACATAGTTGGCAATGTTGTCGCCATAGACCGTTGAAAGATGAAGGGGTGAATCGATGGATGCAGGTCCGAGAGTATCAATAGCGAGCTCTTCTTCTTTGAGGTCAAGTTTTTCCATCAGGAGTCAGTCGTGCACGCAGATTTTATTTAAATATAGTATATTAATCTGGGGTTTTCAAAGATTATGGTCTCTGTGGGGCACCACGATACACGTATTCCTCTCACAGCACCCATTTGCGTTTGATGTTCCGCAGGCTGTAGAGAAACAGACTCACGGCAAAAAACAGTAACACCGGAAAGCTCATCCAGAGGGGAAGGGTCCCTTCCTGGTTGATAGCTGTTTTCAGAATATCAGCTCCATAGGTGAGAGGGAGAATGTAGGATAGCGGGCGAAGAAAAACAGGCAAGCTGCCGATGGGAATGAACAGCCCGCAGAGAAACAGCATGGGAAAGCGAAAAAAGTTGGAGAAGGTCTGAGCCTCGAACACCTCGTGCACTGCCACAGAGATGAACAACCCCAGGAAGGTGCTTGTGGCTGCGATCAAAAGGACGGATCCGATCACTGCAGGCCACAAAATACCGGAGAGATCCGCCATGAAAAAAGCAACCACAATCGGCACAAATGCATTGAGCATTCCGAACAGGATCGCCCCGCCTGTTTTGGCCAACATAAGCAGATTCGTGCTGATCGGTGCGAGCAGCAACCGCTCGAAAGACCGACTTCGGCGTTCAAACGTAATGGTCACTGCCAGCATAGAGGTGGTGCCAAATAAAATGGACATGGAGACAACTCCGGGGAGCAGGTCCCTGATGTCAAAAGAAGTCTTTGATCGGATGTAGAACATCAGCATCCAGGCAAACGGGAATATGAGACCCCAGCTGATGTTGGGGGGTTTCAGGTAGTAGGTTTTTATATCCTTTCGCAGGATATTCCAGAAGGCAATCCATCGGCTCATTTCTTCTTCCCCTCTCGTTCCTGTCTCATCAATTCGGATTCGATACCGGTAACCCTCACAAACACCTCTTCCAGTGAGGGTTTGATAAGCCTGGCCTCTGTAACACTCACACCGGCATCGGCCAAAAGACTGAGCAGCGGAAGCAGCGCAATTGCGCTGTTCGAAGATACCCGCAGGCTCCGCTCATCCGTATGCTGTATGGAGTAGAGTGGAAATCGCTGCCGCAGGAATAAAAGCAGCTCGGGCCTGGTTTCCGCCACAGTCATCTGCAACACCGTGTCCTGCTGCTGCTCCTGCATCAACTTTTCCAGCGAGCCGATGCGAATGATCTTTCCAGAAACGATAAAGGCAATTCGGTGGCAGAGCCGTTCGGCTTCTTCGATGTAGTGGGTGGTGAGAAATATGGTGGTTCCGCTCCGGTTGAGCTCCTGGATGAGCGTCCGAATCTGTCGGGCGCTCATTACATCGATGCCTGTGGTGGGTTCATCAAGGAAGAGGATCTTCGGCGTATGGATGATTCCGGCAGCGATGGTGAGTTTGCGTTTCATGCCCTTTGAAAACGATTTGAAGGGTCGTCTGCCGGCCTGCGTCAGCCCGAAAAGTTCGAGCAACTCCTTTGCTCGCTGTTCACGCCTGCACCTTTCCATCCCATAGAGGGCAGCGCAAAAACTCAGGTTATCGAACCCGTCAAGATCCTCGTAGAGATTGCTCTCATCAGGTACAACACCCATCACCGCCTGGGCCACCTTGGGTCGAGATGAGTACTCCTGTCCTTCCAGGAACACCGACCCGGAAGAAATTCGAGCCAAACCGGTGAGAAGGTTAATGGTTGTGGTTTTCCCAGCCCCGTTGGGCCCCAGTAAACCGAAAACCTCTCCCCGCTGCACACTGAAGCTCACCCCATCCACGGCATTCACCCTGTCGAATTGTTTGACCAAATTATCCGCTCTCAGCAATTCAAGGGACATCTGACCAACCTCCTCTTCATAGAATCAGGTTTCAGGTTATTCAACATGTCCTTTTTCGCTTTCAGCCATGTCAGCGCCCCCTCCCGTGTGAGACTTAACCCTGTTCCTGAGAGCAGTTTCATCAAAAGCCTCCCCCGGGAAATTTCCCATGGCTTCTTTGAGATCCTCAAACCGTCTTCTATTGAAGGTGTAATGAACCATATACCCTTTTTTCTCACCCGTCACCATGCCTGCCCGTCTGAGCACGGCAAGGTGCTGAGAAACTGCTGGCTGGCTTATCCGCAGGAACCGGGTAATCGCATTCACACACAGCGGCCGATCCGCGATCAGTTTTAAAATTTTCAGCCGAACAGGCACTGAAAGCGCCTTGTGCAGCAAAGCCAGTTCTTCTATTTTCATAAGTGTATTATTATAAACTTATCAAACTTTCACTCAACTGCACAGAGAAATTTCTGCGTTTATGCCTGAGAGAGAGGAAGAGCTTTCAGCCCATCGAGAGTAGCAAGCCCCATATCTGAACTGTTCATCGCAGGGTATGCTGAGGCCGCAATCGCACTTCACGCTGTTGTGAATTCTCGCCTTATACAGGCCCGTTAAAAGAAGGTAAAAATAGTGGTGATCCCGAATGCGTCGATAGGATCGAGATCTCCTGTATCTTCATTTCGCTGAAATGTCCTGTTGTAGCTGAAGGAGAGGGATACAAGGGGTGCAAGCCTGTAGACCACATTCGCATCGAGCACGGTGTTCTCATCAAAGGGCTCATCGAGCACGTTTTCCAGCTCCTCTTGCCTTCTGTAGGAGAAGGAACCGTGGGTCCTGGGAATCAGCCCTTCGTTCACGACGAGGAACAGTTTCCCCTTTTTCACCGGCTCTGGCTCCTCTGTTGCGCTCGTGACCCGCTTGTAGTTCTCATATCCCAAACCGACCTCGAGCTTTTTGAGCAGTGACACGCTTCCCTCGAGGAGTATACCCGCAGTCGTCGTGTCTTCATAGGAAGATTGGTTCTGCTCTTCGATTATGTTGTAGAGTCTCTGAAAATAGGTGAGCCTCTCATTCTCCCACAGGTAGTTTATCAGCCCCGGTTCATAGTAATTGATGATATACCGGTATTCGCCCCTGTATTTCACTTTTCCAATTACCTTTCCGCTCAGGCCAAAGGCGGTCCCCAGGCCCTTTATAAAATCAAAAGAGCCAGGATCTACCCAGCTGCTGATCCCTGAGGGAACTTCCTTATATATATAGGCACTCTTGGCAGCATCCGCATAGAGTTTCATGCTCAGCATATCCAGGCTCAGCACTGGCAGCTCGACATCTGCCCCAAAGAAAAGCAGATTGGGAAGCTCATCTTTGCTCGTCGCATAGGTGACCGAGGTACCGGTTTCCGGATCGGTGCCATCCCAGAGGGGGCTTTCTGGCTTCGGCCGGTCGTAGACACCTGTGAGCCCGATCGCAAGGGGAAAGTCTCGCCCCGCGGGCCTGAAGTACAGCCTCCCTCCAACGAGCTGAATCTTGGAGAAATCGGCAATCATCGTTTCTATCCCGCCCTTGTCAGCATCGATGTTGAGCTGCATGCCAACGGTAATCTCCTCGGGAAAGTAGAGCATGTTGGAGTAGTTATCCACTATGAAGCCATGACCAAGGAAAAAGTCATCGATGCCCCCCACCTTGACGTAGAGAGGGTCGCCCATCTGCGCCCACTGGATATAGTAGAATTTGATGAGAAAATCGTGAAATCCGTCTCCCAAATCCTTGAAGTCCCACTCATCACGATTCTGCCATTCCTTGAAACCGAAGAGTCCGACATCGGGCAGGAATATGGCTGGCAGATACAGCCCTGCGCTCAGTTTTCCGAATCGAGCTTCGGGAGTAAACACCCAGCGTTCATACACCTGATTATCAATGGTGATCGTGCCCACATAGGCGTTCAGTTGCAGGAACTTATGCAGGCCCCCCTTCGCCTTCTCAGCCACTTCCTCCTTTTCCACCTGCTCCACCGCTTCCTCAATCTTCTCACCTGCTTCAGCGGCAAATTTATCCGCCTCAGTCTGCCAGTCCTGGAAAACATCCTGCGGTATATCCATTGCTGGTTCAGGCAGTCCGCCCTCTGGCAAGAGACTCATCTGCCCAGCACTGATGAGCACCGGCTCGAAGCTCTCCGTGACGCTTCCCAGGTTCACAAGCCCCTCGAATACCAGGACGCTCGACTCGATTCCATCGTAGAGTACACCGAATTCAGTCCCCCTCACTCCTGCAAGGGCTGTTCCGGAAACGATTCCGAACTCGGAATCCGTGGTGGTGAATTTCTGTACCTTTGCCCTCACCCTTCCGAAGAGCAGGTTGAAACGATTCGCCTTCTTTCCGGTATTCCTGTCGATCTCGCTCAGTGTGATCTGGAACACCGAGCCGCTTGAGATCTTTATGGTGCTCCCGTCCGGCATTGTTATCTCACAGAGGGCCTTTCGTCCGGTTCGGATCAGTGCACCGGCTCCGAGCTCCATGTCGAGCTCGGCGACCTGAAAATCTTCCTGATTATTATCCGGAGTGACATCAACATCGACATTTCCAGCGAGAAAGGATATATACGCCGGCTCTTCAACCATTTCCTCCTGGGCGAAGAGAAACCCGCTAGAGAGGATGAAAAAAAGCGTAAATATTTGAATGAGTCCCTTTTTCATGGTGTTCTCCTTTCTAGAATGAGAATCGGGTTTCCACCAGGGTGCGGCTTGTCACGTCTAAAGTGTAAGCAGAATAGGACCTCTGGTAGATGAAGGCGATGGCCGCTCCTGTTGTGGCTTTGTACACGACTTCCAGCTGCATGAGGCTGTCTTCCTCTGAAAAGAATTCCTCGAAGCTGTCGATATCCTTCTTATCATATAGAAATGAGGCATCGATCTTCGGAATCGCATTCTCGGCTGTTCCGATTCCGGTCTGCACCCGTGGCCCGATTGGGTCATTGAATCCATCTTCCCAGGTAAAATAGAAATTGAGTATGCTGGCAATACCGATCCGGGTCCCGATGAGATACCCAACATAAAATTCGTCGTATGCATCAAGGCTTGCATACTTCGTACCTCTCTCTCTCTCGTAGTAGGGATCGAAGTAGCTTGGCACGAATTGTTTTCCGAAAAACCTGAGCTGTGCGAGCGCGGTAAACCAGCGATAGGTGTAACTGCTTCCAATGAAGGAGCCGCTCCCCTTTCCAGTAATCGTTGCCCAGTCCGCATAGGCGATGAGGCTCATATCCTGCCGTTCCAAAAGCGGCATTTCGACATCCAGCCCGAACTCGGTGACGCTCTCGCTCGCCGGGTCGTCTTCCGGAGAATCGGTGGGCAGTTCCTGAGGGTCGAGATCAGTCACCACTGTCGCGCCCAATTTGAGTTTGTTGACAAGAGGTTTTGAAGAGCGTACCAGTGGTCTCGCGTACGCCCGAAGGCCAATGATGTCCCAGTCGAGCACATCATCGACCACTGTTTCCAGCCCAACATAAGGAAAATTAAAGGCGGTTCCATCAATGTCCAGATTGAGCCCGAGCTGCACCACCTGTGGATAGAAAAGGGTGTTGCTGTACTCCTGCATTATCAGACCGTGCCCCAGCGTGTATCTGGAAAAGGCCCCGATCCGCCCGTATATCGGATCACCTTTGAATCCGTATCTGACGTAATAGAACTTGTGCAGATAATCGGTGAAAGTTGTCCAGCTGTCGGCCTTCCCGTCTTTATCAAGGTCCCTCAGCTTCCAATCACCGTCGAACTCAAAGGTGAAATCCAGCCCAACCCCCCACTTTCCATAGGAAAACTCAGGAAAAAGGCTGAAACGCTGAAAAGCGACCTGATTTCCATCGATGTCTTCATAGCTCGAGAGCCCGATGAGAAAGTTCATGGTGAAACCAAATTGTGGTTTCTCCCTGGCCCCTGCGGAAGGTTCGATTTCACCGGGCGTACCCTCTTCCAGCTCATCCACAGGCTGGGCGAATACTGTGGTACCGCTAACCAGCAGGATTGCAGCGAAGAGAAGCACCGCACGCATTTTGCACATACTCTTCCTCCTTACTCCTCTATTGATACCAGTATATACCACAATACAGTGATTTTCAATGCATTTGATTAATATAGCAGAAATTAAGTAAGTTATGTGAAACGCAGGAATCAGAAGAACTTTACGATGAGCTCTTCAATCCGACAATGCCGTACAGCTCTCCCCGGATACCCGGTCTCTGCACGACAAAAAAACCTTCATTTGTGAGGAGTTCTTCCACCTCATCTCTTCCGATGCGGTGGTGAAAGTGGGGACCGACTTCGCTTGATTTCTTCTCCCATTCGATCACCGCAAGACGTCCATCTGGAATAAGCAGTTTCCATACTTCCCGAAGGAAACGAGGGCGGTCGTCGATCTCATGAAGGACCGTGCTCATGAACGCGAAGCTTGCACTCTCAGGTTCGAGCTTCAGATCGTACTCTCCGGTTTTTATCAGCCGAACACGCCCCCTCTGTTCTTTCTTCAACCTTCTCGAAAGCTCATCCAACAGGAGCTCCGAGGTATCGAGGGCATACACAACTGCTTCGGGGTCCAGGATCTCCAGGGCAGGAATCGTGAAATATCCTATACCGCACCCGATATCCACGAACACATCCTGCCGTGACAGCCCCAGCATCTGGAGGAGTTCAATCGGGGGGAGAAGCTTCTTCCGCTCCGGGGTTTCCAGCTTCCAGTACTCCTGAGGGTTGAATTTGTGCGCCATGGACTGTCCTTTCTGGATTGTTCACGTCATCCAGATTCGTGGGGGATAAAATACAGAAATGGACTGCAGAAGGAAAAGAAAATTCTGCCTGTTGATTCAGAATATGATACGTGCATACGCCCCGATTTCAAAACCCATTGAGAAGAGCACGTTCCCTGTGACCGACGGCGGAATTATTTTCTCCTCCACTCCGATCACCGTTTTCAGGTGCCCCCCGAATTCGACATTTTCGGTCATTTTATAGGAGGACTCATGCTCCAGGGTAAGCCGTATCGGAATGTTGCTGAAGCTCTGGGATTTTTCCCTGTCAGTGAAGGTATAGATGTTTTCCAGCGTGACCCGTTCTGTGTTGCGTATTCCAAGGTCCGGAAGCAATTCGGAGCTGATCTTTGCGAAAAAGGGGTCCCGTTTCAAACCGTACTCCCAGAGATACTCGAATACAAGGGTACTGTCGATGGTGTCCTTCGGGGGTTTCTCGGGTACCGAAACCTCAAAAGCGGGAGAACCTGGAAACAGGTAGTACCGTTCATCACTGATTTTCTGCCTTTCCCTGCTGTAGGAGAATGAGTGCTGAACCTTCCAGCCTTTCCATTCTTCCCTCAGAAGATTCATATCCGTCTCGATTCCATAGGCCTGAGAGAGCAGTTTTGTGGCGTAGTTTCTCTCGTTGGTATATTCCAGAGAGAGGATCAGGCTTTTGTCGAAAAATGTTTCACTGCCATCGAAATAAAAAGTTTTGTCAGCAGATGCGCGAAACCCACGCTTCTGCACATAGGAACCGCCCTCCCGCGTCGTCTCCCCGGAAAAACCGACTCCAAGCGATGAGGGGATGTACCAGGGATCGTACTGAAGGTAAGTATCGAGGGAATACTCATTCTTCAGCGTGTTCGTGCTGTTCCCCAGCACATCGGCTGAATCTTTATACAGATTTACCGCGTCGTAATCCTTTACCCTCCCCAATCCTTCGATCGGATTTATGTAGTAGAAGGGTGGCATAAACACGTACTTCACCGTGTCCACGAGAATGTCCCACTCCTTCAGGTCGTTCTGCACATCCCTGTAATCGCCTGATATCTCCCGAAACATCGACGGCACCATTTCTATTCGATCATTCCCGAGAAAGTAAAAAGGAACAGAAACAGAGAGGGAGTGCCGAACCAGTGTGTTTCTGATATCCTCGCTGCTCCGAAACCCTGACTCGTTGAAGCTGCTGTCGAAGGAGAATGAAAACCCGACACGTTCCTGCAATGGTATGTTGAGGTCATACCCGAGGGCATCGGTCTTCGTGGCCAGCACCGCATCCTGAATCGACTCTTCCGGAGGGCTGAAAACCGACCCGAGCCTGCTGCCGTAGGAGTTGAGCCACCGATCCATACCCGGCACTGAAGAACCGGTATATGTCTTTTCCCGTTTGAAATTCAATGAAGTGGAGTTCGCTTCCCAGAAGTAGGAGAGCACAAGCTCCTTGGATTGGCCCAGAGACGCGCTCGGCTGGCTGCCGAGCTCGAAGGAGGTAGCCGGGGATCCTGTGAGCGTGTTTTTGTACTCCCAGCTTCGCAGAAACGAGTATGACTGATACAGTCCGAAGGGAAAATCGATGTACTCGGAGAGCCCCAGAGACTCATTGTAGGACTTCACGCTCTGAAAGCGAAAATCGGTTTTCGTGAGATCCACCTGGCTGTTTTCAGACACGACCCTGTCATAGGTATGAGCCAGGACAGGCACATAGTCCTTCTGCAGATCTATCCAGATTCTGTGAGAAATCGCCTCGGAAGATCCGCCTTCTTCCAGACCCTTGGGGAGCTCTTCCTCGTTTCTGATCGGGGAGAACGTTTCCTTGCTCGCAGAAAACTCTGCATCTCCATACTTTAATATTTTCGTCCCCATGTCGGTGTAGTACCTGTCGCTCCTGTAGTCGAAATCTTCATAAAAGCTCCCTTCGAGCCTCTCAAAGCCCGCTGTCAGGAAGGGATCTTCCAGGAGGGAAAGAGACCCCATCCTGAAAAGCTCCCCCCTGTATTCGACCGCCCCCTCGGTGAAAAAGGCGATGTCGAAGTAATCCACACTGTCAGTGACGTGCCATTCGTCGAGCCAGAACTCGCTCCCTTCGGGCAGACTGCCTGCATCGACCTGCACCAGGAACCGGATCTCCGAGACCCGTTTCAGGACGCTGAGCGTTGCGTTCTGCACCAGTGTTCCGCTCGCTGTGCCGTTCACCTCAACTGCATAGGGCGGCTTCAGCTCGACAGAGAGCTCGTTCCAGCCATGCTGAATGCTCGAGCCGGGAAAACTTCCCTCCAGATACTCATTCTGGCTGCTCAGAAAGGTGAGCTTGTAGGTCAGGTTCGTTGGGAGAGGCTCGGAAGAGGGGAGGAATAGATACATCCTGAACTCCCTGTAGGAGGTGAGGTCCTGGGGATTTCCGAATATCCTGGATACGGAAGCTACGTTATCCGGAGGGGTGGCGCCTATATCCTGAATCACCTTCACACGAAGCAGTTTCTCCACGTACTCATTTCTCGACCGGTAGCGTGAGCTTCCATGAAGCTCCTCGTAGAGCCCGGGATAGGTCTTTGAAAAGGCATTCTGCCTCACCGTAGAATCCTCGTACACCGAGACATCCGAGATGCTGAGAACCTCCTCGTCGTTGTTCACGATTGCGGAGCCTGAAAACCAGAGCTTGTTGATCACGATCTTTCCTGAAGAGGGACCCGCTCCCACCCTCTGCACGGTGATCCGGACCGCATTCGCATACTGAAAGATGTCCGGGTCGGTCTCTATGAGGTCCAGAACATCGACCGATACGTACTGCCATGACTGATCCCCGAAATTGATCTCGGTGATATAATCATTTCCTGTTTCCCCTGGAATCACCTTCCCTTCCTCCAGGGCTGGTGTATCGAGCAGACCGTTGCCGTTCAGGTCTTCGGAATCGATTCTCCCGTTGCTCTTTCCCTCCCTGTCCGTCCCGATGGCGGTGCTGTTTCCGTCAGGAGGCTGGATCTGAAAGCCGAGATCGTTTATGGAGCCCTCCGTGTCAAGAACTCCGTCCTCGTCCAGATCCTCATCATACTCTTTGATGAGCTCCACGTAGAGACTCACATCAGCTGAAACATCGTACCCTCTGAGCAGCAGGTTGAAGCGCTGGAATCGCTCGAGGTTTTCCCTGTTCAGCGGCGTCACCAGACTCACATAGTCACCGGCTGCTTCAACGCTGTAGTCTATCACCAGGGAGCTCTCGTTTCCTCCGGTGGGCCTGTCCGCGCTGTTGTAAGGCCCTGCCTTTTCCGAATAGCTGAACACCTGGCTCGAGGGAATATCCCATGAGAGCTTCTGCAGCACCTCCCCGGAGAGTGCGGTATCCTTGTAGTAATTCTTGAAGAGGAGGTCGCCCCTGTTGCCGAGGGTGACCGGAACCGGCAGATCGGGCAGCAGAGTCGAATCTGAGGCGATGATCCAGTCATCATCGTCCAGGCTGACCTCGAAGAGGTAATCCGCCTTCTCCATGTCCGCGATGATTGCGCTCCCGTAGGAATTTTTGTTGGTGAAGGCAAATGCCACTCCTCCCTCAAGCGATGCGACCGCAACTGATTCCTCCTTTTCACCTGCTTCAGTGCTCACAGAAAACTCCGTGCTGTTGATGATCTTCCTGGATGGCTCGTTTCCCACCTCCGGCGCCTCCTGCCCCCTGATTCCGCCGCGAAAGGAGGTGAGGTTTCTCACCCGCCACGACGGCTTTTCGTAGGAAATCCCCAGAGCGGCAAAAAGGCTCTTATCCCCTTCTCCGAAGAGGTTGTACCTGTAGGTAATATCAATGTCGCTTGAAGGTGAGATGACATTCTCCTCAAAGGTGATGATGCCGAACTCGTGATCCACCTGGTAATAGGCCGGATCGAGCCTGCTCCCGTTCACCTTTAC
>Ga0180438_10001462_pt1 | contig 41981 bp, 55 predicted proteins | sample SS_ome_12_FD_132455 | JGI IMG/M metagenome (GOLD analysis project Ga0180438, IMG submission 132455) | Hypersaline lake sediment archaeal communities from the Salton Sea, California, USA - SS_3_D_2 metaG | ecosystem: Environmental > Aquatic > Non-marine Saline and Alkaline > Hypersaline >...
CCACGGGGTGGTACTGCCACGCTGTGGTGATCCTACGCTGTGGTAGTCCCCCGCTGTGGTATTGCCACGCTGTGGGGGTTCTGCCCCCTGTCCCCTGCAGGTACCACGACGTGGGATCCCACGCTGTGGGGGTTGGGGGTCGGGCCGTGGTTTCGTGCTCCCGATTTCACACCCGAAATCCGAATTTCAGTGTCTACTCGCTTGACACCCTGTCCACGCCGTTGACACCTGGTGGAAAGCCCGTTGACGGTCCAGTGTCAATGCCGTTGACACCCGCCCTTCACGGCCTGGGGGCGGGTCGGGGGTTCAGGTCGGGACGCGAGGCCGAGGAGAGGCAAGGGGGGCGGCCGGGGGCCGGGGTCCTGGCCTCTCGCTTGTCCCGGCCCCTTGCGTCGGGGACAAGGGGGGGATGGCACGGGGCTTGCAATTTGCAAAGGCCGTGCCATCGGGGGCAGGTACCACGCCGTGGGATTTTCGGGCCGCTCTGGCATGGGGCTTGCAATTTGCAAGGGACGTGCCAATTGCCGATGCCACCGCGTGGTACTGTTAACCCCCGGTGGCACTCTGTGGTAGTTTACAGTTAACACCCGCGAGCGCCCGTCCGTCGGGGCCTCGCCCCCGGGACCCCCGACTGTAAATACCACGCCGTGGGGGTTAACGTTAACTAGGGAGCACCCACCACAACCGGTTGGGGTCGGGGGAGGCCCACACCACAACCGGTCGTATGTGTTAACTTGGCACGGGGCTTGCAATTTCCAGGGTGGGGGGCGCCCCTGCCCCCCGCCCCGCCCGGGGGACACCGGGCACCACACAGGAGGACCGACCGATGGCACACCGACCCGACCGACCCGACCGACCCGACCCCCGCTGCTACGACTGCGGGAGCACGATTCCGGGGCACCACACACCCGCATGCGAGATGGCCAATCCGGGAGATGCCCGCGACCTGCCGCAGATCCCAGGAACCCAATGGTGGGATAGATCAGAATCCCAGCGGGACCACGAAATCTGATCGCGGAGGGGAAGGGCAGGGGGATCCGACGATCCCCCCGCTTCCTCCTGCCCCTGACTCGCGCAGGTGCCGGAGGAAGCGGATCTAACCGCGACGCTACCGGGAGTGACCCCGGAATTCGCCCGATCCTCAGAGGGGAAGGGCAGGAGGAACCACCAATGCCAAGAAAGCACACCCACAAAACCGACGACAAGAGCGCCCCGCTGTGCGGAGCCGAACTGAAAGCCGACAGCAAAGCAACGATCGTGCCCCGAGCCGACATGTCCTGGGACGACGACGACTGCTGCGACAACTGCCTTCGGGGGATCCGAGCCGAGAGGAAAGGCAAAGCGAGGAAGGCCGCCGTGGCCGAGCGGAACTACGGGAAACGGACCAAGACCGCTCGAACGCATCTCGAAATCGCCATCCGCGCTCTGGAAGCAATGGCCGAAGCCGGGGACAAGGGAGCAGCCGAAGCCGCGAAGGACGCGAAGAAGGCCGCGAAGGCCATCGGGCCGACCAAATTCGCGAAGTAGGACGCCACCCGCGAGGGACGGGGAACGGGGGCTTCGGCCCCCAGCGGTCCCCCGTTCCTGTCCCGGCCTCTGCACTTGCACCTGCAGGGACCGGGACAGGAACGACAACCCAAACCGGGGCAAGGCCCCAGAGGAGGAAGGCAATGGACAGAGCAAGAGCAGAGAGAATCGCGAGGGCCACAGCAGCCCTCACACGAGAGCTGGACGTCAGAGGAGCAGACGCGATCTGGGAGACGGTGCAGACAGCGGTGGGAAATGCCGGGACCGTGGCAATCCTGGAGGCTGAGCAAGAGGCAGCAGACAAGGGGAATGCCATCGACGCGCTCCGAGAAGCAATCGAGATGTGCCACGAGGCCGGGGTTCTGATCGGAGTCGACGACGAGGCGACGCGGGACTTCGCGCCTCTGAGCTTCGGCTTCTTCGCACCGACCGTGGACGAGGACGGGGAACCGGACGGACAGACCGCCGCGATCCTCCAGGCAACGACCAGCAGGACCCAGCGGACCTGGGACGAGGAGGTCGACGAATGCTGAGACTCGAGGAGGCCCACGAGGGCCGCAACTGCCGACACGGGAACCCCCGGAGGATCGCGGAGAGCAGTGCCGATTGCCGCGTCCTCTGGGTCACGTACGAGGACGGATACCGCGACGGATTCGCGGAGGACCACTACCCGACGAAGGCCGATAGGGCCAGACTTCGGGCCAAATTCCCCAAGGCCGACATCCGCATGTCGTGCCCCTGGGGGTAGAGGAGAGAGGCAAAATGAAGCCAATAGCGCTAATGCTGTTCTTCGCGGTGGCCGCAACATTCGCCACCTGCGCAGGATTGGAACTCAAACACGTGGCGGACCGGAGGCACGAGGCATACGAGCAGATGCTTGAGGCCCTGGAACCGCCCAAGGCACCGGGGAGGAGCGAATGACACGGAACATGAGAGTCGTACTGGCAATCGAGGGTCAGGGCAATCTATCGGAGACCCTGGAGGAATTCGTCCGAATGGTGGGCAAAGCCGGAGGATTCGAGACCGGAGCGGGGCACATCACGGACATGGAGATCGTCGACCTGGAGGACACGACCCCGACCCGGATCCAGGAGTGGATCGACAAGAGCGGATAATCCCCTTGACAGGAGGGGAGTTCCGCGCTACACTGGGAGTTTCCTGGCGGAGGGCTGGGATCCCGCAACAATCAACCCACACAGGAGGAACCACCAATGACAAACGCCGAAATCAAAATCGACAACAAGGGCATCATGACCATCACCGTGGACGTCAACAAGGAATTCGGGACGTCCGCCAGCGGCAAGACCGTGACGATTGCCACCACTCGCGGGAACAAAGGAGTCGGCAGCAACAAGGCCGGACAGGAAGTCTTCGTCGGCCTGAACGTGTACCACTACCCGGAGTAGGGTCCTGGCACCTGCCGGGGCAATTGCCGTGCCTCAAACAGAGGAGGAATGCCATGTGAAGTAGCCAGTCGTGACCCTGGAGCCGGTGGTAGAGCCGAAGCCCCCTCCAGGGCCACTGCGGGTAACTTCGCCCGGACAACCATCAAACGCGGGAATCACCCGCAAGGAGGAATCAAATGTCAAACATCTTAATCAACGCAGAATTCGAGGGCAAGGGCAAAGAGGCCAAAGGGACCACCGTCAAGGCGCAGGTCCTCAAAACGAAGACCAAGGTAGAGTTTCAGGCCGAGAAGAAGAAGCTGGCGGAGCTGGACCTGCAGGGGGATTTCGGGGAGGACGTGGAGCTGCTGGCCGTTGAGGCCCTTCCCATGTCCCTGTTCCACCTGACCGTCGAAGGGGTTCCGGCAATTGGCCGCATGGTCAATCGGAGCGCCCAGGCGTTCTCGAAGCTGGACATCGTCATCACCCCGCTGGAGTGGGAAGACGACAACGGGGTCATCGAGTTCATGGGCGATTTCACCGGCCTGGACTTCCCCTTTCTCGCGGAGCTTTCGGTCCGCATCGTCCGCCGCGCTCTCCGGTCAATGAGCTACACGCACCATCCCCTGACCCTGTTCGACCTGAAACAAGCTTGTGGCATCGTCTACGACCTGCAGCAGGGACTCGACGGAGCGGAGGAACTCGCGGATTGGATCGGGGTCCGGGAGGCTGTGGTCCTGGAGGAACTGAAAGCCGCGAAGGCCAAGGAAAAGGCGAAAGCCAAGGCCGCGAAGAAGGCCAAGGCGGAGGATGAGGCCCCGGAGGAAGCCCCCAAGGCCAAACCGAAGGCCAAGACCTCGACCAAAGCGAAGGCCGCAGCGGCCAAAGCCAAGGCTAAGGCCAAGGCAAAAAACTCCGGCAAGGCCAAGACTGCGAACCTGGCAGACCTGGCCTAATGGACTGCGAACCCATGAGCGCTCGGATTTCGGTGGCCCAGTGCCACCGGAATCAGGGCATGGCAGCGGAGGCGGCTTCCCTTATCCTATCCGACGAGGAATCCATCTGGACCATCTCCGAGATCCTCACGAACCGGATGCTCATTTGCCCCCGCTGCCCTCGCTGCTCCACCGTGTCCGAACGCGAGGCCCAAAAGGCCTTCAGAAAGTCGGTGGACGTACTTTCAGAGAAGATCGACAGGTTCAGGGAGCACGGCCCTGATCCAGAACTTCAGGCTCTGGGCAAGAAGAGGTCCCAGAGGAAGTACCGGGAAGCGCACCGGGGACAGATCCGGTCCCGCGCTGAGGACCGTAGAATTGAGGATCGGATCGCCAAATTGAAAGGGGCCAAGCCCCGAGGAGGAACCAATGAAACCAACTGAAGCAATAGCACTGGACAGCAACAAGGAGGCCGTGAAGATACCGGCCAAAGTCAAGAGGGAAATCAATCGGGCCATGCGGGACCGGTATAACGCCGCAGGACTTAAGGCCGAGATGGATTCCCTGAACAAAGGGGCAAACGAGACGCTCCTGCCGATAATGGCCGCTTATAACATCGGGACCTACAAGATCGAGGGGCTTGGGGTCTGCAACAAGAAGACCACGAAGGGAAGCAAAATCGACGCATCCCAGCTCCTAATCGGCATGCTGGAAGCGGGATTGGACTCTGACACGGCCAAGGAGATCATCGAGGCCGCGTCAAAGTACTGGTCCACGGAGTACGTGGAGTTTAGGAGGGCAAAATAATGGAACTGCTACAGGCTTTCGTCCTTGGGGCATCGGCTCTCCTCTTGGGGCGGATTATTCTCGCCTTTTTTGAGGACCTTGCCCCCGTCCGAATCAGGGGCGTCCTTGACGTCCTCTTCACCCTGGCCGCAGTCGCGGTCAGCATCGCTTACCTTCTCCCCACTATAGTGTAACACCTTTTCCAGGGTCTCCGGTCCGGGGCGGCATCCGCTGCCCCAGCCGGGGATCCCGGATCCCGACCCATGCCGGAACCCCAGCCTTACGCCCGTACCGTCCCCCGTCCCACGGACAGGCCCTCCGGGGTCGACGCGGCCTTTGGCCTTCAGAGTGCCCCCAGCGGCCTTCCCGTGGCCCCCCGGAGGCTCCGGAAACCCCAGAGGCTCCCGCTCGTCCAGCTCCAGGGCACACAGGATGCGACAAGCGGCATTCGCGAGATGAGTTTCTCCGGTCCGCCCCTGGAGGTAAGCCAGGATATGTCCCAGGGCATGATTCAACTGCTCCTCCACGGGGACCTGTCTCCAGCCCTCGTCCTCTCGTCCGGCCAGTTCCCCCTTCCGGAACACCGAGGCGACTCGGGCCAACGCATGCCTTGGGATCAGGTGAAAAGCGAAGGGGGACCAGCCTATGGAGTCCCCAAAACGTCCGTCCTTGCGGGGGTCTTCGGCCCCGGCCATTGCGTCGGACTTCATAATGCCTCCACTTGAAGCTCGATCATTTCGTCCTGCTCGGGGCCGGTCCCCAGGAGATCCACGGGGATTCCGGACATATCCTCCAGATCCGAGAGGAAGAGGTTCACGGCCTTAGGCAAGGCCCCGAGGTCCTTCTTCCCATACACACGCCAGTCGAGGTAATTCCCAAACTGGAGGCACAAGCGGGTAGGGCCACAGGTGTTGAGGAATTTGCGGAACCGGGACCAGGAAAACTCGAAGACGCGTCGGGGCAGTTTTGTCGTCGTCGTGATCTCCTGCAGGGGACCGGGAGCATTACAGCGGTTCGCGACTTCTCCCCAGGTCAACTCCTCGGCCTCAGCATAAGGCCCGGAGGTCCCGGCCCTGTTGTTTACCCGGATCGGATAGGGTCGGAGGACTCCCCAGATCTCCCCGGCGGAGGACACGGGCACCCCGGCCTCAGCCATCATCATTGCGGGGTTGATCATCTTGGACGTGCAGTAGATCGGGTCGATGCCGTGCTCCAGGTCCAGGTCGAAGCCCTGGGTCCCTTCACAGAGGACCTTCCGGTCCAGCTCCAGGTTCGCGTTGATCAGGCCGGAGACGTTAGGCTTGACATCAACCCCCATCGGCTGGAGGATATCCCGGTACTCTCGGGCAAGGATATGGTACCTGTCCCGACGCATCTTTCCCCGTCGGCATTCACCTATCCCCTGCAGGGTCGAGCCTATCGACACCAGGTGTCCCTTCTTCTCATTAGACATGTGCCCTAGGGTTATGATGCTTGCCCTCTCGTCGAGAATGACGCGTCCGGGTCGGATCCCCAGAGCCTTGATCTCTTTCTCCAGCACGTCCGGGTTGATTAGAGACGCGGGGCCGAGCACGATTCGGGCATCGCAAGCCACCGATCCGATCGGCAGGTGGTACGACACGTACTTCTTCCCCCGGATCACTGCCGTATGCCCCGCGTTGGGCGAGGCGGTCATTACCAACAGGATCGGATCCTCCCTCTCGCAGAGGTAGGCGCTCAGTTTCCCCTTGGCCTCCGAACCCGCTTGTGCTCCCACGATCATGTTGAACTTCCCTCTCTTCAAAAACTCAGTCATTTCATTCCTCCTCTTGCTCGATCAGGTCCAGGATCTCCTGATCCCTCTCCCCGTCTCGAGCGGCTATGATTCTTTTCCATCTGCGGTATGCAGCCATCTGCCATTTCTTCGGACGGGCCTTCCCCGTGGGGTCGCCCGTCACGATAAAGTTCACGTCTCGACCGGAGGCCCTCTTCCAGATCCGATCCTTCTCGCGCATCAATTTCCTGCGCTCCCAGCGGTAAGGACCCGTCGGCCCAGTATCGTCGAGGAGACGTTCAATTTCCAGGAGCCGGATTCTCTGCTCCCAGGTCGGATTGAAGTCCCTGACGACCTCAGGGGTCACGATGAATTTCCTGTGCGGCATTGGTTCCTCCTGCGCCACCGGGGTTTGCGCGGTGGGCGCTCCGTCCTTTTACTGTTGGATGGTACACCGCATTATGCGCGTGGGCGCTGCGGCTCTCGAGGGGGGATTTCCTGCGCTTCGAGCGGGGGAATCCTGCCCTCAACACCCCTATTATACCAGGGGGCGCGTCGTCCGCCAAGGGGGCTTGCGGAGCGCCGTGAGGCGCGGTATAATGGGCCTTTGAGCGCGAAGAGAGCGCGAATTCCCGGAAGGAGGAACCAAATGCAGCAGTCGATTGAAATGACTATTGGTGTGCGCAAGAAATTTGTCAAGAGAAACCGAGAGGTCAACCTGACGAGGCTCGCCGCGTCCAGCGGATATAGCCTCAGTCACATGTCCCGAGTCTTCAACGGGAAGACTAACCCGAGCCTCAAGTGCGCAGAGGTTCTGGCTGAGTGCCTGGGAATTGGCAAGGACGACCTTATCGACGGGATCCGGAGGCGCGGATTCCTGATTCACAACGACCACAACCCAGGGGGAAAGTAAGGAGAGAGAATGGGCCGAGACGCGAACATTTTCGATTTTGAGGAAGAGAGAGACAAGAGGGAGGAGTGGATAGTCTCAGCCACCGACACCAGCGGACATACTGCCAAGGCGTGGTTCAGGTTCGTCCCGAAGATGTCGAGGCTGATAGAGGAGGTGGTGCAAGGGGGGAAGTACCCGTATCGGGTCAAGGGGGACCTATTCCGGCATGCGGTGCACCGGCACATGGAGTGGCTCCGGAGGAGGGACAAGGACCCCGAAATTGAGAGGCAGATGAGATTAATCAAAGCGGAGGAGGAGATCCTGAGGGAAGAGGAGAGGATCACGGAGATGATGGCCATGATGAACCGGCTCGAGTCCATAGTCCGAAGCCGACCGGAGGATGCGCCTCGAGTGGTCCTTCGATACTATAGATCCGTAAGCCCCAACCTGGACGGATATCTGGAGAAGAGGTTCGTGGAGGAGATGATGGCCCGATTCGGATCGATCCTCAGCCCAAAGCAGAGGAGGACATTGCAGTTAACCAGTTTAGAGGATCGAGAGGAGGATTAGAGCATGGAGCGGCTTCCACCACCGGTCGCCTTCGGGCTTCCGGACAAATTCACATCCTGGAGGAAGGGACAGGATAGGGCCTGTGAGCGGATCACAGACCCCGAGCCTCGATTCCTCATCCAAAATTGCCCCACGGGCTTCGGCAAGAGCCTGACGTATGTCACGGCCTCCCAGCTTATAGAGGGCCGAACCGTCATCCTGACCTCGACGAAGGGCCTGCAGTCGCAATTGGCCTCAGAGTTTGAGGGCCTCGCCCTGGACATCAGGGGCCGGGGGAATTATCCCTGCCGACTGAACACGAAGGTGACCTGTGACGCGGGGATTTGTGCCTTCGGGGCAAAGTGCGCCCTGAGGGACGAGGGGGGCTGCACGTACTACGATCTGGTCCGACGTGCCCGAAAGTCGAAGGTGGTCGTCACCAATTATGCCTACTGGATGTCTCAGAACGAATACGGCACGGGGCTTGGAGAATTCGACCTGCTGGTGCTCGACGAGGCACACGCGGCTCCGGGGCATTTAATCGACCACATAGGCGTCGGGTTCAGCAAGAAGTACAAGTTCGAGGAATCAAGGCTGGGCCTGAAGGGGTCCTTGCCCTCAAGCCACAGCGGATGGGCCTCTTGGGCCGAGTCGAGGCTCCAGGGCCTTCGCATAGAGCATGATCGGGCCGTGGACAACCGAAAGACGAAGCTCGTCCTGTCCCTGCGCAAACTAATGGGGAAGTTGGAGAGGCTCGAGACGATCTCCCCCGACTGGATTTGGGTCATGGACGATTACCGCGTCGAGCTTGAGCCGACATGGCCTGGGCCTTACTCTGAGGACTTCCTGTTCCTCAAGATCCCGAAAATTCTCCTGACAAGTGCCACGGTCGTGCCAAAGACCGCAAGCCTCCTGGGGATCGAGGTTGAGGACGCGAAGTTTGAGACCTACCCGTCCTCCTTCCCCGTGGAGAATCGACGCGTCACGCACCTGCCCACAGTCCGGATGAATTTTCGGATCACGGACCTGGAGCAGCGCCTCTGGATCAACAAGATTGACCAGATAATAAAGCCGAGGCTCGGGACGAAGGGCATCATCCACACCGTGTCCTATGCCCGGAGGGACTTCGTCATGGAGCGGAGCCGATACTCCGATGAGATGATGACCCACGACACCAAGAGTGCGGAGAGTGCGGTCCGCTGGTTCAAAGAACCGGACAGTCCCTCGATCCTCGTCTCCCCGTCCATGGCTACCGGATGGGACTTCCCCGAGGACCAGTGCCGATGGCAGATAATCGTCAAAGTCCCCTACCCCGACCTTCGGGGGAACATCATGAAGACGCGGGACAAAGCGGACAAGATGTACGTGCCTTACCTCATCGCTCAGCTCCTGGTCCAGGCCGCTGGACGTGCGGTCCGGTCCGAGACTGATTGGGCCGAGTGCTTTGTCCTGGACAACAACATTCAGTGGTGGATACCAAAACACCAAGACCTGCTCCCTGGCTGGTTCAGCGGGGCATACAGGCAGATGGCTACAATCCCTAAACCCATGAAAGGAGGAATCTGACGGACGAAGCGGGGCTTAGCCCCAAACCATAAACCCTAAACTGTAAGGAGAAGTAACATGGGAATTTCATTAAACCCCGAGACTTTTGTAGAGGGCGGAGGCCTTATCGACGACGTTGACGTGACTATCGACAAGGCCCGATTTGAGTTGTTTGACTATAACGGGACCGTGATCCCCGGCGTTCCGGCACTGGCCCTGCACATGACGGACCCCGAAGGCGAGGAAGTGGTCCAGTACTACTCCATGGGCAAACCGGAGGATTGGGAGCCGTCTGAGGATGGGACGACCCTGGAGGCAATCGGATCGGCTACGGCCATTCGGATGACGTCGAACGGTGGGATCCTCCTGAAGTCCCTAATAGACGCTGGATTCCCGGTTGACAAGCTGGGGGACGACATCTCCAGCCTCGACGGAATGAAGGCTCACGTGATCCAAATCCCGGCCCCCAAACGGACCGGAATCAAGGAAAAGCCCCGCGCCGATGGCAAGGTCTACGAAAAGACCATTTTGGTGATCGGAGAAATCCTGACCCTGCCGTGGGAAGAGGACGAGGAGAAGCCGAAGTCCAAGGCCAAAGCCAAAGCGAAACCGAAGGCCAAGGCCAAGGCCAAGGCCAAGGCCAAACCCGAGGCCGAAGAGGTAGAGGAGGAGGCCGGAGATGATGACGTCGGGGCCAAGGCCGTAGCCGCTATCCTAGAGATCCTGGAGGACGCAGGGACCGTGACGAAGAAAGAACTCCCCGCGAAGATCTTCCAGGTCATGAAGACCGACCCGGACCGGAATGCGGTCGTCAAGTTGGTGTTCGATGACGAGTTCCTGGCCGAAGGCCCCTGGGAATACGACGACGGGACCCTGGTCTCGGCTTAAATCCTCAACCTGAGGGGGGCTTCGGCTCCCCTCTCATAGGAGAACTGACATGCCAGATGACATTTGGGAAGAGTTCAAATCAGAGGAAACGGAGAAACTGATAGATGTGGACAACAGTTGGGAAGAGTTCAAGTTAGAGGAAACGGAGAAACTGATCGAATCAATCAAGGCTCAATGTGGCCCTGAGAGCGAGGCCGGGACTTCCCCGTGCCCCGTCTGCGGACATCTCGCCTACTGGCGTTATACGTCCTACGATCGGGCTACGGCTGGCTCCTGCTCTCAGGACGGATGCATCGGCTGGATGGAGAAACGCTAGTGGAAGTCGAAACTGTAGATGAACGTTGGCCAGGGGTCATTTGGCCCGACGACGAACCAAGGCAAAAGGGGACGCACCTGTCGGATCTCACCCGACCCCTTCTCAAGGACATGGGTTACTGGAAGGGCAAGGGGGGCTTCACCGACATGGAACTGACAGCGGAGATCGGGACCCTCTGGGAGGAGATCTATTCCCGCTGCATGGCGGACAAGTACATCTTCAAGCCACCACAGATCCAGAAGGACGGTATCTGGCTTGCCCCGGACGGAATCGGGCCGGACCCAGCGGGGATCGTCCCCCTCGTCGTGGAGGAAGTGAAATTCACCTGGAAGAGCACCAAGTCCTGTCCGACCGAGCAGCTCCACTACATGCTGCAGCTCAAGTCCTACTGCTACGCCCTGGACACTACGGTCGGGATCATGAGGATCTTCCACTGCATGGGAGACTATAAAGGCTCTGGCCCCATCTACCGAGTCTCCCGGATCGTGTTTACCCAACGGGAGCTGGAGCGGAATTGGGAGATGATCCTGAGAGCGAGGGACAAATGATAAGGATGATCAAAAACAAGGAGAGGGAAAGGGCGGGAAACATATACTGCGACCACTGCAAACCGGAGAAGGTCGACGCCATTTGGAGAAAGGCCGGAATATCGGCCCGACATACCGGGGATTTTGCGTGTCATCATCATAAACATCTCATAAAAGATATACCCGAATCCGATCACTTGACTGAGGCCGACTTCCAGACTTGGCATAAGGGGGAGACGCTATGAGCAGACCAATTGGCAAAATCTACATGTGTCGGGGCTGTGCGGTCCATTACAATTTCTTCGGGGACCATCTCCTGGCCCCTGAAGGCTCCGTGTGCATCCGCTGCTCCGACCCCAAACCCTACGAGATTCCGGTTTCCTGCCCGGACAATTACAATCCGAGCGATTGGATCTCGACAAACGAACCGGCTGGGAAACCATGGTATGTGGTGTCCCAAGTCGGATGTGAAATGGAGGAACTAAATGACTAAAGCCATGATGCAAAAGGCCGGATTCACGGACGCAAAGAAGATTGGGGTCAAGCCCCGACTGATCGTGTCAGTGTCCGGTCACGAGAAGCAGGGGAAGTCGCATTTTGCGATGACAGCCCCAGGACCCATCGCATACTTCAATGCGGACATCGGCATGGAGGGGGTCGTCGGCAAATTCACCGGGGACAAGGAGATCCACGTCCTCGAAGTCGCTCGAGTCGAGAACGAGGAGACCGACGCGGAGGACGAGTGGGACCGGTTCGAGACCGCCTTCAAGGCTATGCTCCGGAGCAACTATATCCGGACAATGGTCGTGGACACCGCGACGGAGGTCTGGGAACTCCTCCGGATGGCCCGGTTCGGACGCTTGACTCAGGTCATGCCGTATCAGTACGGACCCGTCAATGCCGAGTACCGCGCTTTGATCCGGGAGGCATTCAACTGGGACAAGAACCTCGTCCTGCTCCACAAGATGAAAGAGGTCTACTCGGGGAACGGGCCGAAGGCAGCTCCGACCGGGGAGTGGACTCGCTCCGGATTCAAGGACACGGGGTACCTAGTCCAGGTCAACGCTCAAATCGACCACTACGACGAGGAGGGGTTCACTCTCACGATTCAGGACTGTCGGCATGACCCGGACCTAATGGGCTTTGAACTGGAGGGGGACATGTGCTACTTTCAGGGGCTTGGGGCCGTGGTCTTGCCGATGCTGCCCCCCGACACCTGGGAATAGGAGGTAGATCCATGACATACGGCAGCACAGACAACATGATAACGATAACCGGAGAGGTAAGGCATGAGACTGACTACGCGATCCTAGTAGACTTTGGGGATCCGGAGGCGGTTTGGCTTCCCAAGTCTCAGCTTGAGGATTGGCCCGACGTCGGGGATTGCGACGACGTCATCATGCCCGAATGGCTGGCCAAAGAGAAGGGGGTGATATGATGCCGAGTGGATGCAGATGCGGAGGACGCTACGTATCCGTTCCTGACCGTAGGCCTGACAGGATGACCCTAATGTGCGACAAATGTCACAGGGTCTTTGACGCCAAAATAGCTAATGCCCCCGGCTCCAAATTCACTGGGGTTAGGGGCCTGGGGATCCACGACCCCAAAAGAAAGAGGAGGAAAGATGATCCTTGTCGATGAGCGGACCGGATCGGGAGAGCTTGCTCCTCTTCTGTCCACCCCCAGTGTCACATGTTACCTGGAATTCGCCGATTTCTCCTGGGTCGGTCAAGGCCCAGAGGGGGAGTCCATCGTCAGAGTCGAACGCAAGTCCCTTCTCGATTTCCTCAACTCCATGGTCACCGGACGACTCAGCGGCCATCAACTCGTCGGCCTTCTCCAAAACTACGATACGCCCTACCTCATCATCGAGGGGATCTGGCGTCCGGACCGGGAATCCGGCATTCTTCAGCGGATAGGTCGCGGCGGAAAGTGGATTGCGGCGTCCCAAGGCTCCCGCCGATTCATGGCGCGGGACGTCTACTCCTACGTCAACACGCTCCAAGTCATCTGCAACGTCGTCTGCGTCTCGACCTCAAATAAGTGGGAGACGGCCAATTGGCTCGACTCATGCTACCGCTGGTGGCAGAAGCCCTGGGACCGGCACCGGTCGCATCTCCAATGGCATCGAGGTCCGGACAGCCCGAAACTGACGAAGCCATCACTGGTTTCGAGGATAGCAGCTCAGTTCGAGGGTGTCGGCTGGAGAAGGGCGATGGAGATCGGGGCCGCGTTCCCCGACATCTGGAGCTTCATGGGGGCTGAGGCCTCCGACTTCCAAAAACTTAACGGGATCGGCCCTAAAATGGCGGAGTCGATCGTATCCCAGCGGGACGGGGAGGAATAATGAATGATCCAAAACTGAAAGCACTAATCGCGGAACTGGACGAGGTCCTGGATAAGGCAAAGCTCCGGGGCGCAACTGGACGCCACCCGAAACTTCAGGGGCCATGGCTCCGTAACCAGATCGCGGAGATCCTGGACAAGTACCGGGACAACGTGATCATCGACTAAAGGGGGTGTTATGGGAGATGTTGGCGACGACTTTAGAGCAATGAGAGAGGAGGGCCAAAGGAATCGGTCAAGAAACCGATCCAACAGCCCCAAACTCCTCGAAAGTCATGGGATAGCCTTCACCAGCAAGAACGGAGGAGCGCATCTGATCGTCGAGGGTTACAACGGATTAATCGATTACTGGCCCGGAACCGGGCGTTTCATTCCCCGATCGAACGGGAAGAAACTCTTTGGGGTCCGGAGACTTATCAGAATGATAGAAGGAGAGGTAATATGAACACTTTAGGTGCAAGGGGGAAGCTCCCCCCAATGGACAGGCCGCGAGTCGTTTGCCTTTGCGGATCCACCCGATTCTCGGACGCCTTCAAAGCCGCGTCAATGGACCGAACCCTCAACGGGGAAATCGTCCTGGCCCCAGGCTGCAGCATTCCGGACGACGACATCTTTGAGACCTTTATTCCGGAGGCAAAACGTCTTGCCAAAGCGAAGCTCGACGTGTTACACTTCAGGAAGATCGACCTCGCGGACTACATCCTGGTCCTGAACGTTGAGGGGTATGTCGGGGAATCGACGGAGCGGGAAATCGAGTACGCCCGGTCCCATAACAAACCCATCTGCTGGTTGGAGGACCCGCATGAAACACCGGAACTATTGCGACCTGTGTCCTGAGTTGTGCGAAAGCCGAAAGCGCATCTGCTGGGGAGAGGAACACGGAGGAAGGGTCGGACATAATCCCCGAATTCTCGTGGTTGCGGAGGCACCAGGAAATGAAGAGAATGATAGCGGAAGGACTCTCATTGGTGCGTCCGGACAAGAGGCACGAGATCACCTGAACATCAACGGACTCTCGAGGCATGGGGTTTGGCTCACGAACCTCTGCCTATGCCATCCGGAGGGGAACCGGGACCCGCACCGGGACGAGATCCTCGCCTGTGCCGAGGCCCATCTCATCCCCAAGATCCTGGAACTGCAGCCGCGCCTGATCATCACCATGGGCCGACTCAGCACCCGCTTCTTTCTCGGGGACGTCCCCATGGAGCTGGTCCACGGGATCCCGAGGCCGGTCAACGTCCTCGGGTTCGAGACCACGGTCCTTCCATCCTACCACCCCGCAGCGGGTATGCACAGTCCGGAGCAGATGATCCTATTCCACGTCGACATGAAGGCCGCAGGGGACACCTTCAAGGGCAAGATCGAGCCTCATCCCCCAACGGACGAGTGGAAAGGGCGGGAGGTCTACCGGGAGGCCAAAACCCCAACAGACGTCCGATTTGCCCTGGAGGGCGAGGATTGGTATGTCCCAGGGGTCGTGGCTGTGGACACGGAGTGGGCGCGGGAGAAGCCTTGGTGTCTTAGCTTCTCCGTAGTCCCCGGAAAGGCCTGGGTCGTGGACGCGGCCTCTGGCTCGGCCCTCGAGGCTCTGGGGGTCTCCTTGGCCTCCCGTGGGGTACGGACAGCCATCCACAACTCGCTCTACGACATCCCGGTGCTTGCCCAGATGGGGATCGAACCGGCCCGGATAGATGACACGATGGTCATGGCCTATCTCCTGCAGTCGGAACCCCAGGGCCTCAAACCCCTCGCCTTCAGGCACTTGGGGATGGAGATGAGTGCCTATCAGGAGATGGTTGGGGCCAGGACGCGGGAGATGGCCCTGGATTACCTCGAGACCGTCGCCTCTCTCGAATGGCCCGACCCCGAACCCGTCCTCGAGTGGCGGAAAGGAGAACCGCATGTCAGACAACCACAGAACATCACAAGGAAAGTTAGCCGCTTGCTCACACAGATTGCAGAGGGACAGGATGTGGATCCTTGGTCCCGTTGGCGCAAAATGGACGGGACCGAGCAAGTCGTGGATCTGCTTGGACCCCTGCGAGAAGCTGACCTTAGTGACATCCCAAGGGCAGAGGCAATCCACTACTCCGCTCGAGACGCGGATGCAACAATTCGACTCTACCCACTCCTTATGGGACGCATTAAATCAATGGGCCTCGAGGATACTTTCCGACGAGATATGAGGGCGGTCCCCATGGTCGTGGACATGATGGCGAATGGGATGCCCGTGAGCCTCCAGGCCTTCAAGAGGCTCAGCCAGTATTTTCAGGAGTGGATGGACACGATTGCCAAGTCGATGCAGAAGATGGTTGGACATCACCTGCAGGGGCAAGCAATAAGCCCTCTGTCCTATCCCCAAATGTCGCGGCTCATTTATGACGTCCTTCGGCTCCCGGAGAAAGGGGGAAGATTTCGGGCGAAGAAGGGAGGGAACAAGTCCACGGCGAATGATATCCTCTCCCGCTACCTCGGTCTCCACCCAATCGTCGCGAAGATCATCGAGTGGAGGCAGTACCAGAAGCTCAAGACGAGCTACGCCGACACTATCCCCAAGAAGATCGAGTCGGACGGGAGAGTCCGCACGACCCTCCGGATCACGAGGGTTGCCACCGGAAGGCTCTCGTCGAGCGACCCGAACCTGATGGCCCAGCCGGTGAGGTCGGAGGAAGGCCGCATGGTCCGGGACTGCTACGAGGCCGAGGAGGGCAACGTCCTGGTCTCAGGGGACTACGCCCAGGTGGAGATGCGAGTGGCCGCGTCGGAGTCCAAGGACCCCAAGATGCTCCGGATCTTCCACGAGGGCCTGGACATCCACTCAATGACAGCGTCCGACATGTTTGGTGTTCCGGTCTCGGACCTCGACGAGATGAAGCATCGGTATCCCGCGAAACGTGTAGGATTCGGCATCCTCAACTTGATTTCGGCCCAGGGATTGCAGAGGGAACTGGCGGTCTCACGGGCCGGGGATTGGACTGTTGCGGATTGTGAGGACATGATACAGTCTTGGTTCCAGATCTACAGCGGCATTGCGGCCTACATGAAGCGGAATGGTGAGATGGCCAAGCGTCGAGGTTACGTCCGAGACTGCTGGGGTCGGATTCGGTACATCCCAGGGATAAGGAGTACGAACAAGTGGATCCGGATCGAGGCGGAGAGGCAAGCGGGGAATGCCCCGATTCAGATGGGGGCACAGGGGGTAATAAAGGAGGCTATGGGGCAGCTCGTTCCAGTCTACCGCCCCTGGGATGGAGAGGTCCGCCCCCTCATTCAGATTCACGACGATATCGTCTGGGAAATGGCGGAGCCTCTGATCCCAGTTGTTATTCCAGAGATCAAGGCAGTAATGGAGAGCGTGGGACCCAAGGGTTTCCAGGTCCCACTCGATGTTGATTTCAAAGTCGGGAAGAAGTGGGGGTCCATGAAGTCCTGGACCCCAACCCTTTAGAACAGTTCGACCATCCAGGCAGTAATAATGATTGAGTCTGAGGCGTCGGCACATTCCCCCGTTATCTTCGTGACAATAGCCCCAGCAGACAAATCCTCCGTATCTGCTTCGACCCCCTGGAGCGGGGTTGTCCCATTCCACCCAAGCCATGATACTCTCTGAGACACCTGGGAATTAAACAAGACCGTGGCATCAATCAGCCAATCATTTGTGTCATTTGCGGCTGCGTTGAATGTGTATGCTCCTGAACCCCAGTGGAACTTCAAGGTTTTATTCCCGTTGGATCCAGTCTTGATGCCATAGGCCTTCACTTTGAACCCAGCCCAATCCTGCGCATAGTTTTGCGGGATTGTCAGGGTCTGCAGGGTATCCTCTCCAGTGCCGCTCGTCGACACTCCAGTAAAATCCCGAATCAGATATCCGTTGACCACCGTGTAGGTCGAGGATACCAAATCGACCCCCTGATCCATCCCCGCAGTTGCGCTGGTGTTGGCATTTTTGATCATGTTACCGGAGACAACTCCATAGTCCGCATTTTGGATATATATAGCCGCTTTGTATGCGTCCACTATGGTATTGACTGAGACGTTGAAGTTAGTCACGTACTGCACGTGGATAGCGACGTTGGTGCTATTGCCGGCGCCGAAGATGTTATTTCCGGTTACCGTAATATTCTGATGGGTATCATCGACGTAATTGTTGACGTTGATGTATATCCCCTGTTGCGTTGAATTATAGATGCTATTGCCAGTAATCGAGACATTGTTACAAATCAAACTGGTGGTATCATCTCCAATGACCGTAATTCCGGCCCTCCCAGTTCCGTGGATCTCATTCCCGGAGACGACACCCCTCTCGCTGAACCCAACCTCTATCCCGTAGGCATTCGTCCCATTTATAATGTTACTGGCAATGACAAAGTTGTCGGAACTGTCGATGGATATGGCGTGACAGGAAACTCCCCCCTCATTCCCGTCTGACTCGATATAATTGCCCAATATCTGCTGGTTTGTACTGTCTCGACCTGACGCAATGGCAATTCGGTTGTCGACGGTGTCGCCCCAGTTGACGACTCGGTTTCCCTGGATCAAGACATCATCTACGTAATCCTGGGTTATAATTCCATGTGCACCAGAGTCGTGGATCCTATTGTTCACGATTTTAACATCACTTGAGTGGGACCCCGTTTGAGCCAGGATTTGGATCCCCGAAACTGCCATGTCTATGATGTAGACGTTCTCGATCGTTATTCCAGTAGACCCTGTCCCATTCGCGAGTCCGTGGATCCCAGAGTTGGTGTCTACGGTCGATGTATATGTGTCCTTTTGTCCGTCAATTTTGAGGTCCGATATCCTGATGTTGTTGTCTGCGTCTATCTCGATAGTGTTCGTGTTCGCCCCGTTTTGAAGGAGGCTGGAGTCCCCCCGACCCCTCAGGTTGACGTTGCTCTTCATCGCAATGGCAGCGGTTATGTTATAGGTGTATTCCTGCAACTGCACTGTCCCCGAGGGGAGAGCCGTGACCGCCGCGTTTATCGGCACGTCATCGGCGGTTCCGTCGACCCCAAACCACTCGGGGTAGGCCACGCCACCGGCTGTGAAGGCCACAGGGGTCGTGGAGTTGCTGGCGAGGTCGAATATCTGCTGCTTGCTCCTGGCCTCTATGTTCTCGGGCTTCGCCAGGGTCAGGGTAATAGCCGCTCCCGGCTTCACTTCTGCTCCCTCCTCAAAACTCAGGATGATAGTCGCGCCGATCGTCTCCGCTGTCCCCAGGGCATACTCTGTCCGGGCAGACCCGGAGTTGTTCCTCAAACGGATTATTCCCCCGTTAGACCCGATGGTGTCGACGCAATACTTGATCGTGTCGGAGCTTCCAGTGACCCCATGGTTTGCCGCAGCGTAGTTCGGGTAGCAGATGTTCCCTAGCAGGTTGAGGACCGAAATGGCCTTACCAGCGGAAGCAGAATTGTCGTAGATCGACACGAGGTCCGCCACGTCCGGGTGGACTAAGGCCGTGAGGGCCGAGAGGTCATCTCCGCTCTTTATTCCGTCGACGGTCCAGATAGTGACGTCGCTGGAGTCGAGGAGCCGGAATCGGTATGCCCCATCACTGGAGTCAATCCAGACGTCCGCTTGGCCCCGAGAGTCGAGGATTACGGGGTTCGCGTTGGCACTGCCCTTTGTTGAGTCTGTCCAGGTGCTTTTCGGAGTCGTGGTCCCGGTCTCGTACGTGTAGAGTTTGCCCCCAACATATGGATCCCCGTTAGCATCCAGAGCCGTGAATAGGGGCTGGGGGGCCAGGGTCGCTGTCGTCGCTCCGAGGACGAGGGACGAGTGGAATGCCACAAGCAGGACGAGGTAGACTGCTGCCGCTATACCAACAAAACTCCAAAACTTATTCCTCTTCATTATACTCTTCCTTTCTGATTCGGGCTGCTGCGGCTATGAGCCGAGCCATTGCCCCAGTGAATTTGGTGGGATCCCCAGACTTGAGGACCGCATCGGTCACAAGCCTCTGACCCCAAGGTTTCGTCATTATCTTCGCGAGAACTGCAGGAGCGATCAGGGTCGTGGCCGCTGCCGTATTCATCTCGCCCATGAACATAGCCCCGACCATTCCGGCCTGGGTAAACTGGATAAGCATCGAACCGGACCCCGAACCCTTCTGCTGCGTCAGGTCTAGGGCCTCCCCAAAGGCCTTGAGGTCCGCAACCTGGGACGGACTCAGGATCTCGTGGAGCATGGGATCCCCAAAGCTGTTAGGCTTCCCCACGAGGTTGTTGATAAGCTTTCGCCCCTGGATGATGCCTCCGGTGTCAGTGCTCTTTTGAAGCAAATGTTCCATGAAGAAGCCCCGCAGGTGCTTCCGGGTGTTCTCGTCCGCTGACCTGAAGACCCTCTTGACGACGTCCACGTTCCCCGGCTTGAAGATCGCGGGGGCCAAGGTCGAAGGGCCTGTTCCCTCGTCTCTCGCCTTCTTGACCAGCCTCCGGAGCATCGTGTTATTGAAGGACTCCTGACCCTCCCGGTAGAAGGTGTTAGCGGTGCGCCAGCGGTCCACGGCTTGTTGTCCCACGGTCCTGGGATCAGCCTTCGCAACCCCAGCGGTAGATTCCCACTTATCTGGATAATAGAATCTCTTATCTTTATCACTCCATACTTTCTCTTTTGTACCCATCCTTTCCATATTGACATCTGACCCACCAGCCTCAAATCTCTTGTCTCCTTTGGACCACCCCTCTACTGGAGCATCTTTGCGCCCAGGATTAGCATCCATCCAGGCCTGATAGGCCTCTCCGTGGTTTCGTCCAGTATATGTCTTACCCCTATAGTTCACAGCAGGAGTCCACGCGTCCTTGAATGGACCAACTGGGCTTTTCCCTTTAAACTTTAACCACAAGTTTCGCGTTTCAGGTCCATACATCTCCCCAAGGCCTTTGAGGCTGGATTCAACGGATTTTGGGTCTTTGGACATTTTATCAAACGCTAAGAGGATATCATCCGCTTCTTCTGTGCTGTATTTGGACCTGACGATACCGGAGACGTCTTCCCCTCTCCCTAGAAGTTCTTTCGCCTTGGCCAGCCCGTCCGCATGTTGCGCTTGCCCATCCAATGCCTCCCAGGCCTCACGGTACATCTGCCCTTCCATGCCGACGTCCATAGCCTCCTGGAAGTTCCCCTGCTCCAAATGCCCAGCGGACAGGCCTTCCATCTCGAGCCTCTTCATATCGAGCCACTTCATGTCCGCCGCTTTGTCCGTGGACTTTGCGGCCATCTCGTAGGCTCGACCCGTGGCGGAGGTCGCTTGCAGGTCGGAGTCAAGAGGCCTAGGTCCTGCCCCCGGCATGTCTACGCCTCGCATCTTCCCAAGGCTCGACTCAATTGCCTCATCCAACAGGCCTATCATCTTTTTCGCGACCCCAATTGCCGGGGCCTTTTTGTTCAGCACGTTGAACTCGTCGATTCGAGCGCGGAGTCGGGACCGGAGAGCCAGGGCCGCTTCAAGGGTCAACTCGTCCCCGTAGCCCATAACCGTATCCACGAGGTCATCCCCCGCGTTTGCTCGACCCAGGTTGTCCAGCTCCTCCCCGACCTTCTGGAGGGGACCGGCAAACTTCTTGAGGCTTGCGGACGGGACCAGGACCGGAGCACCCTGCTCGAAGACCTCCGAGGTCATGCCTTCCCCCGCACGTCTCGCCACTGAACCGTCCAGGGCCTTCTCCGGACTCATGATGTAACTCCAGGATCCCTCCGGACCCTCAAACTGATTGACATACCGGACTCCATCATACCCCGCAGCGTCCAAAGCCTCCCATATGGCCTCGGGGCCTTCGGTTGACTTGGATCCTGAAAATGGCTTTACTGGAACTACCCTCTCACCCATATGATCTATTATGTGACCCGCTTGATCAGTCGCGAAGTGTCCCGGTTGAATTTCCTCCCCTGTCGCCTTTATTATCCAAGTATACTCGTCATCGTCAAATTCGAGTTTGTAGGGGTCCAAGACCTCCCATTTGCCGTGGAAAGGTTTTTGTCCTATCTCTATTCCCCTCTCCTTGAGGAGTGCCCTGACTTCCCCCTCAGTCCAATTTGTTAGGTCCGGAAGTTCCAGGTATTTGTTTGGCTCGATGTTGGCCCCATGGACTATTCCGACCGGAGGGGGTCCGGCTTTCTTTGCTCCGAACTCTCGAATCAAATGTTCTCCAGAGGCAAGGTCGGAGGCAGTAGGTAGATCCTCAGTGAAGTGGACCCCCAGATCTCCGTGCCTTGAGGCTTCCCTCAAGTGCCCCTTCCTCCCGTGATAGACCCGCTGTCTCACGGCGGTGTCATAGATCGGCTCCAGCCGCTTCCCCCCATTCCGCTCGACGTATTCCTTCACTCCATTGTACAATACTTCCGAGACTCCCGAGTGAAACCCCTTCTTTTTGTTGAGCACGTCCAGGTACAATTCCCCCAACTCCGTCGGGCTGGTCCGAGAGCCAAATTCGTCAATGAGGCCGTCGGCAAACTCATTCATGGCCTCAGTCCGATTCGACCTGAACTTGGCGAAGGTACCACCCCCCGTGTAACTCGACTCGATTATGTTCTGAATCGTCGTGAGTCCTGGGGAGTCGGCCATCTCACTGGGCAGCAACGTCACGCTGGGGATTCGGTCCTTGAAGTACTGCTTCGCTCGATTTGCGGCTCCGGTCATCTTCGGCTGAAGCCTCCGGACTCCGACACTCGCGAGTTTTCCGAGACCGAGACCGGCAAGCTCCCCGTAGCCCTCAACGGCCACAGCATCGCGGATTCGGGTCCAGGACTCCCAATTGTTCTTCGGCGCGGCCTCAGACCCCGACATGACCTGGAACGTCTGCTTGAAGCTCTCGCCCCCAGCGGCTCCGGCAAGGAGCGCAATAATCGTGGGGATAGTCCCGGCCCCTGAGGCCAGAGCAAGTCCGGTCCCTACGAGGCCTCCAACTGCAGGGGCCTCCTGGACCAGGGCCTCTCCAACCTTCCCTGGCTCTGGGAGTTCTGGGGACATGGAGCCGATGAAGCCTCCGCCCCCGACACTATCCATCTGCTTCTTGCGGACAGTCTCGGCAATCACATCCTTCGACGTACCGTCTGGGAACTCGAGGGTCCCAATCCCTTCAACTTCTACCTTCATTCTATCACCTTTCCGTCCTTGTCGGTTTCTTGTCCCTGGGTATTAAAGTAGAGCGTCGTCTCCTCGGGAGACCCCGGCTCCCCAACCTTAGTCCCCGGAGGCAGCGGGATTCCCACTTCCTGTGCAGCCCGGAGGATGTCGGCAATGGGCATGTCCATATCAATGTCGAGGCTCAGGAAGTCCTGGTTCATTTTCAGGATCTCCTTGGTCGTCTGCTCTATCGCCTGGAGATTCGACTGGTATTGCGTCGGGCTGTTCTTCACCGGATCCGGAAAGGCCGTGGCGATCTCGGCCAGTTCCTTTTCCCCACCTGCGACGCCAGTTGCCCACTTCCGGAATGCAATGAAGTCGTTCTTCGCTCGGAGGAACCACTTATTCCGCTCCTTCAGCAGTCTCTTCTGTGCCTTGGATGCCAGACCCGCTTTGTCCAGGAGCTGGGCCACTTCCTTGTCACCTTTGCCCCACCACGTGAGATATGAGGGCTTAAACAATTCCCCTGTCTTCTTGAAGCTCTGGACGTTCTGGCTCCCCTTGATGATATCCTTCTGGAGCTGGGTCTTGACCCCGGTCGTCAGCTTATTGCCCGTGTCGACTCGGACGCTGACCCCAGGACCCTTCTCAACCCGAGTCCAGCCTTCGGGGATCTTGCCTCCCTCTCGGATATACCCCTGGTTCCCCTCCGCGTCCTCAAAAAGCTCGAAGCCCTCAGGGGCTGCAGATTTGAATGCCACCTGCCCCAGGCTCTCGGCCTCTCCGCTTTCCGGGTGATACATGACCTCCGTCCCTGGAGCGAAGCCCCGAAGTTCCGACTTCTTTCTCTCCGTGGCCCGACCATATTGTTCACTCTCGGCCCTGGCCCTGTCCGTCACGGCCTTGTACCGCTCTATCCCCAACTCCTCGGACTTCAGCTTTTGCGTCTCGTCCATTAGGGCGTTCCGGATCAACTCGACGTTCCTCGGGTGATACTCGGGGAAACTCGTCTCAATCGACTGGCGCATCTCGGGATAACGGGAGATCATGATCCCCTTCGCCCGTTCCCAATCCTCAGCAGAATTGACCCCCGAGAGGACCGACAGGGCAAACTCATTTTGCGCTATCTTCTCCCCGGCTTGAGCTTTCCTCTGCTCCTCCTGTAGCTTTAGGAGTTGGACCGCCGCAGCGTTCAGGGGTTGAGCCTCCTCGGGTTTCATCATATCCCTGAACTGGATCGCCCTGGCCGCAGAATTAACAACGTCGGGAGCCTCGAATCTTGTTACTCCCAGGGGGTTCTGCTGTATCCCCTGAATAGGACTTAGTGTTCTTCCTGCTGGCATCTTATTCTCCTTTCTTATCTGCTGGGGGTATATCCACTTCCCGCTGGGACTGGAGGACTATTATATCCCGCTCCTGCTCTTGACCCGAAGTTTGAGAAAAGCCCGGGGTTGTATGCGATCATATTGGCCAGATCGACCCCGATGTTGGTAAGGTCAGACATCACGTTGGTACCCACGTTTGCCCTTTGGATTTTGCTCCAGGCATTTGCTGCCCCAGCTCCGGTTATTGTTGCGGCTATCCCAGGGGCCGCAGCCCCCGTCGCCCCTGCGGTCCCCGTTGCCCCCGTCAACCTCAGGTTTGCCATCATCCGTCCCCGGTCTGCCTCAAGGTTTGAGATCCTGGACCTCGCTGCAGTCTCGATGTTCATTAGAGGCTCGAGTCGGGACAATTCAGCGTCCAGGGCCATGGCCGCAAAGTTCTGGCCGTACTCCTGGGCCGCTTGAAGTACCGGACCCGACATGCCCCCTCCCGCTGTTCTTGAGAACCCGGCCTGTAGTGCCTCGATCCCCTTATCATACTGGTACTGGACCCCAGGACGCTGGAACACGGCACTTGGGTCTTGTAGCAGATTCGCATAGTTCTGGATTGCCCCAAGCCGCTCCTCAGGTCTCATCTCTGCAATAGCTGCATTGATCCCCGATTCCAGGTCGATAAGCCCTGCTTCTACGGCCTCGGCAATATCAGCTCTCTGCTCCCGGAGGAACTCTAGTTGCATTTCTTGAGAGGCCATCATCGCTGCGGCCTGAGCATCGCCGGACTTCTTTATGGCCTTGGATTGTTCCTTTCCTGCTAGGTAGGAGGCCCCGGCTCCGACAACTGCCCCTCCAATTACTGCTGTTGCTACTCCTGACATGATATCTCCTTCCTTGTCTCGCGGTAATCAGTCGTTATCTCCTCCCCGACGTCTCCGCCCTTGCTGCCCTCGATCCTCTTGAGGGCCACAAGATAAACGTTGCCCTCAGCCTTGACCATCTTGGCGTTCGGGTTGTCACTATGGTTCGTGAACCTACCGGCTGGTGTCCGGATCCCGGCAATGGCCGCAGGGGCTATGATTTCCCCCTCCTCTATCTCTGCAGTCGCGAAGATTCCCCTTCCCGCTATGGCCTGGGGAAAGACCCCGATCTTGTAAGATCCGAAGGGGAAGTCCAGCATCGGCAGGTTCCTTGACTCATCCTCCACCTGCTGAGGCGTTACCCCAAGGTCCTTGAGGGCAGAGGCATATTCCAGCGCCCTCATTTTGGCCCTAGTCTCATTCCTCTTCCTCCGGATTGGGCTATCCACGAAGTACGTCTTCTCCAGCAACTCCACATCCCTATCATCCGTCCCATAGATGTTAAGCCAGACCACGTCCTCCAGGACATAGCCCATCTTCCGTCCCGGCTCCCCCACGAACATCATGGGGGCCTCCAGGGTCTTCATGCTTCCATCAGGGGCCATCATTTTGACTTTCCCCCTCAGGAAAATGTTCATGTGCTGGAACCTCTGCTCCCGACCTATGATCACCGTCCCCTTCTTCATCCTCAACTCCCGGATGTAGACTCCAGGGCCGAAGGTATGAATCACGGGGCAATCGGCCTGAGGAAACTCGAGCATTTGCTCCTCAATCTCCTCAATCCTATCCTCAGTCGGGGGTCCGACTTCCTCCATTCTCAGTAGGCTTTCCATTAGACTACCTCCACTACATCCAGGGCCACGGTCAGTTGGTCCGCGACGCTGGCAATGGCACTGAGCAAGTCCGCTGCGTCCAGGACTTGGCCCACGACCTCAGGGCATTCATACGTCTCCTTCGACCCGATTGCCTTCGCGTTCATGATCAGGTTCGTGACCCCAACACTTCCCCCGCTCGGCACCTTGTTGAAGCTGATGGTCGCGGCAGTCGTGGTGTCATTCGTCACGGTACATTTCAATACCCTCGCCTGTGTATTGGCTGGACAGGTATACAGTGTCGTATCCGTTGCCGCTGGTTGCGCCATATAGGCATTCTTCATTGTTACGCTCATGTCATCTCCTTATTTGACGTATTCTTCCCTGGACCTAAAAGTGTCGAGGGGAATGTGAAAGTCTGCCTCCAAAAAGTAAACGGAACTGGCATAGTCGTTAGCCACTCCAACGTCCCGTGTCAGGGAACAAATGAGGATCGAACTGACATCGGATCCCGCTCCCGTCATATCAATATCCCAGTCCAGCAGGTAGTGGGTGTCAGCGGACAGGGACTGGACATCCAAGGTCTCGGATTCCGATGTCTCCGCTGGAAACGAATCGTTGATGTCGGCCCAGGAATATGTAAAATCAAACTTGATGTTCTCAACACCTGCACCTGCACCTGCCGCCGGAAGGACATAGTGCATATGAAATTCCAGGGTCGGGTTCAATTTCGTCGCGTGGGGCAATTGCGCTATCCACTGGATCGACTCATTGTTGGGGCCGGTTGAGAAGGCCTCCACTATCCCCCCTTTGTACGCTGTCGGTGTCGTGTCGAAAGCCCCACCCCCTCGAACTGACCCAACGGGAAACCTCAGGTCATCCCACACCGGGGTCGGCAGATAGTAGTTGAACGGAACCCGAGAGTCGAGAAAGTCGAGGGTTAGCCCCTGAGGCTTGGAGGTCGGGGATGGGGCCATTGCCTTCTCCAGAGCCTCAATCCGCTTCGCGAGACCCACGGTCGGCAGCGGGAGCGATCCGAACCGCTGCTCCAGGGCCTCGAGTCGCTTCTCGTACCCCACGGGAGGGCCGGGAGACATGGCCTCAGCCTTTTCGAGGGCCTTGAGCCGTGCCTCAACAGCGGGGGGTGTCCCGAACGCTTGAGACACTACGAGCTGGGTGAGGTCCTCCAGGTCCACTGGACCGGACTCCCCGCCGACTCGATTGTACAGGTCGCGGAAGAAGTTTTGCCACTCGATGGTCATAATCCCACCGACGTACATCTCTCCCCGAGGGAGTGGCGGTAGATACAGTTTAGTCACCGGTGTCGTCCTTTTCAAATTCGACGTAAGCGCCGAGAATTATCCGCTTGACTGCTGCGGAGATACGGACGCGGAGGACCCAATTCCTCCCCTGCCCAAGCTGATGCCAGTTGGCCCGATTCTCATACTCCCCGATCTTGCCGAGGGGAATGTCATGTTCGTTGCTCCAGGTCCGACCCCCGTCCGTGGACCAGTCAAAAATGGCCTGGGGGTCAGAGTCCTGCGAGTCGCCCCCGGAGGTACCGACCCCAGGCTCATTGTACAGTTGAAACTCGTCGATGGTGATTCGATCCTGTAGGTCTCGAAGGACGCGGGATGCCCGGGTAGCTATCATATCCCCTTCGTTGTCCGTGTAGACGTCCGTCTTCATCTTGTAGAGCTTACCATTCGAGTCGTCTCCAACTATGTGTTCTCCCTTGAGTAGGGCGTGACACTGACCCCTCCAGCGAACGTCGAGTCCATTGACCCTGGAGGATCTCCGATGCCAAAGCTTTGTGCTGCTGTCGTAAACCAGGGTCGATTCCGAGGTCGGGAACTGGCAGACGACAAAAGAGTGTCCCTGCTGCTGATAGGACCAGAGGAATGCGTCCGTGAGGGTGTAGGTCTCCAGCTCTTCCGAGACTTCCTGGGTCGATATGACCCTGGGCTGTCGACCTACGGCTTCGAAGACTTGCCCCTGACCGAACTGATCCAGCCCGAGGGAATAGACCGCGTTGTTGATCCTGCAGACAGCATGGGTCGCGTTGATTCCCTGGTCGATTATAGCTCCAGGGATTCGGGCGAAGTTGAAGGTTGCGGATCCGGTGTTGTACCAGATTTCCGTCGTGACCTCCCCGAAGACGTAGACATCGTTGTGATCAACCAGGAGGGAGACGACGTTATCGGGGTTGGCCCCAGCAGTGGAGAAGGCGAGACCGCCCCAGGACGAACCGGATTGGTAATCCGAGCGATACACTTGTCCCGTCCCCTGCCGGTTTACGAGGTAATATCCATCAATGTGTACCACCACATCGGACACCGGAAAATCAGCGTCAGTTATCTCGGAGATAGTGGCAGTAGTGAAGTCGTAACAGTGGCCCTTTATCCCATCAACTATTACTATATCCAACCCGTTTGTGTCCATACTGACCGGACCTGTACCTCCGAATAGTCCAGTATCAATCTCCGTCGAGTTCCCATCTTTGTCGATCCGGTAGAATCCACTCCCCGCCACAACGTAGATATAGTTTCCATACTTAAGAATTCCCCTAACCCCCTGAGACAATCCGGGGGTGACCCAAGGCTCGAGGCCTGGGGTCCCGAACAGGGCCATTCCGTCGGCCCCAGTGGCCTTGGCGTAGGGTCGGGGGAACAGGTTTATGCAGTCCTCGGGGGACAGAATCTTGGAAACCGACTCTCCCCATGGACCGCAAAAGGGAATTTCAATCCTTTGACTCATTGGACCCCCTCATGATTTTGGCCTTGGCCTCAGCCTCATTCCAGGTGCTGGCCGACTCTACCATGACCCCGGTGTCTCTCCTCCCGACGATGGTGAAGCCCCCAAGGGACTTCTTGATCTCCGTCTTGATTGGGAGCTTGTAGACCCCCGGATTTGTTCTCTTACTTAGCGGCATAACATCTCCTTAATAGAACGGACCCGACTGTATATCAAGCAGGTATCCCCTTCCGGTCCTGGTCATAGCGGCCAATTCCTCCGGCCTCTGGATCGCCCTCGGTTTCGTGTTCTGGCTCTTGACCGCCTTAAGGCTCTTGTCCGCGATATAGGCCAGAGCCTTGGGGATCTTCTTTCCAAAGTCGGGGCATATCTCAACTGCGAGGTTGGAGATGATGGCCCGAGCGTATCCTGGGGGCAGGGCAACGGACGTGGTCCGGTCCGTGAATTCCGTCACCTGCTTCAGGCTCCGGATATAGATGCTGTTGTTAGTGACCGGAGTCGGCCAGAGGTAGACGCGACCAAGGGGATACTCTGGATCATAGCTTATGATCCTGGGCCTCGCCCCCGTCGATTTCGTGTGTTTCCGCCTGTAATGTTCCAGGGGGCGGAATCGGATAGGATAGTCCACGTTCCCCTGCCTCACGAAAGTTTCATCGCGAAGCTCCAGGGGTCGGTCGGAGGTCCAATCTCCTCCCGACCCCCAGGTGTACTCCGCTTGGCCTGAGACCATGGCCTGAGACTCTACCGTATCGTAGAGGATCGTCAGGTTGTCAAGGGTCCACGCCTCAAGGAGATCATTTAGGGCCTCGTAGATTGCGCTGGCCTTGGCAGCAGGGAGTGACTCTCCGGGGGCCGTTACTCTGGCCTTGACCGCCGCCTTCTCGATAATGTCGTTGGCGCTATAGCTCGACATCAGTCGTCCTCCCCTATTCCTTTGCGGACCTCATACTCGACGAGAGCGTTGATCATGTTCTCGACGGTCATGTTGCCCGAGAATTTGAGGCCTTTGTAGCGAGTATCCGCTTTGACCATGGCCCTGAGGTTTTTCTTCGTGCCCCACTCGACCGCTGAAATTGCGGGGGCTTCAGGGGCCTCTTCCGAGACCTTTTCTTCCCCGGCCTCATTCCTTAGCCAGGGGGGACCGAACCAACCGTCCTCCCAGGCCTCGTCCACTTCCTCCTGGGTCCAAAAGAGCTGCCCGGAGCTTAAGTCCTTGCTCCGGTACAGCCATGTTGGAGCCAGCTTGTACGGATCTACTTTCGCTGGCATAATACCTCCTTATGCTTCGTCGGTACAGGTTAACTTGTCAGTGGTAACAGCTTCGCCCTTGATGATCCAATTGGTCCCATCGCTGATAATCTCAGCCCAGTCCCCAATTGCATTCCCCGTGACAAAGGTGATAGTGTCCTCGGAGGCGCATTGGGCGTAGGCCCCGGCGTGAGTGACGAATCCGTTGATGATTGCCTCTTTTGTGTTGCCGGTGATAACGGTGTAGTTAGCCCCGGAAGCGGCTGCGGTCACTATGAACCTGAAGGTGCAGCCATTGGTGACTGTGGAGATTGCGGGGAGTGTAGTCTCGAATTCAGCCGCAGCAGTCAGTGTCATGGTCTTACCGCATTCAGCAGCAGTAAGGACGTTGGCAGCGATCACAATCTCGAAGGGCTGAATTACTGACCCCGAGAAGATGGTGTCGCCGCCAGCCACAATCTTCACATCGTCAGCCGCATTTATCTGGATATCACCGTTGGCCGCACCGTCGGCATTCAGCATGATACCGCCATCGGATGTCTCCAGGTTGATGGCATCTCCGACCACTGTCCCCTGAGCGTCGATCTTGAACTGGTCCGCTGCGGCCTCAGAAGCGACCCCGAGGATTTTCCCGCCCGTCGCAGTAATGTCGATGTCGAAGGTGGCAGCGGAGGTAATATCGATGCCCCCTGCGTCCGCGAGGATGGCCACGGCGTCGGCAATGGCCTCAGAACCGGTGATTTTCACTGAACCGGCACTGTTGTCGATGTCAATATCCTCACCGGCTGCACCTGCGGCGGTAATGTCCACGCCTCCAGCACTCGCGTTCAACACGATTGCATCAGCCGCATTTTCTGTGGCAGTTACCTTGACACTAGACCCGGTTGCTGTCACCAGGATGTCTTCCGTCGCAGCAGCCGCTGCAGCCAGGATCTGAACGCCCCCGACACTCGAGGAAATTACTATGGAGTCGGTGGTATTCTCGGCTGAAGTTATGGTAATGCTTTTGGCCGCGTCGATGTCAACGCCACCGGCAGTGCCATTGATGTCAATAGCCGCATCCCCTGTCCCCTGAGTGTTGGTCACCACTATGGTCTCGGAGGTTCCGCCGTTTGTCAGGAGTTTGATGGCCGAGCCAGCATTTTCAGTTGACGAGAGGTTGATACTGGTATCGGCGGTCAGGTCGATATCCTCACCAGCAGCCCCTCCTGATACGGTCAGGTCGATACCGCCAGCGGAAGTCGTCAGGGTCAGAGCGTCAGCCCCGGTCCCTGCAGAGGCAAGGTGGAGGCTCGAATCCTGCGCCCCGGTCACGGAAATTGTCAGGTCATCAGCCGCACCATCAGCCGCTTTCGTCAAGGTAGACGCTACCCCATCGTATAGATCCCACTGGACAGCACCAGTGTCGGTACTGAAGTCGATGACGTTGTTCGCAAAGGTTATGTCGATGTCCTCCGAGTTCTCCACGAAGCTAAGGACGTTGTTAGTTCCATTGTCCACAGTCAGACCATTGGCCAAGGTCATGACCCCAGCCTTGGTGAAACTCCACGTTGAACTGGTTCCGTCGATATCCTTCCCGGTCCCGGAGTTGGCGATGTCGATTACGTTACCAGCACCACCAGCCTTTGTCATCTCCAGGACGTTATTGCCATCGGAAGCTCCGTTGAGGATAACAGCATCGTTATCCACCGTGACGGTTCTACCCGCACCGGCTCCGCCCCCGTCGTAGGCCTCGTCCAGATTTGAGGCTCCACCGGACGCGGCACCGATCATGCTGGTTTCCACGCCCAGGTCGTCTATGAAGTAAATGTCGTTGCCCCTCACCGACACGGCTCCATAGCCGGTAGCCGGAGTTGCGGGGGCTGATGCGATTTCAGGGAAGTAGATATAGTTGCCAGGGGAAGTCTTAGCCCCAAACAGCTCAATCTGCGAGGATCTATCCCTGAGACCCGCATATGCAAATGTGGCAATAAGTGCCACGGTTAAAATTCCTAACGTGAACTTTTTCATGGTATCTCCTTAAAAAGGGGGAGGGGTTAGCCTCCCCACTTGGGTTAACTGTGAGTACTCAGACTTTAGCCGGTAATCCGGACGCCCAGCTCTGGACGAATGGTATCCCAACCGTACAGGATGTCCATTCTGGTGTTCTCCAGGTAGCTGCTGATGTTGAATCCGGTGCTGACCGTAATGCTCAGACCAAGCTGCTGATCCGATGCCTGTGCCCACATGACCGACTGTCCCGCCGATTTGGGCCTCTTCAGGGGTACCATGGTCAGAGCGAAGCAATCAGGGTGAAAGGCAAGATTCTTCGGGTATCCGGTGGCATCCGATCCCCGAACCACTAGAGCCGCCCCGGTTTGAGGCAGGGTCACTACGGTCTGGTAGGGAAGGACGTCCTCGCTTGCGGCAGAGGAATAGATCTTCGGTGAGATCGGAATGGTGGCGTCTGAACCGACAGAAGAGACATCTGCGGTCACGACGAATTGCCTCAGCTCATTACCTTCCCAGGCGGCACCCGAGATGGGATTGACACCGACAACTGCAGCTACCGTGAGGATATCCCCTTGTTTCAGAATCGCAGTGGTAGCGGCCCATCCGTTGGTAACTAGGGACGTGGCCCCTTCAGCGGTCGCCCCATTCATCACTCCGGTCGAACCGGCATCCCAGGTCCCCACCGTATGGGTCTGGATGTTTTGATCCATGAAGAAGTCCATCAGGGCAAAATTGCCGATGAACCCCCTCCGAACCATTGTATCCACTATGTTCTGCTGGAATACGGACTTGAGTTCCCCATCCGCCATGGACCAGTGGGCCTTGGGACTCAGGATGGCCACTCGGTCCATTCTGGGGACAGCCTCATTGTCCATCCGGAGAGCGGCATCGGCCAGAACCCCGAAAGTTGAGGGGGTTGTGCCAACGGTGCCGACCTCATTGTAGATGTTGACATACTCGGAGCAGCCCCCAAGATCGACGTAGTTGGCAAGTGCGATGGTCGCGGGGTTCGTGTACTTCCGACTGAAATCCTCGATGGACAGGGTCAGGTCGGTCTCCAGAAAGTCGAGGCCAACGTGGCGGTGGACGTCCACGGTCACTGTCGTGCTTTGCTCCTGGACCCCAACAGTGTCGAGGGTAGGTCCGGCCTTCGTCCGGAACTTATTGGGCAGGTGGACAGTCACGGAGTTACCCTTCTTGTATCCACCGATTGCCGTTTGAAATTCAGAGTTGTACCCACGGTACACATTCTGAGCCATGGTCAAGTTGTTCTGCAGATCGAAGAGCGCTCGCTCCGCGATCATACTATGAGTTAAAAAAGTATCTGCTGCCATTTAGGTCACCTTATTCCTGCTCTGGCTCTCCGCTCCTTCTCCCACTTCGCGTGAAGTTCGGCTCGAGACATTTTGGTCTCGTCCACTGGGGGTGGGTTTCCCCCTCCCCCCACGGTCTTGGGGGGAGCGGGAGCATTGGTTGTTGTTTTGGCGGGTGGTTCTGCTGTCAGCTTAGCCTCGAGCAGTCCGACCTCCTTAATCTGTTGGGTTGGGGGGAGAGCCGCAATCCTTGCCGCATCCTCCACGTTTGATCCAAGGTAGTACAGCACCTTATCAAGATTCTCGCCCATGGCCGCGTCAAACATGACCTGAGTGACGGGGACCGTGGGACTCAGCGCGACCTCATCGAAGTCATCATGAGCCTCTCGACCCTTGGAGTAAGACCTGTTGATTTGAGCTTGGGACTCTGCGGTCCTGCGCTTTGTCTCCTCCTGCTGGATCTCGGCCCTGGCCTCTTCCCTCGTCGCTTTGGCAAATGCCTTGAGGTAATCCGCTTGACTGTCGAAGTCGTCTGGATTCAAGTCCTCAGCTTTCGGGGTTGCGGGGGTTGCGGGAGCTGCCGGTTCCGCTGGGGGTGTAGCCTCAGCTTTGCCGCGCCAGTATGCCGCTTCCCTCTCGGCCTGTCGCCTCTTCTTGGTTAAGATGTTAATTCGTTCCTGTACTCCGCCCTTGTCAGTGTTGGCAGGTTCGGTGACCTGGGAGGCTGGCGAGGCCTCGGAGTTGTTCTCGCCTGGTGCGGGGGTTGTCCCCGGTATGTGTTCTCCGCTCATTAGATTCTTTTCCTCCGCCTTTCCGGCTTGTTGAGGTTTCGATCGCGGGGGGTTGCGACCTCCCCCGTGTCCTTGCGCTCTTCCACGATCTCATTCCTCTTGTTGGTGAAATACTCCCGGACCCCATCACGAAAGATATTCGTCTTTATGGGCCGACCCTCCAGTTTCATCTTCCGCTGTAAGTCGCGGATGTCTCCATCTCTAAGTGTCATCTGTTCCTTTTCCCCCTTTTCCGCATTGAGTCCCTCTTCTCAGCTTTCCTCATCTGCTCTTTTTTCCTGGCCCGAAGGTAAGCTCTCGCCTTGGACCCCTTAGGATCAGGACGGTGCCCGACTTTCTTCCTCACTACTTTAGGTTTGCTGGCCATTTCCACCTCCTTGTTGTCCCATGAAAGCGGAGAGAGCACCTACAGCCCCAGCATGGGCCACTTCCTGGTACGTCCCGCCGAGTTCCCGACGTTTCTCCACTATATCCAGTTTCTTCTTCTCATTTCCAAGGGTCGTCCCCTGAATTTTCTTCTCCATGAAGATTTGGTCAAGTCCAGGCTCCTTCGTCTGCATATTGCCCTGCTCGTCGATCCCCAGCATAGTGCGGAAACGACGGGCTATCTTCTCAGCCCCCGGCCAATCCATATTCTCCGCGACCAGATCCATGATCATATTGCTGGATTCTGGGGCCACACGGATGAAGTCGAGCATCGAGGCAACTGCCGCTTGTCGTGCGGAGCTGAATCTCGGACCTGTCGTCGTGGTCACCTTATATTTCCCCTGGGTCAGATCGTTAATGATCACCTTCTTCCCTGTAGCTTCATCCAGCACCACCTGATTGATCGTCACGAGCTTCTCTTCACCTTCGACGTCCATAATCAGGATCTGTCTCTCCGTGTCGTAGATTTTGGGGATAAGGTCAACCAATATCTTTCCGCAGAATCGAATCGCCCGGTTCAGGTTGTCATGGAACGCGTAGTTGGCCACGTCGCCCTTCTGCTGCCTGGATTGGATAGCCACGCCAGAGATTTCATTCCCCTGTGCCCCAAGACTCGCGTCAAACAGGGAAGTCGTTGCCTTCATCTCGTCGTTGCTCAGTTGCGATTCGGTCATCTCCCCGATTGCCGTTTGGGTCACTACTTGTCGTTGAGGTGGGGGAACTCCAGGAATCGCCTTATAGAGCAGGTACGGGTGGTTCTTAGTTCCTGAATTATCCCACTCCGTCTCATGACCCTCTACTTGACCCTCTTCCATAATGTACGGGGCCTTGGGGGCAAGTCCTACGGTCTCCGTCGCTGCAGTCCGGAAGTAGTCATACATCCGTTGCGGATCCTTGGCAAACCGGATCAGGCCTCGGAGGAATCTCTCCTCGTCGATCACGACCTCCTTGCCATACACTGGACAAATTGGGATGTACTTGCCCAACCACTCGGTCTTCTCGATGACCTTGACCCCATCCACGAGATACTGCATTACCTTGTGGGTCTTGACGGTCCGCTCCTTCAGGACTCCTGGGACTGGAGGAGGAGGATCTGGGAGCGGAGGCATGGATTCTGGGGCCTGAGGCTGGGGCATGGGCTGACCCTCTGGGGCTGGGGCCTGAGGCTGGGCCGTAGACTTAGCCGCCTCCTGAGCCTTCATATAGGCTCCCATTTCCTCTTCATACTTCCGGTTCAGATCGTCCTCAACCCGGAGCCAGTCTTCCTTGATGACCGTCCTCCCATCCTCCAATAGAGCCAGGGTTCGAGTCGTTGGTTCTTTGACCCAATACTCCGCGATTCGGTACATATCCTCCTGGAACCATAGCCGGTTTTCCTCCGAAGGGAATTGGCTTGGGGGATCGCAGTTGGGGTATCGTGCCTTGTACTCTTTCCCTGAGATCAACTCCGTGACGAAACCCCAACGGGCGTCGGACCCGTCCGCCTCTTCAGCGGCAGGATCGAGGTAAACCGTGAATTGGTTCTTCACCCTCTTGATCTTGAGGACCTGCTCGAACCCCTCGTCATCTGCGTATTCACTGACGACCCGGAAGTACCCGAATCCGTTATTGACCCCACCCTCAAGTCCGGTGAAGTAAGCCACGTCCGCGTTGGAGTCGTCCTCAATCTCGCGGATTAGTCCCTCGTAGGTGTCGGCCAATTCCTTGGTAGCGCCCGAGCCTTTGGCAATCACCTTGATCCCAATTTTGTTGAGCCTCGCTTCATTGAGGACCTGATCGATGAATGACGGGAGCTTATTGACGGTGAGGACCGGCCTCCCGTCCTCCTCCCTCTGCTTCGCGACTTTAGCTGGCCAGTGGTCAAACCCCGCAATCATTCGGAGGTCATCTCTCGCCTCCCGTCGATTGTATTCCTCGTACAGACTGACGAGTCTGAAATTGGCCAGGAACTCGTCGACGATCCTCTCCCTCTCAGGCAGATCATTGTCCCTGGTGTCTACAATTTCCGGTTGCGGTCTGGAATCTGGGATTGCCATCTTAACCTCTCTGAATTAGTGTGACGGTAACTGCTCCTGACGACTGAGTCGCGCAGGTGAATCGGAGTTTGGCCAATGAGTTATTAAACATCGACCGGACCTTATCCGAAAAGTCGACGAAAGCGGGGTCCGCTCCTGAAACTAGTAGGACCGCATCAGTCCCAGTAGCCGGGTCTATCACTGGATAGTAGTTCGTCCCGTCGATACTCATCTCTAGTCCTATGGCTCCAGCGTCCATATCCGGGAACAAGGCTCCGAAGAACAATGCCCACTCCTCGATGTTAAACCCAGTGGAGAAGGTTCCATTGTTTGCAATGGCGATGTCTGACTTCAAGTATTTCATTGGTATAGATCCCCTTCCTTTTTTGAGTATTTGTTTGATTATGTCGGCAATGACTCCGTCGCGGGTCACTATTTCGCGTACCGATATGTTATCCCAGTAATTGTAGTGCCCCAGGGTTGTCGAGTTATTAAATAGCGTCATAGCGATTATATTGGTGGGGCACTCAATAACCCTGGACCTAAAAGTCCACGCGGCGTCGACGAATACTTCGTAGTATATGTCCCCATTCCAGGTTGATGCCGTGGAATCTAGTGATATTTTACCAGATGTGCTCCCATTCTTATGCCACTGTGACAGAACATATTTTCTACCGGCCTTAACATTTACCGTTTGATAAGCAGATCCGGCATTGGCCGCACCACTGAGGACCTTAAGGGCATACTACTGTCTATCCCACCTGCCTCAGAACTAAGGACTCCCCCGTTTAGTGCACTCCAGCCGGTCGTGTCGACGTTGAAATGCCCGTTAGTGACTAATTCCGGTCCGAGACCCATATCAGCTCCCCTTTCCCATCGCGAGGCCAAACATTCCGGCAAGGCCTATTTTAATAAGTTCGAGGACCGGCTCCGGAGGGGGCCATACGACGCAAGTAAGCATCGTGACAACCGCCCCAATCACTACTAATGTTTTGTCATCCATCATGCTCATGCCCCCATCCATGCTCCCTGAATCGCTGGCCTTCTTGGCCTGTTGGTTTTTTTCCTTGGTTTGCGGATTAGGGCCTTTCCTTCACCCGCGCCCCACATTCCGTGTTCGGCGGCCTCACAAACGTGAGACCACCAGTTCTTGTCGGGCTTCTCCTGAAATTTCTCATCTCCGGAGACCTTGAGCCTCTTGTAGACGTACTTCGAGCTTAGCCCTTTGCGAATCGCCTTGCAAGATGGGTCTATGAGGAGGCCCGGTTCACCATCGATCATCCTCTCGAGAGGCGCGGCCAGGGCCTCTCTCCGGATCGTGGTCCCTCCCTCAATAGACGGGTGTTCTATGTTAAACCCTATAGTCTCCAGGATCATCCCCGGCGTCCTTTTGTCATTCTGTCCAGCGGTGTTTCCCCAAGTGTCCCCATAGTAGGATACATTGTCGAAATCCTTGAGTGTGGACAGATAGTAGGGGAGAAGGCACATCTGTCCGAAGTTCTTGATCCCCACCTTCTCTGTCGTGATCTCGTGGAAGAGCCACCATTGACCTGAGGGTCTCCTCGAGAAAAATGCGGCTGCTGGGGTCAGGCCATAGTCGAGGCCCACCACAACCTGATGCTCCGGATTGGGGATCAGGGGCGACGGACTGCAATGAGCCGCATCGGAGTATTCCGGATGGACCCGTCTCCCCTCCTCCACGAACCCGAACTGATTACAGTAATAGACTCGGATATAGCTATCCTTCTTGCCTCCCATCCGCTTGAGGTAGTAGTTATGCCCTGCGTTTAGATTCTTGATGTTTTCGGCCTTGGGGTTGGCCTTGAAGATTCCCTCCCGAACCTCCTTGAGTGCCCCCGGTTGTACGAAGAATTTCCAATCCCTCGGGGGATTAGCCTCAAACTCAAACCACCAATGGTCTTCATCCGGGGCATTGGTGTCGAGGAAGACTCCTCCCCAGGTGACCCCCTCGTCCATCTTCGGGGGATACTGCTCGACTCTATCCCCAAGGACGTCGACGATTGCCTTAGGGACCTCCCGCGCCTCATTGATCCAGGCACCGGTCACTTCCAGAGACAGGAGCTTCTTGACGTCATCAGGCCGGTCCAGCGCTCGGAACATGACCTCACAGTATATGTCATTGAACTGGAGGACATGAGTCATCGTCCTCCGGTTAAATGATCCGAATACCGCCTCGGGGAACCACATGAGCCACGTGTTCAAAGTTGTATCCTCAAGTTCGCGGTAGGTGTTTCGAACCACGACCCAACGACTTCGGCGGACGTTCCCCGGTCCAACCTTCTGCTCCATAGCCCGTTTCATTATCTCGACGCACATTCCGGTGGACTTGCCCGAACGGACAGGCCCCCGGACGCAGCGGTAAAAGGCATCGGACTTGTGGAATTTGGTTAGAGTCGGTTCCGAGACGTAGTTGATATGCACTATTCCCCCTCCTCATAGAACGGACTTAAACCCTTGGACATTCGATCTCTGGCGTGTTGGATAGCCTTATTAATTATTTCAGGAGTTATTTCTCCCCCAGATAGTAATAGTTCGATTTCCCCTGGAGTTAGGGTTGGGACCAGTGATGGGATTTGAACCTCTTTTCCGTCAAATTCTACCCCTATACTAAGTTCGGTGGAGTAACCCCCATCAGGTCGATCAAGTCGACCCAAAAATCCCGGACCCTTCTTGGTTCCATCTAATCTTAATAGCCCGCCCATTATCCCTCCGGTCTTTCTGGCCTATCTAATCCTATCCGCTTAAGGACCATATCCTGTTTCGTTTCAAATTCCGCCTGTTTTACTTTGATGTCCTGAATGTCGGATTTTATAACTATGAGGGCTTCCCGGTTCTCCCGAACCGCATTGATAAACCTCTCGACGTCATGGTTATAGGCTTCATGGGCCGCAGCTATCCTCTCATTTATGTGAAATTTTTGAGAGGCCATGACCGAATCGATGTTCATCCTGTGTTCCTCAACTTCTGCTATTACCTTCGTCTCGATCGTCCTGAGAGAGGAAGTGTACCAGCCGCTAAACGTGAGGGATATGACCAATGCCGTGGATAAGACACTAATAAATGCCCACCGAGGAACAGACTTTCGAGCTGCTTCAGCAACAAATGGGTGTTCCGCACACTGGGAACACATTAAACGCTTTTCCTCTTTTGTCATTTCTTCCTCTTCTTTTTAGCATGGTAGGCCTTAATCTGAGCTTTAGTCCACACCCTGCCTGAGGGGGACTTGAATTTTCCCTTATTCTTCCCCTTGTTGATTTTCTTGAATGGCATAGGTTTATTCCCTATTCAAAGGTCCGGGGATCGGGACCGGCTCCGGGGGCGGACCCCCAAGACCGCAAAGTCGGAATCCCTCAGCCCACTTGTTCTCGATCCGTTGAAGCATGGGCCGCGTCAATAGAACCGGCTCGTATCCCTCAAGTATCGGCTGACCGAACAGCTCGACTAGATCCCCGATGGCCGGTCCCAGTGTCGGTCGGCCAGCGGTCAGCCTCGAGAGTTGGTCAATAGCATCGTCGGTCAAGGCCCCATCCCGGACGGTAGTATAGAGGTTGACTATCGCGTCCGTCAACTCCTGATCGTCGATCCGGCAAACTTCGTAGGCTATTTCACGGACTGCCATCCCGGCCATTACCTCGACATACCGGTCTGTCATTTCGTCCAGGACTATAGGCTCCGGACCCCCGGCACATCCGAGTAGTGCCAGTGCAATTGTCAATGTCAATACAAATCTCATAAGTTCCTCCTAATGTTGTAGTCTTGGATCCAATCAATGGCGTCGCAGGTCAAGTCGATAACCGCCCCCAGGAAGCCCAGGATCCCGTCAATTAATGTTATGGCAATTTCCTCAAACTTCATTGGATTCGTAGTCCTTCGGGTGGGGTCAGAAGAATAAAGACCCACGGGTTGGGGGTCGAGGTCCCATTGACGTCGGACCAGTTGACGTCCGACTCTACCCCCTCACTTACGGTGGTTATCCCGACGACCGCAAGGGGAATCTCCGGAGGTATGGTGACGACGAAAGTGGTATCTGACGTTGTCCCCAGGAGAGTGGCCGCTGCCTTGTCACTTTGGGGTGCGACATAGACCCTATACTCCACCCCCTCAATTTCGTGGGCGTCCCAAGCAATAGTCGCTTGCCTCGGGACGATATAGTCCAGGGCATAGGTGTCGGTGATTGCTACTATCATCAGACCAAGGATGACACCGGCCAGGACGATTATAGTGTTTTGTGATAGTCTTAGTACCTTCATTGTTCCTCCTTTGGGATTTGATATGGTGGGATTATCTTTCGGAAGAATTTACTCTCCGATCGAAGTCCCTCGTGGTTATATCGATTATGTTCAACCTCGAGGGCACCCATGGGAAGTCCGGAGGACTTAGGACTCCGGATCTTCACCCAGGTGCAGTTAAGTTCGTCAAGCTCGAGGATATTACAGATGAATGGGGCCTGAACCGCTGGGTCCTGGACGAACCCGTCGAAACTCACCTTGAGCATCTGGCCCACGGCCTCAAAATATGTTGGCATCAGTTTGTTGGTCTTGCGGATAAACTTGCGGCGGGCCTCTTCCCACTTGAATGTATGATTGCCGTATTTTCGCTGGGATTTGGCTTGCTCGTGGGGATTCCGGAACATCCAGAGGAACCGGTAGTCGATCAGTTTGCCCTCTCGATCTACCAGGGGTATGTGTAGGAGATGGGGGAATAGGATCTTGAGGGCAGTTCCGGACCTCAAGTCCGCCATCCAGGCATTCTCCTTGTCCAGGGTGATAGTCCTCGTCTCTTCGAGGGACCCCCGCTGGTCCGAGCATACGGGGACGCCACTATCCTGGAGGATTCTCATCATGAGGCTAGTCCCGCCTCTCGGTTGTCCCGTCACGACGATTAGTCTCAAGGTTCTAGTCTCTCCCTATCTTCAGGGTCAGGTGCACTTTCTCTCCATCCTGGACGCTGACCTTAGCCCCCGGGTTAAACTTCTTCGGCTTGTAGGCTTTGAGCAGATCCCGGAGCAGCACATCCGAAAACTTGCGGACGGACCCGACCTGCTCCCCTCCCTGGAACACCGGCTCGAGGACTCCATCAACTGCTCGACGCCTCGCCTCCTCTTCGACGAGGTCATATCCCATTTCCATGGCCTCTCGACACGCTTCATCAAACGCCTGGTCCCTCTCCCTCATCCGGTAGACGTTGGAGGGGTGGACCCCCAGGAGCTTGGATATAACCGTGACGTTGGGGATCTCGCCCAGCATCTCGACGAAGGTCTCCTTAACTTCAGGGGTTAACTTCGTGTTCCAACTTCCTTTTGGTTTCATTTTTTCTCCTTTCAAGGTGGAGGGGGAGGTCTCCCGAGGTTGGGTCTCGGTTTAGAGGGCGGAGGTAACCCCGACCTCCCCTTCCGGCTTCCATCTCGATTGTAACGCGGTGGCATTCGCCTCTGCAATCCCCCTACCCTCGAGACTGTTAACCCTGGTTAACACTCGAATGTCAACGCCGTTGATAATTCGATAATTCGTCCAATCCAGAGGCCATGACCCCGGACGGGGGCCTCTCGAGACAAGGACCGGGGGATAGGTCAATAGACCCCTATCCCCTGGGGGGACCCAACGGGGGGGGGGGGATAATTATCCAGGACCATACCCCGTGAGATTCGAGAACCGGCTATCCTGAGACCCCCAGGGATCCCGTTCTCGCAGATCCCTTCCCCTGCCTCCGGGGGACCCACGCGGTGGTACTACCACGGGGTGGTGGTCCTACGTCATGGCACCGCCACCTGGTGGTATCCCACGCTGTAGCACTGCCACGGGGTGGTACTGCCACGCTGTGGTGATCCTACGCTGTGGTAGTCCCCCGCTGTGGTATTGCCACGCTGTGGGGGTTCTGCCCCCTGTCCCCTGCAGGTACCACGACGTGGGATCCCACG
>Ga0180438_10001463_pt1 | contig 41975 bp, 32 predicted proteins | sample SS_ome_12_FD_132455 | JGI IMG/M metagenome (GOLD analysis project Ga0180438, IMG submission 132455) | Hypersaline lake sediment archaeal communities from the Salton Sea, California, USA - SS_3_D_2 metaG | ecosystem: Environmental > Aquatic > Non-marine Saline and Alkaline > Hypersaline >...
AAGGGTTGGCTGCGACAAATAATTTACTTCGCGTTACTCCTCGGCAAGGTAAAAACCTTGTCTTCGTCGCAACACTTGTACCTTATTCGTCTCGCTCAGCCCTTAAAAGGGATAGGGCGCAACCTAGTTTAAAACCCAAGTTGCCCTCACATCACGCTTGAACAGATCTGCATGTAACAGGTGAAAACTGATGGCTTTCCTTAGTAATCCATATCCTTCTTTCTAGGTTCAGTCGAGGTCACAAGTGATATGGGACGAACGTCGGAATTAAAAGAGTGTATTGTCGCGATATTAGTGGTTTGTTCGGTCTGTATACTTTCTGCCTCTCTTTCATCGAAGGCGGAGACAAGTCCACAAATCCGCTGTTCCGAATCAGACAATCTCTTATCTATTAAACGCAGTTTTTTCTGCATGTTATACAGATCTTGTTTTGTACAATCGAGTGCTACATGCATATCTTGGAGCTGAACGGGGGCAGATGGTCGCCACAAATTCCCCCAGTAGTGAACACCGATACTTTCGTCGTAGATCTTCGAATATGGTCGACTCTTTCTGAGGTTCATCGTCTCTAAAAAATCGTAGAATTTTTCTCGCCACGCTCGAACACTACTTCTTCGTTTTGATGCGTTGGCGTCGGAAAGAGGATAAAAGTAGGTGGCAGGGAAGACAATATCAACATTGCCCGGTCTGTCTATCTCCTGCATGACGGCATGAGTGAAGGGGATAAAGGTGTGATTTACAATGCGTTCAACTTGAGAAGAGTAAAGGAGATCTGTCTTGTCCCACCCATCTCTGATTCTCTGTTTCCAGTTTTTCATAATTGGATGGTGGGGGCAACAGGCCATAATGGAGATCCCCACCCAGACATGATTAGGTAGAGCCAACACTTTGTGTGGATATTCAAGTCCAGCGTAGAAATCATATTTTTCGTGAAGCTCATCTAATGCTGAGAACACCTCAAAATCTTCGTCGAGATAGACTCCTCCAAATTTCTCCAACAAGGAAGCGCGAATGATATCCGCTTTTTCTGCCCAGTTTTGTGAGCGCTCAACGAGATCCCAGTTATCTAAGTTGAGTTCAGCAAGGGATTCGTCATTCCATAGGTGGTACTCCCAACCGGGGTGCAGAGCTTTTAATTTAGCCGACAGACCAGATAGATATGCTGGAGGAATTTTTGGTCCTATCCATATTTGGTGAAGGATTTTAGGAATACGTGTGTTGAGGCCAGCCTTAACCTTGGAAGGGAGGTTCTTCTCGTAAATCTCTTTTATTTTTGTATATCGAGCCACATCATCACTGTGTGTGAAAATGAGATTAAATTCCTGTTCCGACTTTTTCATTGAGTCATCGAAGGCTACTTCAGTAATCGGGGAATGTAGAGAAAACAGTTTCTTTTTTTTGTCTGTACATCCATTTAAGGATAGTAAGAGGACTAAACAAGCGGTAAAAAAGATCTTTGTCTTCATTTGTTTTCCTTTGAAAAGTATATCTTCGCACAAGTTTACCAAGTCAGACTGTTTTGTCACAAAAAAGATTTTCTGAGATGGAAATGGCAAGGTGTCTCCCCCGTGCGGGGGAGACTAACTGAGACGATTATGGAGAGTGCACGACGATTTCAGAACTCTGTTTTGTCTGCGTGCTTTTCTCTTTTTTGTTGCCTAGGGAAGAGAGGAGCTTGGAGACATGGTCTTCGGACTCGGAGAGGCGCTTTTCCATCAAACGGACCTTTTTCTGCATGTTGTATAGATCCATCTTTGCGCGATCAAGAGCAGCATGCATATCTTTCATTTGAGCTATGTCAGTGGGTTGCCATGTATTGCCCCAATAGTGAACACCGATACTTTCCGGGTATGTTCCTGTATATGGTCGAGCTTTTTTTAAGTTCATAGCTTCTAAGAAGTCATAGAAGGTAGCTTTCCATTTATGGAAACGACCCCGACGTTTTGATGCATTAACCTCAGAAAGAGGATAGAAATAGGTCGCGGGAAAGAGAATATCAACATTGCCAGGTCTGTCTATCTCTTGTAATACGGCGTGCGTAAAGGGAATGAACGTATGGTTGACTATTCGTTCAATTTCAGAGGAATAAAGCAAGTTTGTCTGATCCCATCCATTTCGAATCCTTCGTTTCCAGTTTTTCATGATGGGGTGGTTGGGTCTACACGCCATGATAGAGATTCCAACCCAAATACGATTGGTTGATGTTGCCATTTTGTGAGGATATTCAAGTCCTGCGTAGAAATCATATTTTTCGTGGAGCTCATCTAGTGCTGAGAAAACTTCGAAATCCTCGTCCATGTAGACCCCGCCAAATCTTTCAAGCAAGGAGCAGCGGAGAATATCAGACTTTTCAGCCCAGTTTTTAGATTGCTCAGCAAGCTCCCAATTATCCAAATTAAGCTCAGCAAGGGATTCATCATCCCAGAGGTGGTACTCCCAGTCTGGGTGCATGGCTTTAAGTTTTGCTGCCAAAGAACTAAAATGTGCTGGAGGGATTTTTGGTCCTAACCATATTTGGTGAAGGATCTTAGGGATACGTGGATTTCGGTTAGCAGCAACTTTTGAGGGAAGATTTTTCTCATAGACCCCTTTTGCCTTTGTATAACGGGCGACATCATCGCTGTTGGCAAAAACAAACGTCATCTCCTTTTCTGCTTTTCCCATCGAATCGTCGAAACTCACCTCTGTGATAGGAGAAGAGAGAGAGAGATCTTTCTTTTTTTTGTCTCGGCATCCTTGTAAGGAAAGCACGAGAACAAGAGAGCAAGAGATAAAAAGGAGAGACTTTTTCATCTGTTTTTCCTTTGTGATGTTAAAGCATGAACGAAAGTGTAACAAGTTTTACTGTTTGCCTCAAAAGAGATTTTCGATGGAATCAGCGGTTTAAATTCTTTCTTTACCTGTTTCGAGGGCGATCTTTTGTTGCGCATTGGCTTCACCATATTCCTGTGAGGGGCCATCTTTTGGTTCAGAAAGCGTCAGAAGGGATGTTCTTGCTTGTCTTCCCCCCGACATGTGAACTCCAAGCGTTTCTCGAGCAATTTGAGTAAACGGGGGGATATCGATTATGTGCAACGCGTGTAATATTCGCCGAACATGGTGAAACTTTCTAATACCGTCGAGTTTTTGCTTAAATTTGTGTATGTGGCTTGGACAGACGGGACAAAAGTACGTAGGGCCCACGAAAAGGGTATTTTTGAGATTTTGTCGAGGTCGTGTTGCAACAAAATTAAGAGAGTCCTGGCAAATCCAGGGATATTTTTCCTTTTGCTGCTTTGTGCCCCCTTTGATCCTCCCGATCATTTCAGTGAGCCAGCTTTGTATGAGGGGGTGTGTTGGGGCGGCAGCTATTACAGAAGGGGACAGAACAAGGCGTCGCTGGTAGCTTCTGTTTTTCAAAGGAGGTTCAAATCCGATGATGCAGTCACCAAGTGATAAGACGGAAGAGAGCGTCTGTACGCATGCGGTTTCTACATCGACTACGACACCTCCATAGCGCCAGAGAATTGTTGCTGCTGCGAGATCGCGTATTATTTGAGGAGGGAGGGTTTTCCACTCTTCTCCCAAAAGACAGGTGAGCGGCTCTTCATACATCTGAGGTGTCCAGAGCGTGTATGAGAAGTTCGTATGGTTGTTTTTTGTCATCATGGTGGAAAGGGCAAGGTGATCAGGGATTGGAGCATCATACGGCCATATCTGATGAATGGTCTTTGGTATCGATGAAAGAGAGTTTTTCTTCCAGGCTCTTAGTCTGTGGTCGATGAGCTTGCGTGCTGTGGCGTACAGCAGACGGTCCCCTTTTCTATGCAGCATGAATCTCTTGCCTAGTGTTCTTATTCCTAGGGAGTTGGCAAATATTCGCTTTGAAAGGGCCACTGGGGGGGTATTGCTGTTTGCAAAACCAAACCACCATAGGGCGATTATGACAAGAGCAAAGAGAAGGAAGATCTTTTTCATTCTGAAGTCCTAACTACTGATCACTTTCAAGTCTACCCTATTTTATGTTGAGGGCACTAGTAATTTTTCATTATTGTTTTGGTTGGTGTTGTACATAGCGATCTTGCTTTTTCTTAGGGTATGTTTTGATATACGTAACAAGGGCGTAACTTAGGGTTTGAAAATAAAAGGGTTAACGATGTAAGTCGGGAAAAATGCGGGGCACAGGCCTTATCTAGCAGATTGTTTCCACTTTTAGAGAGGGTTGCACATCTATATGCGGCATCCAGAGTCGGCGAAATGTTGGACAGGAGTTGAGAAGCTCTTCTTTAGTACCATCTCCAACTTTTTGGCCCCCCTCAATCACGATGATTCTATCCGCGTCTTCAATCGTCGAGAGGCGGTGGGCGATAATGATTTGCGTGACGTTGCCCTTGAGCTCTTTGAGAATAGTTTTGATATGGAGTTCGCTGGCAGAATCGAGAGAAGAAGTTGCTTCGTCGAGGACAAGGACGGGTGAGTCTTTAATGAGAGCTCGGGCCAGAGCGAGCCGCTGTTGTTGCCCTCCAGAGAGCGTTTTTCCAGCCTCTGCTAAGAGGGTCTGGTATCCTTCTGGCAGTTTAACGATAAACTCTTCAGCATGAGCAAGTTTTGCGGCGCCTTGCACCTGCTCTTCGGTATAGGGTCTGCCAAATTTAATATTTTCAGAGACGGTATCATGAAAGAGAAAGGAGTGTTGGGGGACAATACCAAAAAATTCTCTCAAGCTTTTTTGGGTAAACTGCTGAATGGGGTTTCCATCGATAGTGATACTTCCCTTTTGGGGCTCGAAAAGACGTGCTAGAAGAGAGACGATCGTGGATTTTCCTCCACCTGTTGGTCCTACGATAGCTATGGTCTCCCCTTTTTTTACCTCAAAGGAAATAGAAGAAAGAACTGGGTTTACATTACCGTATCCGAAGGAGACGTCGTTGAAGGCGATGCTTGTTGTGAAAGGAATTTTGGTTAGGGCTTCATTGTCATCGACAATAGTGGGTTTTTCATCGAGCACTTCATAGAGGCGATCACAGGCAGCGGCTCCCCGCTGGATACGGCCACTCTCTTCAGAGAATTTTTTTACTGGCTCGTAGACATTCATAAGAAGGCCGCAATAGAAAACAACTTCATGCAGAGGAAGGCGGAGCATCCATAGGCCAAAAAGGATGATGGTGACGAGTATAAACATAGCAACGGTATGTAGAACGGGGCGGGAGCTTGTGTCATAGCGGGCATTTCTTTTTTCAAGGTGTGCCATGGCGTTGTTGAGCTCTCCATATTTCTTGAGAGAGAACGCTTCCATAGCGTAGAGCTTAATGGTCTGCACTCCACGTAAGAATTCGACGAGAACAGAAGAGAAGGCTTCCTGTTTTTTTTGCAGCTGCCAGGAGAGACGCCGAATGCGCCTGGCGATAAAGATGATAGGGGCGATGAGAATTGGCAGACCGAAAAAGATAAGACAGGAGAGCTGCCAGCTGATGGCAAAGCAGAGGGCGAGGGTGGAGAGAACAGCAAACGGGGTTTGAACATAGTTAACCAAGGCCGAGTGAATACCGTCGGCGATGACGTAGGCATCGTTCATTGCCCGTGTCGACAGGGCGCCGATGTTGTGGCTGTGGTAAAAACTCATCGGCAGGGACTGAATATGTTCAAAGTACTTTTGGCGTACATCTCGACACATATGAATGGTGAAAAGTTTTGTTCCAAACCGGTAAGCAAACAGAGTAATGGCTTTAAAGAGGGCGGCAAAGACAAGAACACTGATAAAGGCCCAGGCACTTTTATGGATCGGAATCCACTTTTGGAGAACGGCGATGCCTTTATCCATAAGACCTGCATTGGTTTGCTTTTCGGTGAAGGATCGCAGGTCTTCTTTTGTGATGATGCCTGTCTTATTCTCGTCGACCTGATCCCATTTTTTGAGAAGGTCTTCCTTGGTAACGTGTTCCTTACCGGGTCCACAAAACTCAAAAAAGTCTGGTCCCTTTTTGACTACGAGAGCCAAAGAGCAGACTTCAAGTTGGGAGGCTATTGTGAATAAGATGGAGGCAATAAGGGTAAAGATCATTAAAAAGCGGTAGATCTTTTGAGCGAAAGCTATGCGGATAAGGCGGTTCATAGTGGTACTTTAATAGTGAGTTTTTTTACGTTGGTATCCGCCCAGAGCGCCCCATGCGCCTCTTGAGGAGAAAAGATGGCCATGTAGTCTACAGGAAGGTCGATCCACTGCTGCTCATCAGATATGAGGGGTCTCCAGCCTATACGGTCTGTACCTTCAAGCACATAGTGAATAACAATCTGACCTTTGTGAGGTTTTATGGGCGCCTCTTTTTTTTCTGAAGAGCTTTCGCATAAAAGGGTACAGTCATCAAACAAAAACTCCCCTTCCGGAAACCCCTGTTGTTCAACCACATGAAGAAAGTCGGCCACCTTCGCAAGGCCTCTATAGAGGGGGAGGTAGATATCGAAATTTTCTACGTGATCAATAATCATATCTTAAAAGCCCTGTATGACAATAAGCAGTAAAGATACCATTTTTAGTGATTGATTGCTATTTTCATAGCAATATTTTCAGTGGATGTGTACCGTCACCTTCGTGGAAGTTTAGAATAACAAAGTTCTGTTAATGTCTTCAAAAAGGGGTGAAGTATGTCGTGTGTTTTACAGGCAGTCAGTCAGGCTGTTTTCGGGACACCAGTAACACCGGTTACTGAATCTCAAGCGGCTGAACAAGAAAAGGAAACCAGTCGATCATTAGCCTTTCTAATCAACCGGGCATCAAGAATTTTTAATGGCCAAGATCAAAGCGTGGTTCCGCAGCAGTTTCAAGGGCCTGTGAGCAAAATCGAAATCGAGGGTAAGGTTTTTTACGGAATTCGCCGCGACGATCAAAAATCACTGGACTCTGAAGGGTGGGCTAGCCTTGTCGATCGAGTGAAAATTGACATGGGACTAGATCCTATGACGGAGGCAGTGCAAGTTGTCGGAGATTCACAACTCTTTGACGAAATCGGAACAGCATATAATCGCTTGTTTTTGGAGTCAAAACTTTCAAGAGATTCGATGATTCTTTGGGGTTTTACTGGTCGTTCATGTAATGAGGGAAGGAATGCCGATGTGAACGGTCTTGTGAGCGATTTGATAGCTGCTGATCCGGAACATTGGCAGAATCGATGTTTAGCAAACGTCGTTAGCTACCATACGCCCTTTGCTCTTGAGAATTGGGGGTGTGGAGGTTCTCACCATGTTAGGCACTTTTGGTTGGTGTATGACAGCGAAAGAAATGTTTGTTTTGGTGATGATGTTCTTTCTTCTGATAACTTTTCTCGAGCGCTTATCTCTCTTGAGGGCGGCATTCAGTCTTTAAATCAATTTATGAGATGTCTTTCCCTTGGGCAGCCGGTAAGGGTTTCCGACAATACTCGAGGGCCATTTCATGAACCTTCTTGGATGTCGACGTATTCAGGGAAGCCTCTTTTCAAAGAGGTTGGAGGCAAAGTATATTTCGTGGAGAAAGATCCAGGAGAAGATACTGTTTCAGGTACCGTTAACTATATTCGGGGCTATTCTGATGATGGGTTTTCCGACGAAGTTGTTTCGACAGTTCCCGTATCAGATGTTCGCGATGTGGATCAAAGAGAACAGCGGTGGTATGCTGATTTTTTCTCTGTGGGAAGTTTGGTTGCCTTTATGCAAAGGAAAATGGCCGATAGCAAAAATCCATCGAAAGAAGAGCTGATTTCTTGGTGGAATGAATATTCAAAGACCCATTTACCTGCAAACCCAAAGGCTAAGGACTTTTCTACAAAGGCTGCGCTGCTCGCTGACGCTAGAGAAATGTTTCTGCAAGTAGCCGACCAGTTTAATAGAGTAGAGGTTGGTATATGTCCTCGATAAGTATTAGCAAATGTGATTTTTCTCGTTGAAGGTGACACCGCGTCCGGGGGCGATGAAGCCCGGGGTCAGAGGATCCTGGGCACAATTACGTATGTATTTGTTGCCATTAGCTTCACCTGAAAAACAGGTTAGGGTTTGTTGGCGACCGCGTTAATTACCATGTCCGTTTTTGGTACTTCTTAACACCTCTAACTACGGAATCGGTTTAATCCCGGGTGTCTGAAGCGTACCCGATTACTAGCAGTAGCCTCTTGATTTAGATAGCGATACACAGGTATCATGTTTTTTTATCACACAAGGTTACGATGTCTGCTTTTAGATACAGCGCAGTTATTGCGTTAGCTGTTTTTACATTTTTTGGTGTGCGTGCGTTGCATAAGGTCTCTTCTCGTTCTGCTCGCGTATGTACAGGGGAGATGCTCCTCAATGTTGATGAAGCCGTCAAACAGAAAATGGAAGGCGCTTGTCCTGTGGAGCTTTTAGAACCAATTTTCAAAAAGCCTCTTTTTTTCTTAGGCAAGGGCAAGCAGTGCTCGGCATATGAGACTGCTGATGGCCGCTATGTTGTTAAATTTTTCAAAAACGCATTTAAGCCTAAAAAGCAAAAGAAAGTCCAAGCATGTATAGAAGGCGGTTTCATTGCGTGGGTATATGCTCCTGAAGAGACAGGAGTTATCGCCTGTTCGACAGGGAAAAGGAGTACTTCGCTTCCTCAGGCAACTCTTCTCAACAAAAAGGGAAGAATAGAGAGCGTCGATCTTACACATACTCCATTTCTAGTGCAGAAAAAGGCGGATCCTTTTAAGCAGACGCTGATGCGTCTTGTGGCGCAAGGAGAGCTTAAAAAGGCGAAAGGAGCGGTGCTTTCTGTTTTTTCGCTATTGGCAACGTGTCGCGATAGAGGCCTTCTTGACACTGACGGCTCTTTAATACGAAAAGATAATCTTGCCTTCATAAATGGAAAGGCAGTGCTTATTGATACAGGGAGGCTGCATTTGTTTGCTGACGCTAAGAGGCAGACACTTCATGATGTAAAGAGGTTGAAACCTTTGGGCTCCTGGATTGAAGAAGCCTGCCCTGAATTACTCTCTACCTATAAATCTGGGTGTGCTGTATACAGGAATTTTGAAGCAGCATAAACAGTGATTTTACAGGATGGTTATGAGAAAAAGTATTGTAATGGCGATTTTGGGTGCGACCATTTTTACGGGTTGTGCTCGGCACAGTGGTGATTCATATTCAGCATCACATCTAGGGGATTCCTCAACGTCATATCCCGGGGTTATCGTAAGTTCACGGATCGTTACCATCGAAGACAAGGCCTCTATAACTCAAAACCCCGTCGGCTCTATCGTTGGTGGTGTGGTAGGAGCCTATGCGGGATCTCATGTTGGCAAAGGAAAGGGCCAGACATTGGCAACCGTAGGTGGTGCGGTTGGCGGTGCTGTAGCCGGAGCTCATGCCGAAAAGAATGTAAAGACCACAAATGCAATCGAATATGTCGTCGCCTTAGAAGATGGTACTTCTAAGTCTCTTGTGCAGGGTCTGGAGCCCTCGCTCAGTGTTGGACAAAAAGTCTGGTTTGTTGAAGGCCACCAAGGGCGCGCACGGGTCATCCCCCGTAACGAATGATTGAGCCATATGCGCCCGTTGAAGGACGGGCGCGCATAGATCCATGTCGGGCAAGGTTTCCAGGTTTACGTTGGTTCAATCCCAAATGTTTGCTAAAAGAATTGTTATTAGCCTTTTGGTAGTTGAATCTAAAGATCGATGATCCTCTGCTTGTTTTGGGTGAAACACCACATGCCAAGCTTTTGGGCATGGTGTCAGTTCTACACACCGACAATCCTTAGAGGTTGTCGGTGGTTCTTTCATTATCAGAAACGCTATTCGATAGATTCTATGAAGGTTTTTGCATCAACATTTTGTTCAAATGGTGGTTCACCTGTAAAAAAAACAGTGAAGATTCCAACGTTAGAAGGACCAGACAACTCTAATTCCTCGCCTTTTATTGAGACGTGCCACCACACAAAATTGCTTTTAAAAATACAACAATTTGTACAGCTCTCATGAGGTGCAAATTTCTCTTCCGGAAAAAATATTCCACCATCTGACTCTAATTCGAATTTGAGTTTTTTTGGAATGTAAAGAGTTGTCGATCTAGAGGTATTTCTTTTTTCAATGGCTTCGCAAAGCTGAATTTCTATTTTGTTGCTCATTATTAAAGGAACTGGAGTTGTTATGGATTCGATCGTATCCGAGAAAAGGGCAGTTAAAAACCGAGTAATCATTTTAGTATTTTCACTATTACAAAATCTTTTTTTCACAATTGATTGAAGTTCCTCTAATAGATGTTTCCTCCCACGGTGTTGCGCGCTCTTTCTTTCTCTTTGTTGTCCTCTGAAATATCGAATTATCTCTTTGGCTTGCGGTTCGTATTTCTGGGCCATTTTGCTACAACAAAACCATGTAACACCTCCAACGGCGGTTATTATTAGGGGTAGAGTTGTGTTGTAGTTAAATATCATGCTCGCTGCATTACCGACCAAGCCAGCAACTGCTGCTACTTTACTGGCTTCTCGAAGAAATGTTATGCGGTCAACACAACCCAAAACCGCTAGCTGAAATCCATCTTCAACTGGCAATCCTTTGGACTGTTCAAGGTAATGTGTTGTATGTACCATTTTTTCACCCACCAAGTAATCAGTTTAATTGACTTCCTTAATTTCCAGATTATGTGGAAATAATAGCTAACAAAATTGTAACAGCTATCACTTCTTTGGTCCACACATCATTAGAGGTGAAATAAAAGTAAGCTTATGAGTGCATAACTGTGACAATGTTGTTTTAGGTACGGAAGATGTTTGAAGTTACAACTTATATCAAAAGAAGGCCCCCTCTAATAGGGCCAGTGGGAAAAAGTGTGCCTGAAGCCGGGATCGAACCGACGACCTACGCGTTACGAATGCGTCGCTCTACCAACTGAGCTATTCAGGCACAAGAGTGATAATTTTTGAAATAGAACAGAGGGTTAGTATGTGGGCTTTTTGTATTTTGTGTCTAGAGATTAAGGGCGTGTGTAGGGTATCCTGGATAGACAAAATTCAATAGGAGAAAGATATGCAACGAAAGCAGTTTGATGTCGCGGTACTCGGAGGTGGGCCAGGAGGATACCCCGCAGCTCTTCGGTTGGCTCAAGGAGGAAAGAAAGTTGCCCTGATTGAAGAAAAAGATGTTGGCGGAACCTGTCTTAACCGTGGTTGTATTCCAACAAAATGTCTGCTCTCAAGTGTCTCTCTCTTTCGTGAGATCAGCAGGGCCGCAACATTTGGTATTCGAGTAGAAGGTGTGAATGCTGATTGGGCGAAGATGGTGACAAACAAAGACGAGGTTGTAAGCAAGCTGCTTTCAGGTTTGCAAGGATTGATTCGTTCAAATGGCATAGAGATCATTAAGGGAAGGGGCGCGCTGGTCTCTGCGAAAGAGATTGAGGTGTCTGGGGAGGCTTCTTTTCTTGTTCAGGCAGATGAAATTGTTTTAGCAACCGGATCAGAGCACAAGGATTTACCGGTACTTCCCGTTGATGGGAAACGTATCCATTCTTCAACCACAATTTTAGGATTACAGACGTTACCTAAAAGTATCGCTATAGTTGGTGCTGGCGCTATTGGCTGTGAATTTGCCTCTATGTTTGCAGGTCTTGGCGTGAAGGTTTTTTTAATAGAGGCTTTGCCAAGAATACTGCCCCTTGAGTGCGAATCTGTCTCATGGGCGGTGACACAAGGGTTTCAACAAGATGATATTGAAATAGTTTGTAATGAGAAGGTTGTGGAAACACAACTACAAGACAAGGGCGTAGAGCTCTCATTGAGCGGAGGGAAGGTCGTAGATAGCGAGATAGTGCTTTCTTCTGTCGGAAGAGCTCTTAACACCGAGCATATTGGGTTAGAGACCGCAGGTGTGCACACAGAAAGAGGCGTTGTAGTTACCGATGATCGCATGCAGACAAACATCGATAACGTCTGGGCAGTGGGCGATATCACGGCTCGAGCTATGTATGCCCATGCGGCAACCCACCAGGCGTTTGTGGCGGCCGAAAATATTTTGGGCCATAACGCCTATATGAGCTATGAGGCGATACCAAGAGCTATTTTTACCAAGCCCGAAGTTGGATGTGTGGGAATGTCGTTAGCAGAGGCAAAGGAGAGGGGTTTTAAAGCCAAACTTGGTTCTTTCCCTTTTCAGGCGCTGGGAAGAGCTCAGGCGAGTTTTCACACCGAAGGGTTTGCTCAGATTGTTGTTGAAGAAGAGAGTGGACGTATCCTTGGTGCGCAAGTTGTGGGAACACATGCCGGTGATATTGTCTCTGAGCTTGTGGTGGCTATTACCAATGAACTGACTGTAGAGTGTTTGACAGAAAGTATTCATATTCATCCAACATTTACCGAAGCGTGCATGGAGGCGGCTTTTATTGTTCAAGATGCCCCATTGCATTTTCCAAAGCAAATGTTAAGTACTGTGCAAAAGAGATAGTAACGTGGTTCGATTACCATCATGGCTTCATAAATTTTTATCTGCGGGTAAGGGGGCTTCCGATACAGCCCACTCCATAAAAAAAAGGGGACTGTGCACGGTATGTGAAGAGGCAAGATGTCCAAATTTGCCAGAGTGCTACCGTCAGAAGCGTGCTACATTTCTTCTATTGGGTTCACAGTGTACACGCTCGTGTGGTTTTTGTTCTGTTGGTTTTTCCTCTTCTCCTGCTCCTCCGGATCCGGAAGAGCCAAGGAGGATTGCAGAGTATTGTAAAGAGAACAAGCTGCAACATATTGTTCTTACAATGGTGACAAGGGATGATCTGCAAGATGGTGGTTCTGCTCATCTTGTTGAGGTGATGCGGCAAGTTAGATTTCTTCTTCCCGGAGCTGGTTGTGAGCTTTTGACGTCTGATTTTGCGGGTCTGTGGCCTCCTGTGTTGGCCATTTTGGACGAATATCCTGAAGTTTTTGCGCACAATATAGAGACGGTGCGATCCTTGTCTCCTCGTGTTCGCTGCAAGGCGACATATGACGGCTCTCTTGCCTTGTTAAAGCGGGTAAAAAAAGAGCGCCCAAAGCAAGTGACTAAATCAAGCCTTATGCTTGGCCTTGGGGAGGCAAAAGAGGAGGTATTCGAGGCAATAGAAGATCTTGCAGGCGCTGGTGTGGATATGATCACCATTGGACAATATCTCCAGCCAACTTCAAAGCAGCTTGCTGTAAAAGAGTGGATTCATCCGGATCTTTTTTCGGAGTATGGCCAAAGGGCAAAGAAGAGTGGAATTAAAGGGGCGATGGTGGGGCCTTTTGTTCGTTCGAGCTATGCTGCTAAACCCCTTAGAAGGAAGGCGTGAATATATGAGTGAGCCTGAAGACCTCTATAAGCGGACGCAGGAGGGGCTGTTTGATTCGATTCTTTCGCGTGTCTACGATTGGTATAGCGAGGACGATCCTTTAGAGGAGCTACAGTTTTATGGGGAAGATACAGACCTTCCTCTTCTTGATGAGACGGATAAAGAGATTCTTATGCATCGCGATGCCCATTTCTCTTCGAGTTTTAGCGCTATGATAGATTACTATCGGGATCCAGAGGCCAAAGGGATAAATGAAAATATAGGGATAGAAAGAATCATCTTTTTAGAAAAAGTTCAGCAGGGTTTGAAAAAAGATCTTGCTCCTATCTTGATTGGGGGAAGAGACGCTGAGAAGGTTGCCATAGCGAAAAAGATGTATAGAGAGCTTGCTGAAGTTTCCACAGCTTCTTCTCCAGAAGGTAAATTGGCAGAGGCTCTTCTTTCTGAAAAGAGTGTTGAGGAGTCTGTCGAGGAGCTGCTTCCTATTGTTGCGAATCGTCCAGAGATGCTCACTCCCCTCGCCTGTTCCGAGTATTTTAGCGATCCTCTTTTCCCAAGCTATGGGACAGGGGCAAAACTTGCCGTAGTTTTGCTGGGTCGTCTTCGTTATGAAAAGGCCATAGAGCCTTTGTTTCACTTGATTGGGTCGTTTTCAGATTTTTCTACAGAGACGGCCGTTTTACATGCGCTGCGTCAGATGGGTGAACCTGTTCGGACCATGGCTATGAAAAAAGCGGCCTCTTTACCCCTGACAAAGGACAACGAGCGCGCCGTTCTTATTCTTATGGAATTTTTACCCGATGAAGAAATTACAGAGCTTTTTAGGCACTGTCTTAAGATTCCTGGAGATAGAGACCTCTTCCGGTCATACCTCTCACTCGGGTTAGAGGGAAAATAAACATCCTTTATGGTTTTTGGCGTCTTCGAGCTGTGAGAGGTGGTCTTGCGACTTTTCTGCTGCTTTGCATGGGCGTGGCACGAATTTTTTTCTCGAACCTGAGATGGGGAGACGGTGCGACCGGAGCTGGTTTTTGGGACTCTTTTTGTTGGGACAGTTGTTCAGGGCTCCATAATCTCTCAGACCACGCTGGAAATTCTCGTATACGATTTCCTTCTACAGAGAGCTTTCGTAGATCTTGACATGCTTGCAATTGGCTTGGAAATAGAGAGAAGATATTATTTTGCAAGTTAAGCTGTTGTAGGCAAGAAAGGTCGCATATACCTTTCGGGAGATGTTCAAGTTTATTTCCCTCCAAAGAAAGTCTTTGTATCTTCGAGGGGTGGCCGAGACTTTCTGGGGGTTTTGCCAACTGGTTTTTTGCCAGGTCGAGAATCTTTAATGCTTGCAGTCCTCGCAGGTTCCTAGGGAGAGTTTTAATAAGATTTCCTGATGCATGAAGCTCTTTTAACTGTTGGAGTTGCCCAATGTTTTCTGGGAGGCCTCCCAGCTGATTCTCCGCTATGCGGAGAGTGGTTAAAGAGGTGAGATCACAAAAAAATCTCGGAAGTTTCTTAATTTCGTTTTGACTGAGCCACAGTTCTCTTAATTTTGAGAGCCGACTGATGGTTTCCGAGATGGTTTTTATCCTATTACCTACTAAGCCGAGCATTTCGAGGGCGGTGAGACTGCAAATAGCTGCCGAAAGTGCTGTTATCTGATTCCCCGATAAGTGCAATTCTATAAGGTTTGTCAGGCGAGCAAAGTTGTAGGGAAGTTTTTGTAGGTAGTTATCATTTGCACTGAGGTATAAGAGCCTTTCGAGGTCGCAAATGCTTTGAGGAAATTCCGGGATTCGGTTACGTGAGACGTGTAAGGCTGTAAGGCTTGGGAGATTACCAATATGTGCGGGAAGATATTCTAGGAAGTTGGCTTCTGCGTCAAGGTAACATAGTGATTTGAGGAAACAAATCCCTGTGGGGAGTTCTTTGAGGCCGTTTTTTGATAGCCATAGTTTCTTCAGATGTGTCAGGTTCGAAATATCGTCGGAGAGTATTGTTAGGAGATTGCTACTAACATTAAGATATTTTACGGAGGTGAGGAGGAAGAGTTCTGGGGGCAGATATGTAATTTTATTTTTTCGAAGGTCAAGGGTTTTTAGATGCGTTAATTTTTCAATTTCACTAGGAATACAGGTCAGTGTTACATGTTCTGTTCCTTGGCATACAAGGTCTTGAATGCTATCGGCATTATCAGAATTTTCCAGCCATTGTCTGATGAGATTTGCTTTGTCTGAGAGAGAGCCTGTTAGGTTAGGAACGGCTTTTTCAAATAAGAGAAGGAGGTTTCTGTTGTATTCAGCCTGCAGCATCCTTTTTAGTGTTTCGGGTGTAATATGTGCTGAGAATTCGTTAGGAAATGTCCTTTTTTCTTCTTCAGGTAAAAGAGAATAAGAATATGGAATGAGAGAATCGAGGGTGCGTCCTGTTTGTGACGCAGGGTCTATTCCAAAGTGACGTAATAGTGTAGAGAGCTCTTCGTCGGGCATGGCCCTCCCGATATCCATATGTGCTGCGTGTGGTGCTGCTTGTGGTAGCAAATCCTTAGTGCGTAGTGGCTCCGGAGTTGTTAAGGGTGTTGTAACGGCCGCGATCTCGGACTGTCTTTCGTAGTTTTCTCCCCCTTGAAGAGGAAAATGTACACTACCTGGCACTGGGGAAGAAGGTGCTGCCATGACTTACCTCAAATTAATTGAAACAACATTTAGTAAAGTATTCTAGCAAACTGTAGGAAAATAGCAAGCAGATGTAATTTTTTGAAAAAGCAGATTTTTAAAGAAATGTTTGTTCTTATGATTTTCATGTGAATTACGGGGTAAAGATGTAAAATGCAATCAGGGACTGAAGACTCTGTACGAAGATTTTCTAAGAAGGAGCTGAGACAAAAGGGACGTTTTGCTAAGATCTGATAGAAGGATCTGTTTATCAAAAACTAGGTTACGTTTCTTAGTGTTTCGAGGCTAATAGTCTTGAACTTGAGAACGTGGTAACCTAGATGTAAAGCTTAGGTGATATATGCTTCAGCGTCTTTTTATGCGAAGTTCTCTATTTTGTCTTTTATTGGCTGTTCTGGTGTCAGTTACTGGTTGTTCCTCACGCCGTATTATTATCAATGGCTTGGAAGAGCGCGATGCCAATGAGATTATGGTTTTTCTATCGACCAAGGGAATAGTTTCTTATAAGATACGAGCTGAAGCCGAAGGGCCTGGAGGAGGCGGAGCTGTTCTATGGAATCTTGCTGTCCCCGAAGATCAGGCGGTAGAAGCGATGTCGATTTTAAATGCCAACGGGCTACCGAGAAGAAGAACTCATAATCTCCTCGATTTGTTTACAACGAGTGGGCTTGTTCCTTCCGAGATGCAAGAGACAATCCGCTATCAAGCGGGATTAGCTGAACAGATATCGGGAACAATTCGAAAAATTGACGGTATTCTAGATGCTGATGTTCAGCTTTCATTTCCTGAAGAAGATCCTTTAAATCCTAAGGACAAGAAGGGAGTGGTGACGGCTTCGGTATTTGTAAAGCATCAGGGTGTTCTCGATGATCCGAATAGTCATCTGGTAACAAAGATCAGGCGGCTTGTCGCCAGCTCTGTTCAGGGTTTAAAATTCGAAGATGTGACGGTGATATCAGACAGAGGTCGGTTCTCGGAAGGAAATGTGCAGGCGAGGTTTCGCTCTCTTCCTGGAAATGTGGAGCTTGTTCGTGTGTGGGGTGTTACGATTGCGCAGCAGGCGGTTGGTCGTTTTCAAACGATTTTCTTCTCGGTCATTGCTCTGCTTTCCCTTTTTGTTCTTACAACCCTTTGGTTACTTTGGAAGGTGCTCCCTGTGGCGAAGCAGTGCGGGGGGGTCAAGACACTCTTTTTCTTCCGTCCGTATGAGGTGAGCATTCCTGAGGAAGAGGAGCTGGAGGTAAAAGAGCAGACCGAAGAGGAGCCTTCTGAAGAGGCGGAATCCGAGGAAGGCAAAGAGGAAAAAGCTCCCGAAGAACCTGGAGTCCAAGAAAATATCGAGTCGACATAAGGGGAAAAGATGGCTGCTTTGGCTGAGCTATTTTTGCGCTCGTTGTTAGAGAAGTTTCCCCACCCTTCTTCACAAAAGGTGATGGGAGATCTTCCTCAAGACATTTCAGAGCGATTTACTGCTTTACCCGAAAGAGCTGGAGCGGATCCGGAGATGTTTTTGGTGACGCCATCTCGTATTTTATCTTCACTTCATCCAAGTTGGTTCGAAGAGCTCGTTAATGGTGTTCCGGAGGGGATCCGACCAGCGGTTCAACGCTCTTTAGACGAGTACCAGCAGGGGCAAGAAGAGACACCATTACGAGCATTTCTCTTAGGATATCTTGTTAATTGTTGGCCTGAAAAAAATACCCCTTGTTTAGAATCCGTGGCGCAGAGCGAGTTTTCGTGGCTTTTAGAGTGCAATTCTGAGGAGGTAGAGAGCCTTGTCTCTTTAGTTGCAATGTGTGATTTGGTAGAGCAGGTGAGGCAGACAATAGATAAAAAGAGTTTGCAGCAGCTATTTGCCTGTTTATCCTCTGTACAACAGCAATACTTACGAGCGCTGTTGCATATGCCATTATCGGGCTTGAAGTCTAAGATATCTCTATCTGATCTTGTCTGTTTGTCTCAGGAGGAGGCTAAAGAGTCTCTTCGTGCTCGAGGGTATGAGCGGCTGGCTTTTGCTCTTTGTGGAGAATCTCCGACGTTTATCTGGTATTTACTTCATAAGCTAGAGAGATCGCAAGCTCGTTTGCTTGAGGCGCGGCTGAATGAGACTGCTTCGGAAGAGTCGTTGTTGCCTCGTGCGAGAGCGCAGCTTACTCATGCATACCAATTTTTGAAACGCAGGGAGTCGACGTGACGCAGACATCTAGTAAATTCTTTTCCCTTATTAATGGTCAGCAGGTGGCTATAGCTCCTGGGAAGAAGAAAATTTCGCAAGAGGCGTTGACCTCACTCATGGACTCTACGGAGCTCTTGTCAAAGGTCCAGGAGGACGCAAAGGCGTATCGAAAACAGGTGATTGAGGAGTGTGAGGCTATCAAGGAGCATGCTGAGGCTGAGGGGTTTCAGGCTGGATATGAGAAGTGGACAGATCAGCTTGCTCAGCTCGAAAAGGAAATACAGCAGGTTCGGGAGGAGCTGCAGAAGGTTGTTATGCCTGTTGCTATGAGGGCGGCAAAGAAGATTGTGACTGAAGAGCTCTCCGTCTCTCCCGAGATAACGAAAAAGATAGTTTTCAATACGCTTAAAACTGTTGCTCAGCACAAACGAATAGTTTTGTATGTGAGCAAAGAAGATTTTCAGATGATAGAGTCTGAAAAAAATAATTTGAAAAAGATTTTCGAAGAACTAGAATCTCTTTCTATCAGGGAGCGTGAGGATATCGAACAGGGTGGTTGCGTGATAGAGACTGAAATAGGTATTGTGAATGCGCGGTTGCAAGATCGTTGGCGTACGTTAGAATCTGCTTTTGAGTCTTTATATGCTCGCATGAAAGGGGAACAAAATGGTGGGTAGAGTTCTTACATATACCTTCATAGGCCTTCTCCTGTGTACTTTTTGTACTGTTGGATATGTCCATGGTGTCGCTGGTACTAAAGAGCAGAAGATCGCCGTGGCAACTCCTCCTAAGCCCCGGTTGCCTCCAAAGCGAGCTGGAGTACAACAAGAAAAACAGGACGCAAAAGCTTCAGATGCAAGAGCGATTTTAAGTCTTGAAGGACTAGAGAGACCCTCTCTTGTCATTCAGGGAGCGGCCCTTACTTTCATGTCGTTGCTCCCTTTCTTGATTATGATTCTTACATCATTTGTCAAGATTGTCGTTGTCCTTTCTTTATTAAGAAATGCTCTTGGTGTACAGCAGTCTCCTCCGAACCAAGTTATCAATGGTATTGCCTTTTTGTTGAGCCTTTATGTGATGTTTCCAACTGGTGTGAAGATGTATGAGGCAGCGCGGGGGCTTATTGATTCGCCTAAAGTTCCAACGGAGCTGCTCTCCGCTGATTCTGCGGCGTTTGTCATTGCTGTTGCGTCGCAGGCTCGAGAGCCTCTGAGAGTCTTTTTAAAGAACAACTCTCTTTCTAAACACCATAAGTCTTTTTATAAAACGGTCTACAGAGTCTTGCCTGAGGAGTACCGTGAAGATCTTCGCCCTGATGACTTTTTAGTTCTTGTCCCCTCTTATATCGCTACACAGCTCAAATCGGCTTTTGAGATTGGGGTGCTTATTTACATACCCTTTTTTGTCATTGATCTTGTCGTTTCCAACATTTTGCTGGCGATGGGTATGATGATGCTTTCTCCGATTACGATTTCTATGCCGCTGAAGTTGTTTTTGCTTGTTATGCTCGATGGGTGGACGTTATTAATCGAAGGGTTGGTTTCAACATTTAGGTAGTTTGCGTAGAAGGAGATAAAGAGCATGTTTCAATCCCAGGTTGTGCACTTGGCTTATAACGGGTTGTTTCTTATCCTTATTCTTTCTGCTCCTCCCGTTCTTATTAGCATGTTTCTTGCTACAATGGTTGCTATTTTCCAGGCGGCCACACAGATCCAAGAGCAAACGCTCTCTTTTGTTGTTAAGCTTGTCGCTGTCGTTCTAACGCTCATATTTATGGGCAACTGGCTTGGGGGACAGATTATGGCCTTTGCTGCTGATATCTTTACTAATTTCCCCGGTTGGATCTTGGCTATGTATTAGACTTATAAACCCAGTTGTCTGCCAATCCCCCAATACGAGTTTGATTTGTATATAGCATGTTTTAATGCCTATCGAGTATAATTTACGTATTCTTAATGGATATTGAATACAATTGTTCGAAGGATAATTATAGTAAGAGGGAGAACGAGGAAGAGATGTCCATACAAACTGCGTTGATGTGGCGTGTACCGCCGGCACCATTAGATCAAGATAGGATCCAATGTAGGGAGTACGAGAGTGGAAAAAACCGGTACTCTCAGGAGGAGATTTCTCGTCTTGAGAGGTTTGGTTTTGATGTAGAGTGTGAGCCTGTCCGGAGCAAATTCCCGTGGGTATCATATCGTTATGATTCCGAAAAGTGCACAGCCGCTCTCCGCTGGGCTTTATCTCTGTTTAAAGAGAGGCTGCCCCTATTATGTTCAAACCCTCAGTTGCAAAAAATTTTTCCTAACTGTCATTCGGATCTCCTTGAAGGGGCTTCCGATAGGGATATCCGTTTGTTATTACAGGTGCTTGTTGGTGGTGTAAGGGGTGTTTTAGATAAATTTAGCTATTCTGGAGATGCTGCTACCTTTCTGGGTTGTTCACCACTTACCATAGTAAGCACCCCTGATCTGTTTTTGGATTTCATACGACGTTTTAGTATCTCCATTTTTGAGCAGGAACTACGCCTTATTCCTGCGTGGGCCCTTCCGATAGATGATAGGGTTGGATTGGTAGTTTCTGAACTTAATCGCTTGCAAGATGCGGGTATGCGGGAGGCTATTCTTTCGAGGGCGGGCACTCGTATAGAGAATATGCGCAAAGCGCTCTGCTGTAGAGTGTTAAAGGCACTGCCCCATATTTCATGGGAAGCAGACCTTCTCTGGTGCTCTGAAAGAATACATGCCATAGGCCGTAGTTTGATTTGTGGCCCTTGTGTTGGAAGCGTTGAATAATTCATTGTCATTTTTATAAAATAAAAGACTCGATAGAAACAACTTCTCTCAAAAAATCTTTTCGGCACTCTTTCCATAAAATAGGTTAGTTTTTTGAACTTTAGTTCGAAAAACTAACCTATTTTTATGGGGAGTCTGAGGGGTAAACCCCTCAGGTGGGGGTGTGGGGGCGGCAGCCACCACCCAGCTTTGTTTGAAAAGTTGCGCCCTACACTAAGAGCACGGGACTAAAGTCAATACAGTCACACGAGGTCAGCACATATTCCACGCCTCGCGCGGATCCAAAAAGAGGATGTGCGCTTTTGTGTAGAGAGTGCAGATGCCCAAAGACAACGAGAGAGACCCCATATTTTTCGAAAAGAGCGGAGGCGGCAGAAGGTGCAAGATCTGTTCCGATTGGTGGGAAGTGGGTCATGGCGATCTTCGTCTGGGCTTTTTCGGGCATCTGCTGAAGGCTCATCTCGAGCCGCAACAGCTCTCGTTGATAGAGAGCCTCTTCATCTTTTTTTGGTACTTTCTTAGGGGTTATACAGGGCTTAAAGTCGATGATGTGATCGAACGAATACTCGGGGCTATCCCAAAAGCGTGTTCCTGCTATGGCGATTCCTTGGATGGTAACAGATGAGTTTTGGATAAGATGAATGGATGGGGGAAGGATTTTTTCAATTTTGGAAAGGGACGTCCACCAGTAGTCGTGATTTCCTTTGATCATTACCTTTGTTCCTGGGCGTTTTTCGATCCATTCAAGATCTGGTAGTGCTTTTTCGGGGCGTGAGGCCCAGGAGATATCACCGGGGATGAGGACAAGATCCTCTGGAGAGACTGTGTTATCCCATGCTGTTGCGATTTTTTTTGGGTGCTCTTCCCACTCTGGACCAAAGAGATCCATAGTTTTTTTTGATACACCGAAAGAGAGATGGAGATCGCCGATGGCCCAGATTTTCATGGGCTAAAAGATGAAGTTATCGGGGATGATCGCTCCTTGTGAGATAACGACGATGCCGTCTCGGACGTAAATAGGGTCTTGGTCATGGTTTGTGTGGTTGTCTCTGTTTACGATACGCACATTGTTTCCAATGGTGACATTCTTGTCGATAATGGCCTTTTTGATAAAACAGTTTTCCCCAATGGAAGGTGTTTTTGAAGAGTTTTGGCTGTTTCCCATAATGTATGAATCGCGAATGACGGATCCTCTTTTTATGACGGATCGTTGTCCTAAAATAGAATTTGTTACCTCATCTGCTCCAATGATGCATCCCTCACAGATAGTAGATGAGCGTATGTGGGCATTGAAAATACGGGGTCCTGGAAGGTGGGAGTGAGCGGTATAAAGAGGGGCGTCTGCTGAATGGCATGAAAATGGCGCTTTTTCTTGGTTGAGTTCGAGATTGGCATAGTAGAAAGACTCTATAGTTCCAATATCTTCCCAGTATCCATTATGGACAAAGGCGCCAATTTTCCCCTTTTTCACTTGGGATGGAATGATATGCTTGCCAAAATCGTCACGGGGATCGTTTTTAAGAAGGTCGAAAAGGGCAGAACGGCGAAAGAGGTAGATTCCCATGGATCCTAAGAATTCTTTGGTATCGTCTGCTCCGCACTCCATTTTCCCCAGGATTGATTTTGGTGTTTTCATTTTATCAAGTAAGTGGGGATCTTTAGGTTTTTCGTAGAAGTCAATGATATGGTTGTCTTCGTTGATCTTCATGATGCCCATGCGGGTGGCATCTTTTGCGGTGACAGGCAGTGTTGCGACCCACACATCAACTTCAGGTTGCTGTTGAGCACAGGTAAGAAGCTCTTCAAAATTGATATTATAGAGCTGATCGCCGGAGAGAATGAGAAAATATTCTGCCGATGTCTCGAGAAGATACTCGGTATTTTGCCGAACAGCATCTGCTGTTCCCTTGAACCAATCTGTTTGTCCTGGGCGTTGCTCTGCGGAAAGGACTTCTATGAATCCTGGGAAGATATGATCTTGACGGTAGGTTTGAAAGATATGACGATGGAGGGAGCGAGAGAGAAACTGTGTGAGGACAAATATTTGTGTAATTCCTGCATGTAGTGAGTTTGAAATAGGAACGTCGATGAGGCGGTAGCGGCCGCCGAAAAGCATCGATGGTTTACAGATGTTTTGTGTGAGTGGAAAAAGTCGAGATCCCTGTCCTCCTCCGAGAACAACTGTTGCTACAGAAGACATATCAACTTTATGCTTGATTGGCGAGAGGAGAGATCCCTTAAGTGAGACAAGTCGTTGAAGCTCGTTTTGTGTCGCTATGTTCATACCTTGACCTTGTTTCAAATCTGATATTACTACGTATTTTTAGCGTGTATATGTAATAACATTTTTTTACAAGATCTCTTTTAGAAATTTTTTGACAAAAACAAAACTAGTTAGTAATTTCACAACTAATACGATATAAATGGAGCCTTCAATGCACATATTGAACCCCTCTTTTTCATTACAGGATTTTTTTGAAAGGCTAGAGAGGCAAGAATCGATTCTCCTTCTTGATTATGATGGAACGCTCTCTCCTTTTCAGGTTGACCCCCAAAAGGCAGTGCCATATCCGGGGGTTGTTAAACGCCTTGAGATGATTCGAGATAATCCAAGAACACGGCTCATTATTGTGAGTGGTCGTTCCATAGAGACCCTGCTTCCTCTTCTCCCCTTACATCCCATCCCTGAAATATGGGGATGCCATGGGGGTGAGCGGCTGACAATGGATAAGCGAACTGTGATGGTGCTCTCAGAGAAACAGCGAAAAGGGATACTTAAGGCTAAGGAGCTTGCCAAGGGAACAGCATCTGAAAATCGATGTGAGGTAAAGCCACTTTCTATTGCTATTCACTGGCGCGGCTGTAGTTCAGATGAAATAGCCACGGTTCGTAAGACTGTACAATTTGATGTGACAGACTATGACTTAGAGTGTCATGAGTTTGATGGAGGGATAGAGTTTCGCGTGCAGGGAATGAATAAAGGTGGCGCTATTGAGACTATCTTGGAAGAGGTGGGACCAGAGCCTCTTATTGCGTATGCTGGTGATGATGCAACTGATGAGCAGGCATTTGAAGCTTTGGGGGAGAGAGGATTGAAGATTCTTGTGAGAGAGGAGCTTCGCCCGACGCATGCTGATATTCAGCTTACTCCCCCAAAAGAGCTTCTGAGTTTTCTCGATAGGTGGGCAAAGAGCACGGTGAAATGAGTAGACATTTTTGCTCTATGGTTGGATAAGGTGAACAAGTTACAATCAGGGGTCAAAGGCAAGAATTGTATGGATGCACATTCATCTCGACTAGTCATTGTCTCAAATCGTCTTCCCTATGAGATAGAAAATAATGAGGGTGAGCTTTCTTTGCGTCCTGGCAGTGGTGGTCTTGTCACGGCTATGGCCCCAGTGTTGAGAAATCGGGGTGGGGTCTGGGTCGGATGGTCTGGGGGATCTGGCGAGAACGAAGAAGAGATCCGAGAAGTCATCAAGCAGGCAGACACAGAGGTTGGCTTTACCTTCTCGCCGGTATTTTTATCTAAAAAAGAGATAGAGCTTTACTACCACGGGTTTTCCAATGAGGTAATTTGGCCTCTTTTCCACGATCTACAGACTCACTGCCGATTCCTACCCGCTTATTGGGAAAGTTATCAGAAGGTCAATACTATCTTTGCCGATGCCTGCATGAAAGACAGACATGAAGAAGATTTTATCTGGGTACATGATTATCAGCTGATGCTTCTTGGGGAGTCGCTGCGGGTAAGGGGCGTCGAGTCTAGAATTGGCTTCTTTTTGCACATTCCTTTTCCTCCTCCTGATATTTTTATGAAGCTACCGTGGCGTTTTCAGATCCTGCATGCGCTTTTGAAATACGATCTCATTGGGTTCCAGACGGCACGTGATCACCGAAACTTCATAAACAGCGTTCGGTTTCTAAAAGATGATGTGGAGATACAAAGCGCTAAAGGAATGCATATCTGTTGCTCTCATGGGAGAGATGTGCGTGTTGGTACCTTCCCGATCAGCATAGATTTTGACGAATTTGCCACTCATGCGGCCTCAGAGGAGGTTTCTAAAAAAGCCTGGTTTTTGCATGAGAAGTGGTCGGATCAGAAAATCATCTTTAGCCTTGATCGTCTCGACTACACAAAAGGCATTCCTGAGCGTTTAGAAGCGATTCGTATTTTTCTGCAACGCCATCCGGAGTTTCATAAAAGGATCTGTTTTGTTCAGACGGTTGTTCCTAGTCGAACAAAGATTGATGGATATCAGGCTCTAAAGCAAGACATCGATAGATTGGTAGGAGAGATCAACAGCCAGTTTTCTCGTGAGAATTGGGTTCCTGTTCACTATGTCTTTCGCAGCCTTCGTCGTAGTGAGCTTTTAGCCTTCTATCGCACCTCAGACGTTGCATTGATAACACCTGTTAAAGATGGAATGAATTTAGTTGCTAAGGAATATATTGCTTCTCAGACAGATAGCAATGGGGTTCTTGTTTTAAGTGAATTTGCAGGAGCTGCCTCTCAGCTGCAACAAGGAGCGTTGCTTGTTCATCCTTATGATGTTGAGGGTGTGGCTGATGCTCTTCACTATGCTCTGACAATGTCTTCTGACGAGAGATCGAACAGGATGGAGGTTATGCGTAGAAACGTCAAGCGCTACAATATATTCTTGTGGACGAAGATGTTTTTAAAGATGGCCTTTGCCAAAGAGCTCACCGACTTTCCTGTTATCGGAGAATATGTTCCGAAAGGGAACAATCTCGAACAAGAAGTAGGAATTTTTTGACCTTTTTTCTATGAAATAAAAAATGGTCATTTTCAAAAGAATACTTTCCGTTTTCCGCTCAGTTATCAAAAAAACCTATGTACATTCACGCTAGAAGGGTGAGCCTGTTTTTCGCAGAAATCGGCTCTATTTAAAAAAATCCCTTGACTTTTCTTGCTTAAATCCAAAACCCTATATCCAGAAATTTTTTGAAAAGGTGGTTGGATATGAAATTTTGGATCATGGCTCTTCTCCTCTTTGGTGTTCCTACATGGGCAGAAGACGAGATTTCACTTGTTGATGTTATTAAATCCCCTATTGCCAAAGTGGGAGGTAGTGTCAATGTCATCTCCGGTTCGTGGGTAGATAATGACTCTCATATTACCCCTTCGGGGGCAGATGGCATTCCCCTTGCCCATTCCTATGTTAGCTCGAGCATCCAAGAGGGAGCTTTAGGTGATGGCTGGGACCTTTTTTTTCCGTCTGAGCTTGTGATCGTTCAAAAAAAGGGACTAAGTTCTGCAATTCGCCCCAAGGGGCCATTATGCAATCAGGGGGCAGCTTTAGATCTCCTCGCTCCTGATAATGACTCCTTGGGCATTTTTGAGCTGGTTCCAAAGAGCTGGTTTTTCCCTTCAAAAAAGGAGAGGGAGAAAAAAAGAAAAGAAAATGAGGAGAGAGCGCTGGAAAAAGAGCGAGAGAGGCACTCAAACTCGATTACAATTTATTATAAAGAGGCGGGTGGTGCCACAGTTGTCTTTAAGGGCGATTACAATGCAAAACATTTTGAACCAAAGCTTCACGATTCTGGATATCACCATGTTAATTGCATTGAAAATCCCACCAGGAGAAACATTCATAGAACCCGTATCTACCAAAAATCAAAGGATGAGTGGCAGGTTGTTCTTGGTGATGGAACGGTGCGCTACTATGAGCCCAAGGGCAGGGTTCATAGGAGGCAGCCAAAGCCAAAGGAAGATGAGTATTTTAAGGCCTCTTTTCACATCACCAAAGAGGTTCTCCCCTCCGGTAACAGGCGCTATTACTCTTATAACTCGGATGCTGATCTCAAAAAAATAGAGACGAAAAGTTCGGTTGGAAAGAGTATCCATTCCTTTTCCTTTCGGTGGGGAAACCGTGACGTTGTGGTAAAGAGTTCAGACGGTATAGAGACTAAATTCGAAATTGTTAAGTTACACGGGCAGCATAATCCGTGTGTTGTCAATGGGATAAAAAGAGTCGGGAAAAAAGGGGTCGCCTATTCCTATTCTGAGAGAACCAGTGCCCATATACGGCGTGTTAGGGAAAAAAGGGGCTCAAATGGCAGCTATGAGGAGATTAAATACTACCGTCCTGGTACAGTTGAAGTGGGAACCCATTCGGTACGTGTTGAGGGGGATAATAAGAAGTTTTTAACCAATAGAGTTCGCGAAGTCTGGACAAAAACGCTTCCTGGCGATACCAAAAAGCTTCTCAACTCCTTTACATACCATACTGAAAAGAGTGCGTGTTATGCCAGAACAAAAGATAGCGATGGCTGTCGCTCATTGTGCTTTTGGAATAAAAAGAATCACCATCCACTCGCTTTTCATCGAAAAGACTCTAAGGGAAATCTTCTTAGCAAAGAGCACTATCTTTGGAGTAAAGATCGTCTTGTTGCAAAAACCATATTTGATGAAAAAGGGATCCCACAGCTCTCTCGAGAGTTTGATTTCGATGATCATGGCAATGTTACAAGAGAAATATATAGGGGCACTTTTCTAGGCACCCCCTGCTCGCCGCTCACCCTTGATAATCAGAAAAGACCCCATGGCGGCGATCACATTACGTTTCGTGCTGAATATGATGACCGTTCTTTAAAAAAGTCGGAACAGGACCCTTTGGGCAACTGGACCCACTACCAGTATGATCCTAAAAGGGCTCTTCTTACAGGACGCCTTACTTGTGATGGCACACAGCCGATACAGCGTGAGTTTTATGAGTATGACAAAGCTGCTATCTGCGTATGCGAGATTTTTGATGATGGGATCTCTAAAGATAAGGATAACTTCACATATGTTACCCGTCGCTATACGCATAAAACACGTGTTCGGGAGAAAACCCCCTTTTACGGCACACCAGAGGAAGAGAGCTGGTATATCTGGACGCCAAAAGGTGGAGAGCGCCTCGTTAAGAAGTTACGCTATATCAGAGATAGGAAAGGTCGTCCTGTCGAAAAGCAGCTTATTGATAGCGATGGCATTGTGCAAAAGGTTTGGAAATTCACCTATGATGCACTCCATAGGGTTATTAAACAGGTAGATCCTACGGGGGCTATTACTGAGATTATCTACAATAAAGAGGGTTTAATTGGTGTCAAAAAGACACCGTTTTGGTCCCTTTATTATACGTACGATTTTTTTGATAGAATCCTCGAAGAAAAGACGGTATATCCCGATACATCGTCTGCTTCAGTTACCTACAGTTATGATCTCACAGGGCGTCAGAAAGTAACGACAGATTCACGTGGAAGAGTGACAAGAGGTTCTACAGACCCTCTTTCACGTCCTACCGAGACCGTACTCCCCTCTCTTTCAACAGAAAATGGTATTGAGACCCCAATTATAAGATATTCTTATGAAGGAAGGACACAGACACAGGTCTCTCCGACTGGTGCAAAAACAAAGACGACCTATGCGGCCTCCGGAAAACCCCTTGAGATTGTCTCTCCAACGGGTGCTGTGTGCCGGTATTACTACGATAAAAAAAATCGCCTTGTTAAGGAAATTGATCCTGCCGGTATTGTCACGCTGCATGAATATGATGCCCTTGATCGGCTCATAAAAAAAGTGCAACTCGATGGTGATACCGTTCTTTCGACTCTTATCAAAGAGTATGATGGTTTTGATCTTGTTGAGGAGGCAACAGATACGCAGAAGATTTGCCACTTCTATGACGCTTTTGGAAGAAGGGTAAAAGAGACCATCACTGACCTTATTACAGGAAAAACCGCTGAAAAGCAGTTCTTCTATGATGCATTACACCGGCTTATAAAAAGCAGTAATATTGACCATGGAACGTCCTCTCTTATTAGTTACGATCGAGTAGACCGTGTTTTGGAGGAAAAGACAATTGGTAGTGAGGGAGATCTTATATCTATTGCTACTAAACTCTACGATCATGCCGGTAGAGTTGTTGAAGAGGGAACTGGTGTTGCCAATACGATAGCATATACAAAAACAGCCTATGGTGCTCAAGGTCTACCGAGTGCCATTACCCATCCAGATGGAACAAAGACTCTCTTTTCCTATGATCCCATGTACAGAGGTCCTGGAGGGATATGTTATTTAAGGAGAACAACGACAGATCCTCGTGGGGTTGTGACTGAAGAGCTTCTTGATGCCAATGACTCCCCGACCCTTGTCACGACCAAGGATCCATATGGAAAGGTGATAGCTCGGAAAAAAACCATTTCGAGTATCCTTGGCAATCCGGTACGTATTGAAGATCAGGCTATTGCTAACAAAAAAGTTTGCTCTACTGTCTCAACACAGCTTTCATATGACTCTGTTGGGCAACTTACCTCATGTACTCTTGGGTCAGGGTCTAAAGAGAGTGCCATCTGGAGTTATTCATACGATGATCTGGGGAGAAAAATACGAGAGAAAAAACCATCGGGCATCACCTTGTCTTCCTCTTACGACTCTAGGGGACGTCTTTCTAGGTTTCAAAGTTCTGATGGCACTATCGATTGGGCATACACGTATAATAATCAGAACCTGCCGATAGAAGTTGCAAGTTCGGGGAGAAAAACCAGTCGTTCATACGATGGGCTGGGAAATCTCATTTCAGAGACGCTGGAAAATGGCCATACCATGTCCTATGAGCGCACAGCAACAGGATCTCTCTCTTGCATTACCTATCCTGACAAGACAAAGGCTTTTTATCACTACAAAGATGGAAGACTTTCGCGAATTGATCGCAAGCAGTACAGCTACAAAGTAGATGAGAGAGACCTTTCTGGTGTTATCACAAAAGCGACTCTCCCTGCTCAATCGGGAAAAATTTCATATACAGTAGATCTGATGGGACGGCGTACAAAGGTTTCTCACGGCGCTTTTTCAGAAGAAAGAACTCTCTTTGATCCAGTGGGCAGCTGTTTAGAACGCACTATCAATGGGAGGAAGGAGACGTTTTCATACGACTCTCTTTCACAGCTCATCAACGATGACGGTCGGAAGGCTGCATATGATTCTCTTCACCGTCGCCTTGAGTATTGCGGAAAAAAAGCATCTCATAATGCCCGCCATCAGGTTCTTACTCAGGACAAACGCTCCTTTCATTACGATACCGACGGGAGAAGAAGTTCTGATTCATCATTTACCTACAAATACGATGCGTGTGATCGGCTCATAGAGGTTTCGCAAGGTGGCAAACGAGCCGAATATAGCTACGATCCTTTTAATCGCAGGATGTGTGCGACTTTTGTTGATGTCACGGGTGTTACCCGTGAGAGCTATCTTTGGCAAGAAGAAGATGAGATAGGTTCTATATCAGATAAAAAAACCACCCTTCGCCTTCTTGGAGAAGGTTTTGGTGCTGAGATTGGTGCTGCTGTTGCTATGGAGATCTCAGGCGATCTCTATGTCCCGATTCATGATCTCTCTGGCAATGTCAGAGCCTGCCTAGATCTCGGTGGCAGCACCCTTCAATGCCTTGAGTATACGGCAGTTGGTCTTGACCATACAGATGCCGATATCACCCCCTGGACATTTGCTTCAAAAAGGGAAGATCCTGTTACGGGTTTTCTCTATTTTGGTAGGCGCTACTATGATCCAACAACTGCTACCTGGCTCACTCAAGATCCTCTCGGTTATAGTGCCGGCCCTAATCTGTATGCGTATGTCAAAAACAATCCTCTTTCTAATTTCGACCTGAGGGGTCTATGGAGTATCGGCGGAGTTTTTAAGGCTATCGGTAAGGCTGTCCTCTCCATTTTTGCTCGTCTCAATTTTTCTTATGATGCCAATGGTGCCCATTTTTCAGCTGGGCATGATGCGCAAATGAACGCTCTAGAGGCTGCCTCCGCGAGTAGAACAACAGATCCGGCTCAGGAGGAAAAAAATATTGTTGAAACAGAAATCAGTAGAGATGAAGATGGAAACTGTGTCTCTGCCTTCCACTATGTTGAAAAGGGGGAAGAGGCAAGGCCGTATTATGAGAAGTATGAAGGGGAAAAAATAGAAGTTTGTAACCACTTCAATGGTATTTGTACTGACCGGGGGGAAGCTGAGGCTCGAGCCAAAGAGGCGCTAGATGCCGGTGCTTGTTCGGTGAGCGTTATGAGTTACAGTGCTACAAAGGGGGCTATTTTTGATGGGGGAAAAGCCGCTGTGGGCTGTTTTGGGCTTAGTACTCATGCTCAAAAAACGCTCACAAGAGGTAATGAGGCTTTTCTTGAAAAATGTACAGAGTGTGGGATCACTCCAATTATGCGGATAGCGGCCCATAGCAGAGGAGCAGAAGTAGCAAGTGGTATGCTAAACTCGTTAGCGTTTGCTCGTTCAGGACGACATGAAAAACGCGTTAAAGAGTTTATAACACTTGGAGGAGCGGTCACTAGTATGCGCGCTACGAATTTCATTGCTTTTGGAGATTTTGTTCCGCTTCTCAACCCAATAAATTGGATGAAGTTTCTGTTTGCCGATGTTCAGTGTGTTATGCCTCGTAGTATAGGTGAGTTTTTCACTGCTCATCTATACCAGGGTGGGTGTTACAGCAGAGTTATGGATGAGTGGTATAGATCAATTAGAGAGGAAGGGGGGATAGCATGAACCATTTTTGGGCAACTTTTTTTATTTGTTTGCTTCTGATTACTGTTACAGGAAGGTTGCAGGCAGTATTTAATCTTTTTACAACGACAGATATGGATATTGAAAGAGAGTTGCGCGATCAGTTGAATGAGGAATTTACAAAGCCGAACAAATGGAACTATAAATTGGTCTATCCTTTTACCTTTGATGTGCAAAACGGGCTTGTCCAGGGCACCTGGGGGATGGTTCGTATCTGTGATAAATGGTTTGAGTCTCCAGAAGATGCTGAGAGCTACTTTGTAGAGATATACTCTGATCTTCTCAAGAGGTTTAATTCGATTCGAGCTATCCGTCCCTTCTTAGCACAGTTTCCCTCGACCCCCGCCGTTGTGGGCTTAAAAGTTCAGTTTTGCGATGACAACGGAAAGTTTCATCTCTCCCCGTACATGAAACTAGTAGCGCTCATGGGGTATAAACCAGAGAGAGAAACTTTATATGTTGAAAGAGGTGGTGGAAAGCAAGTTGAGGAGAAAGACCCAAAGGAGATATTGGGTGTTCGCGAGCTTTACGATATACGGGTCCCTAGGTCTGTGAGCGCCAAAAAACCAAAGATTATGGTGTATACGGGCCTTTCTGGGAGAAAATCAGATCCTGCTGACAAGGCTGAGATGGAGTTTATGAAAACGTTCTGTTCTGCTCACAACCTCTATCCACTGGTTCAAGGGACTGTGGGGGCGCAAATGTCAGATGCAAATGCCATTGAATTTGCCCTTCGTGGTGCGCAAACAGTATCGTTAGAACAGGCTAGAGTACTGGCAGCCACATGCGGGAAGGAGATGTTGGAATATGGGCAAAAAGATAAGCGTATAATTGAGCTTATGAAAAAACGGTCTCAGATACCGCAGTGGAAAGATCCCTCTATCGAACTGCTTCCTCGCCACATTTCATTTCGCATCTCATTTTGGGATGAAAACGTTGATCGCGTTGCACAACCTCATATTGCTGAGATCAGAGTGCTTGCTGGGAAGTTCACGTACTATACAGCGGACGAGGGTCAGCGTCTAGTGCCAGTTTATAGCGAATCATTCGATGAGGCAGTGGGGGTGTTGTAAATCACAAATTGCCGGTAACCGTTAGCGATAGGTCTATCTGCAGGCCGGCTCCAGGGCGCTTGTCGGGCTCGTGGGGTTGAGATCTGTGCGATTGAGAATACGGAGCTTTTTGTGGTTCTTTTGTGCCAAAGGTTTGGTGTATTACGGTATTCCAAATCGACTGCACTTTGTTAGTCAGCTGTGTATTTCCTTCATTTTTTATCAGTTCTATTACCATGCAAGAGAGGTTTATGAATGTATATGATTTTTGTTGGCGGCGTATTTCTTGAAGTGCGCGAAACCAAATTGTGCCAGCTTTTATTATGGGCAGTCCGGCTTCAGTGCACATTTGAAAGAAAATGTGATCGAGGATTGTCGCATTTGTATGAATCTTTCCCTTGTCAGATTCATAGGGATATTTTCGATATAGCGGGGGATCGGAAAAGAAAAATCGAGGAAATCCTTCCTGGGGTATTCCAACTCTGGGAGGAAGCTTGTGCGCAATATCTGTGCCTATAGTCCAGAGGCTTCCGTACGATATCCTTAAGTTTTGTTTATTTGCAGACCACGCTTTGGCCATGGTAGCAAAGATATCGGCGGACGAGACGAGAATGGCACCTGATGGACCGTAGTAAGGTAGATGTACGTTGATTGTATCGAGGAAGACGTGAGCTATCTGTCTGGCAATGACCTCCATATAATCGGAAAGTCTGAGCGGATGTTCACTGCCTCCACGGAGGCCTACTATCCCGATGGAAAGCCTTTTTCCGTCCCAGCAGGCATTGGATTCGTTGGGTACAATTGAACAGGGCACATCTAAATTTACACTAAAGATCTCATTTATGAAGAGTTGGGTTGTTGCCAAGTGAGTTTTAAGTATTTCAGTGGCATCAACTATTTCTTTCTCCCAATCCGGTTTTGAAAGAGGATAAACAGGTATTTTTTCTTCCACGTACGGTGGAATAAAGAGATAGCGAGGAACGGTGGACATAATTATTTTCTCCAATAAAAGTGGAAGAAAGTATATCTAAACGTTCAAATAGAAGTCAATTTAGTTTTAAGTAAAGGGTTGGTATCAATAGTTATTTTTTGTAGTCACTGATAGTGTGGGGCTTATTTTTGTAGATTCCGGTGTTTAAAATAGTAACCCGTGAAGTACACTCGCACTCCTTTTCAAGCACGAGGTTTCATCGTATGGCGGCAACACAAGTTTTAGCGGGTGCTAGAGATTTTCATGTAAATGCCTGTACGGGTCTTAGTGACATTTATCTGAGCAATCAGTGTAAGGCGTACGCCCTTGATGGGAGACAGCAACCCTTTACTTTGCTCCTTGCTTCTCAGCGTATTTCAAATTTAGGAATAGCTCTTAAGACCACCTCCCCAGGGGCTTCTAAGGCGATGGGGCGTGCTGGTGATGTTGCTTCGGTCACGGCTCTTGTTCAGATCATGGCGATGCCCCTTTTGAAATTTGGTTTTACTATTATGGCTGTCGCTTCAGAAAAGAGACAGTACATTGCTTTAAAAGGAGCTCAGTTTATTGAAGCTGTTAATAAGCAGCTTAATAAGGTTGGCGATGTCATTGACCCTTTGGTGAACGCTGCGGCTTTTGTTTCTTATGTCGCTATGATTGCCCTTGGCCATAGGATTAGTGGGGCGATTGGACTTGCCAGTTTGATGCTTATAGCTATAAAACGACTTCGTTTGTTGCCGGCAACACTTGATTCTGTCCTCGATATCACTGGCCAGCTGGCTTCTGTATATTTGATACTATTTTCTCAGCAGTCTCTTTTGACAAAAATTCCTGCTGCTATTCATCTAATGACCTCTTTTTTGAGTCATCTTTTAAATAGCAAACATTTTGTGTTTCTTTTCTCTAAACTTCTTAAAGAGCGCCCATATATAGACACAGACCCTTCAACTGTGAAGCTAGAAGAGTATCTTTTGGATCCGAGCAAGCATGGAGATCTTCAATTTGAACTGAACAAGGCTTCTTTTAACGCGAAGGAAGTTTCTCAGGTGTTTCCTCCTGATTTTCGGGCCGATCTTGCAAAGAGCTCTCTCAAAGAGCTCTACAGTCAAATTGAAGAAAAGATGGGGGGTGAAGTTCTTGTTACAAAAGCGCAGAAAACGGGTTGGAACAATCTTAAGAAAGGAATTTTATCGAAAAGGGTGGTAGATACTCCTCCTCCTCATTTGGATCGGCTGATACAGCATGTAAAAGCGATTTTTTACATTTATTCCCAAGATGGTGTTTCTCGAGAAAATTTTGTGCAGACGATGCAAGACTTTGCGCGAGTAGGAAACAAGTGTAGCGAGGGGTGGAGCCGTGATATTAGTTTCCTCTTACATCCTTCTTCGAAGGATTACAAATGGGCCGTTCACCACTACCATTCTGTTTTTAGAGGAGAGCTTCTAAAAGAGGCCATGCGGATGTCGGACAGCGCTTATGACAACCAGTTTACAAAGTCTTTGGGTGGAGTGGATGATGTTCATGTTACTAATCAGGTCCAGGCAGCTCTAGAACACCGTTGGCACTCGTATGAGGCAAAACTCTTTTTCTCTATCCACGGCCGCACCTTCATGCAGCAGGTGTGGAGAATGTTACTGCCTCGTTCTTTTTCAAAACCGTATCTTCAGGGCTCTCGCCATGCTAATTTTTCTGAGTCAATGCTTATGTCGGCAATTGCAGACCTTCCCATCAATGTTTTTTTCTATGCGATGGTAGATGGGGTGATGAGAGAAATCTATACGAAGGAAAGACTTATCAGTGCGATCCACGATAAAGTAACACCTCAGTACAGAGAGTCGGTTCAAGGTGGACAGCATTCACTTGAAGTTTTCCGTGAGATAGAGTGGTCTACTATCGCCACTTGGCTTGCTGATATTAATCGAAGGGGGCTCCCTATTATTACAGATAGCGGTAGATACCGTTCAGAGTATGTTGAAAAAGATCCTGCGGGAAACTATTTCCTGACTGAAAAAGCGATTACTTTTCTTCTTTGGGATTTGGGTATTCTCAAGGCATATCCGGGGATGGCACAGAGTGCAAGGGCAGGATTTTTGAACGGCTTGGCGAAAAGATTCGCGATTAGATCTTAACCTTTGCTTGTGTCCTATCTCACATAGGTTGGCTGTGGGAGAACAGAGTGCGTTGTCCTTGCTAAGGTAAAAATCTTGGCCCCTGTCGAAACACCTGCACCATTTCCCCTTTCCCCAGCCAGATTATAGTGCGCACCTGAAATATCCCACTTGTAAATAAACTCTTTGTCTCTATATGTGTTCAGGATTCAAATGACCGTGGAAATGAGGAGTGTTGTGTCGGCAATTTTATCAACAGCGTTGTCTTTTCGCTCGGTGAGTCCACAGCTATATGAAAGATTGGACAGGGAGGTGTATAGCTCTCAAATATACATCGCGGCAGACTCCGGTGTGGATCAATGCAGGTGGACCTATGAAAACCCGCGCGCAGAGAACCATAGGAGCATCAGTATTACGATCACTAACATCGTTATGTCTTTGCTTGTGAGGTTTGTGCGTCAACCGATTCTAAGGGTTTTACACTCTGGGATTTCACTTAGCTCGGGTGATCGTATTTACGAACAAGCTATCCACAACCATGTTATACGTCCAATTTGGGGTATAGGTCGGGAGTTTGAGGCGAACATTGATTTGGAGCATGTAGAAGAGGCCAGAAAACACGTTGTCAATCTCTTCTTATACCGATTCCGTGAGGAGCTAGATTGTTTAGTGTATACGTTACAAGTGCTGTGGCAACTTACTCGTCGGGAGGCTGTTGCTGCTGTTTTCACAAATACTGATAGTTTTGCTGTCAGGATTGCTCGCGAGGCCTTGAGAGTGAAGAAGATATCCTCGGAGCGAGAGCTAATACCGGTCGAGACCTTTGGATAAAACGTATACGTTTCCTTTTGACGTTGGATTGAGCGCTCTACTTTAGGCTTTCTCTGTTCCTTAGATTGAGACCCATCTCTCTTGTGGACTGACAGCAGGAGAATATAGGCATTAGAAAAATCTTTTAGGAAAAATTCGTTACTTTACATGCGACCTTTTGCGTATGTTTTGTTTTGAAGGTGCGTATTAGGAACACCTTTTATGCGGTTACCACAAATATGAGAGTGTAAAAAAGAATGGGCGTCGATTTATTTTTTGTTGTAAAAAAACATTGTTTTTAAATTAGAATGCTTTTGTTCTCGTTTTAGTTTAGGGGGTACATATTATGTCCATTTCTGCTGAAAGTCCGAAGGTTGCTGAGAGACATTTAGGGGCTGCTAAGGCCCAAGAAAATGAACTGCGAGAAGGTGTCGAGGGTTTTTCTCAAAGGATACAGGCCGCGGAACAAAAGTTAGAAAAAATGAAGATCCGTCATATGTTGGATAATGTTCGTTTGTGCTTGATGCAAAAAGCAATGAGCGCTAGTGAAATAAAGTTCCACGAAATGGCTGGAATTGTGGGTGCTTGCGCCAAGGTTATGGTGAAGGCGCTATCGGTTGTTGCTTGGAAAACGGCCTTTGTCGCTGGAAACGCAGCGCTTCGCTGTTGTGTTAAAAGTTTGCCGTTTATCTCTTTAACTCTTGGTGTTGCTTTGGCTGCACGTAGAGCCATTATCGGGTATAAAACCGACAATAAAGCTGAGTATATTAAAGCTGTGGGAGAACTTCTTTCTGGAGCCGCAGCTTGCTTCCCTGGATTTGGAACAATTGCCTCGATTGGTCTAGATATTTTGATGGTTGGGCATGATATTTATGAACACGAAGCTGCTCGTGCTAAAGAAGGGATGACGGTTTCTCTGTAATTTTGCCGTCCTTTTGTATTGTATGAGGCCGGGCCATCCAACGTAATTTGGGATTGGCCCGGCCTTTTGTTGTATAACACCGTGACCCATCTCTCTGATGGACTGACGGCAGGAGACGACCTCATTTTTCTTTGTCCAGCCTATGTGGAATAGAACACAGTCGGGGGAATAACGGTACATATTATTGCATGTTTTTGTTATAACTTTTCGGCAATATGAAGGTTTTTCGTAATGAGGTATATATAATGTCATTAGCATCTGTTTCGACTCCGCAGGGGGATATAATTGATTGGAATGCATTTCATGAGGTAGTTGAACGTCCGGATTTTGATCCGTCTAGGGAGTATTTTTCTGTTGATGTGTATCAAAGGGTAGATGAGCATGGTGATCTACACCGTTTGAGTATTCCGATGACTAATTTGATAGCTCAAGCGTGGGATTTGTGTGTTTCACAGCCCATGAAAAAAGTACGAAATCTCTCTAAACTTTACGGGCGTATTCAATCATTATCTCTAACATATGATTTAGAAGAAGACGCTGCTATAAGACAAACGTTATGTGTCTGTGCCAGAAACATAATTACTACTGATTGTCAGAGAGAGTCCCGTTTCTGGATTAGGTGGTTGATGGGATATAAGGGGATTGGTCAGGAAGAGGCGCATGCTCAGATCATTTTAGGGCCTCATAGTATTGCAGCTGCGGTGAGTTACGTAGCTCTATGTCTGTATCGTTTGCAACAGAGTGAAGCATACAACCCAAGTTTACAACTCAAGTTGTGTCCTATATCGCGCCCGAACAAATCTGCATGTAACACGTGAGAAATTAATTACTTCTAGTAAGTATTATCTGCACTACTTAATGTTTTTTCACGTTCGACTGTGTTCAATCGTGATGTAGGGCGCAATCAGGGTTTACACATAAGCATATGACTCTGGCCGTCCACCTACCCCTCCTCGGGATCATGAGCACAACTAATTTGCGTCAAAAAAAGATTTTAAGCCGAAGCTCAAAGCTTCGGCTTAAGCGCTTTGCACACACAACTCTTTTGTGTTTTTCAGTAGTAGCGCTTTCTATGGCGATGATGCTGACTCATTAATTCTTATAGAAAAGAGTAATTAAGGTCCTCATCAAAGTGTGGTTTTAATATTTATAAATATGATATAAACTAAAAGGGTCTTTTACCTTCTTCTTTGCCATTTGCGAGCAATACTGGAGAATAATAATTTAAATTTGAGGAGTACAGATGAATGTACAACAGGATGCAGTTTCTGCGGGACAAATCCATCGCTTGACATCGGGTACTGACAACAGTTCAGATGCCACACCAATAACTCGCCCAGAGCTGGAAGAGGCTATTAAGGCACTTTGTCAAGGTGGTACAGTGAGTAGTGCACCAGATTCTGAAAGCATGAGACAACTAATGCAACGATTTGAACAATTGGATCCAGAAGGTGTAAGACGCGCTGAAGCACAATTAGAGCGGCAAGGCATATTTTCGCATCGTTTCATTTTTTCTTTTCTACGAAAGGGCACCATGGTCGGGGCCTTCCCATACTTCTTGTATAACCTACAAGGGTTTGCACAGTTGCTCCTTGGTCCTGCCTTTGCCTCGGGCAGCCTGCCTGAAGGCAGCACAACAATGGAAGCCTTGTTAAGCGTATCAAAAGCATTTGAAAATAGCCTCTGTGAATATCCAGCAGCAACCTTTGGTTTTGCAGCTGCCCTTTTCAATTTCACAGCCCAGAACTGGGATTCGATTCAGTGGAACACCTTTGCGCACACTTTTCTCATAGCGATCCTACCGTATGATCTTACGCCTATGACACTTTTAACGGCGGTTTTAGTCGCAAACCTTTCTGGCACAACCTCTGTGCGAACAGCGGTGAAGACTGCTACTATGGCAATTGACAGAGGACTAAAGGGTGTTGGTGAAGGAATAAAAGCTACGGGCACCTTTTTAGAACGGCTGTTTGGGGGCAAGAACAGCTTAACGACGTGAATGACACAGAAAGGGAGTGATACCAGCCCCTGGTATGCTTCTACCCGGCGGTGTAGAAGGTCTTGTTGCACTCCACTGCCCCTCAGCTTTAGAGGGAGTTGTCTGCTGTGTAACCGTTCTTGTCTTCCCTGAGCCGTTGTGGGTGGTTAGCGTTCCCTTCTCGTGGGCCCGGCGCGGAGCGCCCTCATCCAAGTGGGCCTGCTGCTTTAGCTAGCAGGGACACTTGGGAGAGCCTTCCTTCAGAAGACAAAAACAAACAGGGGGGCTGGGGGAGCTGGCTCCCCCAGTAGGAGTCTTTTTTATGTTCATGAGATATTTTTTTTCAGAGGCTTACTGGCTTTAATGTGTTGATTTGCAGAGGGTTGTGAGGGGGAGTCAAAAAATCCCATAAAATAGAAATAATTTGAGGTAGTTGTGGGGAGGGAGGGTTCTTATAGATATTAGTATTAAAACGTACGCCCTCAATAATCCTTTATAAATAACTTTATTTAATAATTATATTGATTTGAAAAGATCTCCCCATGTAGAATATTGGCATGCTTTTGTTAAGATTGTGTAAGACAACGTTTTCCTTACCTTAAGGAGGTAGGTTATGTCAGTAGGAAGAACTATGACTCGGACGCTGCCACCGCAGTCCTTTCAGCATTCATCAGCTGCTGTAGCTGCAGCTGCTACAGCTTCATACGGTGGCTCAGTAAAGCCAGCGTGTGCACCATCGGTGTCTTCGGGACATCCTTCGGCAGCACAGGCTGCAGCGCAATCCTCTCAGAAGGCAAGTGATCTTCTAGGTGCGATCTATAGCCCTGCGGAGTACGTGGGTGCTGACTCAAAGGTTGCCAAGTGTCACTGGACGTATGAGACTCCGAACGAAGAAGCCCATAAAGTACATAGCATGCTTCTTACGAACGTTATTCGTCCGTGGATCCACAGGCATGTGAGAGTTCCACTTTTGAAGATCTTCGGGCGAGAGAAGGAAAAAACACTTCCTGCCCTCAAAGAGGACTTGGATGTAACATCAGCACAGTCTGTGCGAAGAGAGGTCATAGATCCTATTATGGCTAAGTTGCCAAAACAGGGAGAGACATTTGATCCAATGTGGCGAGAAGAGGCTAGAAAGCATGCCTTTAACATTGCCAGAACTGGCTATTCAGAGGATTTTGTGTATCTTGCTAAAGCCTTGAAAATCACCGACTCCATACCACTGAAAGAAGCTGTGGCGCGCGCCCTTTCAGATCCTCAAGACAGCCTTCCAGATGCCATCGCTTGCGAAGCCCTCCGACATCCTGTGGTGAAGAAGAGAGCGGAGGAGCTTGGGAAGCGGATGGATGCTTCAATGCAAGCTATTGGAAAGCATTTAGAAAAATTACGACTTTTAGAAAAGTCTGATCCTGAAGCAGCTCGAAGGATTACAACTGAAATGAATAGATTTTCGAATGAAGTGATGCAGCAGCGCTCAAGGCGTTAATAGAACAATTTGAACAAAATTCTTTATCACGATGGACGGATCAACCTTGTTTGGTCCGTCCTTTTTTGTCCTGTTGTCCTTCGATCTCTTCTTCCCTTATCCTTGAACTCTCAAGCTTCGACTGTTGTAGATCTTTGTCCTGCTGCTCTGCGAACTCTACGTCTGTCTCTCTCCAAGACTTTTCAGCGTCTTTTTTTATTGTTTCTAAAGTCTCATCAGTAGCGTCTTCTCGGCTTAGCTTTAGCTCTTCTTTCTTCTTCTCATCTGTTTGTTTTGCTTCTAGTTCAACTTCTCTTCGTTGGGCTGTGCGAGTAGCACCAGAGGAGATACCTGCTTCTTTTTCTCTTTTGGCCTTTTCATCTCGCAGTTGTTGCAAGATCTCTTCCATCTCTTTGTTTAAGCCAGACAGGAACTTTGTGAGGGAGGCTAGTCCTCTCTTTTTAGCGTTCTCCATCTCTTCTGCGGTCATGTGTTTTACAAGACCTTTCTTTCTGTGCTTTTTGATTCGTTTCAGATGTCGGCCTGTTATTACTTTCTCGCACTCTTGTAGGATCCTGTCTGCTTCTTCCGCACTATCAACGCCCCCTACTGTAGTTCCTTTTTTATCTGAAATAATCTGATGGCCCTGATAGTTGAAGGTGTCGATCTCCCTTGCGACCCTGCCCGCTATTTTTGAAGCGGCTTTTGATTTTTTAAGAGCTTCACACTGAGCATCGCGTTCGACTACGTCTTTGGTTTGTTGTAGTTCTTTTTCGAGCTTATTTTCAAATATGTGGATTATGTGTTCTTCCCCTTCGGACTGTGCTTTTTCAATGTTCCCATCATATGCTTTTGCTTCCCTTCCTGCCGCCCTCATAGCCTCCTCAACAGCTTCAGCTTGGGCTGTTTTTTCAGCGTGTGATACAGATTCTGTCTCTTCAGCCATCCCCCAGACGTCTCCTTCTTCTTCCTCAACGTCTTTTGGTGCTGGTTCTTCAGAAGATGCTGCTTCTTCGGCCATTGCCCATACATCTTCTTCGTCTTCAGTAGGCTCCTCCTCCTGCACCCCAGCTCTTTCCTGGGCAGCCTTTTGTTTTGCGGCACTCTTTTCCTTATAAGCCTCCACATCTGCGGCTTTGGTCTCAACAACACTGTCCCAGGTAGACTGCAGCTGC
>Ga0180438_10001464_pt1 | contig 41971 bp, 33 predicted proteins | sample SS_ome_12_FD_132455 | JGI IMG/M metagenome (GOLD analysis project Ga0180438, IMG submission 132455) | Hypersaline lake sediment archaeal communities from the Salton Sea, California, USA - SS_3_D_2 metaG | ecosystem: Environmental > Aquatic > Non-marine Saline and Alkaline > Hypersaline >...
GATTTAGTCGATCTTTTCCATCTTTTTCATCGCAGATATCTTCAGATATCTGCTCAAAAAAATCTGAAAAATCTCGTCTAAATCTGTCGCGCTAAATCAAAGATTTGGTAGCAAACACGGGTTGAAATAGGAAGGAGGCTTTGCATCTTCGGGAAGACCATCGACTGGAGCCTCAACTCCTAAAAAATTGTCTACTGTTTGTTGCGTTGCTTTGTTCCAATTCCAGTGCCCGCTGTTTGGCAAATGAACAAATTGATCTTCGGGGTGTCGATTTCTCATTCTTTGATTCCAGAGATCATACGTGAGGTTCCCTTCCCCCACTCTAGCCAACTTATCTACTATAGGATCGGGCGGGGAGATGAGCACTTTTCCTAGAACTTGAGCAATCTTAATGAGAGAATCAAAACACTCCCTTAAAACTGGGAAAAGACTAGGAATAAAACCCGGGACTGCCACCTAATGCCCGTGAAAGAAGTTCTTTTTAAAATCCAGATTTGAAGATTAGCGACCAGAGCAACTCATAGGAGTTGCTCGAGGAGTGAAGATTCAAAGATGGGTCTTTAAAAAGGCTTGTTGCCGCGCTAGCCAGCTTTACTGCCAAGCTTGCACATGTGAGCTAAGACAAAAAATAGCACTTTGATCCAGAAGCCTTTTTCTGTTTTTGCTCTTATGCACTTTGGCATTAACCCCGTTATTGCACTGAAGGTCGTCTCTATCCTGTTCCTTGTAAGGGAGAGGCTCAGGTCATTGTAGGGAGAATGTTGCCTATTTGAGTTCTTTTTTCTTTTGGCCAGAAGTCGGATCCAATGTTGTTGAAAAAATCCCCTCTTAGGTGGTGGCCTCATAGGCGCAAAAAACTTCGTTTTTGCGCTTTGTGTCTTGAGCTGACTATCGCTGTGGTAAATGGGATCCTACACGGTACCATAGTCTTGTCACTTTTTGCGACCGAAAATGAGCATTCCAGCCCCAATCACAAAGAGACCGATGCCCCCAAATTGAAAATACTTGGCCATCTGCTCGTAGTGAGCAATGTCTCCTTTTGCAGAAGCGATTCGGCTCTGTGCTGCACCTGTAAACTCCTTTTCCACTCTTCTTGCGAAGGGTCGTAGTGGAGCAGGCCCACCCAATCCTTGATCGACTTGAGCCTCTGCTTGCGATACTTGCTGTTTCCCCTCTTCAACGCGTCCTTTGATGTAGACAGAGGTGCCAAACAGACCCATCCCGCCAAGAAGAAACAGAATCCCTAAAATTTTTTTCGCACTCATTCCAAACCTCTGGTATAACTATATTTATCCTTTTGTTCTCATAACTGTAGAAAAATGTAAAGGAGACGATGGAACGACACCACCCGTTAAGTCCAGAAGAAGAAAATATACTTCACAATAAAGGAACTGAGCGTCCTGGCACCGGAGAGCACCTCTACAATGATCAACCTGGCGTCTATGTTTGCAAGCAGTGTGATGCCCCCCTCTATCTCTCCTCGGCTAAATTTGATTCCCACTGCGGCTGGCCCAGCTTTGATGACGAGATTGAAGGGACTGTTGATAAAACGCCTGACCCAGATGGAATGCGCACTGAAATTCTCTGTCACCATTGCGGCGGCCATCTTGGACATGTTTTTGAAGGCGAGCAGCTCACGGCTACAAACACGCGCCACTGTCTGAACTCCATCTCCCTTACTTTTGTGCCCGCTTTTACCCAAGAAGGATATGAACGAGCCCTCTTTGCAGGGGGCTGCTTTTGGGGAGTGGAGCACTTGCTCAAAGAAATACCTGGCGTCGTCTCCACCTGCGTTGGCTACATCGGTGGCACAGTGGTTAACCCCACCTATAAAGAAGTATGCACTGGTGAGACGGGTCATGCTGAAGGGATAGAGATCGTCTTTGACCCCGCGCAAACCTCTTATGAAGAGCTAGCCAAAGCCTTCTTTGAAATCCACGATCCGACAGAAAGAAATCGACAAGGTCCTGATATCGGAAGTCAATATCGCTCTGCTATCTTCTACTTGACTGAGGCGCAAAAAAAAATAGCTCTTGAGCTCATTGAACAATTAGAAAAAAGTAGACTTCATATAGCAACTGAAGTGGTGCCGGCAAGTCCATTTTATCCTGGCGAACAATACCACCAATGCTATTATGAAAAAACAGGGAAGACTCCCTATTGCCACCAAAGAACAAAAAGGTTTTAGCCATGCTAAAAGAAAAATATCTCGCCTTTGAAAAGACCGTCTCAAAGACCCTCCAAAAACACTCCTACCTATTGTTACGCATCTCTATGGGTATCGTCTATCTCTGGTATGGACTTTTGAAGATCGTTGACATGAGCCCCGTCGAAGAGCTCGTCTACAGGGCTACTCATTGGATCGGAGTGAAGGAGTTCGTTACCTTTCTAGGCTACTGGGAGGTAGTGATTGGCCTTTGTCTCTTGATCAAAAAGTTCAACCGCCTTGGCCTACTCCTTCTTTTTCTTCAGTTCCCTGGAACGTTTTTGCCACTTTTCCTCAATCCCGAGGATTGCTTCACCATGATTCCGTTTGGCCTAACTCTTGAAGGACAGTATGTATTCAAGAATTTAATTCTGGTTTCAGTTGGTCTAACACTGATTGGTTCTTTGCATAAAAAAGACCACTCTCTTTAGAGAGTGGTCGAAATAGTGAAAGCTGAGTTAGCTGTTGGCTACCAGCTGGCTTTGAAAATCCCTGGGATGGTCCCGTTGTTCGCTAGCTCACGGAAACAGATCCGTGACATCTGGAACTTACGGAGATAACCACGAGGCCGTCCTGTAAGAGCGCATCGATTTCTCAGACGAACAGGTGAAGAATTGCGAGGCAGCTTGTTCAGCTTGTCCTGGGCTTCCATCCGCTCTTCATAGCTATTGGCGAGATTGCGAACTGCTTTCTTTAGTTTTTGACGCTCTTCCCATCTTCGATCGACGAGGGTTTCACGGCGACGTTGCTTTGCTTTGCGAGCTTTTGTCATAATCCTCTACTACTTTTTCCGTGCAGGGCCTTTCTGCCGCTGCTTCCGATTCGGGTCGGTTTTGTTGATCACATAGATACGCCCTCTGCGGCGTACAATCTTGTCCCCTTTCGAAGGGTCAGCCTTAACTGAAGCTTTTACTTTCATCGTATCAGTCCAAAAAATGGTTAAACGCCAGTTTACTCTATGCCTTGATTTCCTTTCAAGACACAATGTTGTAAGATTAACTAAAAAAATATTTCGATTGTTTTTTTGATACGAGTTAGGGTATGATGGCTGTTTATACGAATGGAAGGATATGACCTATGAAAAGAACGTACCAACCCAGCAAACTAAAGCGACAAAGATCATGCGGTTTCCGAAAGCGGATGTCTACAGTGGGCGGACGGAAAGTGATTCAGCGCAGGCGACGAAAGGGACGCAAACGTCTCAGCGTCTAACTTTTCCAAAATCAGCCCGTCTTCTTAAATCATCTGAGTACCAAAGACTAAGGCAAAACTCACGCCGTTTTGCAGGTCAGTCTCTTGTTATCTACTATCAACTTTCTTCTAAACCCGATCGAAAACCCGACCCAAAACTGGGTATCACTGTCACTAAAAAATTTGGAAACGCGGTGAAGCGCAATCTTTTTAAGCGTAGGGTGCGAGAGGCTTTTCGCCAATGCCGCCACCAACTCCCCCCCGGAATTCAACTGAATGTCCTCCCGAGAAAGGATCCTACCTATTTTTCTCTTTCCAAAATGAGGGAGGATTTCCAAAAATGCACAAACAGATGACCCAGCTCAACCCTCAGCAAAAAAAGGCAGTGGAAACTACCGAAGGGAGAGTGCTGGTCCTTGCAGGGGCTGGGAGCGGGAAGACCAAGGTAATTGTTCACCGAATTGCCCATCTCATTGAAACGGGAGTCGATCCTGAGTCAATTTTAGGGCTCACCTTTACCAATAAGGCAGCGGCAGAGATGCGCGAGCGACTTGGCCAAATCGTCTCTAAATCGGTCGCCAAAAAGGTGATCCTCTCCACATTTCATAGCTTCTGCATGCGAGTTCTGCGCCAAGAGATCGATAAGCTAGGCTATACAAAAGATTTTAGCCTCTACGATGAGCGGGACTGCAAGCGCCTCCTCAAGCAGATTGCTCGCGATGAGCTAGATCACGAAGGAGAGCTCCCTTCCATCGAGCCCATCGCCGCAAAAATCTCCTCCGCTAAGAGCCAAGGACTCCTCCCTAATCAGATCACCAAAGACACCCCCAACTGGGCAGACAACACTTCGCGCACCCTGTATGATCGGTTTCACATCAGCATGCGCGCCTTCAACGCCGTCGATTTTGACAGCCTTCTCACTCTTACGCTAGAGCTATTTCAAAACCATCCCGATGTGCTCGAAAAATATCAGGAGCGGTTTCAGTATGTAATGATCGATGAGTACCAAGACACCAATCCGATCCAATACTCGCTCGCCAAACTTCTCTGCGCAAAGCATGAGAACCTATGTGTTGTAGGAGACGATGACCAGTCTATCTATGGATGGAGAGGAGCTGAGATCAAAAACATTCTCACCTTTGAATCGAGCCATGTGATCAAACTCCAGCAAAACTACCGCTCCCTCCCTACGATTCTAAAAGCGGCAAACAGCTTGATTTCGAACAATAGTGAGCGGCATGAAAAAGAGCTCTTCTCTGCCTCTTCCGACGCAAATCCAATCACCCTTTTCCATGCTCCTACCGAAGAAGAAGAATCAGGGGCTGTGATCAAACGACTTCTTCACCTAAAAGAAGTACATGGACTCAAATGGCGCGACTTTGCCATTCTCTATCGCTCCAATGCCCTCTCCCGTCCTTTTGAAGTCGCTCTTCTCCAAGCAATGTGGAAAAATAAGGATGGATGGGTCCGAGGGATTCCCTACCAAGTCTTTGGAGGGACCGAGCTTTATGAGCGGAGCGAGATCAAAGATCTAATTGCCTATTTGCGCATCATCGCCAATCCCAAAGATGAGGAGGCGATCTTGCGCATCATCAATGTTCCTCGCAGGGGAATTTCAGAAAAAACCCTTTCGATTGTCACACAAGAAAACCGGACGCAAGGAGTCTCTTTGTGGCAATACCTCAAACAGCTAGATCACCATCCAAAACTCACCGACCGCGCCCTTAAAGCCATCCGTCTATTCATTGAGGTCATTGAAGAAGCAAGATCTGAGTTTTCCCATAACCCACTGAAAGAAGCCTTTTCTAACCTTATTGAAAGGATCAACTACAAAAAAGCGATTGAAGAGGAGGTAAAAAGTGAGAAAATGCGCGCTTTCAAATGGGAAAATGTCCAAAGCTGCATTGACTCTCTCGGCAAGTATGAAGAGGAAGCCCCCTCCCCTTCTCTGCAAGACTTTCTCTCGACGACTCTACTTGACCGAAGCCGTTTCTCGAGTAAAGAGAAAGGAGGGATGGACGATCGAGTCAATGTGATGACTTTCCACAGCTCGAAAGGACTTGAATTCGATGCCTGCTTCCTTGTCGCCTTAGAAGATCACATCATCCCCCATGAGAAGAGCGTGGGAGAGGATCGCCTCGAAGAAGAAAGACGCTTAATGTATGTCGCAATCACTCGTGCCAAAAAGCATCTTTGCCTCAGCATGTCGCAGAAGCGATCAAGGTATGGGAAAGAGGAGACCTCTGCTCCCTCTCGCTTCCTCTTTGAGATCCCCAAAGAGTTGATCAATGTAGCGTCTTGGCGCTATCCTTTCTAGGTAATGGCTGATTAAATTTTGGGAAGAGAAGCAAGCGCATCCCCGACGCCTCCGTAGAGCCGGATGTACTCTTTGCCCCAACTACCTACCCAATGAACGATCTTCGCTCTAAAGTTGAGCCCTTGGGTCATCCTCCAATTGTACTCCTCTCCTAAGACACCCATCGATGCTTTCTCCTGGGCAATGACCCGAGATAGGCCGTCCTGGTCACTCCAAAACTCTTCGCCAGTTGAGGTAATCGCGTCTGCCCACTTTTTTATGAGGGGGGAGCTACGGGCATATAGAATGACCCCTGAGTTATACAACATCTCCCCTTTTTGGATTAGCTCTTGTTCGAGCGCCCAACGTAGGGAAGGCTCATTTTCTTCTGCAATCCATAGCTCCCCTTCAAGGCTAAAGAGGTGAGAAAGAGAGGCGAGTACCTCACAATCAAGATCGAGCCAAAGAGTCTTTAGAAAAGGAGTCTTTAGAAAAAGGAAGGGTTTAAGCATCCATCGTTTCCTATTCTCGAAAAAGAACGCATTTCCTTTTCCTTCCCATTTTTGAGAACTGGTTGTGAAAGATGAATCAAAAGAAAAAGGGATCAGTTCTCCACGCTCTTGGCAAAACGTCTTCCCAAAATGGGACATTCCTAAATTTATGAATGCAACTGGTAAGTCGTTATGAGCGCGGAAACGATTATACCACCAAGGAAGGAGCCATTCGATCCGCTCATCAGCGGCAACTAAGACTCCCGCTTCCTGCTGAGGATCACTCGAATGGGTCATTTGTTTTGGAATCTAATGGTTGGACTAACAATGTTGTAGGCATAAGCAAAATTTTTAGATACAAGATTTGTCAGAAGGGTCATATGTTTACATATAAGTGAAGAAAAAAGCCGAGTAGATAAGAAGCGTAGATACGATGTAACATTCATGAGTCATCGATTAGGTTCAAGCTTAGTTTGAAGATATTCAATCGATTGCGCAATCTCTTTTTTTGCAAAGTCGGGAGCAATTTCTAAAGAGGCTTGCGCATGCTTGAGCGCCCCTTCAGTCTGATCTTTGGCGAAAAGATACTCTGAGATCATCATCTCCATTTTCCAGCCATTCTCTGCATCGCTTTTTCCAAATGCTTTCAAATATTTGACAAGAGGCTCAATCGTTTTTTGTGTACTCTGATGGCGCCTCCCCCCTTTTGCAAGAGCTTCGAAGTCTAAAATGGCAAGCTGTCTGAGCGCTCCCTTCTCATTCTTTGGATCGCGAGCTAAAATCTTGTTCCGAATACGGCTAAGTTTGCGATCCTTGAAATGACCTCTGGCCACCAAATACCCATACTCCTCAATTAGAAAATAGGGACTTTTATCTTCTTTCAGCCCTTTTTTAAGCAGTGTCCTTTTGAAAGTAGAGTCAGCAAACCGCCCCGCTTTTGCATAGAGCGTTTTCAGTTCTTTTTCAGATAGATTCTCAAGGTTTTTTCTCTCTACTGCCTCATTCACTTTGGCGTAGTCGTTAAGCATGCCATTGATATAGCCGGCAAATTCATTGCTTTGCAAAGGAAGATATTTCAGCTGTGCAATTTCTCCCCCCATCGGCTCCACAAGAACAAGAGCTGGGCACTCTTCAATGTGGTATCTGTCTTTTAGTTTCAGGCTAGGAAGACTCTCATCACTATGTATCGCAAAATCTTCAGGGATATCCACTTTTAATAAAATAACTTTATCTTTCATCTCTTGTACAAATGCCGAATCGACAAGGACTTCCCTTTCTAGCTGATCAGACCAGGGACACCAATTAGGCCCTAAGAAGGCGATCAAAATCGGTTTATTTTGCTCCACAGCCGCCTTTTGCGCCATCGAAAAATCACTCATCCACCCTTCTAAGGGAAGTGGCTGAGCTACAAGTAGCTCATCTGAAGAGATCAGCTGCTGCTCAATAGTAGTTGTTGCTAAAGGAATAGCAATTGCAAAGGGGAGGATTGCTTTCATGAAAAACATAAATCACCTATACTTTATGCACCCGCGTGCACATCGAAACTAAAGAGTTTGGAATTTGACAAAAAAGTTCCTCAGATTTTTTGGCTAAAGCGAGCTGTAGACAAGAAAGCTGATGGAAAACTGATGCAGCCAAAACCGACCTCTTTCGTTTCGATGTGTATGCCTAATTTCTATATAAAAAATGCTTCGATTACATCCCACACTTATTTTGCGTCACAAAAGGGAAAACCGGAAAAAATGCAGTCTCCGGGGTTTAGAAAACCGTGAAGGGTTTCAATTTTTTTCCTATCCCTTGCAAGTTAAGCTGCCCAGCTTGGAAAAATATCTAGTTCTTTCTTTAGACGGTGAGCCCTTAACAAGAACTGATAACGACAAAGGGCTTTTTCTCATTGATGGTACTTGGCGCTACAGCGAGAAAATGCTGAAATCACTTCCTCCTGGTTTTGAAACGAGGAGCCTCCCCTCTTATTTTGTAACTGCTTATCCGAGGAAACAAGAGGATTGCAAAGATCCGCAAAGAGGCCTTGCATCGATCGAAGCCCTTTTTCTTGCCTTTCATATTTTAGGAAGAAAAACAGAGAATCTTCTTGATCACTACCACTGGAAAGAGGAATTTATTCGGCGCAATGGACTCCAAGATTCCCTTCCCACTCTCGAATAAATTCAAGTAGAGGAGCTTTTTGAGGATGCTTTGAAAGGCGAGAAAGCGCTTCTTGATCACTACTCAAATGCGCAATTTTTGATAGGAGGTGAAGGTGGGTTTTATCTTGAGTCGCAAAGAGAAAAAAGAGGATATCAACCGGTTTGCCATCCAATGATCCATAGTCAATGGGGTTTTTCGGGAAGACAATAGATACAAGATCAAAAGGTATCCGCTGCAAACACTCGCGTGAGTGGGGAACAGCAATCCCATTATTCAAAGCGGTGGGAGAAAGGCTTTCACGATCGAGAAGGAGCTCACTTAAAACTTCGGCATCTAAGCGAAGCAAAGGCGCTATTTTCTCCATTGTCGTTTTGATGACTTCTTCTTTCGTATCTCCAGGGACATCGACATGAACGCCCCCCCTGTGAATGGCACGATAGAGGCTAAACTGTTGCATTCCACCATGGCGCACAGAGCCCTCTTCAGAGGCTGGATAGATCTGGTGCGGGGGCTGGTTAGGCAAGAGAGGATCGGGGGCTTGAGAAACACCCAACTTTTGCTTCATCATCCAGTTTTCAATCTCTATCCGACTGAAGCGATATTGTCGATTCAGCTTGTAGGCAGGAATTTTCCCATCTAACAGCCATCTTCGTATTGTTGTTTCAGAGACATTTAGAAGTTCTGCGACATCTTTGATTTTAAGATCCATCCATTCCCTCGCTTATCATGGCACCCTCTGACTCACTTTGTCACACACCGGCAAAAACCGCAAGAACCTCTTCTTTTGTATTTGCCTTTAGGAGTATTTTGCGCCTCTCTTCCCCTTTGATAGCAGAAGTGATCATCGAAAGGATATTCAAATATTCAGCTTGGCGATCTTCTGGCCCACCAATCATGATCACAATGCGAACTGGGAGACCATCTAGGGCATTCCATTCCATTCCTTCTGCTTTTTGGATTCCAATCGCGATGAAAAAATCATCATAGCCTGCAAGCTTCGCATGAGGGATAGCTACTCCAATGCCAATGCCTGTAGAAACGATCTTTTCTCTTTCTAGGATGGCTTGGTAGAAAGCTTCCCTGTCTTCGAGCTTCCCTGCATCGTGAAGAAGATCGACTAAAGATGTGAGCGCCTCTGTCTGCGTTTTTGCATCAAAAAAAGTAATCAGGTCCTCTTCCAAATAATCGGAAATAGAACCTTCCGCATTTTTTCTTTTTCTAAATTCGCCTTCTGAGAGTCCCATCTGCTGACTAATGCGTTCCAGTATGACCAAATCCTCCTTCACCACGACTTGTCGAAGAAAGAGTCTCTTCCAAGACAAACTCTGCCCGGACAACACTGGCTAAGACAATCTGAGCGATACGCATTCCATAGGTCACTACGAAAGGTTCTTTTCCATGATTGATCAGGATCACACCGAGCTCGCCTCGATAATCTGCATCAATGGTACCTGGAGTGTTTAAAACTGTGATTTGATGTTTGAAGGCAAGACCACTTCGAGGACGTACTTGGATTTCATACCCTTGGGGAATCGCAAAACGGACTCCAGTGGGGATGAGAGCTGATCCTCCGGGCTGAAGAACGATTTCTTCTCGATTGGCAGCACGCACATCTGCACCTGCTGCAAGCTCCGATCCATAAAAGGGGAGGTTGTCCTCATCTTCAATAAGAACGGGGACTCGCTTCTTTTCCATAACTGAATCCTTATCGCGCCTGAGCTACATCCACAACAAGCTCTTCAACTTTTCCGGATACTCTCTCTACTTCTGCCGTCTGACGCTTGGTTACTAAAAAGTCCAAAAAGAGAGACAACTTCTCTTTTAATTGATGCCTATTAACAATGCAATCAATCATTCCCTTTTCAAGAAGAAATTCGGATTTTTGTGCACCTGGGGGCAACTTTTCCCGCGTTGTCTGCTCTACAACTCGAGGGCCTGCAAAACCGATCAATGCATCAGGCTCAGCAATGATGATATCCCCAAGAGTGGCATAAGATGCCGTCACTCCCCCTGTAGTAGGATTTGTTAAAACGGAGATGTAGGGCAACTTTGTAGATTGGTATCTTTCAAGTGCTGCTGATGTTTTTGCCATCTGCATGAGGGAAAGGATCGATTCTTGCATCCTTGCTCCCCCAGAGGCGGAGACTAAAACGAGGGGAAGCTTTTCTTCAATGGCCATCTCGATTAGGAGGCTGAGTTTTTCTCCAACCACCGAACCCATAGACCCTCCCATAAAGCCAAAATCGAGGACACCTAAGGCAATAGGAAGTTGATTGAGTTGGCACTTCCCCACAGCAACTGCATCAGAGCGACCTGTCTTTTTTTGTGCTTTATCGATTCGCTCTTGGTAAGGCTGAGAGTCAACAAACTTAAGGGGGTCGGAGGGACGATAAGATGCGTACATCTGCTCAAAGGTATCTTTGTCCGCAAGAAGATCGATCCTTTGCCGAGCAGAGAGCCGGTAGTGATAGTCGCATTTCGGGCAACAATGGAGATTGTTGGTCAGCTCATTGGCATGGATCAGCTCTTCACAATGAGAGCACTTGAGCCAGCCGCTAAAGCCATCCTTCTTTGTCGTTTGAACCTTGATCTTTGGTTTTGATGAAAATAAACCCATATACAACCCGTGTTTGCTAGCTATCCTTTTCCCATGCTATCTACGCTTCCTATCTACTACGCTTTGCTTATCGCCCATATGTAAACACATGGCTTTCTTGGCAAATCTTGTATCTAAAAAGCTCGCTAACGCCTAGTAAGAGGATAGTTAGCAAACACGGGTATAAGTCCCACTATTTTCCTACAATTATTCACCAAATGGCCAAAAAATACAACACACAAAAGTTGAGGATATTATTAAAGTCATTTAGACCATCTGATTTCCCTTTTTTCGATGAAATTGCCCCCCTCTTCATCGACTAACTCTCTTGGAGTTGGCTTCTGAAACCGGGAACAATTTCTTTCAAAAAACTGAAACCCACTCGAACTAAAGCCCTTATGAAACACCCTCTTAAGACTTGGCTGCTTCAAATCTTTCTGCGACATTGCCCCAATTGACGATCCTCCAAATATTTTTTAGATAGTCCATACGAACGTTCTTATATTGGAGATAGTAGGCGTGCTCCCAGACGTCGACACCGAGTAAAGGCACTAACCCCTTGGTGCTTAAGGCGTCTTGATTAGAGCAGGTAGCAAGCTCTAATTTGCCCTTCTTTTTACAATATCCGAGCCATCCCCAGCCTGATCCTTGAATAGGATTCGTTTGTGCATTGAACTGGTCGATTAGGTTCTGAAGCGAGCCAAATTTTTTATTGATAGCAACGGCTAGCTCTCCGTCTGGCTCACCGCCGCCTCCTTGCCCTTCAGGAGCAAGATTCGTCCAAAAAATACTATGATTTACATGACCACCACCGTGAAAATTAAGAGCACTTTGAAGGGCTAGCATCTCCTGCAGGTCCATTTTTTCCCGCGCTTCGTAATATTTTTCAATGGCTGTATTGAGGTTGGTCACATAGCCTTTATGGTGCTTCGTGTAGTGAAGCTCCATGATTTCGGCAGAAATGACAGGCTCTAGAGCATCGAAGTCATAAGGCAGGTCAGGTAGCTCATAAGTAGTGAATTGTTGCATTGCGTTTCTCCTAAATTAAAGCTAAGCAAAAATTACTATATCAAGAGGATGGTTTCTAGGCAATTGTACCCATTCCTATCTATGTCTGACCCACAGCGCTGAGAAAGAGATGTTATCTCCTTCTCGTTTGTATTTCACTAGGGTTGGTGGATAGAAGAAAGGTTTACAGAATGTTTGCAAGACCTCATCGGTCACTCTTTCCCATCCACATTGATTGCGCAAGTAATCGACACGACCTTTGTCAAGGACAAGGACTTTCTCAGATCCCTTATTCACAAAATAGGCCCAATGAAATCCTCCTGAAAGTCGTTGAAAAAGATCGTGCTCAGGCCCGAGTAGGTTAAGGATAAATCCTCCACAAATTTGGTAGGCTAAACAAAGAGAGGACTGAAGAAAAACATGAGATTGGTAGGCAACATTCTTAGCAGCCGAGCGCAATGCTTTTCGAAAACCCACATTCTCTTGTGAACTGAATGTCTTTTCGACCATCTTTCCAATCATGATAAAGAAGGTTGCAGCGAATTTTGCAACAACTAAAACGCCGTTAACAGAGCAGTCGAATAGAGCTGCAAACGGTTTTAAAAGGAAGATGGCAGTTCTTTTTTCTGTTAATGACTCTTTGTCACTTGGATTGAGCGCCCAAAGCTGCAAGTTCAAGGTTGCACACGCGTTGACCCGCATGCAGTCGCTATTCCCTATCCCCTGATACTCTAAAGTGTTTGCAAAGCGAAAGTCCGAAACAGTTTGTTCTCTTGCAATTCCCTCACTTTCATAGATATGCTCTTCGATGATCTTTACGTTTGGGATGCCAAAACATGTAGGGACCGAATAGTAGTCTGTGTGCAACATCGCCTTCCTCCTTGGGAAAATTTTGGAAGATTACGATACTCTTTCAAAGAATTATTTAGAAGCTGCTGGGCTTAGCACACTGATTGCCTCTTCGATTGACTCGATTCCAATGAGAGCAATCTTTCCTGTTAAGCTTTTTGATAACCCTTTGAGATTGCGCTTTGGAAGCACGCATCGCTCAAACCCCATGTGGACCGCCTCTTTGATTCGGCTCTCTACGCGAGGGACGCTGCGCACCTCGCCCCCAAGGCCCACTTCACCAAAGACGAGGGTCTTTCCTTCGACGGCTCGATTGCTATAGGAAGCACAGATGGCAAGCAAAATCCCTAAGTCAATCGCTGGCTCGGTGATTTTCAAGCCTCCCGCAACCGAGACAAATACGTCTTTGTTGTGGAGATGATATCCCATCCTTTTTTCGATCACCGCAAGGAGCAGCGAGAGGCGATTGGGATTAAGGCCCGTTGACTTTCGCGTCGAATTAGAAAAAGGAGAGGGAGCAACGAGTGCTTGGAGCTCTACAAGAAAGGGACGTGTACCTTCGATGGTAGGAATGATCACCGAGCCCGCTGTCCGCTCTTTCCGCTCTTCGAGGAAAAGAAGCGAAGGGTTTTCCACTTCGTCAAGCCCTCTTTCAGTCATCTGGAAAATGGCAATGTCATCTGTAGGCCCAAACCGATTTTTTGCCCCGCGAAGCATCCGATAGCCGTGTTGCCGATCCCCATCAAAATCTAACACAGTGTCAACAAGGTGTTCCAGAACTCTGGGCCCAGCAATCTCTCCTGCTTTGGTCACATGACCAATCAAAAAAGTCGCGATTCCCATCCCCTTAGAGAGATGCATGCACTCGGTCGCAATCTCTCGCACCTGAGTAACACTCCCTGGAGCAGAGGGGAGCTCTTCTTTGTAGACAATCTGAATCGAATCGATGATGAGAATATCGGGTTTCATCTGCTCGACATTAAGCTTGATTGCAGAAAAACGGGTTTCACTCAAAAGATAGAGAGACTCAGCGGCAATCCCTAATCGCTTAGCTCGCATCGAGGTTTGCTGCGCCGATTCTTCTCCTGAAATGTACAGAACAGTGAGTCCTTGCGAAGCAAATTTTTCGCAGACTTGGAGCATAAGCGTAGATTTTCCAATTCCCGGATCTCCTCCGATGAGAGAAAACGAACCGTGAACGACTCCGCCACCCATCAATCGATCAAATTCCCCAATCCCCGTTTTAATTCGAGGGAGCTCGACTTGCTCTACCTCATTAATCCGAACGGGCTTTGAGCTCTTCTCATTTGTAGGTCCAAACCGCGCCTTCTCTTGCGGTATCTCCACCTCTTCGGAAAAGGTATTCCACTTATGACATGCGGGACAACTGCCCGTCCACTTTGTTTGGCTGTGGCCACACTCAACGCACGACCAGATTTGCTTTACCTTAGCCATCCATCTCCTCTAGCTTCTCTATCGTTCGAAGAGCATCTTCTGCCGCATTTTGCTCGGCCTCTTTCTTCGATGGCCCCTCCCCTCTACCAAGCTCCTCTTCTTCCACGAAAGCTCCGACGACAAACTTCCGCTCATGAGCGGGCCCTTCCTCGGTAATCACTCGATATTCGGGAGGTTTTTGGGTCTTTTTTTGGGAGTAATCTTGCAAGTCGGCTTTCCAGTTGCGAAGAGGCTTCTTCACCGCCTCATCGATTCGATCAGAGAAGTGGCCTAAAATAAACTGTTGCGCTTCCTCCATTCCAAGGTCGAGATAAACAGCTCCGATGATTGCTTCAAATAGATCCGCTAAAATCCGCTCTCGTCCACGACCTACATTGCTCGCCTCCCCTTTCCCCAAAAGAAGGTGGCTTTCTACTTTTAAATCGTGAAGAAACTTTGCGCACGACTCGGCCCCTACTAAATGAGCTCGCAAGTGGGATAGATGTCCCTCTGACTCTTCTGGTAGCTTTCGAAACAAATAACTAGAAACGACAAGACCGAGCACAGAGTCTCCTAAAAACTCAAGTCGCTCGTTGTGGTCCAGCTCCTCCCTCCGATACTCATTGATATAGGAGCGATGAACAAAGGCTAGTGCCAAAAGATTTTTATCAAAAAATGTGACACCAAGCGCCTGTTCAATCTGCGGAATTTTCTCTAAAAGCTCTTCCATACTCCACAAAGATAGGAGATCGAATTGGAAATTGCAACCTTAGTTGCTTGCTTTATATCGGGTTCCTTGGGAAAATTGAGTACATGGCTGAGCTCAATCCTCACTTTGAAAAACTTCCTAAAACCTATATCTTTCCCATCATTGATGAGAAGCTCGACGCTATGCGAAAAAAGAATCCGAAAAAAGAAATTTTGAACCTAGGCGTGGGAGATGTTTCACTCCCCCTCGTTCCTGAAATTGCCCACGCCATTCAAGACGCTGTTTTAGAAATGACTAAAGCGCCGCGTGGGTACGGCCCATCTGAAGGGCTCCCCCTTTTGAGAGAGACCATCTGCGCTCATGAGTATGCAGTCTTCGGAATGACTCCAGATGAGATTTTCATCTCCGATGGAACGAACGCGGACGCCTCCTCAATCCAAGAACTCTTTTCAGATAGAAACACCGTTGCGATTGCTGACCCCACCTACCCCGTTTATCTCGACGCAAACCTGATCGCTGGGAAAAGCATACTTCTTTTCCCCACAACTGAAGAGGAGGGCTTTATCCCTCGCCCCCCAAAAGAAAAAGCAGATCTCGCCTATCTCTGCACCCCTTGCAATCCGACTGGTGTAGCGATGACCCGAGAAGATTTGCGCCAATGGATTGGCTGGGCAAAAGAAAACGACGCCATCTTAATCATCGACAACGTCTACTCTCCGTTCATCTTTTCCGAAGAGGTTCCCAAATCGATCTACGAAATTGATGGGGCTGACGAGGTAGCCATCGAGATGCGCAGTTTCTCAAAAGCTGCGGGGTTCACAGGGCTTCGCTGCGGCTACATGGTTGTCCCGAAGACGATCAAGCAAGGCAAGCTTCACGCCATGTGGCAAAGACGCACCTCTGCCAAGTCCAATGGAGTCTCCTATCCAATCCAAAAAGGAGCCGCTATCTGCTATGAAAAACAGACGGCCGTAAAGCTGAAAGAACAAATTGCTATCTATCAAGCTTCTGCTCTTTCTCTTCGAAATGCACTGACTGAGCAAGGCCAAACATTTTTTGGAGGCGTCGACAGCCCCTACATCTTCTGGAAAGCGCCCAATGGAGTAAGCTCTTGGGAGTTTTTTGATCAGCTACTCGAAAAAAGCCAAATCGTTGCCATCCCCGGCAGCGGATTTGGAAGCTGTGGAGAAGGCTATATCCGCCTCTCCTGTTTCTTACCTAAAACCACTGCAACAAAGGCTACCCATGCGCTACACCGTCTCTTCACCACAACTTAGCCTTTTTAAAAGAGAGCAAAAGATCGAGTTCGAGGCTCTTTTTTCTGAAGAAGAAATAGATGCTCTAAAAAAAGAGCTCGATCGCGCTTATGCAGAAAAACCAACTGGCTATGAACTCCAAAGAGAGGACCTCCCTTTAACAAAGGGGATGAAGCTAACGCGTTTTGGTCAAATCGCCTCTGCCCTTATGAAAAAAAGCCCTCTTCGCCTTGCCTTTATCAAATATCACCTCGATTATCCAACCTCAGCTACGATCGACCAGATCAGCTCTGTTACCGAAGTATGTGGAAGTGCGATTCTAGCACTTGAAAACAATGACCTTGAGCTTCTTCCACAGCAAAAAGGAAACGCGATCTTCTATGACACCCGTCATCCCCTCCCTTTTCCAATCGAAGGGGCCTTTCTCCTTCTCGTCTTTACAACAGACAAAGCCCGCTATCGCTTAAATGACTCCGACCCTTATACGCACTATCTGAAAAACCTAGGCTATGGTTTTGGAGATCGCCTCACGACAGAGTCGCATCCTTACATTGCTCGCTAAACTTGACCAAAAGAAAAGTTAAGAGTAGGATTTAAATTTTAAGTTTTTTCCGGAGCTGCTATGCTTAAGCGTATATGTTTGCTCAATGTTTACCTGCTCATTTGTTTTTACCTATCTTCTTCAGCTGTAGCCGCTGATTGTCAGGACTTCAGTAACCTTGAATACATTCTTCAAATGGAAAGCTCTGCCATTGAAAATAATTCCATAGATAACCCGAGTGCATTAGCAGAAGCTTACCTTTCTAGAGCAGAGACATACTTGCTCACGAATAGGGTCGAAGAGGCATTTTCAGATTTCAGCAATGTTCTCAACCTGAGCATGCAAATACCCGACGAAGCTAATGAAGCCAACATACGGTTCAGAGCATACTTTGGTATGACTATCGTAGAAAGTGTCTTAGGGAACGAAGAATCAGCCCTGAATTATGTTTCCCTACTTGAAGAGTTAATTAAGTCATTTTATTGCTTTGAATGTAAATATTCTAACTCATTGACAATCCGGTTTCCTGAACAAAAGCATTACTGGGGAGTGGAGATCCTTGGGCCAGATGAAGAACCAAGAAAAGGATGGTGTGAGGAAATAGTTCATTCGACAGCTGCGATGATGGAAGTTTTGGCTCTCAAAGCCAAACTTGGAGTAAGGACAGCCCTCATTGGCATCATAAAAGGCTTAGAAATAAGAGCTGTAAAATGTTGTCAGTCTGGGGAGTTTTGGAAAGCCTGTGTTGAACCAATCGTTGCAAAATGGAAACAATGGAATGACAAATGGGACGTCCTTAGGATTCCCCCTGATCCTCTCTGGGATGACCCTCTACCAAAATGGGAGCAAGAATGAATATTCTACACTTATACTCAAACAACCTCAAAAGTTGGATTTTCGGCTGCGCCAAAGCAGAAAGACTGGGGCTTTTTAAAGGTCCTAAAAGACAAAAAAGAGCTATCCTTTTTTGTTCCCTATTTCTAATCTCCGTGTTTACGCCTGCAAATGCTTTTTCAACTTCAGATGCCAGTAATCTCATCAGCCCTGCCCTTAAATGTGATAGCCTATGCGGCTTCCAACGATTCCTTGTAGCTCCCCAATATTCTCTAGATAATCCTACAGCCCGAGAAGATGTAGAAGAGGCAATTGCTAGACAGCTAAGCAAAATTGGAACGGTTATCAGACTCAAGATTCCGGATGTAACAGGTTTAGGAAATGCGGAAGGAATTTTAACACTCAGTATCAATCCAACTAAGACAGTCCAAGGGAAAACAACCTCCTTCTCCATAGGCACTCTCTCTCTCTTTACATCAACTATGATCGAAAAAACCCAAAAAAAGTGCCAAAATAGCGAAATATGGAGATGCCAGGCCTTTTTTGATAACAAGACTCAAAAAAATAACAATGAATTCCTTTTAGCCGTGGTTTCTTCCTTGATTGCTGAGTTCGAAACGCAATATCTTAAAGAGAACAAAGATCCAAAATCAAAACCTATATTTTATCTATATCAGTGAATTTTCCGAGCTATGCTCCCTTATAACCCGTGTTTGCTAGCCATCCTCTTTTCATGCTCTCTGCGCAAATCTTGTATCTAAAAAGCTCGCCACGCCTAAGAAAACGATAGCTAGCAAACACGGGTATAAATACTGTGATTGAAGATTTGGAAGGGCATAAACGGGCTTGCAATTAATCCCACAATCGAACAAAATTTTTCGTTTGTTCACGTCGTGATTGAAGGTTGGGAATTTGAACAGGAGACAAGCTCGACGTCGTCAAAATCCTATTCTTCAATCGCGATGTGTGTACTCCCTTATGAGGTAATATGAGCGAAAAGACCATTTTCTACGCCGAGACTGTTAAGCAACTCGAGAGACAAAAGAGGGTACGTCGTTTCAAACCGATGCTCCCGATCAATGGGGCATTTCTTATTTATGAAGACGAAAAGTTTTTGAGCTTTTGCTCCCATGATTACCTCGCGCTTGCGGACAACCCTGTCATCAAAAAAAACGCCATCAAACACCTTTTGCAACATGGGATCACCGCCTCTTCCGAATCACAAGACCTCTACCTCACCTGCCAAAAAGAGTTAGAACAAAACTTAAGTAAGCTCTTGAAACGCCCCTCAGCGCTTTTTTTCCCCTCTAGATATGAAGCCAATGCGACGATCTTAGCGACGCTTGGCCACTCTGAAGCGACTCTTTTTCTCGATGAAGCATGTCACCCAAGCCTCTTTCAGGGAGCACAGGAAAGTGATGCTCTTTTGCAACGCTACCCCCATGGCAGACTCGATCGACTTGAGCACTATTTAGAAGATACGCAAAACCCCACAAAAATCATTGTTACTGAAGCGATCTTTAGCTCCACAGGGAACGTGGCTTCGCTGCCAACACTCATTGAGCTGGCTGAACACTTCAATGCAATCCTGTATGTCGATGACTCCCACTCTTTTGGAGTGACCGGCCTTGATGGGATGGGGCTGTGTGCTCACCTTGAGGAAATAGACTTCATTACTGGATCCCTAAGCAAAGCGTGCGGAGCCTACGGGGGATACGTCGCTTGCTCAGAAATGTTCCGGAATTATCTCACAAGCCTTGCTCCGACAAAAACAACATTTCTTTTCCCCCCTCCGATCATTGGAGCGATTGAGGCAGCATTAGACATCATCCCAGAAATGGAAGGTGAAAGAAAACAGCTCCAGCAGCGATCCCACTGGCTACGCAACCAGCTCAAAGAGCTAGGCTTTTCTACCTCTTCTGGAAGTACCCCCTTGATTTCTTTAGAGTTTGAAACTCCCGAAGAAGTCGATAACTTGCGCCACTTTTTAAAAGAAGAAAAGATCTTAGTCGGACCCACTCGGTCCTTTTTTGGGGAAGAAGTAAGTTCTCGGCTAAACATTGCTCTCAATGTCTGCCATATGCCCGATCACCTCACCCGCCTCATTGAGTCAATCAAAGCCTTTCAAAAGACGAGCGTGGCTTGTAGCTAGTGCCCAACCGCAAAAGTTCTTCATGAAATTTTTAGCGTCAAAACTTCCGGGCTTGAGCTGACGCAAAGCGCGCTGTATTAATGCGATACAGCTAGCTTTTCGGCGGTTCAATCGCGGGGCTTTCACGCAAAAATTGCTGCAAGAACTTTTGCGGTTGGGCACTAGTTTAGTACGCTCTGGTAAAGCTCGACGTGCTTTTTTCCAAACTCTTCAATGGAAAACATTTTTGCGCGCTCGGCACCCTTTGCCATGAGGGTATGGGCATGCTCCTGTGAATTTAAAATCTTGAGCGCTCCCCTAAAAATTGCTCCCGTATCTTCAGGGTCGACACACTCGGCGGCATCTCCCACAACCTCAGGAATCGAAGAGTTGTTTGAGGTCAAAATGGGAGTTCCAAAAGCCATTGCTTCTAGAAGAGGCAGCCCAAACCCTTCGTAAAGAGAGGGCCAGATGAAGAGGGCGGCCTTTTGAAAAAGATGGTCTTTCTCCTCTTCTGTTACATATCCTTTGTGGATCACCTCTTTTTCTATCCCTAGCTTTTTGATCAGATCCCAAGGGATTTGATGGGTTCCTTGCTCTTTTCCAGCAAGTATAAGCTTGTGCGGAAACCCTTCTTTTTTGAGAAGCGCAAATACCTCAATAATACGGGGAAGATTTTTGCGCGGCTCAAAGGAGCCTACGTAGAAGATAAAAGGCTCTTTTTCATAGGAGACCTCCCTTTTTCGGGAAAGGAGAGGAAGGTGGATCACATGGATTTTTTCAGGTGAGATCGGATAATAGTGTAGGATCTCCTTTTTTGTTGCCTCGCTAACAGCACAAATCAAGTCGGCTTCTTTTAAATACCTCAGGAGAAGACATTTCATTAAAATATGGGTACGCTTTGGAAAAAGCTTGGGGAAGCGCAGCGCCATTAGGTCGTGTACCGTCATTACAACGGGGACATTTGGTCTTTTTCCATAATAGATTTTTGGAGCGGGAAAATGGATCAGATCCGCTTTTTCAAAAATGGAAGAGCGAAAAAGGGCCAGCACTGAATTGACTAAGGGAATTGGGGGAGGCTGAGAATAAAAATGCTCTGTCACTCCATCGACCTTGGGATGATTTTTCTTGGAGCTAAAACTAAGCAGCTCTTGATTTTGTTTTTGGAGCGCCTCGATCAAGGAAAAGACATAGTAGCCTACCCCCCGAATGGTCGAAGTCAAGACTTGGGTCTCAATCCCTATCTTCATCCAAGAACCCGATTGAAAATGGCGTCTACGTTAAATCCAAACTCTGACTGGAGATCGCTCATGGGTGCAGACTCACCGAAGGTATCAATGCTAATCGAGATCCCACTGGGGCCAATCCATTTGCCCCAACCCATCGAAACGCCCGCTTCAATGCTAACCCTCTTTCCAAGGTCTCCTCCAAGAATCTCCTCTTTGTACTCGTCGCTTTGAGCTTCAAAAATTTCAAAACAAGGCATTGAGACGACGCGAACATTTTTGTCCCTTTTTTTCAACGCATTTGCAACGTCCATGGCAAGAGAGAGCTCCGAGCCCGTTGCGATTAAACAAAAGTCAGCCTTCCCTTTCTCTTTTTCAACAATATAGGCTCCCTTGCCCACTCCCTGCTCATACGAGACTTTTGTCCCCTCAAGCTCGGGAAGTCCCTGGCGAGAGAGAATGATTGCACTGGGTCCACGATAGCGCAGCGCAGCAAGCCAAGCCATCTTCACCTCATTGCCATCTGCAGGACGGATTACCTGCAAGCGAGGAATCGCTCGAAGGCTAGCAAAATGCTCCACTGGCTGGTGGGTCGGTCCATCTTCGCCAAGAAAAATCGAGTCGTGAGTGAATTGGTAGATCACCTGCACCTGAGATAGAGCTGCTAGGCGAATAGCATTGCGCATATAATCAGAAAAGGTAAGAAAGGTCCCTACATAGGGAACGATCATATCCGTTTGCGCAAGACCGGTAGCAGCAGCAGCCATTGCAAACTCGCGAACACCATACTTGATGTTTCGTCCATCAAACTTTCCAGGTGCAATGATCGGAAAATGCTTCATCATCGTCTTATCAGACCCCGAAAGATCTGCAGAACCCCCAATCAAAAATGGAAGCGCATCGCCGATAAGATTGAGACATGTCTCAGATGCAGCCCTTCCAGCAATCGGATTTTTCATCTCAAGATCGTGAAGCCTTTGCTCTAAATCTTTAGGCAGTCTTTTCTCGACCATTTTGGTGAACTCTTCCATAGCCTCAGGCTTTGCATCGGAAAAGCGACGATAGAGTTCTTTCCATTTTTGTTCCTTCTCTTGTAGCTTTTCCCCTCTGTGCTCAAAGAAAGTATAGACTGATTGGGGAACATAGAAATCCTCTTCGGACATTCCAAGCTCTTTTTTCACTTCGGCTATCTCTTCAGCACCAAGGGGAGAGCCATGCGCTTTATGGCTTCCCTGCTTATGGGGAGATCCTTTTCCGATGATCGTCTTTAGAGTCACAAGACAAGGGCGTGTTTGCCCTTCTCGAATTCGCTTAAACGTATCGTCCATCTGGTCAAAGTCGTATCCATCGACCTCATAGGTGTCCCAGCCATAGGCTTCATAGCGCTTTTGCGTGTCTTCCGAGCAGCATTCGCTCAAATTCCCATCTAAGCAAATTGCATTCGAATCGTAGACGAGTACCAAGTTATCCAGCTGCAAGTGTCCTGCAAGAGAAGAAGCCTCTGATGAGATCCCTTCCATAATGCACCCATCTCCTGCTAAACAAAAAACTTTATTCTCAAAAAGAGGAAACTCTGAAGAATTGAACTTAGCACCTAAAATTTTAAGACCCAGCGCCTGCCCTACCGCATTGGCAACTCCCTGACCTAGTGGACCAGTCGTTGCTTCCACTCCTTCGGTGATGTGGTATTCGGGGTGGCCAGGAGTTTTTGAGTGAAGCTGTCGAAAGTTTTTCAAATCGTCCATCGAAAGGCCTCCCCTAGTCAGATGAAGCATCGAATAAAGGAGCATCGAACCATGCCCTGCAGAAAGGATAAACCGGTCTCTTGCGAGCCACTTGGGATTTTTGGGATTGAAGTTGAGCTGCGTTCCCCACAAAAAAGCGGCAAACTCGGCGCAACCCATGGGAAGTCCCGGATGACCTGAGTTGGCTTTTTGTACTGCATCGATCGAAAGACCGCGGACAGTGTTGGCAATTTTAGAAAGCTGCTTCTTTAGGTCGTCATCCATGGATGGTGTTCTCCTTGATTGGTATGGGCCCTTGTTTTACCTCAGATGCTCAGTTTTTTTCTAGAGGAGAATCTCACCTTGCACCGAAATGGGGTGAAAAGATAAAATACTCTTCTATGATCTCACAAGAAGTTCGACGAAAGTTTTTAGATTATTTTCAAAAAAAGGGACACACCCACGTCCCCTCTTCTCCCGTTGTCCCTCACGATGACCCTACGCTTCTATTTGTCAATGCGGGAATGAATCAGTTTAAAGACGTCTTTTTAGGCAAAGGCAAGCGAGACTATATACGTGCCACCTCCTCCCAAAAATGCATCCGCGTTGGCGGCAAGCACAATGATCTAGACAACGTAGGCCACACAGCACGCCACCTCACTTTTTTTGAAATGCTTGGCAACTTTTCCTTTGGCGACTATTTCAAAAAAGAAGCCATCGCCTTTGCATGGGAAGCCTCACAGGTAGTCCTTGATTTTGACCCGAAAAATCTTTGGATCAGTGTCTTTGAAGAGGATGACGAAGCGTTTGAGCTCTGGCAAGAGCATGTCTCAGTCGATCGCATTGTCCGGATGAACGCTGCTGAAAATTTCTGGGCAATGGGCGACACAGGGCCTTGCGGCCCATGCTCGGAGCTCTACTACGATCGCGGAGAAAAGTACGGCACTGGCACCAGCCCAAAAGACGACCCAACTGGAGATCGGTTCATCGAGTTTTGGAACCTCGTCTTCATGCAGTTCAATCGGGATGCATCTGGGAAAATGCCCCCTCTTCCCAACCAATCGATAGACACCGGCGCTGGCCTTGAACGAATCATCACATTGAAGTTAGGGGTGGACAACGTTTTTCACACTGACATCTTGAGCCACCTCATCCAAAAAACTTCCACGATTTGTGGCCGCAAATATGATCCTAAGGATGAGAAGATCGCCCCTGCCTACCACGTAATTGCCGACCATATGCGATCGCTTGCCTTTGCAATTTCCGATGGAGCTCAGCCAAGCAACATCGAGCGGGGGTATGTACTGCGAAAGCTGCTTCGGCGCGCTGTCCGCTATGGCAGAACGCTTCTAGACATTGAAAAACCGTTTTTAGCACAGCTTCTTCCTCCCCTCATTGAAATGATGGGAGACGACTTCCCTGAGCTTGTCCAATCCAGAGGCCGGATTGAAGAGATTCTCACCCTCGAAGAAGAAGGGTTTCTGCGCACTCTTAAACGGGGAGGAAGCATCCTCCAAACCATAGTTGAAAAAGCAGTCGAGAGTCCGCACCGGCAAATCAGCGGAGAAGATGCGTTCAAGCTCAAAGACACCTATGGATTTCCTCTAGAAGAAATTCTCCTCATTGCAAAAGATTCCAACTTGCAAGTCAACATCGACGCCTACCAGATTCTCGAAGAGAAAGCCAAGGAACTCTCCCGCTCTGCACGCACGGTAGAAGCGCAAGAAGCTGAAGAAAGCCTTTTTGTCGAATTTGCAAAGAAAAGCGGCGAGAGTAGTTTTGTAGGATATACCGATCTAAAGGCAGAAACAACGCTCATTGGGATGATCCAAAACAATGCATTTGTTGAGAACCTAACGGAAGGATCGGATGCCATCTTGCTTCTCAAAGAAACTCCCTTCTATGCAGAAAAAGGGGGTCAAGTAGGCGACCATGGGCTGATCGCAAGTGATCAAGCAAGTTTTCAGGTGGATAACTGCATATCTCCCTATCCTGGAATCGTCGCTCATATTGGGAAGCTGCAACACGGAGTGCTCCATGTAAATGATACCGTAGTTGCTCAAGTCGACAAAGAGCGGCGCGAAAACATCGCTTCCCACCACACCGCTACTCACCTTCTCCACTACGCTCTTGAAAAGATCGTTGGCTCCCATGTTCGCCAATCCGGCTCACTCGTCGAGGCAGGTCGGCTGCGTTTTGACTTCAACCACCACAAAGCGCTCTCTTTTGATGAAATCAAACAGATCGAAGACATGGTGAATGATAAGATTCGAGAAAATAAGAGCGTCACAACCTATGAAATCCCCTTTGCCGAAGCACAAAAAATGCCCGAAGTGAAACAGTTCTTTGGAGAGAAGTATGCATCTTCAGTCCGTGTCGTTGACATCGACTACTCAAAAGAGCTGTGCGGAGGAACGCACGTCTTTGACGTTGGCATGCTTGGCTATTTTCGGATCACCAAAGAATCGAGCATTGCAGCTGGAGTGCGCAGGATCGAAGCCTGTTGCGGAAAACCTGCCGAAGGGTATGTACGAAAAGAAGAAGAGCGTCTTGAAGAGGCTGCCCACCTTTTGAAAACCGATCCAACAAAGCTCAATGAAAAAATCACTCAGCTCCTTGATGAGCAAACAAGGTTGAAGCAAACTCTTCGCGGCTTAAAACGAGTTCAACTCAAATCCACTTGTGAAGAGCTCCTAGGAAAAGACGAGTCGAAAGATGGCTATCACCTCATCGCGCAAAAGGTCGATGTTGATAGTGAAGATTTAGCAGAGCTTGCAGATCTCCTCCTTGGGAAAGTAAAAACGGGCGTGATCGCTCTTGCCATTGCTTTGGAAGATCGAGCACAGCTGCTCGTCCGCGTTAGCCCCGATCTTGTGAAAAAAGGGGTCGCTGCGGGAAAACTTATCAAAGAAGTCGCCCCTCTTATCGGCGGCGGCGGCGGCGGAAGACCCGACAGCGCACAGGCTGGAGGAAAAAACCCCGCTGGAATCGAAGATGCCCTCTCAAAGCTCAAAACCTTAGTATAAAGTGACCCAAACAGCCCAGATCCTTTCCAGCCCTTCTCTCACCCAATTTGGAGAAATTGCAAAAACCGAAAAGTCGCTTTTGATCGAAGGACTATGGGACAGCCCCAAAGCAGCGCTCCTCTCCCTCCTTTTAGAGCAGACGGGGAAACAGATCCTTGTCATCACCTCCGACAAAAATGAAAACAAAATTGTCGATAACCTTCAATATTTTGGCATCGACCTCCTCCTCGAGTTCCCCGCATGGGAAACGCTCCCGGGAGAAGAGATCGCCCCTAGCCCAGATATCGTCGGGCGCCGCTTTAAGACCCTCTACCACCTGCTTCATCACAAAGAGCCCCACATCGTCTTTGCTCCCCTCCAAGCGTGTTTGCAAAAGCTCCCGTCTCCACAACTGCTTCGACCCAACTGCAACCTTTGGAAAGTGGGAGAAGAAATCCCCTTTGATGCACTCGATGACTTTTTGCAAGCACTTGGCTATCGCAAAGAACCCGTCGTAGCCGATAAAGGACACTATGCTCTGCGCCGGGGCATCCTCGATATCTTTCCCCTCTCTGCTCCGGAACCTCTTCGCGTCGAATTTTTTGGCGATGCAATCGAAACCATCCGCACCTTTGACCCCATTGGGCAAAAGTCGATTGAGAAAAAGCAAGAGCTTTTTGTCTGCCCCGCCTCCGAGCCAAAGCTGCTAAAGGAAGAAGAAAACCTATCCAACCTTCTCGACTATTTAGGCTCCGATACGATTGTAATTTTTGACGATCTTCTCGCTCTTGAAGATCGATACGTCTCTCTTAAAGGACTTGCTGGGAGCAACACCCCTTATTTCTCTACAATGGAAGAGCTGCTTGAGTGGACAAAACAGATGCAACATATCTTTTGGTCCAAAGAGCAGATGGAAGAGCTCTCCAACGTACAGATCCAAAGGAGGACAGGTCGAGACTTCTACAGTGGGAAAGAGCCTCTCCAGCCCCTGTCCTTCGAAGTCTTTAGCCAATCTTTTGAAACAAAGCGCTGGACTCCCCCCTTCCTTACGATCTCCGATTTTTTCTCCGCCTCTGAGCAAGTAAGCTCCACCTCCTACGAAGAAATCTTGCAAGGGATCCATCGCTATAGCCAGACCTATCTAGAGCTACACCTTATCTGCGCCACCGACTCCGAAAAAAATGCGCTCGAGCAAAAGATCCAAGAAGAAGAGATCACCCTGCCAGAGAAAACCACCTTTGATGCGGGCTATCTCTGCTCTGGCTTTGTCTTAGGCGATGCCCAGCTCGCCTTCCTTCCCATGACCGAGCTCACTCACAGATATCGAGTCCGAAGGCAAAAATGGCGCGGCACATACCACACACCAGCTGCTGAGTTTCACGAACTGAAAGTAGGAGACCTGGTCGTTCACTTTCATAACGGAATTGGAAAATATCTGGGCGTCCAAAAGCAAAAAGACCATCTTGGGAAAGAAAAAGAGTTTCTCCTGATCGAATATGCCGGCAATAGTAAACTCTTTGTCCCCATTGCCTCGAGCTATCTCGTCTCTCGCTACATCGGCTCTTCAGAACAGCTCCCAACGTTGAGCCAACTGGGCACACAGAAATGGCAACGAGCACGGATGCAGGCGCAAAAGGCGATCATCGGGTATGCTGAAGAGCTCCTGCGCCTCAATGCCGAGCGCGAGGTGCATGGCGGCTTCGTGTATGAAAAAGACTCCGACGAAACGTTCAGCTTTGAAGACGACTTCCCTTTTGCCGAGACCGATGATCAGCTAAACGCCATTAGCGCGATCAAACAAGACATGTGCTCTGAAAAAGCAATGGACCGCCTCATTTGCGGAGACGTCGGCTATGGGAAAACCGAAGTGGCGATGCGCGCTGCGTTCAAAGCCGTTGCCGATGGTAAGAAGCAAGTGGCTGTCCTCGTACCCACAACCGTTTTGGCCATGCAACACTACGAAACCTTCTGCGCCCGCATGGCTAACTACCCGATCAACATTGGCGTGGTCTCTCGCTTTCTCCCCCAGAAAAAAATCAAAGAGTATCTCGAGAAAGCAAAAAATGGACAGCTCGATATTGTCGTAGGGACTCACCGAATCGTCAGCAAGGACGTCGCCTTTAAAGATCTTGGCCTAATCATCATTGATGAAGAGCAGCGCTTTGGCGTACGAGTAAAAGAACACCTGAAAAAACTCAAAATAGGGGTCGACTGTCTCACCTTATCTGCAACTCCAATCCCTCGAACTCTCTACATGTCGATGATTGGAGCGCGTGACGTCTCCCTCATCAACACCCCTCCCCAAGACCGACTCCCCATCAAGTCATACATCACCGAACGAGACCACTCGCTGATCCAAAACGCCCTTGTACGAGAGCTCTCACGCGATGGTCAAGCCTACTTCATCCACAACCGAGTCGAGACCATCCACAAGGTCGCCGATGAGCTCCAGAAGCTGGTGCCCGAAGCGCGCATCGTCGTCGGCCATGGGCAGATGAGCGCCGATGAACTTGATAAAGTCTACCATCTGTTCAAGCAGGGCGAGGCCGATATCCTCGTTGCCACAACCATTGTAGAAAACGGCGTCGATATTCCCAACGCCAACACCATCCTCATTGACCGCGCTAACCAGTTCGGCCTCGCCGACCTCTACCAACTGCGTGGACGGGTCGGCAGGTGGAACCGCCCCGCTTACTGCTACTTCCTCGTCCCTCAGCGCAGAGAGCTTCACGAGCTTTCGACAAAAAGGCTCCAAGCCCTTGTTGAATCTTCTGGCTATGGCGGCGGGATGAAAATAGCGATGCGCGATCTTGAGATCCGGGGCGCTGGCGATATCCTCGGAGTGAAGCAATCCGGCCAGATTTCTTCAGTCGGCTTTCACCTCTACTGCAAACTGCTTAAGCGCACGATCGATGCGATGCGCAAGAAAAGCGCGCCCTCGTTCATCGAGACGAAGATCGAGTTCCTCTTCGATGCGCGCCTACCTGAAGACTACATTGGGGAGCCATCACTGCGGATGGAGATCTACCATCGCCTTGGAGAGGCAACCGAAGAGCAAGAGACCGAGACCATCTTAGCCGAGCTTGAAGACCGCTTTGGGAAAGCTCCGGAGCCGGTGATCTGGCTCTATCACCTCTCCCGCCTTCGCATCTTTGGAGCAAAAAATCGCTACACTTTGCTTAAGTTTGAGAAGTTCACCTTCAAGGCCGAGCAGCAAAAAGGGAAACAGCTGGTCAGTAAGACCATCCCTATGCCAAAGACCAAAGATCCCAAAGAGTTTGAAGAAGCAGTTAGAGAGCTACTAGACAGGTAAGAGGGTGTTTGGAAAATCATTTGGGCGGGGAATTTTCCCTTTTTCACCCTAATATCGGGCTTAAATTGAGCTGAATGAATCCATTCAGCTCCATTCTCTGCCAAATATTGGCGCTAAAAATCATAAAATTCCGCGCTTCAAAGCAATTTCCAAACACCCTCTAAGGGAGCGTATGCTTGTATTATCTTAAATGGATCCCTACCCAAAATGGGTGTGCTATATTTTACCATAACCACGAATCAAGAGACAGAAAAAATAATTAATACAAATTAAATAGATTCATGGATTTATCGTCTGTACCGCATAATTTTTGGGTTAGAGGACTAGGGAGACAAAGAGACCTTGAACTTTAGATAATCTAAAGTTATACTTTCGATTATCTAAGGTAACACCAAATGTTCAAAAGATCGTTACAGACTCATATACAAGGGCTTGCAAAAAAATACCCCGTTGTAACTTTACTGGGGCCCCGCCAGTCTGGGAAAACTACTCTTGTAAGGGCAGCATTTCCCCATAAAGCTTACGTCAATATGGAGGATGCTGAAAATAGAGCTTTGGCAACAGAAGACCCTAAAAGCTTCATGAGTAGTTATCCAGAAGGCGCAATTTTTGATGAGGTCCAAAGAACTCCCCACCTTCTTTCCTATATCCAAGTGCAGGTCGATGAATCTAACCAAAATGGGATGTTTATTTTAACTGGAAGCCACCAAGCAGAACTCCATTCGGCAGTATCACAGTCGCTTGCAGGACGCACCTCGCTTTTAAGACTTCTGCCTCTTAGCATACAAGAAACTCGTGCAGCTAAAATCAACGACCCCCTTGATGCGATTATTCTTAAAGGTGGTTATCCTAAAATTTATGCTGAAGACCTACACATTACCAACGCTTATAGCAGCTATTTTCAAACTTACGTTGAGAAAGACGTTCGCCAAATACTTCAAGTAAAAGACATCTTGCAGTTCGAGCGATTCATCAAGCTTGTTGCAAGCAGAATTGGTCAACTCATAAACTATGCAAGCATAGCCACAGACGTGGGTGTTTCGCCCGTCACAATAAAAGAGTGGATAGCAGTTCTAGAAGCAACTTATGTTTTATTCAGATTAGAGCCCTATTTTGAAAATTTCGGGAAACGAATCATTAAATCTCCAAAGCTCTATTTTGTAGATACCGGCCTTGCCTGCCACCTTCTAGGCATCGACTCGGTAGAACAGTTAAAAAAAGACGCGTTATATGGGAACTTGTTTGAAAATTGGGTAATTGTAGAGCTTATGAAGACACGATACAATCAAGCCCTAGACCCTCGTCTCTATTTTTATCGAGATATTACAGGGAAAGAGGTTGACCTGCTCTATCAAAGAGGAAGTAAGCTCACTCCAATTGAAATCAAAAGCAGTAAAACTTTTTCATCATCTTTTTCCAAGGGATTGAACTATTTCCATCAACAAACGCCTCAGCGAGGAGAAGATGGAGCCGTCATCTATGGAGGTGATAAATCCCAGAAAATTGGGAAGTATAGACTTTTTTCAGCTGAAACTTGCTATGAGTTAATGCTCTAAAATCCATCACTTTGTAACAACAAAGTGAATATGCTCAGCCGTATCTCGATATTGGGGGAGCCTAGCCGTTTTTGGCATCAACTCACAAATATTTGCATAAGCCGTTGGCTCTTCTGCTGCAACCCGCCGAATTGCCGGCTTCATCCCCGCAGCAAACCCTTCACAGCCTGCTTGGTCAACCACTTTAAATCCAGCAGCTTCAAGCTCAGATATGGCTTGAGGAGGCGTCGACCAAAAACACTCGGTGAAGTTCTCAAAACAGCCCTCTAATGCGACTTCTCCAAGCAAGCTTTCCAGAAAAGCTTTATCTTTATACCGACGCGAAAACCGCTCAAGACCATAACGAATGATCCCCCAGGAGTTGAGGTAGGCAACGATTCCTACCCCGCCCTTTTTTAGGACTCTATGTGCTTCTTTTAGCGCTGAATGCCGCTCTTCTTTTTTAAGCAGATGGTACATGGGTCCTAATACGAGTACACAATCAAACTCTTCGCTTTGAAGCATACTTAGATCTTGGGCATTGGCGCAAAAAACCTGGGCTCGATCTTGAAAGGATCGCTCCTGGATTTTCTTTCTTGCTAAGTCGATCAGCTCCTGAGACAAATCGATGAGAGTTACTTGATCCCCTCTGCTAAGCAACTCTAATGCATACTTTCCAGGCCCAGAACCAATATCGCAAACAGTCGCATCTTTTGGAAAATATTCATTGATTAGATCCAAGGTAGTCAGGAACTCAAATCGATTATAGGGATCCTCGAGCCGGTCAAACTCTTTGCATGGATCTCCATCATAAAACTGCGCTACTTCTTTTCCCATGACATGAAAGCGTATAGGAGTGAAAGAGAAAAATCATTGTTTCTGTACGGACAATTTTGTAACTCGACTTTAAAAATTGTCCACACCTTTATAACATACTGTTATTAAAAGACTTAGAATATTAGTAGCTGACGACGAGACCACCGTGGAAGCGGCTCCGGGTATTCTTGTCGCTGAATTCGCCTTGATGAAGCTTAATCCCCCAGTCAAGGCGAGCCGAAAGATAGCGATTGATGGTGTAGCGCCACCCAAACCCAAAACTCATCAGCCAATCATTGCCCACACCATTAGGGTCGAGCGTTGCAAAAGAGATATTGAGTGCGGGGTCGATCACATGACCATACCCATAATCGAAAAAGGCGAGAAAGAGCATCTCGTCACACGGATTACAGACGTTGAACTGGGAGAGAAGGCTAAACGCTGGAGTGCGCAGCTCCACGTTGCCAACAGCTGCATCGTCTGCATTGAACTCCCGCTCAACATAGCCCCGCACTGTATCATACCCTCCGATTCCAAAGCGCTCACTCGGAAGAAGAGGCCCTGAAGCGAGCTGCAATCTAGCCAGTGCTGAGATATTGAATCCATACACCAAACACCAGCTTCTTCCCATGGTGAGCTTACCGTAGAGGTATTTTACCTTGGCATTGGGTGAGATCTCATCGTAGATGCTATCGCTCTCATTAGGCAAGAGCTTGCCTGGAGAGCCATAGAAGTCAAGGTTGAAGGAAAATCGCCCATGGTCATCCTCCTTTCCATACGCATAACCTAAGGTGAATTGGGAAAGGTTGATCGTTGAAACAACCAGCGGAACCTGGTTGTCTCCAATGAAGAAAAGGTTTGTATCAAAGTTTTTCCAGTCAAATCCAAGGGTAAACTCGTGGATTGAACCGCAATAGGTGGAGTACGGTGTAGTGTAGCGGATACTTCCCTGTGCCACATGGCCATCCGAATCTAAATCCGCTTCATCAGGATTCACTGTTGAGTAGCCCCCATACAAAATCAATAGATTCCGGTAGGCGATTGGCGCAGTATAGTGGACTGAATGGGACTGAAATTTCTTGATGTCGGTGGTTGTTGTGTATTGGTAGTTTAGGATGTGATCAAACCAAAAGGCATTGCCCCATGTCGCCCCTCCATAAAGGCGGATGTTGCCTGTAGGATCGTTCCCTGTATTATCTACCCCAGCATACACTTGGAAAGGACATCTGTCACAAACGACAAACTCGATGTTGGTTGTCCCCGGATCACAACCAGGAGTGAACACAATATCCACATTGCGAAAGGGGTTTCGATTGAGCCAAGAGACGTAGGTGAGAAGGGTATCTGTAGTGATCCGATCGCCAGGCTTCAAAGGGAGGGAGTGTTGATAGAGCCAGCTAGAAAACCAGGAGTTGCCCGAGCAGGCAATCTGCCCAACACACGCTTCAATCACAACGAGCTGGAGCACTCCGTCGGTGATCTCTTGCTCTGGCACATATACAGCCACAACCGGGTGGTTATGCTCCCGATAGTATAGAACAATCTGCTCTTTCAAGCAGTCGAGCAGGTTTTTGGTGACCGGCTGGTTCATAAAATAGGGCTCCAAAACCTCTGCAAGGCATCCAACGCCTCCTGGCACATCGAGGTCGCGCGCGCAAAGTCCATGGACATTTCGCGTATCGGTATAGCGCACATATTCTTGGTTTGGGATGAGCAGCACCCCTTTCAGGCGGGTGATCATCGGCTTTTCTGAAAGGATTGAAGAGCTTGTCTCTTCAGAGAAAAGAGGGCACGAGAAAAGAAGCAAAGCAACCAGTAAGAGAGCGCTCTTTCGAAAGAGAGGAGAGATCTTGTTTAAATGGTCGTTCAACGTATCTGGTTTGACAGTTTATAAGTTTGCTCAATTGTCTGCCAACCCTCTTCATCAAAGAGGTCAAAGCTAGAAAGCATCCCATTTGGGTTTAAAATCAGATCATAGCAGCCTACATCATATCGTAAAAGGAAGCATTTAGAATCAAAAAACAGCTGGTCATACGCTTTGAGTTTCTGAAAAGGCTCTCCATAGATTTGTGCATACGACTGTGTATAAGCAGGTATCGCATCTTTATAAAAGATCGTGTAGGGAAATCCTCCAAAATCATCAAAGAAATAGACACCCCACTGCTCGGCATCAGAATTGATCAGAACAGGTCCAGGGTCAAAAGTCCCCAAATTCAGAGGACCTTCAATCGAATTGTTCTCCCGCCTTGCTGTGAAAATACGTAAAGAGCCATCCTTTGCAGTAACTGCAGATCCTGGCTTCATAATGAAACGTCCATTACCAATGTCATCAGGGTTTGGGAATGCATTATCAACAACAAGAGTGACAGCTCCTTGTTCGCTAAAGATCTCTCCCTCAGCCTCCATGATGAGATCAACATTGGCTATCGCCTCTATCTCGCCTAGTGCGGAAATTATTGCAGATCCAGGATCTCCAAGACCATTCCCAATCAAAATATAATCAGCCAAAATTGAAACCTCAAATGGGGCAGTATCCGCAATATCTTCGGCAGTAATGAGCGACTGTTTGAAGTTCATTCCACCATTCATGATGAAATCTCTCCCAGCCTCCACCTCCACTTTTAAATTCGATGAAGCTAAGATATTGCTTCCAAATACACCAATCACGGCATCGCCCCCAGAACTAGGAGTGAGGATAATATCTTCAAAGGCAGTGACAGAAACGGTTTCAATATCAATATTTGCAACAGGACCAGGCGCAAAATAGCCAATCATTGCATCCTCACCAGCTCCGCCTTGAATAGATATATTTCTACCATTCACGGATACGGTGTCGGCCTTGATTGTACTTGTTCCGGCTCCACCAGACAGTGGTCCAATTGCTGCAACCGCATCGTTGGCGATCACAGATACGTTGCCTAAAGCATTGACCGTCACATTTCCTATATAGGTATCTGGCCCATTGATCGTGTTTGTCCCATGGCCAATACGTGCCGCTCCTGTATTTGCTGTAAGTATCACTTCGCCGCCAACCGAAGCTAAAGTCACATCTCCAGTGGCGATGTAATTTGTAGCTCCCAAAGAACCTAAATTCATATGTCCAATTTGAGCAATCGACTCTGCTCCCATCCCTCCTGCTAACTCCACACTGCCACCAATGGAGTTGAAAAGAATATTTCCTCCGTTTTCGTAAGGAAAAATGAGTGGAAAATTCCCAATGAGAGCATATGCACTATTTATATCTCCACCTTTTAAGCGGACGTCTCCGCCAACCTTAAACTCCATATCTTTTGTATTTGAAGTGCCCAGTCCTCCAATATAGACTCCAACCGTTGACCCACTTGAACCAGGCTCTAAAATTAAATTTCTTCCAATCTCAAACGTGTTACCAAGTGCCCCCGTTAGAATTCCAGAATTCTGATGATTTGTGGCAGTCATATGCAAATCTCTTCCAGAAGTAATATTTATCGATCCTTTTTCACCTGTTGAAACAATTGATAAAAGATAGGATCCCACCCCCCCCGTAGAATCTCCCATGATGACATCATTGCCCGAATTTAAAATAATTTCTCCAGTATCCGATTGAAGAGCAACAATCCCATTTTGATTTCCTAGAGTCCCTATTTTGATGTCATTTCCACAAGTTAAAGCCAATGTTCCTGAACCAGTAGCTAATTGTTCGAAGTCAAAAATAATGTCGTTTTGTGCCTGAATTGTGATATCTCCTCCTCCCGATAAATTTTCGATCCCTTCTGCTCCAATGAAATTTATGTCATTGTCAGCAATCAAGGTAAGAGAACGGCTTGTGCTCCATGTAAAACCATCCGTTATAGTGATATCTCCTGGCTGATTAAAGCCTGAGTTGGTCGTGATGACTAGATCAATCGTCCCAAGGCACGTTGCCATATCTGCACTTGATATCGTCACCATCGGGGCTGCAGTTCCTGGATTCGTGGGAGGACAATCACCCGTTGCAGCACTATTGTCAATCGTGATATCTGATGGATCGAGCAGCAGTGTACCTCCTTTTCCTAGGGGAGCGTCTGCCTTTACCTCTCCAGAACAAACTAAAGGGCCTGTCATTGCTGACACCTCTATAAAACCGCCGTCCCCACCTTCTGGCCCGCCGCACACAGAGACTTTCCCCTTCATCACAGCAGCACCGTCAGACCAAACGATCACCTTGCCTCCGTCTCCCTCTACAGTCGCATTGGCCAGCACCTTGGCGCCTTCGTCTATGTGGCTGAGTTTTGCATTTTGAAGGGTCGGATTCATCCCCTGAAAGTCTCCCCCAATCAGGACCTCTCCTCCGCCCCGGTCGCTGGAGACATCAATTTTTGCTCCCTCTTGAATGGCTACCTCTTCACCAAAACAGCAAACGCTTCCCCCTTTAGCATTGATGCTCCCCGAAACCTGATTAAGCCCTCCATCTGCAACGAGGAACACCCGCCCGCCTTCTTCTTTGGTAGAGAGCGCCTCAATTGTCCCTCCTTGGTTAATGGCAAGGCGATAGACGTTACCATCGGCGCGCAAGGCAACTTTCGATGCTTCGATCAGCCCCTGATTGACGACTCCTTCTTCCACAAGATCTTGATCAAAACTTGGAGAGATATAGACTCGTTTTAATCCACTTGGCTTTAAAAACACTTGCTCTGCTGCAACAAGCCCCACCTCTCCATCGAGAGCTTGAATCGTCCCCTCATTCACCACTGTTTTTGCAAACAAAAACACATCCCCACCAATCGCCTCGATGGTCCCTTGATTGATGATCGTCCCTTTGCTGCTACCCTCAAAAGTAAGCTCCTGGCCAAGCAAGAAATCCTGCTCTTTTAATTCGAGAGTTGCGGCATAAAAGGCAGCGGTTTTGATCTGCCCATTTTTTCCAATGACCACACCATTTGGGTTGACGATATAAACCCGACCATTTGCCTTAAGAAGACCATCTATATTAGAGACTCCATTTCCTACCCTGTTGAGGACAGCTGAGTTTGTAGAGGGTTGAATGAAATGGGTAGTCTCTGCTTCACCTATGGAGAATTCATCCCAATCGATGACCGCTCGATCGCTTGTCTGGATCTGAAGTGTAGACCCATCGGAAGAGACTTCTGCAGTGCCAGATGCCACGTTAGCACCCTTTGGCTGAGCAAAGAGAATCGGCGGAATAAAAAGGAATAGATAAATCCAGCGCATTCGATTGATAGCAAACACAGGCTTAAAATTGTTGTTCGAGCGTCTCGTATACCTCTTCGTCAAAGAGGTCAAAGCTTGTTAACATCCCGTTTGGGGCAAAAAATAAATTATAACAGGCCTTATCGTATTGGAAAAGAAAACATTTTGGCTTAAAGAAAAGCTCATCATACAAATGCAAATGTTCAAATAACTCAGAATAGATTAAAGCATAGGTATTGATATATGGGGGGAGCGCATCTTTGTAAAAGATGGTAAAGGGAATCCCTCCAAAAGGATTGGGGTAATAGAGACCCCATTGCTCAATATTGGTATTGAGTAGGAAAGCCCCTGGAACAAAAACAACGCCATTCAAAGGTGCATTAATCTGGTTGAGAGCTCGCTCGGATGTAAAAATGCCAAGCCTACCTTCAAAACCAAAAAACAATCCAGAATTGACCGATGCCCCCGCATCAATCACAATCTTTCCATCTCCCTTTTCTGGCTCGTTTGGATAGGCATTATCGACCACGAGAGTTAAATCACCTCTTAGAGCTTCTACGACTGCATTTTGCCGCAAGAAAATATCTTGGTCAGCAATCATCGTTAAGTTTTGATTGGCAAAAACAGTCGCGTCTAAAGCTGCGCCATTTCCCACTGTGATGTTTTCCGCTGCAACCGATGCGCTGTAATCACCTGTAGTCACAAGGAAAGGATTGTTTGTGAGAATCGCTGCTTCACTTGTATCTGTTGGGTTTAAAAAAATATCTCCACCCGAACTTACCCGAACCGAAGAGGCAGCGACTTCTTGCGATGCATCTCCTAGAAAAGCTCCAATAACTGTATCCCCATTGGCACCTGCATTGAGATTGATATCCTCCAACGTAGAGACAGCGACAGTTCCAATCCTCACCGTCGCATCGAAAGGGTCTTCAGCGTTGTAATACCCGACAAAAGCAGCTGTCTCTGGATTTGCTCCATCTCCACCACCTATTAAGGTCAAGTCTCGGCTAGATAAAGAGACAAGATCTGAGGTGGCAGAATAGGTATTTCCTCCTTTGTCCTCCCCTAAAAAACCGATACCAGCTGGGAGTGCTTGAGTTGCAGTAGAGCTTGCTGTAATCTGGGCGCTTCCTTTCACATCGACTGAGACGACCCCTCCATACGAATCAGAGCCCACAAAAACAGCAGACCCATGACCAATCAAAGCGGTTGCTTCATTGGATGTAATCGTTAAGTCTGCCCCTCCTCGCGAGATTCGAATATCTCCGATGGCAACGATATCGTTTGCAGAACTAAGGTTTGTATGCCCAATCTGTGCGTAATTAGATGGGTCGGTTGTTCCCCCAAGTAAAGAAAACTCTCCCAACACATCCGAGATCGTAATATCTCCTGTTTTCGCTAGACCATCGGAAGAACAGTGGCCAATTTGAGCATAATTAAGAGAACTCCCAGAACCTCCCTGTAGGAAGAGGCTTCCTCCAAGAGAGCTAATTGAAATATCTCCCCCAGGGCCTGCTGCATATCCCACTTGCGCAAAGCCTGCATCGGACGAAGTGCCACCTGCAAGGATTGCATTGCGCCCAATTCCATTTATCGAGATATCTCCGCCTGTTTCCCCAAACGTAGCGCTTCCTATGATGGCGTAACTAAGTTGTCCCTGCCCCCCTGTTAAAGAAACATCTCTTCCAATCGAATTAAAAACAATCGTTCCACCCCCTATTTGAGCCAATGAGTTGTTTGTACCCCCTTGTAAGATCACATCTCTTCCAATGTTATTGAAAGTGATCAGCCCACTATCTCCGATTAGAGCATACGAGCCTGAATCTGTCGAAGAACCGATTAAAGATAGGTCAAGCCCAACATTGCTAATATTAATGTTGCTGCTCGGTCCAATTTGAGCATAATTTCCACCTAATCCTTCTAAAAGAACACTCCCACCAACTCCATTGATGCTCACATTCCCTGGCCCAATTTGAGCATATCCTTCACCCGAAACCCCCGTTCCACCCCTTAGAGAAATCGATCCTTGTACATTATTGATATCAACGGATGAACTCCCGATCTGTGCAACAAAATTTGTTCCAGATCCACTACTCCCCCCTTGAAGTGAAATGCTCCCTCCCACATTATTGATCGAAACTGTAGGACCTATAAGACTGAATGTGGAATCAGCCCCCCCACCTAATAATGATAAGTCACCACCTATAGAATCGAATGTAATTGTGCCTCCAGTGCTAATCATTTTGGTATTGGAATTTACTCCATTTCCTGACTGGCAGATGACATCCCCTCCAACAGAAAATGTCAATCCGCTGTTAAGGCCAATCTCTGCCCCAGCAATCATGCCATCACCCCCCGCCAGAATAAGGTCCTTTCCAATAACAAATGAGCCCGAGTTTCCCGAGCCGGCAGAAAAAATTGCAGCCGAGGACGAATTGCCACTTCCTCCAAATAAATCAAGAGATCCACCTATGTTAAACGTTGCAACTTGAGGAACAATCAAGACAGACGTGTTACTTCCATCTGACCCGAATAGCTCCATATCCCCACCAACAGTTGCCGTCACCCCTCCATTGGCTTGGACTTGAATCTGCTGCTTTGAGCCTGAAACATCTCCTAATGTAACGTTATCTCCAGCCGTCATTGAAATATTTTTAGCGGCTATATTCATTGGAATGGGCGTGGTACATGTAACATTGATGTCTCCACCAGATGAAAGCGATAGCGATCCCCTATTTGCATCCGGTGTGACTGCTCCAGCATCACTTGTATACCCAATCACAAACGCTGTTAACCCGGTACCAGCTGTGAGAGTGATGTCTCCGCCGGCCTTCAAGTTCAAAGAAGGAGAATTGGTTCCAGAATTATTCAACCTCCCAAAGACAACAATGTCCGCATCTGCTTGCAAGGTCAAAGAATTGTTGCTCGTCCAAAAAAAGCCTGGATCATTTACAGTAATCGTCCCTCCATTTGCCCCTGAAAAGGTGGAGCTGGTTGTAAGAGTTACATTGTTACTGTCAAGACATGTCGAAAGATCCCCAAGGCTAATATTCAAGGTGGCTCCGGTGGGAGGGTTAAATGGACATGCATATCCCCCTGTAGTAGCGGGGCCGATGGTGATATCTGAAGGGTCGAGAAGAAATTCACCAACCTGCCCATTTGGAGCCGATGTATCGACTCGCATCGAGCAGCTCATCCCTTTAAGTGCTGAAACTTCTATAAAGCCTCCATCACCGCCTGTGCTCCCTCCACGAGCTGTAATCTCCCCTTGCATGTCGGTCACTCCATCAGACCAAACGATCACCTTGCCTCCATCTCCATCCACAAGAGCGTCGGCACAAACCAAAGCCTCTTTCTCCACAATCGAACGAGACGAGTTCAAAAGATCAGGATTTTTTCCCTGAAAATCTCCTCCCACTAAGACCTCTCCTCCACCCAATTCACCTGAAGCATCGATGCATGCCCCGTCTGGAACCTCCACCTGATCTCCAAGAAGATGGACACTACCTCCTTTTCCCTCTACAGCTTTTGCAGAAACCCTTCCCGAACATCGGCTCACTCCTCCATCGGCCACAAGAAAGACACGCCCATCATCCTCTCTCACGCCTGATGCTTCAATAACCCCCTGTTGGTTAATGGCTAGTCGATAGATATTCCCATCTGCACGAAGCTCTGTCATTGAGGCCTGAATCACCCCCTGTTGATCAATCCCCATTTCTTCGGTGTGGTCATCTCTCTTATAGGATACAAACAGGCGCTGCATGCCGCTTTGCTTGAGAAGAACTTCCTTTGCCGCTGCTATCCCCACGACCCCTTCAGGAGCCTCAAGGACCCCTTCATTCAAAATGGTCTTTGCCAGGAGAATAACATCTCCTCCCATTGCTTCAATCTTGCCTAGGTTGATGATTTTGGCACCACTCTGCCCCTTGAAAAGCAGTTCATTGCCGAGAAGAAAGTCTTTATCTTTTAAATCCAGCGTCGTAGCCAAAAAGCCAGCTGTTTTAATGATCCCATCTGGCCCAACCACAATCCCTGCTGGATTGACAAGATAGACCTTTCCATTTGCCTGCAAAAGGCCATCGATTTGAGAGACTCCCCCTTGAACGCGATTGACAATGATCGAACTTGCGTTTGGCTGAATAAAGTGGGTCGACTCTCCTTTGTCAATGCCAAAATGGTCCCAACTGACAACGGCGCGATCACTTGCATGCACCTCAAGAGCTGAGCCGCTCTCGCTTACTTCGACATTCCCCGAGACAACTTGAGCCCCTTTGGGGTTTGCAAAGATCAAAAGAGGAAAGCAAAGAAAGAAAATAACAAGCTGAAGATTCCGTGACATTTAGGATCCTTCTAGGTTCCGATGGTAGGCCCCTTTGATGTTTTTCGCCTGCATTTTTCGGCCTACTTTAAGAATCGCAACCCCCTTTTCTACATGATCAGGCATGAACTTTTGGAAGACAAGAGCCGAACTTTTTTTCGTTTTCACACCAAGATTATTTAAAGGCAAGTCCGAGATCAAAAGCAGAGCCCCCAGCGTAAATTTTCGCTTATAACTGGCTGTAAAAAGAGTGGCGCACTCCATCTCATACGCTTGCGCCTTGGTAGCTTTCAGCCTGTTTTTAAACTCCTCATTGAACTCCCAAAAGCGCATATTTGAGGTGAAGGTAATCCCAATATGGTAGAGAACCTTTTGCACATCGAGCACTTCAGTCACTGCCTTTTGCATCAAAAAGTTGGCCAGTGCTGGCACCTCAGCCGGGAAGTAGAAATTCGACGTCCCTTCATCGCGAATGCTAGCCACTGGGACAAGATACTCCCCCACTTGGTAGCGACGACGAAGCCCTCCACACATCCCTAAGAGAACCGACGCTTTAATTGGCAGAAAAGAACAAAGATCCACAACGAGCGCAGCTGCTGGAGAACCGATTTTAAAGTCGAGGATACTCACATCTTCTTTTGGGCAATGGGCCACTTTGAACATCGACCCTTCAATGATAGGGACATCGCGACTCTTTGCAAAATACTCAACGTACTTTGGAAAATTAGTCAAAAGAAGGTTGGATTGAAAGTCTTCAGTAGAGCTCCCTGAATATCTCTCAAGAGTCTCTTTTGCAAACTGCTCTTCACCAATCGATTCCAAACTCAACATACTCCTGTTTCAGCTCATACTATCTATGCAAGTGCAAAATTGCAAATTCTTCAGTTTGTTTGGACACAAAAAAACCGAAAGGTAGACTTCCGGTTTTTTTAGCTGTGAGCTTATTTGCTATTAAGCCTTATGCAGTAGATCACTCCACGAGACATGAGTATCATGCTGCGACCCTGTTGAATAAATCAGACAACTGACTAACCGTTCCCTTTTCACTCTTGTCGTATCATCCAACTTTTCTCAACATTTCGTTCATCATCAACCCTTTTAGGTGGCCTTCAACCTTCTGAGTGGTTAGTTTTCTCGAATAGAACTGTCCCCCATACAGGGTTTTCAGTCTTGAA
>Ga0180438_10001466_pt1 | contig 41950 bp, 51 predicted proteins | sample SS_ome_12_FD_132455 | JGI IMG/M metagenome (GOLD analysis project Ga0180438, IMG submission 132455) | Hypersaline lake sediment archaeal communities from the Salton Sea, California, USA - SS_3_D_2 metaG | ecosystem: Environmental > Aquatic > Non-marine Saline and Alkaline > Hypersaline >...
GCACGATTTTTGCACAGACGCATTTCACCGGAGACAAAATCCAAATGGGACAGCGCGGACCGAAACCGATGCCCCGGAACATGCGCCTGGTCACCGGCGAGACCAGGCCATCCAGGACCAACGAGGATGAACCGGTTCTGCCGGTCAAGATTCCCGACCCGCCTGAACACCTGACGGACCAGGAGTCCGACAAGTTCATCGAGGTCGCCGGCAAACTCGCGCGGATGCGCGTGATCAGTGAAGTCGACGCCGACGCGGTTGCGATGTACGCAGTCGCCTGGTGCCGGATGCTGGAAGCGGACGAGAAAATCCGCGAAATGGGCGCGGTCGTCATCGCGTCGAAAGGTGCCCTGTCACACAATCCCTGGATCGCCGTTTCGAACAAATGTCGGGCGGACTGCAAAGCGATCCTGTCCGAGTTCGGGATGACGCCGAGTTCCAGGACACGCGTCAAAGCGACATGATGGACGAACTGCGGGAGTCGGCACCGCACGTTTTCAAGGCGGTCCAGTATGCGACCCAGGTCACGGACGGCACCCTGGTCGCGTGTGAACTGACACGCCTGGCAGCGCAGCGATTCCTGGACGATCTGGAGCGCGAGGACGCGCCCTGGTATTTCAACACCGCTTCCGCCGAACGCGCCTGCCGCTACATCGAAAACCTGCCGCACATCAAAGGCGAATGGGCGAAGCGGCGCGAACTCCTGGTCCTGGAACCCTGGCAATGTTTCATCGTCTGCAACGTGTTCGGTTGGTTGCTGGTCGCGGACGACACCAGGCGTTTCCGGATGGCATACATCGAGGTCGCCAGGAAAAACGCGAAATCCACCCTGGCGGCGGCGATTGGTTTGTACATGCTGGACGAGGATGGCGAGGCCGGCGCGGAGGTTTACAGTGCCGCGACCACCCGAAACCAAGCCAAAATCGTGTTTGGCGTTGCCCAGGAAATGGCCAGGCGCACGCCGGAACTGCCCCTGGAGGTACGCGCGCACAACATCGCCAGGACCGATATGGCGTCGAAATTCGAAGCGTTGCACGCCCAGGGCGAAACGCTCGACGGTCACAACATTCACTGCGCGATCAACGACGAACTCCACGCCTGGAAAAACCGCGCCGTTTACGATGTCCTGGAGACCGCAACCGGTTCCCGCGTGCAACCGCTGATGTTCAACATCACCACCGCAGGCAACGACACGTCCGGAGTCTGTTACGACGTGCGGCGATATTGCGTCCGACTCCTGGAGGGGCACGCCGAGGACGATTCGGTGTTCGCGTTGATCTATACCCTGGACAAAAACGACGACTGGTCGGACCGCGAGGTATGGCCGAAGGCGAATCCGAATTACGAGGTCAGCGTTTACCCGCTCGACCTGGAGGCGTTGTGCCGGAAGGCGACCGAAGTCGTCAGCCAACAGAACGCGTTCCTGACGAAGCGGATGAACGTGTGGGTCAACGCTGCGGAAGCCTGGATGAACATGCGGCAGTTCGAAGCGTGTTTCGATTCCACCCTGGACCTGGCGGATTTCGAAAAGGAACAAACCTGGGCGGGAATCGACCTGGCGTCGAAAATCGACGTGTCCAGCCAGGCGCAGATATTCGCCAGGGAAATCGATGGCCAGGATCATTTGTTTTGCTTTATGCGGCATTGGCTACCGGAGGCCGCCGTCGAGGAAGACCCGAACGGTGTTTATGACGGTTGGGTGCGCGGCGGTCACATCCGGACGACGCCAGGCAACGTGATCGACGTGGATCGCATCGAGTCGGACACCCTGGAGGAAGTCGCCGCACCCTTCGACCTGGAATGCCTGGCAATCGATCCTGGCCACAACTCGACGCAGTACGGCGTGCACATGGCGCAGGAATTAGGACCGATTGTTATCGACGTGCGTCCGACGGTGTTAAACTTTTCCGAGGCCATGAAGTGGCTGGAGGCATACGTCAAGGATGGACGGTTTCACTACAACTGCCCGGTGTTGACCTGGATGGTCAGCAACGTTGAAGTGAAGCGCGACCACAAGGACAATATTTATCCGAGGAAAGGCGCGGTAAACCGGAAAATCGATGGCGTGATTGCGCTGCTAATGGCGGTCAACCGATACCGTCTCGCTGCCGACAACGTGACGATATACGAATCTCGTGGAGTGATTACCGTATGAATCTTTTCCGACCGTCGACCTGGTTCGAACGCAAATCAACGACTTTGACACTCGACCAGGCGGTGCAACGCTTGATGTTGTTGCGCCAAACGGTGTCCGGTGAACTCATCACGCCGGAAACCGCACTCCAGGCACCGACCGTTTTCGCAATTGCGACCGCCCTGTCCAGGGCGACGGCGATGCTGCCTTTCACGGTGCAAAAGGACGAGTCCGAACCTGGGAAACGCCAGGTGACGACGCAGGATCAACACGCACTGATGCGACTAATGAAACGTCCGAATCCCTGGATGACGCCGTTCGAATACTGGTCCCTGGTAATGACCCGCCTGGCATTGCATGGCGAGTTTTACGCCGTGAAAAACCAGGCGACGAACGGACGGATCACCGCCCTGGTGCCGGTCGCACCTGGCAGCGTGGACGTGCAGCAAGGCAACACCGGACGCCTGACGTTCAACGTGACGCCGCCGAACGGCGAACCGATGGAAGTCACGCAGGAGAAAATGCACCGGATCGTGATGTTTTCGACCGACGGCATTCGCGGCACGTCGCCGGTTCAGCAGTGCAAAGAATCCATCGCAATGGAAATCGCTGCCGAAAAGTTTGGCGCTGCGACGTTCGGGAACAGCGCGATCCCGAATGTCGTGCTGACAATGGAGGGGCATTTCAAGGATGACGAGGCCGCGAAGCGTTTCAAATCATCCTGGCAGGACGCGTTCGGTGGCAAGAAACGCGGAACCGCCGTCCTGGAAGACGGGTTGAAAGTCGAACCGCTACAGATGAACAACGAGGAATCGCAATTCCTGGAAACCAGGAAACTGCAACGCTCTGTGATCGCCGGTGCCTGGGGCGTGCCGCCGCACGTCGTCGGCGACCTGGAACGCGCAACGTTCAGCAACATCGAGGAACAAACCCTGCAAATGCTCGTCGGCACCATGCAACCGTATCTGACCGCCATCACCAGCGCGTGCGACCGCGACCTGTTGTCGCAATCGGATCGCGACCAGGGCGTGTTCACGGAGTTCGACACAAAAGCGCGACTCCTGGGCGACGCGAAGTCGAGGGCGGAAGCGTTACAGATTCAACGCCAGAACGGGATCATCAGTGCGAACGAATGGCGAGCGATGGAAGGAATGGACGCCAGGACGGACGAAGGCGGCAACGATTACATCACGCCGTTGAATTTCCGAATCGAGGACGACGACGGATCGGTCGAAGTCGATCCAGACAATCCCGACGACGAAAAACGTCGTGTACTTGGAACGTTCCGCATCGTGGCGTAAACTCCCGACCAGGCACCCGGCCTGTTTTTTCGGAGCGAAAGCATGTTGCAAAAAGGCCAGGCATTCGGCGTCGAGGTCAAGGACGTGACCAGCAAAGGCGATGTCGCCGGTTACGGGTCCGTCTTCAATAACGTCGACCAGGGATACGACATCGTAGAACCTGGATCATTCGACAAATCCCTGGGCGAACGCGGTCTCCCGAAAATGCTTTTCGGTCACGATCACTGGTCGCCGCCTATCGGCAAATGGAACGTGGCGAAGGAAGACGACCACGGTCTATATCTGGAAGGCGAATTGAATTTGCAAAGTCAGATGGGCAAGGAAGTCCACGCCGGTCTGAAAATGGGAACGATGGACGGTCTGTCCATTGGGTTCCTGATGAAAGATTACGAAATTGCCGAGTCGGGGATTCGGCACATCAAGGAAGCCGATTTGCTGGAGGTTTCCGTTGTCACCTTTCCGATGAACGAACTGGCGCGCGTCGATGCCGTCAAGAATCGGATTCAACAGGGAATCAGCAAACGGGAACTGGAGTGGATTCTGCGGGACGCAGGGTTCACCCGGTCACAAGCCAAGGCGTTTATTTCGCGAGGCTTTAACGGACTGTCGCAGTGCGATGCTGTTGACGAGGACGAAATCGACCTGGACCTATACCGGGAAATTTTTACGTAACGGAGAACAGTTTTGGACATCAAGGAACTGAAATCCCTGCTCGACGGCATCAAAACGAATTTCGAGGAATTCAAGAAGACGAACGACGAGCGAATCGACGCCATTGAAAAGGGCAATGGCATTGCCGAGGTAACGGAAAAACTGGAGAAAATCGAAGCGGACATCGCTTCCGACGAAACCAAGTACGACACCATCATCGCCGAAGCGAAGGCGTTGCAGGATCGTCTGGAGGAATTGGAAGGCGCGTTCGACGGTTTCCAGATGACGAACCCGAAGGAAGGGAAGTCGAAAGAAACGGTCGAATACGAGAAAACGTTCGAAGCGTATCTTCGGTCCTGCAACCAGGTGAAGGGCGGCGACCCGACCATCCAGAAGCAACTGCGAGACCAGGAAAAAGCACTCCTGGAGTCGAAGGATTTCACGACGACCGTGAACGCTTCGGGTGGCTATGCCGTACCGGAAGACATTTCGACGATGATTCACGATCAGATGCGACTACTGTCGCCGCTGCGTGCACTGTGCCGTGTCGTCCAGGTCGGAACGCCGGACTATAAGGAACTTGTCAACATCCACGGCGAAAACAGTGGATGGGTCGGCGAGACGGGAACCAGGAATCAAAGCACGACTCCGAGTTTCCGCGAGCGCGCCCCGACGAGTGGCACCCTGTACGCGTACCCGCGCGCGACGGAGGAATCAGTCGATGATGTCTTTTTCGACATCGGCGGCATGATTGTCGACGTAACGTCCACGGAGTTCGCCATCGCGGAGGCCATCGCGTTCCTTTCGGGCAACGGAACCAACAAGCCGACCGGCATGTTGAACACCGCACCGACGACCGACACCGACGACGCATCGCCGGCACGAAACGCCGACGCGTTCGAATACATCGCCCTGGACTCGTCTTCGCCGACGACTGCAATCGATCCGGATCGCCTGATCGACCTGGTGTATCGACTCCGCGCGCCGTATCGGGCGAACGCTTCCTGGATTATGAATTCCCTGACGATGGGAACGATCCGGAAACTGAAAGACGGGCAGAATCAATACCTGTGGGCACCTGGTCTCCAGCCAGGCCAGCCGGCATCCCTGCTCGGTTTCAGCACCAACGCCATCGAAGCGATGGACGACGCGGACACGGTGGGTAACCATCCGCTGGCGTTCGGCGACTTCCGTCGCGGCTACCTGATCGTTGATCGGGTCGGTCTGCGGATCACGGTGGACGACAACATCACGACTCCCGGATATATCAACTGGTACATCCGGAAGCGCGTCGGTGGCATCGTCCTGGACAACAACGCCGTCAAGTTCGGCAAGTACGCGTCCAGCTAACATCGGAACGATGAAGGCATCGGAGCGGGGCGGCCTTTTTGGTCGCCCCGTTTCTGTTGGGGTTCCCCAACGCTACACGGACGGCACCGCCGTCATCATCGCGACCGGACCGTCCCTGACCAGGGAACAGGTCGACAAGTTCGCGCCCCTGAAACGCAGGAATCGGATCGTCGTCATCGGCGTCAACGACGCGTATCGGATTTGCCCCTGGCTGGACTATCTGTACGCGGCGGACTTCAACTGGATCGCCCATCACGACGCCCAGGTGCCGAAGCGACTGCGCGGTGGGTTCCTGTTCACGACACGCGACGAGCGGACGAACCAGTTTGCGTCCTGGCGACAGGTCGAGTCGAAAGCCGCGCAAGGGTTGTCCCTGGATCGCAACTTATTGCATCGCGGCAACAACTCCGGATACCAGGCAATCAACCTGGCGTATCTCCTGGGAATCCGGCGAATCCTGCTCCTGGGGTACGATCATCATTCCGGTGGCCATCACTTTTTCGGCAAACACCCGACGCCGGCGATGGACATCGAGTCGAATTATTCGAATTGGGTGCCTGGATACCGCACGATCCGCGACCAGGACATCGATTTGACCATTGTCAATTGCACGCCTGGTTCAGCGATTGACGCTTTCCCGAAACTTGACATCGATGCGGCCATCGATTGCCTGGAGTTAAAAACATGAATCACCCGGAAAAATGGAAGTACGACGCGGCATACGAAATCGAAACGTATCGCATGGGACCGAAGCGAGTCGCGGCAGCGAACGAATGGATCGGAAGCCTGGACCCGGACGGTCGTTCATATCTGGATGTCGGCACCGGTCGCGGCGAAACCCTGGATTGGGCGGAACGTCGCGGGATGCTCGTCCAGGGCACCGAACTGGTGACCGAACTGTGCGACGGCGAGCGGATCATTTACGCCGAAATGGAATCACTGCCGTTCGATGATCACGCGTTCGACTACGTGTCGACATTCGATGTTGTCGAACACTTGCTGCCGGAAAATACGCAGCAATGCCTGGACGAACTGTTCCGGGTCACGAAACGCGAACTGTGCATCAGTACCAACGACCGCCCGTCCAGGTTGCCTGATGGGACGGACCTGCACATCAACATCCGTTCGCGCGACGAGTGGGAAAATGATTTGGTCGAGCGCGTCAACGCACGCGGCGGCAAAATCTTTTTCAGCACGTTCGGACTCGCGCAACACGACTGGATGTGGCGGATCGAACTGTGATCGGTCACCTGTACTACAAGCCCGGACAAGGGCATCAACTGCACGCGATGGAATGCCTGGCAGCGGGACTCCAGGAACACGGAGTCGCGACCATCATTTCACCGTATTGGGACCTGACCGAAAACGTCGATTTCGTCGTTTGTTGGGGCGACAAGGTGCCAGCGAACATTCGACTCCCGCGCCTGATTTTGGAAGCGGGTTACATCAACGGGCAGTCGGGCGAATACGTCCTGGATCGCCTGCGATTCGTGTCTGCCGGGTGGAACGGATTGCATGGCCGCGCCGATTCGGGACCGCTCGACTGCCCACCAGACCGATGGAACGCCCTGGACGAACCGATCCTGCCCTGGCGTGCCGACGACGGCGAATACGTGCTGATATGCGACCAGCACCCTGGCGACCAGTGCAGCGGTCCGCGCAAATGGTGGAAGCCAATCGCCGACGACCTGGCGCACTTCCGCGTCGTGTATCGACCGCATCCGTTGTTCGCACCGAACCAGCGTCCATTGTCCGAGGCGTTGGAGGGTGCCGGCCTGGTCGTTACCTGGTCGTCAACCTGCGCGATCCGTTCCGTCCTGGACGGCATTCCGACGATTGCCCTGGATCGCGGGTCGATGGCATACGATGTCGCGTCGCAGTCGATTGACGACGAAGTGTATTTGGGTCCACGCGAGCAATGGGCATACAATCTCGCGTATCGACAATTCACGCACACGGAACTGGCGGACGGGATTGCCTGGGAGGTTTTGAAAAATGGGATTGCGACGGACAACCGCACCAGTGAACGAACCGGTCACGATGACGGAGGCGAAACTACACCTGCGGGTTGATCACGACGAGGAAGACGACGCGATTCGCACGTACATCGCCAGCGCGCGCGCCTGGGTCGAGGAATACACGAACCGCGCACTGATCAACCAAACCTGGCAAATGACCCTGGCGGATTTCCCGCTGCGGTATCCATTCGAAATCGCGCTGCCCCTGGGTCGATGCTCGGCGATCAATTCGATTGCCTACACGGACAGCGACGGCAATCCGCAAACGCTGACAGGTCCGACGAGTGGATCGCCTGCCGGCACCGATTACCAGGAAGATTTGTCCAGCGACGAGGGTGCCAGGATACGACCACCCGTTGCCGGCGAATGGCCATCCGTCCAGGACGAAGCGATCCAGCCAGTCACCGTCGAATTCGTCGTCGGTTATGGCGCGAAGTCGTCCGATATGCCTGACGCGATCCGAACTGCCGTCCTGTACCGCCTGACCGACCTGTACGAATACCGGGGATCGGTCGATGGAAACGGGACCGGCAACGCGAAGATGCAGGCGAGTCACTACAGGTTGCGGAAATTCGACTGATGCCTGGCAAATACCGACATCGGGCGACACTGGAACAGCGGACGACATCGCTGGATTCGTATGGCGAGGATTCCCGATCCTGGACGCAACTGGCGAAGGTGTGGGCGACCCTGGAGGCGGTAACCGCTTCCGAACGATTCGAATCGCAACAGGTCCAGGCCGACGTGACGCACCGGATCACGTTCCGTTTCGCCGAAGCGTATTTGTCCGGCATGGGACCGGAGGACCGCATCACAATCGAAGGGCGCACGTTCGAAGTGATTTCCCTGGTGGATCGCAAAGGACGCGAGCGCGAAATCGAAGTGATCGCCGTGGAAAGGCAATAGATGGCCGACGTTGAATTACAACTCCGCAACCTGGGCAATCTCCAGGACGTGCTGAAAAAGGTGCCGCGCAAGGTCGCGAACAAACACGTCCGCCAGGCGACTGTCGAGGGTGCCAGGCGTGTCCGCGATTACATCAAGGTCACGGCACCGGTGCGCGACGGGTCGGTCACCGCATACCGCAAGAAACAGCAACGCCCGCCGCCTGGTCGACTGCGCCGCCTGGTGAAAGCGAAAACCAGGCGCGGCAAACGCGGATACCAAAAGGCGTCCGTCTACTACCCGACGGCAGGCGCGGGCAACGATCCGAAAAATGCGTTTTATTGGCGGTTCCTGGAGTTCGGCACGAAGCACATGCCACCGATCCCGTTCGTTAGCGTCGCCGCCGACACGATGTTCCGTCCCGTCGTCAATCACATCATCAAGCGAATCAACACTGGCGTCCGCGCGGAAATGTCGGACGCTCGTCGGAATAGGGTGGATAAATTATGACGGTCGAACAAGGATTGGTCGCCGAACTCCTGGCGGATTCAGGTGTTGCCGCCATCGTCGGAACGAAAGTTCATCCCGGCGCGATACCGCAGGGACAGTCGTTGCCGGCCATCGTTTACAACCGAGTCAGCACGCCGCGCGACGTGACGTTGAATGGATCGGTCCCGGTCGTCGGGATACGTTTTCGAATCGATTGCTGGCATACTTCCTACGCGCAGGTGAAAGCACTCGCAGACGCGGTTCGCAATGCTCTGAATGGACTTGCGTTCAGTAGTCCGCGACAACTCGGTTCGGAACCTGTCGACGCTGTTTATTTGATCGAGGAACAGGATTTGCCGGTGTACGACGGCGATCAGCGCGATCAGAGGGTGTCCCAGGATTGGATAATCGTTGCAACGGAGTAATTGAAAAATGGGTGTGTTTAGAGGCACAGGCACGAGTTTCCAGCGAGGCGACGGCGCTTCGCCGGAAGTTTTTGGAACGGTCGGCGATGTCATCAGCATCAGCGGACCGCAGATCACGAAAGAGGAAATCGAAGTCACGGCGTTGGATTCCAGTGCAAAGGAATACATCGGCGCGCTGGATGATCCCGGCGAAATTTCGATGGAACTCAACTGGAACCCGCAGGACACGGAACACGTCAATCTGCGGGCGGACGCGGAAGGCAACACACAAAGGAACTACCGGATCGTGTGGGGCGACGTGAGTTCGACGCAGGCAGATTTCAACGCCGAAGTGATGGAATTTTCCATCAACACCGAACCGAACGACGCAGTGAAAGCGTCGGTCCGTTTGAAAATCAACGGCGCGATCACCTGGTCGTAAATCGAGGAAACTAAATCGAAATGAAGGTACTGACACGCGACGCGATTCTCGGCGCGGAAGATTTGAAACGGGAACGCGTGGAAGTGCCCGAATGGGGTGGCGCAGTCTTTGTCCAGGAACTAACCGGCCAGGATCGCGACGAGTGGGAATCTTCCATCGTCAGCATCCAGGGAACCGAGGCAAAGATTGACTCCCGCAACTTACGGGCAAAATTGGTTTCACTTTGTGTCGTGGACGAGGATGGCAAACGCCTATTCACGACAAAGGATGTTCAGGCATTAGGACGCAAGTCCGCCGCCGCACTTGATCGGATCGTGGAAGTTTCCAAGCGGATGTCGGCACTGAACGACGACACCCTGGAGAATTTGGGAAACGATTAAAGGGCAGTCCGTTTCGCCGGTTTTGTTTTTACCTGGCGATGCAACTCGGAATGACGGTGCCGGAACTGCTCGCCAGGACATCGAGTTCAGAATTGTCCGAGTGGATGGCGTATTTTCTGTTGAGTAACGCCGAACAGGAACCGAAGCAATCCAAGGATGATCAGATCGCGAGGTTAAAGGCAGCAAGTGGCGAACGCAGCGGACATCATCGTCAACCTGGTCGCGAAAACGGCGAGGTTCGAACGGGGAATCAATAGGGCAAACCGTCGCCTGGGCACGATGGCGAAGGCAGCGCGGACGACTCAGTTCGCGATCAAATCACTTGCCGCTGGTCTCCTGGCGTTGGGTGCCGGGCGGATCGCCAGCGTCGCCAGGCAGCAATTGCAACTAGCCGCGAACCTGGATCGCGTCGCCAACACCGTCGGGTTCACCGTCGAGCAAATCCAGGAACTTCGATTCGCATCCGAACAATTGCAAATCCAGACCAACGTCCTGGACCTGGGTTTGCAGCGATTCTCCAGGCGGTTGGGCGAGGCCGCGCAGAACACTGGAGAACTCCTGACCGTCGCCAACCAGTACGGCGTCACACTCCGCAATTCCGACGGGTCGATGCGCGACAACATCGATCTCCTGGGCGACTTCGCCGAAATCATTTCGAAGACGACCGACGAACAGGAGCAATTGCGGATTGCGTTCAAACTGTTCGACTCGGAAGGCGCGTCCCTGGTCCAGCTATTGCGCCAGGGTCGATCCGGCCTTGATAGCTTCCGCCAGGGTGCCCGCGACCTGGGTGTCGTGGTCGACGCATCACTGATCGAAAAGGCAACCGAGGCCGAAAAGGAAATCGACGCGATGGCGTCGGTCCTGCGGGCGAAACTCCTGGTCGCCGTCACCGAGAACATCGAACCGATGTTGGAACTGGCGGAAGCGACGACAAAGGTCGCCGAATTCGCCCTGGACGCTGCGGCGGCATTCTCCAGGTTTGCCCAGGGATTGGGCGAGACGTTCGCGGAGGCCATCGTTGGCAACGTCGACGGCATGGACGCACTGATCGAGGAAATCCGCGAACTAGAGGCGACCATCAACAAGGCGGAAGGAAGCGGAAAGTTTTACATCCCGATTTCGCCGGAACAATTGGCAGCGACGAAATCCCGCCTGGACTTCCTGAACGCTGCGTTCACGCAATCGTTGCTGGAATCAGCGAACGAATTTCAACGCCGGGCAGCGGAAGCGCGCCGCCAGGTGGCATTGTTCGAAAACGCAGCACCGGACGCGACACCGGTCGCGACGGACGTGTTCGGCGAAGTCGCCGAGGTTGACATCACCGACACGTTGTTGCGCGTCAACCGGGTAATGAAGGATCGCCAGCGGATCGCCGCGTTGATTCAGCAGACCAGGACGCAAGAGGAAACGATTCTGGCGAACATCCGGTTCGTCACTGAACAGATTCACAAGGGCGAAGGCGACATCAATCAACTATTGGAGGTCCGCGCCCGCCTGTTTGACGACTTGCAGGAAGCACTAGACAAAAACCTGGATGGGATGACCGAACTGGAGGAATTCGGCGTCCAGGCAGCGCGCAACATGCAAACGGCGATGGCCGATTTCATCGCGAGCGGTGCCGATGGGTTCGACAATCTGTTGCAGAATTTCCGGAACATGCTGATCCGCATGGTGGCCGAACTCCTGGCGCGGAAAATCCTGTTGTCATTCCTGGGCGGACTGGCGGGCGGAACTGGACCGCTGGCCGACTTCGCATCGTCCGTCCTGAAACCGCTGACGGGTCGCGCATCGGGCGGACCGGTGTCCACCGGAAACGCGTTCCTGGTCGGCGAGCGAGGACCGGAACTGTTCGTCCCAAGTACGAACGGCAGCATCGTCCCAGGCGGCAGCATGGGCAACCAGGTTGTGATCAATCAGACCAACGTGTTCAACAACGACGGTGCAGTGCGTGCCGAGGACATGGTTCCGCTCCTGGAGGAAAACAGTCGCAAGATGAAATCGGAATTCCTGGATGAACTCGACCGGAGGGCGTTCGCGTGAGTGTCTACGATCTGACAATCGTCCCGAACAGTCTGCAAATGTCCCTGGAGACGCAATCCGCACTGTTCCCGTCGCCGCTGATCGCGAGCGCGCAAACCCTGGATCGCGGTGGACAAAAATGGCGAGCGGTCCTGTCGTACATCAACATGACGACCGCCGACCGCGCGACCCTGATGGCGTTGATCGCCAGATTGCGCGGCCAGGCGCACCGGGTACGCATCCCGGCGCACGACAATCCCGCTCGTGGTTTCTACGGCGGCACGCCCCTGGTCAATGGCGCGTCACAGACCGGTTCGACTCTGAACGTCGACGGTGTTGGCACGCAAGCGAATTGGATTCGCGCTGGCGATTACTTCAGCGTCGACGTAAACGGTGAACATGAATTGAAAATGGCGACGACGGACGCGGACGCCAGCGGCGGGTCCATCACCTTAAATTTCGAACCACGGTTGCGCGAATCACCGCTGAACAATGCGGCGATATACGTCCAGGATGGATCGCTGCCGACGCCGACCGGCGTGTTCGTCCTGGAGGGCGACACACACGGATGGTCGTCAAAACCGTGGATCGACAAACCGATCAGTGATTTCCAGATGCGACTGATCGAGGACGTGTTCGCGACGCAATGACTTCAAAGCGATCAGTTTCAGCGACAAACGAATCCGGGTTTCTCGACCAGGTTGTCAAAATCGTTTTGTTCGCGCGTCTGGATTTTTCTTCTGGCGTGCAGCGGTTGCACACGGAAATCGGCGACAAGACGATCACGCACCCGGTACACGGGTCGGAGACGTACACCGGGATCGGGGATTTCGGTGGTCTATCGTCGGAGGTAGTGGAATCGATTTCCGGTGCACCCGCTGCCCTGTCAATCAGTCTGACAGGCGTCAAATCTGCGTTCATCAACGACGCCCTGGTGGACGATTACTTTCGAAGGGATGCCGACGTATTGATCGGCCTGGAAAATGCGTCTGGAACGCTTTTGGATGACCCTGAATATCTGTTCAGCGGATTCATGGACAAGGTTGATATTGTCCTGCAACGCGGCCTGGCGCAGATGACCCTGGTGTGCGAGTCCAGGGGAACGAACTTGCTGGAGGCACCCGACCAGCGTTTCACCGACGAGGATAAACAGGCCGAAGTGTCCGGCGACCTGGCCGGCGAATACATTTTCCGCATGGAGGATTTGAACCTGTCCTGGGGCAAGTACGGCGCGACGCTCGCCGGTGCCGGTCGAGGCGGTCGCGGTCGCGGCGGCGGCGGAAGGCGACGCAAATGAACGTTCAGGCATTGTCCAACTACATGGCGGCGGTCGCGACGAAACCGTTTCGCCTGGGCAATTACGACTGCGTGCGGTTCGTCGCTGAATGTCTCCTGGTCGGATGGGACAGGGATTACCGGGACGCCCTGGGATACCTGGATCGGCGTTCAGCGGTGACCAGGTTGCGTCGTGATGGCGGTTTGCCGGAAGCGGTCGACAAGGTGTTGGGCGAGCGCATCGATTGGCAGGATTTGAAACCTGGCGACGTGGCGTTTTTCGATGATCCGCACGCGACCATCGGCCTGGTGATGCCTGGATACGTGGCGATCAAAACCGGGCGGTCGATCCTGCGGATTCTCCCGGAATACTGCGAATTCGGTTGGAGGTCATAAGTGGGCGGGTTTTTCGCGGCAGCGGCAAAATTCTTTGTGGCAGTGTTCGTCGGCGCTGGTGCCGGCGCGTCCGCTGCCTACGTGTTCGCCGTCAACGTCGCCCGCCTGGGGTTGCTCGCACTGACCGCGAAACTGGCGGCACCGAAACTCGACTTCACTGACAAGGCGCGGAACAAAGCGTTGACGTTGCGCGACACCATCGCGCCGCAAAATTTCATCTATGGCGAGGACATGGTTTCCGGTCCGGTGATATTCGGCAACGTCGCTGGCACCGACAACCGGGATTTGTACTACATGGTGGCCATCGCCGGGCACGAGGTCGATTCCGTCCAGGCGTATCGCATTGACGACATCGACATCGACCTGGCCGATCTGTCCGGCAGCGAGGACGGAACCGTCAACGCCGGCAAGTTCAACGGCGTGATGGAAATCGAGTTCCTACACGGCGAGTCCACGCAGGCAGCGTCGACACTTTTGAACACCGCGTTCGGATCACTGTGGACCGCCAATCACACGGCGCGCGGTTGGGCGACGATGGTTTTCAAAATGACCATCGACGAAACGAACGACACGGCATACGAAAACGGCGTGCCGCGAAACTTCCGCGTCCTGGTCCGTGGTCGCCAGGTTTACGATCCGCGCCTGGACACGTCACCTGGTGCGAACCCGACGAATCCGTCATATATCGCCTGGTCGGAAAACCCTGCCCTGGCGCTGGCGGATTACATCATGGACGACAAATTCGGAATGCGCGAAGACGCGTCCCGGATCGATTGGGACATGGTTGTCACCGCCGCCAACGTTTGCGACCAGACCGTTTCGGTTCCTGCGCCAGTCAATTCGCAAAAGCGATACACCATCAACGGCACGTTCAGCGCGAACGAGTCCAGGCGCGATGTCCGCGATTCCCTGGTCAACGCCATGATGGGACGCATGGTGTTTTCGCAAGGTCTTTGGAAAATGTGGGCGGGCGATACGGTGTCCGCCGATGTCACCCTGACCGAAGCGAATTTAGCCGGATCGATTCAACTCCAGGCCAGCGCCAGTTCGAAAGATAGATACAACCGCGTGCGCGGAAAGTTCGTGGACAAAGAGCGGAAATATACCGCCAGCGCGTACCCGGAAGTCCGCAACAGTGCATACGTCACGGAAGACGGCGGCGAGGTCCGCGAACTGGTCGCCGATTTCACGACCGTCCAACAGGAATACGAGGCGCAGCGCAACGCAATAATCATGCTGCGGAAGTCCAGGAATCAACGCGTCCTGATTTTCGAAGGCAACTGGTCCTGTTTCCGCATCCAACCTGGCGCGACGGTTTCCCTGGATATTGACGAACTCGGATTCGCCGGCGAAAAGTTTTTCGTGACCGAATGGAAATTCGGACCGAACGGAATTTCGCTGACGATGGTCGAGGAATCGGATTCCGACTGGAACGATCCACTCGTCGGCGACTACACCACCAGGAGTCGCACCGGGACACTGAATTTCGCGGACCAGGCGGTCCAGGCACCGACGCTCGTGTCCGTGACGGCAGTCTATGGCGGCGCGTTGATTTCCTGGACGAACCCTGCCCAGGCAACGTTCAGTCACATCGAAATATGGGTGGCGAACGAAAACGTCCGTGGTTCCGCGCTCCTGGTCGGCACCAGTCAAGGAACGACGTTTTACGACAACGTGTCCAGTCCGGAACGGGAACGGTACTACTGGATCAGGGCGGTCAACGTCGACGGCAAGGTGTCCGATTGGGACCCGGATTTGACGACGACGACATTCACCGCGTTTCCGTTGATCCAGCCGCGACCCATCGTGCCCGATCCGTACATCCGCCAGGGATCGTCGTTGTGGGATTTGGTTCAGGGCGCGTCGTACTCGGTGGGCACCGGCACCGACGGCACCGACACGGTTCGCCTGTCGCCGGGTGTTAGTGACTTCGCCGCTGCCGAGTTCGTGAAGCGTCGCGGACCGAACGAGTGGGACGCCCTGGCATACAACGGCATGGTGATCGAGGTCCGTCACCGCGTCCAAATGTTGACGCAACCAGGCGGATCGTATTCCGGTCACGGCATCAAGTTCCGCGCCATCGTCACGGACGAGGGTTCACCGGAGAATCGGACCACGTACCTGGGCAAAGGCGGTCACGGATTCGATAACACCAGTTCGGCGGGTGTCTGGTACGACGCCGTAGACACCATTTACATCGATCAAGAGGAAAACGAAACGCCGCCGCGATTCATCACGATCCAGGCATTCGCCGGCAAAAACATCGGTGGCACCCTGGCGCTTGATTTTGTGGAGGCCAGCGTTGTCGGTCCGTTGTTCGCGCCGAACCTAAGCACAGACGAAGGCAGGCCGGTCGGCCTGGTGCCTGATCCGACCGATTACGACAATCCGCAAAAGGACGGCATTCTGTCGGCGGACGGCAAATGGAAGGCAGCGCCAGGCGGCAAACTGACTTCCAGGTTCACGTTCGACACGACGACGACAAGTGGCGACCCAGGCAGCGGGGAGGTCCGGTTCAACAACGCGACCCTGGCGAGCGTCACGAATATCTACGTCAGCGCGACGACCGAATCCGACATCGACATGGACAACGTGTTCGGAATGCTCGTCGCCGGAAATCGAATCTACTGGCAAAACGGCACCGGTTTCAGTGACGTTGCGGTGTTCCAGGTCAGCGGCGCACCAACGGACAACACTGGATGGTGGACGATCCCGGTCACAGTCGTTGACAGCAATGGATCGGTGCCAGGCGGCGCGGTTGCCGAACAAATGTTCGCGATTGACTGGAACGTCGACACCAGCGGCGGCAGCGGACCGGCAGGTACAACGGCGGGCGCGATCCAAACCTGGGACACCAGTGTTTCGCCGGACGCCTGGACGGAGGAAACCACCGTCCGCGTCGTGTCCGGTCAATTGCGGATATACGACGGACTTGGAACCGATTACCTGGGAGTCAGTCACGACGGAACGGACGTGAACATCGTCGGCGTCGGCACGACGGACATCAATATCACCGGGATCAGCGGATTCAATGTCGGGAATTACAATTTCGACGTTGATCAAACAGTCGGTGCCGGCCAGGACAACTATGTCCTGACCTACAACAATTCGAACGGCCTGATTTCCCTGGAGGCGGCAACGGGCGGATCGCTGCCGACGGGAACGGTCAATGATTCGGTCCTGCGCTGGAACGGTTCTGCCTGGACGGAGGAAACCAGGGTCCGGGCATCCGGTGCCGGCGAACTGTCCGTGTTCAATACGGGCGGCACCGACGACGGTTCCTGGGATCACGATGGCACCGACTTGAACCTGCGCCTGACCAACACCGCCGCGTACAACATCATCGGCGCACCGCTGCGGATCAACAATTCGACGGGCGCGGATTGGGTCGAGGTCGAACACGACGGATCGAACGGATACATCCGGACAGGCGGTGCGGGCGGCGGCGATCTGCGCCTGGAACCGGCAGGCGGCGACGTCCAATTGCGTGGCGGTGCCGATCTGGTCATTTACAACGGCGGCAACACCGATTCGATTGAAATCAGTCACGACGGCACCGACTGCAATTTCACGTTTACCGGCACCACCGACCTGAACATGACCGGCCTGACAGCGATGAACCTGGCCAGCGGCACCGTGATCGAGTGGAACAACGGTGCCAGCGGATCGATTGCCGAACTGCACGCTGACGACATGCTGTACCGGATGACGGGAACGACCAGGCAATTCCGGGTCGCGTCCGATACCGACGGCGCGCAATTCATGGTCGGCACCGTTGGCGATCCCGACAAATATTTCCTGGTTAGTCAGTCATCGATTACCTGGCTGACATATACGATCTGGAATTCCGGCAACGACGGTGACGGTTCCGGCCTGGACGCCGACACCCTGGGCGGCATCCCGAACGCGAACGTGATGACGTTTGCCGGTGCCCAGGTGCCGGACTTCACGGACATTGGCGACACCGATTTCGTTTCCCTGGCGAATGACGATTACGCGGTTTATGACGGCGCGCAGTGGCAAAACGTAAACATCCCAATCGTGACCCAGGCGCAGGCGGAAGCCGGCATCGATACGGCGCGCAAAATCTGGACGGCGCAACGCGTCAAACAGGCCATCGATGCCCTGGCACCTGGCGCATCGTTCACCGAGGTTTCCGATGACCTGACACCGCAACTCGGCGGTCAACTAGACGTGAACGGTCAGTCCATCCATTGGGCGGACAACGAGGAAGCGATTTTCGGAACCGGCAACGATTTCCGGATCGACTACAACGGCACGAACGCGGTCCTGAATGCTATCGCCGGCGAAATCATTCTCCAGCGCAACGGGACGAATACATTCCGCACCGAGGACCACGACGGCACCGGCAACAGTTCCGGCGCGAAAGTGTTGGACCACGGTGGCACGCTGCGGTCGGTCGGTTTCAACGTCCTGCCGCTGTTCAATGACGACGTGTCCGACACCCTGGAGGCACGCCACGTCGGGTCGATGAACGTCAAAGACACGACGACCGCCAGGACACTGACCCTGGAGGCCAGCACCGGCAGCGACTTTGAACAGTACGGAATGGTGACGATTATGAATCTCGGATCGTCGGGCAACTATTCCGTCAACGAGGGCACCGGCGTCACCCTTTACGTCAACGATCCAGGCAGCGGACTGACGGACACGACGGGCGGACTGACGATTGGTCCTGGCGGGACCTGCAATATCTGGCGTCGGAACTCGACAACTTATATCGCCTGGGGCACCGAACTGTCCTGGACATGAGTGTTTCGACCCAGGTCACCGCGAATATTCCCGAACCAGGCGCGTCCGGCACCGTCACGCTGTCCGGCGAGACAATCAACGACATCGGTTCCGGCAACCGCCCATACCGCGCCGCCCTGGTTGTCTACACCGACGGCACCTGCGACAAAATCGAAAATCTCACGACGACGCAGATCGATTCGTCAACGGACTGGATCATTCCGAACGGTGATGCGTCATCGCTTCACGAAGTGCGATACACGAATCGAACCGGGTCGCCCCTGGACGTTACGACATCGCTTGCCGAAGACACTTGGGGATTCATCAGTTCGAACCGCTTTTTCGAACAACGCCTGGACGGAATTTCGATAGAGGGTTTTTCGTCGTCGTTTACGGTGGAAATTCGTTACAACGGCGGGTCGGTGCTAGACTCCGCAACGTATGCACTCAACGTGGAGCGTTTGTTCTGATGGCAAAAGCAACTGGACCGGAATTTAATCCGAGGGAAGGAAGCGGCGGCGGCGTCGGCGCACGCCTGGCGAAGCGCGCGAAAAAGGTGCCGACGTTCGTGTGGGTCCTGGTCGGACTCCTGGTGATCGCAACGATCTATGGTGCCGCGACCGCAGCATAAGTTTCGGCCTCGCGGGAAGGTATGGGAGTCGGTGTTCTTTTAACGATTGATTGTTCATAGGGGCAAATCGAAAGGATGACGCAAAGCCGATTTTTCAGGGAACTGACGGAAAGGGTTTGGGAATCCCGCTGTTAAAATGACCGGTGGCTAACCGCCGACACCCTAAAGCCACCCGCGAGGCCGGACATGCAAGTCGAAGTAACCTGGCAAAAAGTGACCGCCGTCCTGGGAACAGTCGTACTGATCCCGACACTGATCGTCGTTTGGAAGCTCATCGGATGGATGACGCCCGACCAGCACGACGCGGACATCGTTGAAGTCGAGGCCACCGTCGCCACGCAGCAACAGGCGATATTGAATGCGATCAGTGCGCTGGAATTGAAAGCGGACACCAGGCACGAGCATTGGGAATGCGACGAAATGGGCGAGGAATTAGCCGACTGGCTGAAAGTCGAAAATCCGCCCGAATCTCTACTAGAAGACATCCGCCGACGGCGCGAGGCGATGACGCTTCGCAAGTGCGCGCGTTTTGACGACCCTGACTGACCGCTGACTATGGCCGCGCGGCGACCTATGCGACAATCCGCCCACTTACCGGGAACTGATTCCCAAATACCGAAGAATGGTGGAAGGCGTCGAATGGATTCCGATACGCTCGTCAAACTGTTGGAATGGGCATGGGTGGGACTCGGCGGCATGGTTGCGTATCTGTGGCGAAAGGTGACCGGGATGGAAACCCGAACTGTTCTATTGGAAGCGCAGGCCGAACACGCGGAGAAACAACGCATCGAGGACAGGCAGGCCAGGAACGAATCGAAACGCGACATCATTGAACGCATCGACTTCCATCACGCGGCGGTCGTTTCGCGGATAGATCGCATCGAAAAGGAAATCAAAAACGGACACGGTTCCAAATAATGCCGCAACTGCACCTGGTCCGATTCTCTTACTCCCCAACCGAAACCGAAGGATTTTTATACCTGGATGATGGGTCCCGTCTCTTTACAATCGAACGACCTTGGCGGTCTTCTGCGCCGGGCGGGATGCCCTTCGAATCCTGCGTGCCCGACGGCACGTATTCGCTCGTCCCGCATGTACGGTCAAACGGTGATGAAGTGTTCGCGTTGTGGAATCCCGATTTGCACGTATGGCACACGCCGCAGGAAAGAAACGGACGACCAGGACGCGACCTGATCCTAATCCACGCCGGCAACCGAATCGATGACATTGTGGGTTGCGTAGCGCCCGGCCTGGCGCGCACAATTCACAACAACCATCGGATGGTCACCAGGTCGCGCGCGGCGATGCAACGGATCATGTCGGTCGATTACGAATCGATAGTGATCGAACCCGGTTGCGGAGCAACCAACAATGTCACAGTCCAATACGAAACCGACGGCGGCACCGACTAGAAAAGTCGCATACGGCGCAGCAATCAACGGCGTGATCGGAATCGCCGCCTGGTATCTCCGGACGTACCAGGCAATCGACATCCCTGGCGAGGTCCAGGGCATGGTGCACACGGTCGCCGTGTTCGCCGTCCAGTACATGGTTCCCGATGCTTGATTGGCTAAAATCCGTCGGGACCGCTGTTTGGGTCGGTGCGCTCGCTTTCCTGGCATTCCTTGCCGCGACCCAGGCATCACGCGCAAAGCGTTCAGAACGGAAATGGCGCGGCCAGGCAGAGCAATACCAGGCCGACGCCAGGGACGAATCTATACACGAGGCCGAAAACGCCCTGGATCGCGCTGCCCAGGCAAACGAGCGGGCGGAAGCGGCGCGCGAACGAACCAGGAGACGGATCGATGCGATTGCAGAACGTGACGACGAAATGCGCGACATTGTTGCTGGTTGGGGTGCTGACGGGGTGTTCCACGACTCCGACGAATCCCTGGGCGGAAATTGAAACTCCGACGGAACCGGCAACGCGGCCTGTCGACCTACCAGGATTCCCCAAACCGGTTTCAGCAGATCGCGAGTCGGTCACCTTCGACCTGGAAGGGGCGCGACAATTGCGAGCGTTCCAGGAAGCCGCAAAAGGAAACACGGAAATCGCCGCTGCCCTGGCTGACCAGGTTGACGAACTTCAAAACGCTGCCGGGCATCTTGTCGAGGCGGGCGAAGCGCAGGCCGAACTGACCCGCATCCAGCGGGAAATCATCGCGGAGGAAAGGCAACGACACCTGGTCGAAAAGGGTGTTTTGTACCTGGGCGTGATCGCGCTGATCCTTGCGCTATAAAAAAAACCCGGACCGCTTGGGACGGTCCGGGTTTCTTCGCTTGGGCACTCTCCCGACTTAGGAGGGTATGACCGCCCTGCCGGTGTCGGATGATTCAGCAGTTTTCCCAGGAGGGATTTTAGAATCGCCGGCAGGACCGTCAGCGCGGAACATAGCGACTTTTCCGCGACTCCACAAGTGCCTGGACATCACGCCACAACTTCACGAACGCCGGCAACAGAACGTTGTCGATATATGCCTGATCGCGTTCGATCCTTTCGATGAACCCGCGTTCCAGTTCGACACCGGTCTCGTCGGACCGCCAATAGTTGACGTAATCGCACCACTTCCTGTCGGTGACGAATAGCTGCGTCTGCACCTGGTCGATGACGGATTTGTTCGCGCGTAGTGCCGAATGCGCCTTGAACGTTTTCAGTGTCTTCCGGTACTTGATTTCCACCAGACCGTCGTCGCCGACCAGACCGTCGGGCGAACACCCGATGAACGAATAGTCGTCATGGATGACGAACCCGGTTTCCTGGACATCGACATCCTTTTTGAACGAGTACCAACCGCGCGCCCAGGATTCATAAAACCGTCCATCCGTGAACCAGGGCGGCGGTTCATCCTCGTCAAAGTTCGGAATTCCTTCCAGGTCATCCGCCAGGTGTTCGATGTACCCGATCCGGCCTTTCGTGTGATCGCCGGCCAGCGCCAGGCGCGCATTCGACGCCGAAATGACACCGCGTTTCGCCTGGTGCCACTCGTCGGTGCCCTGCGTCGTGCAAAGGACTTTCACTGCGTTCGCCTGATCGCCACGATCCGCACGCCCATCGTCCGGTCGAACATCGCGCGCAACGTGCAATTTCGCATCGACGCCGCCTTTGCTGCCTGCTCGACCGACATCGAGGCTTTCAGCCAGGGCGGGTTGATTTGCTCGTCCGGTTTGTCCGACTTCAAAACCTGGAATGCGATGGCGCGCGCGTCTTCAACGCTGCCGGCGCTGAACGGTCCATGCACTTCCTCGCAAAATGGCGACTCGTGGGCTTCCTGGATGTCCAGCGGTCCGAAATACCGTTTCGTGTGGACGCTGCCGTTTGTGTGTCTGTAACCCCAGAATTGCATCATTGTCGTTTCTCCGATTTGTACCCATCAAGCGTTGACCGGATCAGTTCGTATCCGGTGTCCAATTCCTCGTTGATCCACTCGACCAGTGGCATGGCGTCGAGGTCACCGCCTTGTGCCAGGTAATTGTTGATCCGCACCATGACGCGTTTTTGCACTGCCTTCACGAGCGCGTCGCGGATCGGGTCATTCTCCGTTGCCATCGTCCGTCTCCTGTTCCGCCAATTCTGCGGCCTTTTCTTCCAGGGACCTGATTGCGTCCTGGAGGCGATACGCGGGAATGTTGGATGGATCGCCGTTGTCGATGTGAAAACGCCGCCTGGCAAGCGAGGCGATGACAGACTGCCCCTTTTCGCCGAACAGTTCGGTCGCGGCGGCGAGCAGGTAGCGAACGCCATCCTCGTCCAGCGTCGTGTCTGTCGCCAATTGCGCGGCGTCGTCGTCCTGGATGTCCTGGGTGAATACTTCGGACAGTCCGCAGGCGTTCAACACGGCGTCGATCAGCGAGGATTTTTTCGCCATTTTGAACACTTTGTTGATCGCGCCGTAATCGTCGTCCACGCCGCGTCCGCCGATTCCTTCGCTGACGACGTTGCCATCCGGGTTGACCAGGTGACACCGCAGGATCACGTATTTGCATCCCGGCGTCATAACCTGTTCCCTGGCGTCGGCGAGGTCCGGCCATTCCGCGCGCAGTCCCAACATCCCGCAGATTTTCTCCGCGCCCGCCTTCCACAAACACGGTTTGGAATAGTGGTACTGATTGTCGCAACGATTGCCCTTGTCGCACTTGTCCCTGGGCATGATGTGGATGCGACCGAAATCGGTGCCTTCCACCAGGGCGGCGCGAACCCATTCCATCAGGTTCGCGCGGTTCGTCTTCCGGAGTTCCAGGGCGTGTTGCAACGCTTCCGGATCGGAGTCCAGCCAGGTGTGGACCGGTGCCGGCGCGCGCACCTGGTTCGGGTTGAATACCTGGACAGCGTTTTCCGCCAGGTCGGTCGAACGCCCGTTGGCGGTCTCGTGCGCTTCCAGGACGGTCCGTTGGTTGCCATCAGGGTCCAGGACAATGATTCCATCCAGGGATTCGGTGACGATCCAGTCTTCCGGGATGTCCCATTCCTGGCCATCCGGGTCGGTCAATTTTTTGCTCATGGTTTTGTTTCTCCGTCGTCGGGTAAAGGAAACCGCGCAACGTGCGCGGCCAGGTTCATTTTCGCGATGATCCGAACTTGCTTGTCCGGAATCCTGGACAGGATGTTGTGCATCGCGAAGGCGATCAGAAACGTGTCGACCGCCACGTCATCCAAACCGTTGTCCAGTTTGAATTGATAGGCGAATTCCTCGATGTCGCGATAGAGGACCGACGTTTGGTATTTGTCCATCGCTTCGAAAGGGTTTTTCGCCATGTAGTCGTCGGGTTTGCTCATTCGATTTTCTCCGTGATCAACTTCACGCAGTCGTCAGTGATTTCGCACCGCATGATCGCGATGCCTTCCGCCGATCCGTACTCGCTGACCCACAAGGGCGTGTCCTCGTCCATGTAAAAAAATCCGCCCTTGTATCCTTCGAAGTGGTCGCCCAGGGCACCGTCACACTGCCGCAGGAAGTCGCGAACGCGTTTGTCGCCGTGTGCGCGATCCAGTGCCAGGTCGCAGTAATATCCGCGATATGACCACCAGGTTCCCGGCGTGCACGACATGCCGTCGACGTACAGGTACACCGGCAGATCGGCAGGCGCATCCGCCAGGGTTTTGATCAGGTCGCCCAGGCAAAGGTGATACCGACCGCGCGTTTCGCGCATACCCAGGGACAAACCGTCGATGATTCCTTGCAAAAATTTCATTTCCGATTCTCCAAAAAAAATGCCGCCCCGAAGGGCGGCGAAGCGCAGCGATTGACTCAGGCAGCAACCGCCAATGTCTGCCATTGATTTTTCGGCAGATCGATTATGTCCGCGCCGATCTGTTCCAGTTCGGTCGCCCGGTCGTATGACTCCAGGTCGGCGGCAGCGCGCGTGACGGCGGCGTGCAGTCCGTATTTCGACAGGTCACCGCCCTGGATCAAGTGGTTCAGGATTCCACCGGTTTCCGCCTGGGTGAAACCGAATTTGTCCTGGACCTTTTCGATCATCACGGTCGGGTCGCCCTGGATCGTCTCGCCCCTGGACGCGCGCAGTTTGTCGACAATCTTGTCGAACAACGTGCCGTCCATGCTCGCGACCGTGAAGTCGCGGACCTGGGACCAAAGTGCCTCGTCTGACAGTTTCCTGGTGTTGTCGGACATCACGTCCCAAACCATCGACTCGGCGTCACCGCTGGCGCGTTTGCCCAGGTGTACTTTGTGATACCGACTATCCTGGAACGATGCCCAATTCGTGCAACGCTGCGTGAACACGGACGGTTGAACGTTCAGTCCGCCGCACCCGATTTCGCTGTTGCTGATCGTGATGCCTGCGGTCACCTTTTCGATGAAAAAGTGATGCCCGACGCCCATTTCCTTTCCTTCGGGCGGTCCGAACTCCGCTTGCAGATCAGGGCGCAGTGCCTTGATATACATTTTCCGTTCGGTCACGTCGCACGACACGACTTCCGCGCCGTGTTCGATCAGCACCGGCAGCACCGCCTGCGCCAGATCGAAATTGTCCATGATCCGATAACTGTCGGACATGAACGCGCGCAGGTTCGTATTGATCGTCCTGAACAACCGACGTTCCGGTTCCCGCTGGAACAGTTCGTTCACCAGGTCGCACAACAGATCGGGGTGGTCCTGGTACAGACGGTCCGCAAACTTCGCCGGCACTTTCAACCGGTCTTCCATTTGCCGAAGCGCGTGCGGTTGCACGACGAATTCCTGGGTGTCCATCACCTTGGCCACCAGGTTTTTGCCGGTGTCGACCGGTTCCAGTTTCACGCCACGCGTGTCGATCAAAAAATCCTGTTTGGCGTTTTTGATGTCGTCCAAACGTTGCGCTAGTTGCTGAATTGTCAATCCTGATTTCATCTCGTTTTCTCCTGAGTAAAGGCGGCGGAATTGCCACCCGCAACAGGGCACCCGACGGATGCCCTGTCGGGTGTCAACTAAATGCCAGGACGGTCGCGGATCGCTTCGCCAGCTTGATCGAGTCGGTCAGTCGATCCAGTAACGAAATGACGTACTCCCGGTCCATCATGTCCGGGTTTCGCATGATCCATTGCGTGAACGCTTTTTGGACCGCGACGACGGAATAGTGCGGAAGGGTTTTCGCGGACGGTTTGATGATCCGCTTGTCGATGTCGGGCGACTCCAGACACGCGTCGACAAGTAACGCCACGTCGACGGCGGTCAGTTCGATGCCCGCTTTCGCGAGGGTGAAAATTCGCATTGGGGTGTCTCCTGGTTGCTGTGGTAAATCATCCGAGTCGCCAGAATAGCGGAATCCAGGTGGTCGGTCACGGAATCCAGGCCGCAAAATGCGGAAATTCAGCGGAAAATCCGAAAAAAATGTGAAATCGCTGGCATTTTTCGATTTTCGTGCCTATGTTCGGCGCGTCGGATGGGTCAGCGGTTGTTTTCTCCAACACTCCAAAATCGCTCTCCGCTGGTCCATCCGACCCAGGCGGTGCAACAGTCACACGGAAAGTTCACAGTCCCGCCGCCTGGTATCAGGGCGAATTGCAGGCGGTAGTCGGGACGCAATCGTCCAGGAGAATGCGCGACAGGATGTCGCCAGGGACCGACGCTGCGAATGATGGGACCCGACGAAGCGGAACCAGGCAGTCGAACAGGTGAAAGCCTGGGCGACTGCTATTCCCCAACAAAACGGAAATGCTGATCAAACTGACTGACTTCGAAATGAGATTGGCCAGGCACCTGGGAAAAGCCAGGCAGACGGCGAACCAGGTTGTGGGATCAACTGACATGCAACAGGGCAATCAAAATTCGACCGACATCCACGTCCAGGGCGTCGCCGCCGAAATCGCTTTTTGTAAGGCGATGAACCTGTACCCGGATTTCGAATTGGGCGTGTGGGCGGATGCGGATGCGACGCTGCCCTGCGGCGCGACCGTCGATGTCAAACACACCACTCGCGACAACGGTCGTTTGCTCGCGATCAAAAGCAAAGAAAACAAACCCGCCGACCTTTACGTCCTGGTGACCGGTCTGCCGCCCGCACTCACGATTCGCGGCGGGATGCGCGCCGAACTATTGTTCCAGGAAAGCAACGTCCGCGACCTGGGACACGGACCGACGTTCGCTGTCGATCAAGTCGATCTATGGGAAATCGCGGACCTGATTTGGGTGTTCGAATATGAAACATGGAAGCCACCGACACGCGATGATGCTCGCGACTCTGATCGCCCTGGTGTTCACCGTGGCGACAAACGAATTGCTTTCGGCCTTAACCGATCACCTGGCTAGACCACCGGAGGAAAAACAATGTCGAAACGAGTTCGGCCACAAGACGGATTGCCCGACCAGTATCCATATCAAGGCGACGACATCGACGGGTGTCGCGGAATCTTCAACGCGATAGTGATCACCCTGGTCGTTGCCGGGATTTGCTGGTGGGCGTTCGCATGATGCGCGTGAACCTGGCGTGCGGGTGCGGCGCGAAACTGGAACTGGTCGACGCGATGTCGGAAATCCTGACTGGCGCGGCGATCCGCGCGTTCCAGGATGATCACAAAGAATGCCCCAAGGTGTTGCAAAACATCGAAGGGCGGTTACGGTGCATCGAGGAATCGCTGCACGAAATAGCAATCAACACGGAGTCACCATGAACTGGAATATATTTTCGAACAATAAACCCGGCGACGCCCTGGACGGTCGCTGGTGTTTGCTTTTCCTGGACGGCGGTGAATCGCCGAACCATTACGCGACCGCGACCTGGTTCGCGGAGGAAGGGCATTTCGTGGGCGCGTCGGAAAACGCGCCGCAGTGGAAAAACACCGTCATCGGGTGGCAGGTATTGCCCGACGTTGTTGAACTGTCGAAGCAATTCGACGGCGCTCGGAAGCAACTGCCGTGAAGTGGGCAACGTTTCTGATGCTCCTGGTCGCCGGCGTCGCCGGTGCTGAAACCAGGGTGGGCGTCGGCGCTGGTCTCCTGTCAGATCAGTTTTCCGGTGGATTCACGCTGACCATCACGGAACGCATCAACAAAAAATGGGAAGTCGGTTTGTTCTACGTGGACGAACAGGACGTGTGCCCGGCGTTCGAAGTGAAGCGCGGCAAACCCTGTCCCGTTTTCGTGGACCGGAATTGGGCGTTTTTCGGGAAGCGGATTTGGACGTTCCGTGGCGACGTGAATCCGGACTACCCGAACGGCGCGTTCCGAATGCACTTCGGCCTGGGCGTCGCGAAGTGGGCGGAAACGAATCGCGCCCTGGGCAGCGAGTGGACGATTCCAGTTTCCATCGGGATCGATCTGCCGCCGTTTTGGGGGCAGGAAAACGTCAGCCTATACATCCATCATTTCAGCAACGCGGGATCGCACACGCCGAACATGGGGCAGGACGCCATCGAACTGACCTGGACGTTCGGCGGGACGAATCGATGAACTGCGACTGGTGCGGCGTCGACCTGGGACACGCCAGGGCGAATAAAAAATACTGTGGCGCGGACTGCCGGAAAAAGGCGTTCGAACATAGGTCGCACCAGGGCGAGGTCCGGTCCGTCCGCTTCCTGAAATCTGGCAGAATGTCGGTCGTGGTCTGGACGGATCACGATTCCGGCATTCGTCCAGGTATGCGGGTCAAAATAGCGGAGGACGAATGATGTTTAGTTTCCTTGCCACCCTTTTGATGGTTCAGGCGGAATGCCAATACCGGCAGATTGAAATCCATGATTTTGACGAGGCGACCGTGATCCACGTTCGCACCGTCAACCAGGACGGACGCCAGCGGTTTTTCGGATACCACGAGTCGGGTGTTTATCCCTGGCGCGTGAACTTCGAATGGTGCGGACCTGGCTGGACGGTTGAATACCGCCTGGGCAGCGAGTGCACATATTGGACCGGCGAATATATGACCAGTCGCAAGACACCGGATGGACGCGCGGTGCCTTGCAATTGGTCACAGTGGCAACGAGTACCCGACCAGGTGTTGTTGCCGCAACCAAAACCGCCCGAAGTCATTCGGGTGTAACAACGGAGAAAATCGAATGAGCAACGCTTACCCGGCGAAGTTTGAAGCGTTTTGGAAGGCATACCCGCGCAAGGTTGCGAAACCCGCTGCGGCGCGTGCCTGGGAAAAACAGGGTGTCGAGGACGATATGTACGCGGGCGCGGCGGCAGTCCAGGACGTTGAAAAGCGTCTGCGGCACAACTGGTTTTCCAGGGACAAAACGAAAATCCCGCATCCCGCGACCTGGATCAATGCCAGGCGTTGGGAGGACGAAGGATGGGAGGACGAGTGCGGCAACGATGACAATCACACGCCCGTCACGACCAACTACCAGGCAAAGCCAGAACCGGAACGACACGTTCCCTGGTACGAACTCGTCATCAATCGCCTGGTGAAAAACTACATTTTCGCGTCGGGTGGATTGCCTGAGACCGACACGGCACTGAACGTCAAACACAAGATAATCAAAGACGACGCGCCGGCATTCGTCCAGGAAGTCACCGACGAAACGATGACGATGCGCGACGCGTCGTTGCAACTCGGCAAACTGTTCCTGCGGCACCTGGATCACGCGTATCAACTGAACCTGGCGACCAGGGTTTTCAAACAGTCGTTGTTGCCAGCGGACGCCAGGCATAAGCGGAAAGCGGCGTGAGGGCATCAGGCGAATTCGTTCTGCCTTGGCCACCGTCGATCAATCATTACTACGGCGAGCGGCGGCGCGTGAAATGCGGCGTGTGTCGACAGTTCAACAAAGTGCCGCCCAGGTTCCTGACGAAAGAGGCGAAGCAATTCCGCAAGGATGTCGAATTCGCCCTGGCGATGGAACCAGGGTTCGGCGAATGCAAACTCGCGGTGCGGATCGACTGGTATCCGCCCAGGAATTCGGGAGACATTGACAACAACCTGAAACCATTGCTGGACGCATTGGAACACGCAAAAATGTTCGATAACGATAGGCAGATAAAGGACATCAGAATCGTTTGGCAACATCCCTACCCTGGCGGCAAATGCCAGGTCAAAATCTGGAGGATATGAATGTTCAAAATTGAAGCAAAAGCGGAACTCCGCAACATCAACTGCCGCGCCGAAGCGCATGGCGACGAAATGGTTCGGGCGATTGATCTGAAACTGATCGCTATCGATGCCGACGCGTCCGCCCTGGACAGCGCGATCAACGGGTTCATCAACCTGTATTTCGACGGCGAAGGCAATCCGCAGGGCGCGGAAGCGTACCCGCTGCGAGTCCGACACAAACTGGACGGCGCGACGGTCACGTTGAAGCAAGGCAAACAGTCGGCGAAGTTCACCGACGCCGTGATCAAGGGCATCCAATTGACACCGAAGACGGGTCGACGCACTGACGCGACGTTCGTCGTCCAGGCGCGCGACTACTCCGACGGCGTGATGGACATCATCACGAAGTGGCAACGGGAAGTCGTGGAAATCCAGGTCGAGGAAAGGCAACTGGACCTGCCCGACATGGACCAGGCGGCGGCGTGACTTCGCGGGTCAAAGTGATACTGGACGCGCCCAATCGGGGGCGCGTCTGGATTGACGGCGAGGAATTGTCCAACGTCACGGACATCGCTATTCGCGCCGGCGTGGATCGTCCGACGACTGCGGTGATCGAACTGTCGAACATCGAGGTCGAGGCGCACGCGTCGGCAAAAGTCAGCAAGAAAAAAGCGAAGCGCGCAAAGAAACCCGCGCGCGGTGCCCGGTCTGACCTGGAGACGAAATAATGCCGATCCTGGAACACTGCAAAGTCCGCCACCATCAGGCGATGACCAGGTTGCGCGCGCACGCTGAAAACATCGTCCCGAAGGACCAGCGTTACGTGATCATGGTGTACGACGGTCCGGAGTCGGTCATTCGGGAACTGTCCTGGACGATCCAGGACGGCACCGCCGAAGACATGAAAACGATCTGCGAGGCGGTCGCCGATCAGATACGCCAGGGCGGGCGACACGTTGCAGGGAAAGTCGCCAAACCGTAGGCAGGCGATTCGGTTCCTGGACATCCAGGATCGCGGGTGCGTTCCGTGTTTCCTGGAAGCCAGGTTCCGAGGTCGCGAGTGGACGCCCGAACCCTGCGACATCCATCACACCGACGGCGGCGACAACCACGACGCCACGTATGGCAATTGCCCCTGGCATCACCGAGGCGTTCCGAAATACCCGCTCGTGCCGGCACAGATGCACGAAATTTTCGGACCGTCGATGGCGCGCAGTCCGAACACGTATCGCGAACGGTACGGCGACGAAAAATCCTTGCTCGCGTTGCAAAACGGAATGTTGCTACAATCCGTTGCGTCACTACTGGAGCGGGCAGATGGGTCGAGGACGAGACAAGGTTATCCACGGTTCTGATATTGCGAACATGAGTCCAAGCGAGCGCGCGCGCCTGGGCAACCTGGCATCAACAGGTCGGGCGAAAATTCGTGGCGCTGCCCTGGTCCGTGACAAAAAATCCGGCAATGCAAAGTATGGCGAAGGTGCCAAAAAAGGCACGTTCGGCGAAGACAAGTACGGATAACGGAGTCTCCGAATGATCCTTGAAACTGTATTGCGGAATGTCCTGGCGGATGCCATCGACGCCGAAATCAACACCGGTGCCGGCACTGCGACACTTCTGTTCGAAACGTCGGCGGATGCGGAAGTCGCCACCATCAACCTGCAAAACCCTGCGTTCGGTGCTGCCGCGACCGGCGTGATCACGCTCCAGGGTGTGCCGCTGTCAGACACCAGTGCGACGGGCGGTACGGTTGCCCAGGCGTCGATTTACGACCGCGATTCCACGAAACAACTGGAAATGACGGTCGGCACCAGCGCAACTGAAATCATCATCAGTTCCACGAGTGTCGCTGCGACTGACCAGGTTGATCTGAACTCGCTGACGATCACCGTTCCCGCATCGTAGGTCGCGATCATGCGTATCGTGACCGCACTCGGGGCGGTCTGCCTGGCAGCGCAGATTGTCGCCGCGCAGGAAGTCTCGTCCATCCGGGACAGTCAATACGAATGGCAGTGCGAGGATTCGAATGGCAATCTCGTCAGCGGACACACCCGCCAGGACAAGGCGTTCCAATCCTGCTACAACCAGGCACTCGCCGATCCTGGAGGAATCTACATCGTCCGAGGCGGCACGTTTCGCGTCACCGCAACTGGAACGTCGCCGCCGCCAGAACCGCCGCCTGACCCGCCTGACCCGCCTGACCCTGGGACGCCTGATCCTGCTCCAAACCCGCAGGTTACATTCGGACCTGTCCAGTCTCTTACCGAATACCCGGCGACGATCAGCGCCCTAAAACAGAACGCGTTCACCTGGGAACTGACGTTCACGTTGAACAGCGTCGGCACCGCCCAGGGATTGGCGAGTCGGGACGAGTACGGCACCGCCGAAAAAGGTCACCTGTCGGTGTGGGTCGGCGAGGCCGGATTGATCAACGTCCGCAACCAGGACATCGATGGCGGTCAGTCGTCCATTTCCCTGCAATCCACAACCGTCGTCCAACCTGGCGTCGAACACATCGTTCAGATCGCCCTGGATGACGGCAACGGGATCGGCCTGTTTGTCGACGGCAACCTGGAGGCCAGCGAACCGAATGCGTTCGGCCTGGCTGACAATGACCTGGGCCTGGTCGTCGGTGGCGGGTGTTCCAGGTGTGGCGGACCGCCCGACGATCCCAGGAACGTTCCGGACAGACCAATCGACGGGACCGTGTTTATGGCCATTTGGGACGATCCGTTGGAACTGCCTGGACCGAACGCGGCGAACCTGTCCTGGTTGGCACCGACGCACTATGTCGATTGCGAGGCCGACGAGGACACGGAGGTCACGAAGTGCGGCCAGCCGATTGCACCTGGCGACCTGGGCGAGTTCCGCGTTTACCTGACGGTCCCGGAAGCCAAACAGGTCGCAACGGTCGAGGGCGATGTCACTGGATACGAATACGTCACGACCAGGACGGGCGAACACTGTTTCGAAGTGACGGCGGTCGCCGACAAGGAATCGGATCGATCGAACGCGGCGTGCAAAAACTTGTAGGAAAACCACCGAGGCAATGGAATCCCGAAAAATCAGTTCGCGATGCGGTCACGTCACGCCTGGCATGGGTGGCGGACTTCAATTCGGTGCGCGTCGCGCCAGCGCATCGGTGTCGTGAATGTTTCGGAACCGGACTCGACCATGAATTGATCGATCAAACGTTCCTGGTGTTAAAGGATTACCATTGCCACAAGTGCAACGGAACAGGGGATCGACGTGTTCAGAGTCAGAAGGACCAACCAACTAAAAGGCGAAACCGTCACTGCGCCGCAAGATTTTCAAACAGTGGTCGACGCATTCGACGCCGCCTGGGATAACTGCCAAACGTTCATCAAAAACAACGTCCGCGCCGGCAAGGATTGGGGCGACCAGGACGGACCGCAGTCGACCGGTCGTCGCTTCAAAATCCTTGTGGAACTTCGCCAGGCGACACACGCAGTCGGCCTGATCCTGCGATACGACTACCCGACCGGCACGCCGCCGACTAATCCCGAAGGCACCTGGGAAACCAACGAAATCCGTTGGGAAGTGGTGGACGTGTGACCGAACTGAATCACGTTTACGAGGCGAGTTCGTCTGATTGGCAGACGACCAGCACGTCGTGGACTGACATCAACGCCGGGATCAACCTGGACGGTTCGAACCTGTCGGACTCGACGGAATACCTGTTGTTGTTCGCGCATTTCATCAACGGCAGCGACGCGACCAAAAACGAATATGAAACGCGGATCGAAACGGGCGGATTGGAAATCAGTGGCAGCGACCTGTCATTCCACAAACAGGAACCGCGCCGCACGTCGACCATTTACGGTCATCCCTATTTTTACATGCAGCGGCACACGACGCCGGCAAGTGCAATCAACATCGACCAGCAATTCCGCGCCACCGCTGGCAGCACTTGCAGCGTCCGCGAACCCTGGGCGGTCGCACTCAAAATCGGCAACGACGCCGATGCGCTAAACGAAAACCTGGACATTTTTTGGGACGAGGATACGACCGATTACACGTCCCTGGACGACTCCGGATGGACGGACGGTCCGTCGGTAACCGTCGGCAATGGGTCGGATGATTATCTATTTTTCGCGCACATCAAGGTCCGCGTAAATTCGACCAGCGCATCGATCCGGTATCGCCTAAACGGTGCCAGCTACCCGACCGGCGATTACGTCGAACTGGAAGGCGAGGACACGGACGAGGAATGGTCCATCGGCCTGGCGTGGACGCAGGGCGGTTTCGCGAACCAGGCGGTGACGTTGCAGTTCCAAACGGACGACTCGACTGCCGGCGCGATGGATGTCCTGAACTCCAGGATCGTCGCGATCCGCCTGAACCGTTTCGAAAATCACGACATCGCCAACAACGGCGTGACGACACAGTTCGCGGTTCAGGGCACCTGGTACGCACTACATGCGAACCAGGGATTCACGAACGTCGCCAGCGAACGGCAACTGATGGCACTCGGATCGCTGATCTATAAGTCGGGCGACACGAACAAAACGATCCAGACGCGCGTCCAGGATGACGGAACGATGTCGATTATCGGTGCGTTCGCGGATTGGGGGATTTGCGTCCAGAACGGCACGACTGACCAGGTGCCAATGTTTTCACTTGGCAAGGAAACAATGTCGGCGAGTTACGACCTGTCGGTGGACATGGACGCGCGCGATCAAAACTCGGATGTCTCGCCGGCAGCGGAACGCGTGCACTCGTGCATGGCGTTATTTGTGACCGAACTCGGCGAACCGCTGGAGGTTTGCGACCAGGACATAATTCCGACGGCAATCGAGGCGCAAACGTATTTGTCCGGGACAATTAACGATATTGACGAGGGTGTCGATTCGCCAGATGCGAACTGGCTGACACTGAATGCGCCATGAGTAGACCAGCGGACGGACGGACAACTTACGAACGCGAGCGGGGCAACAAGCCTGGCAAAGCGAAATATAAACGCGGCGACACCGGCGCGGAAATCGATTTCAAAAACGAGGGTTTGAATCCCAGGGGATGGGAATTCTGGCACGCCACGGATTGCCCCTGCACGATCTGCGGACACACACTCCAGGAGGAATGCGCCACGGCGGGATGCGATTGCTGCTCGTCTTTTTGCACGTAAACGATGGCCGACAAAACCAGGTACACGAATTCCGGAACAACGGGCAATCAGTACGCGTCCGTCGGTGAAACCTGGGCGGCACTTCCGTCGGGATGCTTCCCGACCCAGGCGGTGCAAACGTTCGGCACGTTCAGTTCAACGACCAACATTTGGACGGCACCGTCATCAAACCTACCTGATGCCGTCCTGATCCTGATGTCGCTGACCGGCGACGACACGTCGAACGGTCGGTCGAATTTATGTTTGCGGGCGGTCAACGATTCCGGCACCGGCACCATCATTTCCGCGCAGGGCGGCGGTTACTCCAGGGACACGTCCGAGGACCAATTGACCGCGCGTTCCTGGGCGGTGATCGACAGTCCTGGCGCGTCGTCAACCTGGGAAATCCAGGGCATCACCGGCACCGACGATCCTGGCACCGGCGACGAGTTCGTCAACGGATCGGTCGAATTTATCCCGATCTACTATTCCGCCATCGGCCTTTACACCAGCGGCACGACGCAGACTTTCACCGGCACGTCGTTCACCAGGGCGACGGGTTGGAGTGCATCGGTTCAATCCGACACGACCGCCATCGAATTGGGCGCGACGACTTCCAACGTCATCGACTGCAAAAACAACGGCAAACGATACCTGGTACTCGGCGGCGCGTATTTCAATTGCTCGGTGGGTCGCACGCAGCGCGTCGCCAACATCCGGCGCGATAGCGTAAACAGCGCCCAGGGCGTGATGTACCTGCGCTCGTCGTCCGTCGGCGAAATGGGAACGCCGATGTATGACCTGTTCGAAGGCGGCGCGTCCGCCATCGGCGTGGACATGGCGATTTGTCGCGGCATCGGCGTCGCGGCCAGGCAGGGCGGCGCGGACATTGATGGCAGTGTGACGACCGCCGACACCGAACTCGTCCTGGCGATTATCGAACTCAATGACAGCGCCGAAGTAATTCGGTCGCACTCGACCAGTCAGCAGGAATGCGCGCTCACCGGTCCGGTGGACATCAACGCGCACGATGTTGTCGACTTGAATGACTCGGCGTCCTACACGAAAGCCAGCGCGACGGCAGTCAACGTCGAAACCGCGCACGACGCCCTGGTCCTGGCGAACAACAACTGCCCGCGCAACGCGGGTGCCATCGGGTCCGGTTCCAGGTGGACCGCGTTCGGTCACATCACTTTGAACGGCACCGAACTGGCGTCGTCCGAGGATTGCGATTACAACCGAGGCAACCAGTCGACCACCGACACGCATGGATGGTCGACGCATCCAGCGACGGTCGTCACGGTCGCAGTCAACGACGACCTGGGCGTGTCCATTACGGAACGCGTCGGAACGGAAGGCGGTGCCGGCGACATTGAAACGGAACCCTTCGCGAACAACGAAGGCATGTCGTTCATCGCCATCAACCTGGACACCCTGGCGGACTCCGGTGTCAGCGCCAGCGGCGGCGCAACGATGGGTGCGGTCGAGGCCAGCGGCACCGCCACGAATCACATCGAGGCAAGCGACGGAACGCCGTCCCTGGCAGCGGTAACCGCCGCAGGCACCGCGAAAGTCGTGAAGCGGACCACCGCTGCCGCCGCTACGCTCGCCGCCCTGACCGCCGCAGGCACCGCCGACGTGCAGACCGGACCGGATGTCACGGCGTCCGGTGGTGGCACCCTGGCGGCAATCGAGGCATCGGGCGGCGCTTCCCTGGCGCAGCAAGCGTCCGACGGCACGCCGACCCTGACTGCCCTGGAAGCCGCAGGCACATCGAAACGCGTGATCGTCGCGTCCCTGGAGGACGACGCGGACGAGGCAACCGATTTCACAGATTACGAAAACGGACCTGGCGGATACGCGAACCTGGCCATCGCGTCGGGCAAATACCAGGACGACACCGGGTTATCGACCAACGCCGCCAGGAGAAACGACCGCACGTTCGCGGACGATCAGTGGGCGGAAATTGAAATCGACACTGCCCTGGATACCGACAACGCGTATTTCCAGGTATTCACCCGATTCCAGGCGGCAGCGGCGGGCGCGTACATCGGCGTCATCCAGCCGCAGGACGACGGCACCTGCGATTTGTGGATCGAGGAATACGACGGATCGTCCTGGACGAACATTTCCGGCACCGTGTCGATCACGCACGACCTGGCTGACGGCGACACCCTGCGGATCGAGGTCCAGGGCGACCGGCAGCGTTTGTATTTCAACGGCACGTTGTATTGCCTATCGACCGACGCCAGTCACGCAAGCGGCACGCCGGGACTCGGCATTAACCGCAACAACGCCACGACCGCCACGGACAACCAGGTCGAGCGGTGGACGTTCGGCAACCTGGTCAACGTGCCCGGCCTGGAAATCGCCGGCACCGCCAAGGTCATCAAAAACGCCAGTGATGGAACGCCGTCCCTGGGCGCAGTCGAGTCATCAGGCACCGCCAGCAAATACGACAAGCCGGAAACGTCCGTCCGGGTGTCATTCCCGACGCCGACGTATCCGCCGAAAGTCGGCGCGGACGAGCAAAAATTCAAAGCCTACGTCCGCAAGGATGCGAGTGGCGGCACCGACCCGACGTTGCGCGCGTACCTGTACGAATCCGGAGTCCAGCGCCAGGATTTGGGAACGGTCACGGTCACCAGCGAAACGGGTGTCCTGGTCTCCTGGACCTGGAACGCGACGAACCTGACAGTCGCCGACGGATCGGATGTCGAGGTTCTAATCGAAGTCGACACGATGGGCACCGGCAGCAATCGCCGGACCGTCGAATACGGTGCAATCGAGTGGTGCTGCGTCTGGAGTTCAGCGGCGACGGGTGCTGCCACCCTGACCGCACTCACGGCGAGCGGTACTGCCAAAACTGTCAAGGCCGCAAGCGATGGAACGCCGACCCTGGCAGCGTTGGAAGCGTCTGGAACGACTACGCTGCGGCGGCAGGCATCTGACGGAACTCCCACCGTCCCACTACCTGTCGGCGACGGCGAGGCGTCGTCCAATATCTCGGCATCGGGTGCGGCTACCCTTCCCGCGCTGGAGTCGAGCGGAACGGCGACCGTCGTCCGCCAGGCGAGCGATGGAACACCCGCACTGTCACCAGTCAGTGCGGCGGGTACGGCGACGAATCACCGTACCGCCACGGATGGCACACCTACACTCGCGCCCGTCGAGGCCGCAGGCACCGCCGACATCACCGGCGTAATCACTGCGAGCGACGGCGCACCCGAAGTCCCGGCGCTAACCGCTGCCGGCACCACTACGCTGACCAGGCAGGCCAGCGGCACGCCATCCATTCCCGCAATAGAGGCGGCAGGCACCGCTGACACCGGTGGATTCCGAACTGCGTCGGGCAATGCCGACCTGACGTTGCCGGTCGGTGCTGGCACCGCGTCGCTGATCAGGAGTTCCAGCGGATCGGCAACGATCCCGGCAGTGGAGGCATCAGGCACCGCCACCAGGAGAATCCAGGCCAGGACATCAGGCCGCAGGAACGAAATCGAATGGTCGAATGACGTTTCGAACGTCGCCTGGATCGAATCCGGCCTGGCGTCCAGGACGGCGAACAGGATTGTCGAGGACACGTCCACCGGCACGCACCTGATTCAAACCAGCGGCTATTTCACCGACGGCGTTGGCGTTGTCACCACGATCAGTTTCGAAGCGAAGGCGGACGGTCGCGATTCCATCCTGGTCCGGACGGCGGCAGCGGGATACCCGAACAACGTCGGCAAGTATTTCAACGTCAGTTTGGGCACCCTGGGCAACAACTATTCGCTCGCGCCGGATGCTGCCTACATCACGCCGGTTGCCGGCGACCCTGGATGGTATCTGTGCGAAATGGTCCTGACTGCGGACCAGTACAACGGCAACACCAGGGCGATCATCGGAATGGCCGATGGCAACGTGTCGTCCTATACCGGCGACGGCACCAGCGCCATCGAAATCCGCAAAGTCCAGGTCGAGCAATGGGCGGACAGGCGGACCGACTACATCGAAACGACCGACGCGTCCCTGTTGGTCGAGGCACCGGAAATCCCTGGTGTCGAAGCATCCGGCCAGGCGACCAAACAGATCGAGGCCAGCGACGGCGCACCTGAAACGCCTGTCCTGGTCGCCAGCGGTGATGCGAAGGCATACACGCGATTTGATGCGAGCGGCACTGCGACGATTCCGGTGCTGGTGGCAAGTGGTACATCCAAAGTCGTCAAAAAAGCGTCTGGAACGGTTTCTGTGCCGTCAGTGGGCGCAAATGGCGTTTCCACTCGGCGCATTTACGCCGGCCTGAATTGGTTCGATCCGCCCGAAACGTTCCTGGACGACTTCAATCGCGCTGACGGTCCTATCGGCAATTCCTGGGACGACTGGATTCCCGCTGGCTACGCGATCCCGGACATCGTGTCGGGGCAACTGCCCCTGCCGGTTTCCCTGGCGTTTGTTGGCGCGCATCGCGAGAACGGTCACGGACCAGCGCAGTTTGCGGAAATCGAGGTCAACAACTGGACGTATGTTTCCAACAATTCCGACACCGCGCCCTGGGTGCTGGTGCGCGGATCGGCGGATATGTCGCTGAACAACGAGTCGGGATATTTCGGATATTTGTATTCGGACACCGACGGATCGACGGTTGCTGAACTGTATCGGTGGGACCCGAATTATTCTTACACCAGTTTCGGCAAAACGGTCGTCCTGCCGCATTCGAACGTCCCGGACGGCACGATCATTCGCATGGTCGCCAATGGCAACCGGATCGAGCAGTGGATCAATTGGGGTGGCGTTTCTGACGGGTGGACGTTCATCCATGCGGTGATCGACTCCACGTACCCGACGCAAACCAGGGTCGGTTTCGGTAACGACTCGTATGTGATCGGGGCGACCCTGGACAATTTCAGATCGGGCGACCTGGGACCAGGACCGCAAATGACGGTGCCGGTCGGCGACGGATCGATCAAGCGATACATTTCCGCCGACGGGCGTGGACGTTGCAATCGCGCCCTGGAGTTCGATGTCGAAGGCAGGGACCAGGGCGGCACCTGGTCGCATTGGTCGAATGCCGTCGATGATCTGACACCGGTCACCGGGTTCAATCACGGCATCAAAATCGACAACGTTGGCGGCACGATCAATTCCTATGCCTACGGACCAGGCGGCGGACCGAATGGCGGTTTCCTGGGTGCGATCCCTGCGGGAATGAAAATCCGCATGTCTGCCTACGTCGAAATGTTGGATGGCAGCGAACCGATGTGGAAGGGCGTCGATCCGAATCCAGTGGACGCCGGTTTCACGATGAACAGTTCGTGGTCCGGCACTGACGACGCCCTGCAAACGCAAAAGGAAAACGTTTGGGGCAACGTGTGGCGCATTTCGACATTCCGGGAAAGCAACGGCGGCAGCAATTACGGCGTCCTGAAATACTCCTGGAATTCGACCAGGGCGTTCCGGATCACCGGTTGGCAAATCGAGGAAGTCGCAGACAAGTTCCAGCCGGCATCCGACCCGATCATCACGACCGGCGAACACCTTTGCGTAATCGATGTCCCGCAAATCCAGGCAACGGGGCACGTCACCAGGGGCGAAGACGGAACGATTTCACGCGTCGTTCCGCTGACGGGTATATTCGATTTCCGTGTTGTCGGCCTGGTTGGATTGTTCCCAGGACCGGCAGTGTTCCAGGACGATTTCAACCGATTGGGTCCTGCCCTGGGCGTTCCCTGGGAACACGTTGGAATGGAAGTGCCGGACGGGTACATCCTGCCGCAGATCGACACCGGTGGCGCTTTCGTGCCTGGCAATCCGATCAGCGATCCGACGAACGGCGTGAACGGTTACGCCATTGGCGCGTACAACCAGGAATTGTCGGACGACCACTCTGTGATCCTGACCATCGGCACCATTGACGAAGCGGCATCGCCAATCGTGTGGCCTTGGACGCGCGCTGCCTGGGATGGAAGCGGCGAGAACCAGCGCGGATATTACTGCTACACCTACCCCTGGAGCGGGACGGTGTATTTCGACGTGTATCGATGGGAGTCGCCCAGGACGTACACGTACATCGGCGGCGGTGATCTGCCGGCAGCATTCGGCAACCTGGCTGGATCGCAGATTCGATTCGAATCCATTGGCGATCAGCACGCCGCCTATTGGCGCGCATCCACCAGCGATCCGTGGACGCAGGTTGGCACGACGGTCACTGATGCGACGCACTCCGACGGGAAAACAGGGTTCGGTGTGGAACAGTTCACGACGGACAACGATGTTCGGATTCGTGAGTTTTACGCAGTCGAGGCACCGAGGTTCGGACTTGATCTGGAGGGCGAGTTCACGGATGCGCCTGTCGATGGTGTGTTCGATCCTGATTCCGACCTGGAAGGAACGTTCGATCCAGACCGTGTTGTTCCTGGCAAGGGTGATCCAGTAGACTAACCGGCATGGGACAGGCACCGACACATCAATCGTTCCCGGTAATGAGTGGCGACCAGGTATCGCTGCCGATCACGGTGGTCGATAACGACGGCAACATCGTTGACCTGACAGCAGGGACCGGGCAATTCAAGATGGCACGCACGCCATCCAGTTCGCCCGTCATTGACAGCACGTCGTCACCTGCCACGGCAACCATCGACATCAGTCAACCGTTGCAGGGACTTATGACGGTCACCATCACCGACGAGAACACCGACGCCCTGGAAGGCGATTACTACTACGAGGCCAAGTTCACGGACACGTTGGGACGCGAGGCAGTCGTCGCCCGTGGATGGATCACGTTCGAACCTAACCTGACTTAGTGCCCCACAAACTGAAACGCCCCTGCACGTATCCAGGTTGCGCTGCCCTGGTGGACAGTGGACGTTGTAGCCAGCATCCCTATCCCGAACGACCACGCAACAGAGCGAGCGCGCATCGGCGTGGATACGACACGACCTGGCACAAGGCACGATCCGTCAAACTGAAACGCACGCCATTCTGCGAATACAGGATCAAGTGCCGTGGTGCCCAGGCGACGGAAGTGGATCACATCAAGCCACTAAGCCAGGGCGGAACACACGACCAGGCGAATCTGAAATCAGCGTGCAAACCCTGCCACTCCTGGAAGACCAACACGCAGGACCGTCCCAAAAAGAAACAAAGCGATGACCGCCCTGGTCGAAGCGAACGACCGCCGATCCGTTTCATCTAGTGCACACGACAAGGGGGGGCGGTTAAGATAGCTGGAGGGCGTGCTACAGAC